>Ga0070741_10000327_pt1 | contig 180863 bp, 209 predicted proteins | sample Coa_R1_4_FD_66440 | JGI IMG/M metagenome (GOLD analysis project Ga0070741, IMG submission 66440) | Surface soil microbial communities from Centralia Pennsylvania, which are recovering from an underground coalmine fire - Coalmine... | ecosystem: Environmental > Terrestrial > Soil >... | reverse complement strand
GGGGGGGGGGGGAGCGATTCTGGATGGTGGACCCGCCGGTCGAACCCACGCCAGCGGGCGTGACGGTCTCTGAGATGGTCGATGCGCTGCTTCTCTACGACGAGCCGATGCTGAACCATCGGTTCCACGACCTCATCAGCCGCTCGGCCGACGCGACGCAGGGGGCGCTGGAGCGCGTGCCCCAGCTCATCACCCAGGCGGAGCGGCACATCCGGCGAGGCTCGGTCCTGTGGGAGCGGATCCCCCAGGGCGAGGCGGGGGCCTCGTTCCTGGCGCAGGGGGAGCGGATGCTCCTGGAGGCGTTCCTGGGGCTCATCGAGTCGCAGATCCGCCTCGTGACGTTCATGGCCCAGCAGGCGCCCACCCGGGAGGCGCGCGCGGCGTTCGACTCGGGCCTGGCCTACGACCGCAACGTCGCGGAGGTCCTGCGCGCCGAGATCCCGAAGCTGGGCGCGGCGCCCCTGCCGGCGGAGGGGCTGCGCAGCGTGCAGGAGGAGGAGCCGGGGGGCAGCCTCCGCTCCCAGGTGGAGGCGGCCATCCGCGAGTCGCGCGGAGCCCGCCGCCACCCGCGCGTGCTCTTCGTGAGCCACGTCGGGCTGCGCCACCTGCGCGACGAGGGGTGCTTCCCCGAGGCCGTGACGGACGTGCTGGGCGTCCCCGTCGTCGTCGACTGGGGGTGGGAAGCGCCCGCCTTCGCCCTCCAGACGTTCAACTCCACGCCCCTGGAGGAGCTGATCCAGCACGGCAGGCTCGTCATCGAGCACCCGCGCACCTCCTGAGGCCCGCGGGGCCCCTCTCTTCAGGACGCCAGCGCCTTCTCCAGCGCCGCGCCGTCGACGCCCCCCTTGAGGAGGAACGCCTTGGCTCCGGCCTCCAGGCACGCGCGGCGCACCTCGGGGGAGTCCTCGCCGCTGAGCACCACGATGGCGAGGCCGGGCGCCGCGGCGCGGAGCCTGCGCACGAGGTCGGCGCCGCGCCCGTCGGGGAGCGTCAGGTCCAGGACGGCCGCGTCGGCGCCCTTCGCCTGGGCCAGCGCGTCCGCAAGGGTGGCCGCCGGCGTGGGGGCCGTCGATTTTGATAGCATCACGACGACGAGCTTGCGGAAGATGGGATCGTCGTCGATCACGAGCACGCGCTTCAGGCCTGGCCCCCCGCGTGCTCGGCGACGGTCTGCGCGAAGGTCTTCACGTCGATGGGCTTGGGGATGTAGCCGTCGCAGCCGGCCGCGAGGAAGCGGTCCTTGTCGCCGCGCATGGCGTAGGCGGTGAGCGCCACGACCTTGACGCCCTTGAGGTCCTCGCGCGCCTTGATGCGTCGCGTCAGCTCCAGGCCGTCCATGCCGGGCATCTGGATGTCCGTGAGGACGACGCCGGGCTTGAAGCTTGATAGCATCTCCAGGGCGGCCTGGCCGCTGTCCGCCACCTGCACCTCGAAGCCGGCGAGGGTCAGCAGCGTGCGCGCGAGCTTCTGGTTGACGAGGTTGTCCTCCACCACGAGGACCTTGATGCCCTTCACGCGCGCGGCCTCCCCAGGAGCGCCTCCAGGCGGTGGACCAGGTCGGCAGAGCCTTCGCGGGCCTTGTAGACGATCATCTGCGCGTTGCCTTCGAGCCGCACGCGCTCCTCCGCCGTGAGGTCGGCGTTGGTCCAGACGAGGACGGGCGCATCGCGGCCTTCGCGCGTCTTGCGGAAGCGCTCCAGGAACTCGAAGCCGTCCATGACGGGCATGGTGAGGTCCAGCACCACCGCGGCGGGGGGCTCGCGGCTCGCCATCTCCAGGCCCGCGCGCCCGTCCGCCGCCAGCAAGGCGCGGAAGCCCAGCGTCTTGAGGTGCGCCTCCATGAGCTTGCGCGCGGAGGGGTCGTCGTCCACCACGAGCACGGGGCGGTGCGTGCCGGGCGTGGCACCCGCGCGCTGGAGCGCCTCCGCCACCACCGCCGCGGGGACGGGCTTCTGGAGGATGTCCTGCACGGGGTACGCCGCGCGCACGTCGCTCTTGGGGAGGCGCGTCACGATGACCACCGCGACGCGGTCGCCGCCGGGGCGCGTGCGCACCGCCTTGAGCACGTCGAAGCCGTGCGCGTCGGGCAGCACGAGGTCCAGCACCACCGCGTCGTAGCTGCGCTGCGCAAGCTGGAGGAGCGCCTGCCGGCCGTTGGCCGCCACGTCCACGCGATAGCCCTGGCGGCCCAATTCCGAGAGGATGCCCTGGCGGTCCAAGGCCTCGTCCTCCACCAGCAGGACCGCCGTCGCGCCCGCGTTCTGCACCGGCACCGCGCGCGCCTGCACCGCGCCCGCGAGCCCCACGCGCGGCAGCGTGACCGAGAACGTGGAGCCCCTCCCGGGGGCCGACTCGACGCCCACCGAGCCGCCCTGCGCCTCCGCGAGGCGCTTGGTCAGCGCGAGCCCGAGGCCCGTGCCCTGCTGCTGCTTCGCCATGCTGCTGTCAAGCTGCTGGAACTCCTGGAAGAGCTTGGGGATGTCCTCGGCGCGGATGCCGACGCCCGTGTCCTGCACCTCCAGGCGGAACGACTCGGGGCCCTGGGGCGTCGCGCGCACCTCCACGCGGCCCCCTTCGGGCGTGAACTTGATGGCGTTGCTGAGGTAGTTGAACAGGACCTGCTTGAGGCGCACCGGGTCGGCGCTCACGCGGCGCACCTCGGGCGCCACGGAGGTGGAGACCTCGATGCCCTTGCGCGTCGAGAGCGCGCGCACGACGACCACCACCTCCTCCACCAGCGACGCGAGGTCCACCTCCTCGGGCGCGAACTCCATGCGGCCCGCCTCGACCTTGGCCAGGTCCAGCACGTCGTTGATGAGCTGGAGCAGGTGGCGCGACGAGGTGAGGATGTCGCCCAGGAACTCCTTCTGCGTGGGGTCCGGCTCGCCCACCTTGCCGCTCTCCAGCAATTCCGCGAAGCCGATGATGCTGTTGAGGGGCGTCCTCAGCTCGTGGCTCATGTTGGCCAGGAACTCGCTCTTGAGGCGGTTCGCCTCCTGGATCGCCTCGTTCTGGCGGCGAAGCTCGTCCCCCGCGAGGCGAAGCTCGCGCAGGCGGATCTCCTCCTGCTCGCTGGCGTAGGACTCCGCCTGGAGCGCGCGCGCCACCTGGTCCGTGAGGATGCGCAGCGAGTCGACGCTCTCCTCCAGGAAGAGCGGCGCGCGCTCCAGGCGGATGGAGAGGACGCCCCACGCGCGCTCGGACGTGGCCAGGGGCACGACGACGAAGCCCCCCTCGCGATCCAGCACGGGCTCGCGGCTCTCCATCGCGCGCGCCTCGGGCCCCGAGGCGGGCTCCTCCGCGGGCGAGGCGACGCCGCCCGCCTCCACGGCGACCCAGCCGCGGGGGCGCCGCGCGACGACGCGGGCCCCGCGCGCTCCGGTGAGGAGCACGGCCACGTCGGCGAGGCGCGTGGTGGACGCCTCGGCGTGCTCCTCCACGGAGCGGCCCAGCGTGGAGACGAGGAAGCTCTCCAGCTCCGCGAGGCGCCACGCGCGGCGCAGCCACAGCGGCGGCGAGAACGCGATGTAGAAGCTGAGGATGCAGAGGAATCCCAGGGCCGCGAGCGTGCCCGCGACGTAGTCCGCGCCCAGCGCGCCCACGAGGCGGAGGTCCCACGACTTGACGGCGGGGATGATGAGGATGCCCACGGCGCCGATGAGGAGCGCGAGGATGCCCGTGCCCGCGGCGGCCCACTGGAGGCGGCGCCTGGCGACGCCCGCGGAGCGCACCGCGCCCTCCACGAGCCCGTAGGCGGCGTACCCCTCGCCCAGCACGAAGTAGACGATGAGGGGGACGATGGGCCACGTGGGCGCGGCGTCGGGGGCGACGTGCCGCGCGAGGGGCAGGTAGACCTGGACGTAGCCCAGGCCGATCCACGAGAGGGCCATGCCCCCCATGGCCGCGGCGAGGACGCCCCGCGGCACGCGGCGGAACTGGCCCACCAGGCGCAGCATGAGATAGGGGTGCGCGCTGATGGCCAGCGCGCTGGCGTAGGAGAGGTACGGGCTCGTGATCCCGGTGACCGCGCTGAACGCCGAGATGATGGTGGTGACGCCCAGCGAGCCGAACATGAACGCGATCTCGGCGCGCTCGCGGCCCCCCTGGCGCAGCCACGCGACCAGGGTCGCCATGAACGTCAGGAAGAGAAGCCCCTGGGACAGCGTCGTGAGGACGTCCGCCATGCGCACCCGCCGCGCGGCGAACCCCTCCTGGACGGATGAACCCTGGCGGCCTGCATCCGGGAGCGCCCGTGGGGCGCCCGGCTTTGTGAGGACTCCTCTTGCTTCTTGCTGGGGGCTCCGCCCCCTTTCCCCCGCCAAACCACCGGACCCTCGGACCACCGAACCACCGTGGGGGATCCGGAGGTTCAAGGGGCGGAGCCCCGCCATGCTCACCCAAGGGCCTTTTCTTGGGGGTTTCGCGCGCGGTGGCGTGGTCCCTCGGCGCGCGGGGCCGGGCGATCCGAGAGGGGAATCCCTTCGCGGGACGAACCCACCAGCGCCCATCCTCACATCCGACGCCATCCAAACCTGCTCAAGCAGACGTGCCGCAGGAGGCCAAGACACGAAGAAGACAAAACCAAGGTCTGCCGGTCTTCGTGTCTTTGCGCCTTCGTGTCTTCGTGGGAACGGAGCCCGGGAGAAGGCGAAAAGGGAGGGCGCCGGGGCGGCCAAAGCTTTACCCGGAAGCGGGTGGTGCGAAGCCCGATGGCCTGGACGGGCGAGCTTGTCCGCGTAGACCCGTGGCGCGTGGACATCCCCACGACGCACCTCGCGGGCATGCGCGTCCCGGGCCGCGTCTTCGCCAGCGACGCGCTCCTCGCGCACATGAAGGAGGACAACGCCCTCCAGCAGGTGGCCAACGTCGCGACGCTCCCCGGCATCGTGGGCCGCAGCATGGCGATGCCCGACATCCACTGGGGGTACGGCTTCCCCATCGGCGGCGTCGCGGCCTTCGACGCGGACGAGGGCGTGCTCTCCCCGGGCGGCGTGGGCTTCGACATCAACTGCGGCGTGCGGCTCATCAAGACCGACCTCCAGGAGGAGGACGTGCGCCGGCACCTGCGCCCCCTGGTGGACGCGCTCTTCGACAAGATTCCCTCGGGCGTCGGCGAGGAGGCGCGCATCCGCCTCCAGCGCGGCCAGGTGAAGGACGTCTTCACCGAGGGCGCCCGGTGGGCCATCTCCAACGGCTACGGCTGGGAGCGCGACCTCGCCCACATGGAGCACGGCGGCCGCATGCCCGGCGCCAACGTCGACCAGGTCTCCCAGAAGGCCATCACGCGCGGCGCGCCCCAGGTGGGCAGCCTCGGAGGGGGCAACCACTTCCTGGAGATTCAGGTGGTGGACGAGACGTTCGACCCCGTCGCCGCGCGCGCCTTCGGCCTCCGGCAGGGGCAGGTGTGCGTCATGGTCCACTGCGGCTCCCGCGGCGCGGGCCACCAGATCTGCACCGACCACCTGGAGCGCATGGAGAAGGCCGCGGATCGATATCACGTCGACCTGGTGGACCGCCAATTGGCCGCCACGCCCGTCACGAGCCGCGAGGCGGAGGACTACTGGGGCGCCATGTGCGCGGCGGCCAACTTCGCATGGACCAACCGCCAGCTCATCACCCACTGGACGCGCGAGGCGTTCAGCGAGGTGCTCGGCCGCGACCCCGAGGGCATGGGCATGGACATCCTCTACGACGTGTGCCACAACATCGCCAAGCTGGAGGAGCACGTCGTGGACGGCAAGCGCCGCAAGGTGTACGTCCACCGCAAGGGCGCCACGCGCAGCTTCGCCGCGGGCCACGCCGACGTGCCCAGCGACTACCGCGGCGTCGGCCAGCCCGTCCTCGTCCCCGGCGACATGGGCACCGCCTCCTACGTGCTGGCCGGCACCGAGGGCGCGCATTCGGAGACCTTCGGCTCCTGCTGCCACGGCGCCGGGCGCGTGCTCTCCCGCACGAAGGCCGCCTCCATGTGGAAGGGGCAGGACGTGCTCAAGGGATTGGAGGAGCAGGGCATCCTCGTCAAGGCCGCCTCTCCGCGCGTCGCCGCCGAGGAGGCGCCGGGCGCGTACAAGAACGTCAGCGACGTCGTGGATACGTGCCACGGCGCGGGCATCGGGCGCAAGGTCGTGAGGCTGAGGCCGATCGGGTGCGTGAAGGGGTAATCGGGCTCGTTTCCTGTGGCGCTGCCGCGCTGGCCCTCGACACAAATTTCCTCCACAAACGAGAAGTCCGCCGGGAGAATCACCGCGTCGGGGGAAACCCATGATCTCCAGGTTTGTTGTGCTCGTGATGCTGATGATCACCTTCGCCCTTCCGGCCGTCGCCGCCCAGACGGTCGACGTCCTCAGCGGGACGCTCACCGTGACGGTGGAGGACGGGTGGGGAGGCACCGGCGGGTCGCACGTCTCCAAGGACATCATCGTCTCCTCGACCGTCGCGCCCCAGGTGAACAACCACTACACCGTGATGTTCTTCCCAGGCTCCACTCCCGGCGACATCGCCCTTCTTTGCGTCGGCTACAAGGCCACCGCGAACCTCGCGGAGTGCTACGTCTACTGCGGAGACTTCTTCGGCCCCGTCTACGCCGGCTCGACCCAGGTCACGCCCTACGGAGTGTTCTGCTACCCCGTGACCGTGGGCGGCCCGGGCATTGTCAGCGTCCTGGGCCTCGGCGTGGGCATCGTCGCCCAAGGCGGCCAGACGTGCGTCCAGTACCAGAACCAGTGGGACGTCACGGCCGCGCCCCCGACGACGAACATCATCTGCGAGGGAAACGCCGCCGCGGCGCCTGCGCTGACGGCCGTCCTGCCTTGAAGGGCCAGCCCGTGGTGGCGTCGTGATCGAGCGGCCGCCAGGCTGAACGCGCTACGCCACCGCTTCCGCCACCGTCTCCGCGAGCTTCCCCGCGCACGCCTCGACGAGGCGCATCGCCTCGGCGAGGTCCGCCCCCGCGTCCAGCACCGCGACGAGGGCGAGCCCCGCGCCCACGGAGACGGTCATGAGCCGCGCAGGGCCCCACTCGGCGACGACGCGCAGGGGCCGCTCGTCGGAGCCGGGCGCGAGGGCGGCCTCGGCGGCGCCGTGGAGGGAGAGCGCGCTGGCGGCGAGGACGTCCGCGTTGACGACGACGCTCATCTCGCCCAGAAGATAGGCGCCGTCCTCGCTGGCGAGGAGCGCGGCGCGGACGCCCGGGCGGGCGGCGAGGTCGTCAAGGAGCGCGGCGAGGCGCGCGCGGGGCGTGGTCAACGGGGGGCGTTCGCGCGGCCCGGTCCTTGAACTTCTCGGTCCGCGCGATCCCGCGGGCGCAGGACGTCCAGGGCGCCCGCGACGGCCACCAGCGCCAGCAGCTTCTCGGCGAGGGGCCACCAGAACCACGAGGCGTTCAGCCAGCCGAGGCTCAGGCCCCCCAGGAAGACCACCAGCGCGACGCCCAGGCGCACGATCCTCCGCCTTGCGCGCGCGTCGGAGGCGACGCGGGCCAGCGCCAGGAAGGCGAGGGCGGCGGCGAGGGCGGGCAGCATGGCAAGGATGGGCGCCCACGTGCCCAGCGCGCCGTCGGAGCGGGCGTACACGAGGCCGCCGCGCCACGCCTGGACCTCCTGGCCCACGGGCTGCGCGCGGTCGTAGCTGTACAGGAGCGCGGCGAGGGCCGCCGCGTAGTAGGCGCCCGCCAGCGCGCGCACGTCGCGCCCCGTGTAGAGGCGGAGAAGATAGCAGACGAGGCCGAAGAAGCCGAGGCACGCGAGGAGCACCTTCACGTGGAGGATCGTGACGCCCGCCTCGACGGGGAGCGGCAGCGCGGCGATGGCCAGGGACCAGAGCGCCTCCAGGAGGCCGTAGACGCCGAAGGCGCACCAGAAGAGCGCGAAGAGGGCGGTCCACGCGTCGGGGCCCGCGATGGCGCGCCGCGCGTAGTGGAGTCCCACCGCCAGGTAGCCAAGGCAGATGGCGCATTCCAGCGCGCTCAGGAGCGCGAGGGTCCAGGGCACGGCAGAGGCCGCTCGGAGCGCCCCCTATTTCTCCTCCTCGATCGGCCGGAGAGAGCGGATCGTCTAGGAGAACAGGCCGTTGGAGAGCCACTGCCCCCCGTCGATGGTGAGGCAGTCGCCGGTGACGTAGGACGCGGCGGGGCTGGCGAGGTAGAGGACCGCGAGGGCCATCTCCTCGGGCGTGCCGAAGCGCCTCAGCGGCACGGAGTCCTCGATCTTCTGCTGGAGGGCGGGGTCCGCGAAGAGGTTCTTCGTCGCGCCCTCGGACTTCACGGGGCCGGGCGCCACGGCGTTGAGCCGGATGCCGAACTGCGCCCATTCGACGGCCAGCGAGCGCGTGAGGTTCAGGACGCCCGCCTTCGCGGCGCCGGAGTGCGAGACGTAGGGCGCGGCGCCCCAGGCGTAGGTGGCCACCATGTTGGTGACGGTGCCGCCCTGGCGCGAGAGGAGCGGGAACGCGGCGCGCGTGGCGTTGAACGTGCCGTTGAGGACGATGTTGACCACGGTCGACCACGCGTTGCGGCTCATGGTCTCGAAGGGCACGACGAAGTTCCCCGCCGCGCTGTTGACCAGGTGGTCCAGGCGCGGGAGCTTGGCGAACGCGGCCTCCACCTGGTCGGGCTCGCGCACGTCGCACCTGTGCCACGCGACCTTGCGCCCCGTCTCCTTCTCGATGGACGCGGCCGCGTCCGCGAGGTGCTCCTCGTTGCGGCTGAGGATGTGCACGTCCGCGCCGTGGGCGGCGAAGGCGTGCGCGATGCTGCGCCCCATGCCGGTGGCTCCGCCCGTGACCAGCGCCACCTGGCCCTCGAAGAGGTCGTCGCGGAACGGCGTGCCGGGGAAGCGGGGCATGCCGCTCCCAGCGGGGTCGCGGCGGATCAGCGTTTTCCCTCACCCGAAGAAGAAGTCGTCCAGCAAGCCGTCCTCGTCGGGGCCTTCCACGAGGAGGACGCGCGGCTCACCGCGGCGGGGCGGGATCTCACGCCAGCCGCGCTTGTCGAGGCGCATCTGCGTCTTCATGTCGACGACGAGGAGCTGCCCTCGGGCGGCGGCGTCGTGGTGGCTGTCGGTGAGCCAGCGCGTGCGGCGCACGTCGCCGCTGCGGGTCCAGACGAGGAGGTAGGCCATGGCTCCCCGGAGCGCGTTCCCAGGCTTGGCTCTTCTCCGGGAATCACCCCACGAGACGCCCCGTGTAGGCCAGGAGGAAAGCGCCCAGGTTGCCGAAGAAGGCCAGCGTCACGATGGAGCCGCCCAGGAACATGCGCGGGGGCTCGTCGCGCGAGACGAGGAGCCCATAGGCCAGGGCCTCGACGACGAAGAAGGGCGCCTGGAAGGCGAGGAACGCGGGCGTCACGTAGCGGCCCATGAGGGCGAGGCCCGCCATGGCGAGGTTCGCCGCGATGAGCGCCTCGTAGCCCAGCAGCCACGACGCGCGCAGGCCGAGGCTCACGGCGGTCGTGCGCAGGCCCGAGCGCCGGTCGGTCTCCTGGTCCATCATCACGGTGGGGATGTAGCCCGCGGCGATGGCGAGCATGACGATGAGGAGGGCGCCCAGGGGAAGGGGCTGCGACCAGCCGCCACCCAGGCTCCAGCCCGCCAGCGTCGTGACGCCGCCGTAGCCCACGGCGTTGATGAGCACGTCACCCAATGGCCGCGCCTTGAGGCGCACCGGGGGCGCGGAGTAGAGGAACGACATGACGAGGCCCACCGCGAGGAGAAGCCCGAAGAGGGGGCTCAGGAGGAAGCCGGAGACGAGCGTCGCGGCCGTGAGGGCGATCATCCAGAAGCGGGCGCGCGCCGCCGTCGCGGTGCCCAGCACCAGGGGCGACTGGGCCTTCTTGGGATTGAAGACGTCCACCTGGCGGTCGTGGTAGTCGTTGGTCACCATGATGGAGCCCCCGAGGAAGGGGCCCAGCGTGACGAGCGCAAGGAGAGCGCGCCAGTGGTCGGAGGCCCACGCGGCGGCGTCGGCGGGCGCGGGGACGTGGCCCAACGGGAGGGGCCCCGGGGCGATCTGCCGCGTGGCCAGCGCCCAGCCCACCCACGCGGGGAAGACGGAGACGACCCAGAACTCGGGGCGGAAGAAGCGGACCCACCCCAGGAGCGCGGCCGAAGCCTCCCTCCAGGTCCCCATGCCCGCAGGGACGGAGCGGCGGCTCTTGGCGTCTTCGCTCTTACTCCACGGCTTCGAGGCCCGCGTCCTCGCGCAGCGTGGTGGCGCGGTCGGGGCCCAGGCGCGTCCAGCGCTCCAGGAACGCCTCCACGGGGCCGCGCAGGCTGGGGCCGAAGCGCTCGTTGCCCACGACGCGCTGGTCGCCGAAGACGAAGGTGGGCACGCGCTGGACGCCCAGGCGCGTCGCGGCCGCGTCGATCTGCGCGAGGCGGTAGGCGTAGGAGGGGTGCGCGAGGTCCGCCGCGGGGACGCCGGCCTCGCGCAGGAGCCGCGCAACGACGGCGGGGTCGCTGAGGTCGCCCCCCTTCTCCCAGAGGAGCGCGAAGGCCGCCTCGTGATAGCTCGCGAACGCGTCGGGGCCCGCGTCCTGCGCCGCCAGCGCGCCGCAGAGGGCCAGGTGGCTGTTGGCGTGGAGGGGCGGGTTCGTGGGCGCGAGGCCCAGCTCGGCCGCCAGCTCGCCCACCCAGCCCGCGACCGGCTGGCCCCCCTTGCCGTCCTGGCGCGGCTCGCCCCGGGGCGCGCGCTCGGGGTGGATCTCCCAGGGGAGCCAGACGACCTGGAGGGCGTGCTCCTGGGCAAGGCGCCTCGCGCGGTGGAGGCCCACGTAGGCGTAGGGGCAGGTGTAATCGAAGAAGACGTGCAGCGTCGGACGCTCGGCGCTCTCGTCGGTCATCGCCGGGCGATGCGCCGCTCCCGCACATCCGCGTTTCGGCACCCGGAGGTGACTAGGAGCGGTGGACGTGCGCCGCCGCGATGACGGTGATGCCCGGCGTCGCGTCGGGGAACCCGGCCCACACGTCGGGGCCCACGGCGTCGGCGCCGATGTAGTCGCCGATGAAGGGGAACCCCTCCTGGTGCTTGCCCAGGTCGCCGTCCCAGGACCTCGTGGTGACGCGCTCGTTGGCCCAGGTGAAGCCGCCGTCGAAGCTCACCGCGTGGGTGATATCAATGAGCTTGTGCGCGGGGTCGTAGCGCTTGTCGAAGAAGAACGCGTGGAGGCTGCCGTCCTCCGCCACGGCGAAGTTGGCGATGAACTGGTGCGTGCCCGCGTCGTCGTCGTTCACGCGCGCGGGGTCGCTCCACGTCTTGCCCAGGTCGCGGCTCGCGCGCATCCAGACGTCCGCCTCGTCGCGCGTGCTGTCCGCGTAGAGGCAGTAGAGGGTGCCCTTGCGCGTGGAGTTGGCGTTGAGGTCGAACCTGCACTCGAAGTTCGTGCCCGTGCGGTACTGGCTCTCGTCGAACTTGGCGGCGATGGGCTTCTTGGTGAAGACGGGCGCGGGGTCGCTGAAGGTCTTGCCATCGTCGGTGGACTCGCTGCGCCAGACCTTGTCGCCCTGGTCGCCCAGCACGACGATGGTCCCGTCGGGCGCCGCGGCGATGGCTTGGCATCCGACGCCGGGGGGCTGCTGCTGGCTCGCGATCTCCACGGGCGGGTCCGCGGTCTTGCCCCCGTCGCGGCTCACGATGACGCTGCACGTGTCCACGAGGGTCTGCGGGAGGATCTGCGCGCCGAAGCCGTTGAACGTGTTGATGGCGACGAGGATGGCCCCGCTCTTGGGGCTCACGACCATGCGGCTGTAGTCGTTGAGCACGCCCACGCCGTCCCCCTTGAGGAGGTCCACCACCTGCGAGTCGGGGAACGTGTCTCCCCCGTCGGTGCTGGTGGCCATGACGAGGTCCCAGCCGGGCTGGAAGATGCCGCGCCCGTTGGTGGGCGAGGAGCCCAGGGGCCCCGCGCCGTCCTGCCCGCCGAGGTTGTACATCTCGACGACGTAGTGCAGGTTGCCCTCCTTGGTGAACGCGAACATGGGGTCGGTGTTGCACGCGTAGCCGAAGAAGGGGCTGCCGGGCTGGCGGTCCGCGTACTTGCCGCCCACGACGACGTCTTTCCACGTCCTGCCCGCGTCGTGCGTGACCGCGACGCCGTTCCAGACGCAGCTCTTCGACGACTCGGGGTTGAGGTCCTTCGCCGCGACGACCACGTTGGCGGGGTTGGCGGGGTTCACCGCGAGCCAGACCTCCTGCTTGTGGCCCGGCGTGTGGCTCCCGCGCGCGACGCACTCCTGCGGCCACGAGCCGTTGCTCAGCGCGCGCTCGGGCGCGCCCAGCCCGCAGTCCAGGCTCCAGCCTCCGATGGCCGGGGGCGCGGCGGTGGCGGGCGCGCCGGGGCTCGTCGCGCCAAGGCAGCCCGCGGCCAGGAGCGCGAGGAGGAGCGCGAGCGGCAGGGATCGCATGGCGCGGCGAGCGGCCGGCCGGCTTCTAAGCGTTGCGCCCGCGGCGGCCTGCTAGAGGCACGCCCACGTGCCGCCCACGTCCTGCCCGCCGCGGAAGAGGATCAGGTTGCCCGCGGCGTGGGGCATCTCCAGCGCGTCCCCTGCGTCCAGCGCGTCGTCCGGGGGAACGAGGCCGGCCCGGACCACGAGAGGGCCTTCGCCCAGGGGCGTCTGGTGGGGCGCGGGCTCCGCGCCGTCCGGGTCGCGGCCGGGCTCGTAGGGCTGGAAGGCGTAGGCCAGGTCCGCCACGCGCCAGGGGCCCTGCGTCTGGTTGACTCGGGTGACGCGGAAGAGCGTGCCGTCCCCCGCCGCCTCGGCGCTGAGGGCCACGGCGGGACCGCACCCGGGCGGAGGGCTCACAAGGGACTCCGTGGCCGGGGGCGAGGGCCTCAGGCAGCCGGCAAGCGCAAGGAGGACCAGCATGAGCGCCAGGGCGCGCATGAGAAGACGGTGCTCCTCCTCCACGCTTGGCCCTTGCGCCGCGGGGAAGCCTCAAGCCGCGGACGCGTCTTGGCCGCGCGTGGACGCGCTGGCGCTGGACTGGGGCGACGTGGTGCACGGCACCGCGGGCGCGCCGTGGGTCTGGTGGGCCGCGAGCCTCGTCGTGATCCTCGCGATCCTCCTGGGCGCCATGAAGCTCCTGGGCCTCTTCCCGGATTAGTTCGAGAAAGTTCTCCCGCCGCTCGCCGCGTCGCCGGGCGATGACCGTCTACAAGATGATCGAGTGCGTGGGCACGTCGGGCACGAGCGTCAGCGACGCCATCCGCGCGGCGCTCCAGCAGGTGGGCGCGCAGGTGCAGGGCGAGAAGGGCGAGGACACCGTCTACGGCCCGCTGCGCTGGTTCGAGGTGAAGGAGATCCGCGGCGCGGTGGAGGGCGTCGAGCCCACCGAGTTCCAGGTGAAGGTCGTCGTCGCCAGCGAGATGCGGGTGACGCACCAGGCGAACGGGGCGAAGGGCGGCACGCGCTCGGCCCGCAGCCAGGCGGCCCAGGTGGCGGCCAAGGGCGGCGAGCGGAAGCGCTCCGACCTCGCGCGCGGCTTCGAGCGCCAGCCGGGCCGCTCCCGCGGCCGGGCCTGAAGCCTACAGAAGCGCGTGGAGCGAGCCGGTGAGCCCGCGGGGCAGCGCGTCCTCCACCGGCGCGAGCCCCACCAGGTGGCCCGCCACGACGAGGTAGTCGCCGCTGCCCATCCACGGGTCGTAGACCAGCTCGTCGTAGCCCGAGGTGACGTTGGTGAACGCCAGGGAGACGTCGGCGTGGCTCCCCGCCGCGGCGACGGTGCCGTTGACGGTGGCGTTCTCCTCGTGGCCGTCCGCGTAGCGCGCCGTGGCGTTGGGCGCCCAGCTGACGTAGCCGTGCGCGGTGCCGTTGGAGTCGCGGAAGCCCACGCCGTCGCCGGCCGGCTCCACGCTCCAGCCCGAGGCGTCCAGCGCGAAGCCGAAGTCCAGCGTGTGGTTCTCTCCGGGGGCCCAGGGCCAGCGGGCGACGTCCAGGTCGAACTTGCCGCCGTGGCTGCTGGTGTCGAAATGGAACGTGAAGCCCACCGTGGCCTCGCCTGCGCGCCCTTCCAGCGAGTCCGTGACGAGGAGGCTCATGTTGACGAACCCGCCCTCGGTCGTGACGGCGCAGGAGGAGGTCTGCGGGAAGGCGCGCTCAAGGTTCATGGTGGCGACCACGTTGCCCTCCGCGTCGCGCTCCTCGATGGCGCGCGCCTGGTACTGGTAGCGCGAGCCGCCGGCGTCGTCGCTCCCGTTGGCGTCGAAGACCTTGAAGAGGTCCTTCTTGCCCTGGAACCAGACGCGCACGTCGCCGTTCTGGAAGACGACGCCCGGCTTGCACGACGTGGGCTGGTCCGCCTTGAGGGCTGGCGTGAACGTGACGAGGAGCAGCGCAAGGAGGACGGGGACGACGCGCGACGTGGGCCTCACCCGGACGCGCGACGCCGCGGGGCGTCTTGATCCTTCCCGCGAGGCCGGCTTCGGGTTCTCTCCAGCTCGCGCAGCGCGTCGGCGGCGATCCAGCGCGCGCTGGGCGTCCCCTGCGCGCGGACGCGCTTCGCGCAGAGGATGGCCGCGCGGCGCAGGCGCGCGTTGCGCTTCCCCACCTGCCGCAGCGCCCAGTTGACGCCCTTCTTGACGTAGTTGCGCGCGTCGCCCGCCTCGCGCTCGACCAGGGGCAGGAACGCGAGGAACGCCGCGTCCTCCGCCTCCTTGTCGTGGACCGCCAGCATCGCCATGAGCGCGAAGCCGGCGCGCTTCTGGAACTCCCCCTCGCGGCCCGCCCACTCGGCGGCCTTCGCGTAGGCCCACGGCGCGCGGTCGAAGAGGTTGCCCGCGAACGCGTCGGTCACGGCCCAGCTGTCGAGGCCCTTGAGATATCGTTCCGCGTCCTCCTCCGTGAGGCGCTCGGGCTCGTCCAGCAGCGCGGCGAGGATCTTCGTCTCAGCGCGCCGTGGCGCCAGAGCCTTCGCGCGAGGGCGCGGTCGCGGCCGCCGGCCTGCCTCGCGATCTGCCGCAGCCGCGTCACGGAGACGCCGTAGGCGCGGCGGCTCACGATCCCGAAGCGGGCCATGCCCTCGACGTTGCGCGCGCTCGCCTCCCTCTTCAGCGTCGCGACGATCTCGTCGGCGTCCATGCCCAAGGAGGCACCCGCGCGCCGCCGCATAAGCGCCGTTGTGGCTCGTGTTCGAGAATCGGCAAGCCGCGTCGCGCCGGCGGGCGGCCCGGTAACCATGAGGACCCTCTCGCTTGCGACGCTCGTTGCCGCCGCTCTCTTCCTCTCCTCGCCCCCCCTCGCGGCGGGCACCATGCAGGACGGCGGCGGCCCCACGGCCTACCTCACGGACTCCTGCGGCCTTTCGCCCCCCACCGGCTGCATGAGCCCGGAGAGCATCGTGGTCCCCGGCGACAACGCGACGGTGGTGCTCACCCTCGTGAACAACGCGACGGGCGACGTGCGCATCGACGCCTGCATGGGGAGCGGCTCGTCCAACGCGACCTCCGGCTCCACCATGGGCGCGACCTACGCCGCGTGCCCCACGCCCACCGGCGGCTCCAACGCCACGGGCGCGCCCAGCACCTTGTGCAGCACGATGGGGAGCGGCAACAGCACCGCGGGCTCCGGCGGCATGAACGCCACCAACGGCTCCTCGGGGGCCATGTCCTTCCCCGTGACGGTGCCCGGCTGCGGCATGGCGCAGGTGAGCCTCACCCTGCCCGCCCAGGGCGCCGTGAGCCTGGTGCTCGCCGACAACGGCGTCGTCGTGGGCACCGTCTCCATGTCCCCCTCGTCGGGGATGAACAACACGACGACCACGCCCTTCGGGGGCACCACGACGACCCTCACGACGCCGACGACCACGACGCAGGAGTCGACGGGCGGAACGCCGGCGACCACGAGCCGGGGCACGCCTGGCTTCGGGCTCCCCCTGGCGGTCGCCGCGGTGGCGGCCGCGCTGGTGCTCAGCCGCAGGAAGAAGTGAGATCGGCCCTTCCCCGGGGGGCCAAGCCCCCCGGAAGATCGGCTCAGTCGCGGATGCCTTCTTCGCTCACGCTGACGACCGCCTCGCCCTCGGGGAGGTGCGGGCTGTCGATGAGCCGCACGATGCGCTTGTTGCCCTTGGACTTGCGCAAGTAGAGGCGGAAGGTCGCCGTGTGGCCCACGATGTGGCCGCCCACGGGGCGCGTGGGGTCGCCGAAGAACGCGTCGGGCTTGGCGTGCACTTGATTCGTCACCGCGATGGCCGCGTTGTTCAGGTCGCCGAAGCGCAGGATGTCGTGCATGAAGCGGTTGAGCTTGCCCTGGCGGTCGGCGAGCGTGCCGCGGCCGACGTACTCGGCGCGGAAGTGCGCGGTGAGCGAGTCGACGATCATGAGCTTGATGTTCTTGGACTTCGCCAGCTCGGTCGCCTTCTCCGCCAGGAGCATCTGGTGGTGCGAGTTGAAGGCGCGCGCCACGTGGATCTTGGAGAGCGCCTCCTTGGGGTCGAGGCCGATGGCGTCGGCCATCTGCACGATGCGCTCGGGGCGGAAGGTGTTCTCGGTGTCGATGACGATGACCTCGCCGCCCAGGCCGCCGTCCTCCGGGGGCATCTGCACGTTCACCGCGAGCTGGTGCATGAACTGGGTCTTGCCGGAGCCGAACTCGCCGTAGAACTCGGTGATGCTCTGCGTCTCCACGCCGCCGCCCAGGAGCTCGTCCAGGGCCTTGCTGCCGGTGGTGATCTTGCCCACCTTGCTGCGGCGGTCGGCGATGACGTCGCCGGTCTCGAAGCCGCCGACGTTCGCCATCTTGCGCGCGGCGGAGATGATCTTCACCGCGACCGCGTCACCCAGGTCGGCCGCCTCGGCGAGGTCGCTGGGGCTGGCGACGGCGATGGACATCATGTCCGTGTAGCCGGCCTCCTTCAGCTTCTCCGCGGTGGCGGGGCCGACGCCGGGCAGGTCGCCCACGTCGTTGATGATCTGGCCCTCTTCGGTGACCGGGGTGGTGTCTTCGGGTTCGATGGTCACGGTCGCAGCCTTCTTGGCCATGGTTCCTCCAATCCTGCCGCCGGCCATCAGTCAGAACCCGGGCGGTCCGAAACTACCAGGGTGTGGTGCCGGTGCAGGCTCCCGGAGGGGCGTGCGTCGCATCAATCCTCTCCGGGAATAACCCTATGTTGGGGGCGCGGCCTGCCCCGCCACGATGCCCGCCCCCATGGTCGACGTCCGCGAGGCCGCTGAGCGCCACAGGTCGGGCCAGGCCGTGCTCCTGGACGTCCGCGAGCCCTCGGAGCTGGCCTTCGCCCGCGTCGAGGGGGCCCTCCACGTGCCCATGCGCGAAGTCCCCCGCCGCCTGGCGGAGATCCCCCGGGAGCGCCCCGTGCTGGTCCTCTGCCACCACGGCGGGCGCTCCCAGGTGGTGGCGGACTGGCTCCTGGCCAAGGGGTACGTCGCCCAGAACGTCGCGGGCGGCATCGACGCATGGGCCGACGAGGTCGACCCGTCCCTCTCCCACTATTAGGGGAGCGTCACGGAGCAGGGGACCGGCACGGAGCCCGTGTCCAGGTACGGGCAGACGTCCACGTTGACGTAGAGATAGCAGCTCTGGCCGTAGACGTTGAGGGGGCCCTCGTGGACATTCGCGCCCAGGCACCAGGGGTGCGGAAGGGGCGGGGCCGCGCTGGCGGCGGGGGCGAGGGCGACGAGGACGAGGGCGGCAAGGAGCAGGGCGCGCATGCAGGGTCCCGGACGGGGGGCCGCCGGCTTCAGGCCTGCGTCGGCGCAGCGTGCGGGCTCTGCCCTGCAGAAGGCCGAGGCCGAGATACGTCTGGGACGCCTTCTCCCGTCCATGGGCGATCCCACGCTGAGCGCGCAGGAGGCCGCGGCCGCCATCCGGTCGCTCCAGGACGCGGACGCGATGATCCGCCGCCGCACGGCGGGCCTCATGTGGATGATCTGGGGGCTCGTGGCCCCGGCGATCTTCGCGAGCTACGGCTTCGCCTCCGCCGCGGACCCGCAAGGCCTCTGGTGGCGCCTCCTCTGGCTGCCGTGGGCGGCGGCGGGGGTGGGCGCCACGGTCGCGCTGTGGCGCTCCGCGGGGCTCGCCATGCGGACGCGGGAGCGCCCGCCCCGCGCGGAGGTGGCGTGGCACGTCGGCCTCTTCGTCGTCCTCGTGGTGGGGAGCGCGGTCCTCGTGCAGGCCCTGGGCGCGCCGGTGAGCGTCCCCGCCGCGGTGCTGGCGGCCCTGGGCGTCGCGAGCATGCTGCTGGGCGCCTTCGGGCTCCTCGCGCGGGACGCCGTGGAGCGGCGCGCCAGCGTGGCCGCGGGCGCTCTCCTCGTGGCGGCGGCCGCGGCGTGCGCGCTCAGCGGCACCGGCGCGCAGCTCCACTTCGTCGTGGGCGCCCTGGCCTCGGGGCTCGCGTTCTACGGCGCCGGCGTCCTCCTGGCCATGCGGGGCTGACCCCCCGTGGAGCTGGACCCGCTGATCCACCAGGCCACCCGCCTGCGCGTCATGGCGCTCCTCGCCCGCAACCGCGAAGCGCCCTTCACCTGGATGCAGGAGACGCTGGGGCTGACGCCGGGCAACCTCGACAGCCACGTGCAACGCCTGGTGGAGGCGGGGTACGTCCACCAGTGGCGCGCCCTCACCGCGTCGGGCTTCCAGTCGCGCGTGCGCCTCACGCCGGAGGGGGACGCGGCCTACCGGGCGTACCTCGCGGCCCTGCGCGCGGTGCTGGAAGGCGCCTGACCTCTGCCGCGCAGAGGAACGCCACCGGGAAGCCTTCCGCCGCCCTCCTGGGCACGGGATCATCATGTGGTTCTGGCCCTTCGGTCTGGTCTTCTTCGGTCTGCTCGCGACCTTCCTCGTCCTGCGCCTCGTCCTCTGGCGCCGCTGGGGGTGGGGCGCGTGCGGCGGCTGGGGCGCGTATCCCATGGACGCCAACGAGGCGCTGCGCATGCGCCTGGCGCGCGGCGAGATCCGCGAGGACGAGTACGCCCGCCTCAAGGAGGCGCTCCGCAAGTGACGACGGGCTATCAGATCGGCCTCGCCGTGCACGTCCTCGCCGCCATGACGCTCGTCGTGGGCCTCGCCCTGCGCGCGCGGCCGCTCCTGGGCGCGGGCGGGGGACTCGCCCTCCTCAGCGGCCTCTTCCTGGCCTCGCAAGGGTGGGGCTTCCAGCCGTGGACGGCCCTCGGCCTCGTGGGGCTCGTGGCGCTGGGCGCGGGCGGCGCGCGCCTGCCCCCCGTCCCCGCCGCGCAGGGCGCGCTCCTGGGGCTCGCCGCAGGTGTGGTCTGGCTCATGGCGACGAAGCCCGGATGGACGGGCGCCCTGCTGGCGCTCGTGATATCATCCTTGCTGGGGCTGGCGGCGGGGCGCTACTGGGGCGTCAGGCGCGAGCGCGCCGTGGTGTGAAGCTCGTCCGCCGTGCCGCGCACGCGCGTCTCCAGCGCGTCCACCGCGACGCGGGCGCCCGGCGCCAGCGCGCGCGCCTGCTTCACGCACTCGTCGTGGAGCGTCACGCGCACGCGCCCCTCCGGGGTGTCCAGGTCGAGGTCCGCCAGGAACTCGACGCCGCCTTCGGGCTTGGGCTGGACGCGCGTCGCGTGGAGCTGCCGCAGGGCGCCCTCGACGCGGTCGCGCGGCTTCGCGGGCTCGGGGTCCGCCATGACGTCGGCCAGGAGCTTGCGCTTCGCGGCGTCGGGCGCGCCCTCCACCTCCAGCACGGTCCAGGGCCCGACGTGAAGCTCGACGCCCCACCGGCTCTCCTTGACGCGGGCGTTGACCAGCGTGATCCGCGCGCCGACGCGCAGCGTGCCGTCCAGAGTCTTGTCCACGTCCTTGTCCCACAGCACGACGCGCGCCTCCCCGGTGGCGTCGCTCACCAGGACGTTGCAGACGCGGCCCTCGGGGCGGCCTTCGCGCTGGAAGGTGCGCTCGGGGTCGATGCGCGCGACAGTGACGCGCACGGTGGCCTCGCCGCGGCCCGAGAGGTCGTCCAGCGTCGCGAACGCGCCCTCGTTGAAGCCAAGCTCGTCGAGCACGAGGAGGGCCAGCGCCTCGTCGTCCAGCAGGTCGCCGAACTCGGCGCGGGCGGCGCGGATGCGCGCGAGGAACTCCTCCTCGCTCATCTTGCCGGCGAGCTTCGCGTAGTGCGGCGCGAGCGCGGGGTCCACGCGGCGCGATGACGAGGGGGAGACAAGAGCCTTGTCCCGTCAGCGCAGCGTGTAGACGTCCTGGCGCGCGTCGCGCAGCGAAGGCTCCTTGGTGAGGAACCCCTGGGAGAGGAGGAACGTCACGGCGTTGCGGATGGTGCGCGGCGAGAGGCCCGACTCGCGGATCATCTCCTGCTGCGTCAAGGGGCCCTCGAACTCCAGGAGCTTCAGCACGAAGCGCGCGCTGGGGGGCGCCTCGCCCAGGATGGGGCTGGGCTCGCCCTCGCGCTTCAGCTTGCCCAGAATGCGCGTGTACCTCTTCTCGCCGAAGCGCACGAAGCGCGCGGGGACGTCGTGGCGCGCGATGCGGATGACCTCGTTGCGGCCGATGCGCACGCGCTCGCGCCCGTCGAGCACCATGTCCACGCCCGAGGTCGCGGTGACGTCGGTCACGGAGACGCGCGCCTCCTGCGTCACGACGAGGGGGTGGTGGTCGTCCCCCGAGCAGATGGGCACGCAGGAGAAGACCCGCGCCCGCGCCAGCACGATGGGCCCCCCTGCCGAGAGCGCGTAGGCCGTGCTGCCCGTGGGCGTCGCGACGATGACGCCGTCGCCGCGGTCGCGCCAGACCAATTCGTCGTCGATCCAGAGGGAGTAGCGCACGAACTGGCCCGCCTGCGCCGAGACGACGGCCGCCTCGTTGAGCGCCGCGTACTCGCGCTCGCCCACCACGCAGCGCATCCGGTCCACGGGCTCCACCCAGAAGTCCCCCGACCGGAGGCGCTTCACGTTGGCCTCGAACTCGGAGACGGTGACCTCCATGAGCACGCCGAAGCCCGCGCTGCCCACGCCCAGGACCGGGATGTCGGGCGCGCGCTCCCGCAGCGTCGCCAGGAGGAACGCGTTGTCGCCCACCACCACGAGGACCTCCCCCCGGGCCTCCGCCGCGCTGGCGAACCGCTCGTGGGGAATGCGCGCCGCCTTGAGCGCCGCCACCACGCGGCGCCCCTCGGCCTCCGCCTCCGCCTCGGGGCGCACCACCACGCTGACGAACACGCGGGAGCGACCACGACCGGCGCCATCAAGATGCCGCCGCGGGAACGGAATCGCAACGGTTTTGCATGGCAGCCGGGGAGGCCTATCCATGCATGGCCACCACGTCCGGAACGGCGCCACCCTGACCTCCGGCGTCCGCGCCCCCGCCGCCCTCACCGTCGGCCGACACGCCCGCATCCACGGCGGCGTCAACGCCCGGGGCCCCGTCCACCTGGCCGCCGGCGCCATCGTCGAGGGCGACCTCGTCGCCGTGGGCGACGTCGTCATCGGCCCCGGAGCCCTCGTCGCCGGCACCGTGCGCGCCGAAGGCAACGTCCACCTCCTGGACCGCGCCGCCGTCGCCGGACCCGTCGACGCCGCCGCGGACGTGCTCCTCCGCCCCGGGGCCCGGTGCGGCGCCCTCCACGCCGGAGGGGACCTCACCCTCTGGCACGGGGCCAGGCATGGGGCGCTGGACGTGAAGGGGGTTGTGAGGACGGCCTAGGGCGGGCCCCACCACGGGCGTGACCACGGGTATCCCCCCGCGACCGCCCCGGGTGTGACCACACCCGGGGGAGCGCGACCGCGACTTGCGTAACCGGATTTCGCTCCAACCGATCTCAGCCCCACGGGCGTGACCACGGGTGCGGGGCGAACGCCCCGCACCCGTGGTCACGCCCGTGGCAGCCGTGCAAGCCTTTTTCGCAGGCTCCTCGCTGCCCCGCCTGTGCCCACGTCCTTCGAGATCAGGGGCCGCGACGCGGCGGCGCGCCTGGGCAGGTTCGCGACGGACCACGGCACGGTGACGACGCCGACGCTCCTGCCGGTGCTCAACCCGAACATCGACTACATCTCCGCCCGCGAGATGCGCCAGAGGTTCGGCACCGAGATGGTCATCACCAACTCCTACGTCATCCGCAAGAGCGAGCGGCTGCGGGAGGCCGCGCTGGCGGAGGGCGTCCACAAGCTCATCGACTGGGACGGGCCCGTGATGACGGACTCGGGGACGTTCCAGATGTACGTCTACGGCAAGGTGTCCGTGGCGCCCGAGGAGATCGTGGCGTTCCAGCGCGACATCGGCGTGGACGTGGGGACGATCCTGGACATCTTCTCGACGCCCGACCGCACGCACGCCGAGGCGCGGGAGGACATGGAGGAGACGCTGGCCCGGGCGCGGCGCGCGACGGAGATCAAGGGCCCCATGGCGCTGGCGGCCACCGTGCAGGGGGGCGTTCATCCCGACCTGCGGACGGAGTGCGCGTCGCGCTACGCGGAGATGGCGGCGGACTTCCACCCCATCGGGGGCGTCGTCCCTCTGATGGAGCGCCAGATGTGGGCGACGCTGGCGGACGTCATCGTGGCCTCGAAGCAGGGGCTGGACCCCTCGCGGCCCGTGCATCTCTTTGGCGCCGGGCACCCGCAGATGTTCGCCTTCGCCGCGCTCCTGGGGTGCGACTTCTTCGACAGCAGCAGCTACGCGAAGTACGCCAAGGACGGGCGCATGATGTTCGAGGACGGCACGCGCCACCTCGCGGACCTGGGCGAGAACCCGTGCGCGTGCGAGGTCTGCTCGCGCCACACGCCCGCGGAGCTGCGCTCGCTGCCCGAGAAGGAGCGCGAGCGCGCGCTGGGCCTCCACAACCTGGCGGTGTCGTTCGCGGAGATCCGCCGCGTGCGCGAGGCCATCCGCGCCGGCCGCCTGTGGGAGCTGGCCACCGCGCGCTGCAAGACGCACCCGGCGCTCATGGACGGGCTGCGCCGCGCGCTGGACCACGCCGCGTGGATCGAGACGCTGGAGCCCGTGAGCAAGCCCAGCGCGTTCTTCCACACGGGCGCCTCCTCCGCGCGCCGCCCCGAGGCGCTGCGGGCGCGCCAGCGGCTCCTGGCCCACTGGAGCCCGCGGGGGCGCGACGTGTTCCTGCTCCCCGCCCCGGCGCAGAAGCCGGTGGGCGAGGCCTATGCCGAGCTTCTGCCCCGGCTCGCGGGGCGCGACGTGGTGCCCGCGGCGCGCAGCGCGTTCGGCCCCGTCCCCTTCGCGCTGGACGGCACGTACCCCTTCGCGCAGAGCGTCGAGCCCGCGCAGCTGGACGTGGAGACGCGCCAGCGCCTGGACGACTTCCTCCAGGACTTCGCCGGGCAGCACGGCGTCCGCGTCGTGGACTGGAACGGCGGCGACATGCTGGAGACGCTGCACCCCGAGCAGAAGGCGGAGCCCGAGGACGCCCTCGCGGAGCGGGCGCGCGCCATCGCGGACTACCAGTTCGGCGCGGGGGCGGGCGACGCGCTCCTGGAGGGCAAGGTGGAGATCCGCGCCTCGCAGAACACGGGGAAGATCCGCAACGTCAGCGCGGGGGGCGAGCACGTGCTCTCGCTGCGCGCGGAGGACGGGCTCTTCACGCTGAAGATTGCGGGGGCGCGGCGCCTGCACAAGGCGTTCCCCTTCCCGCGGATGCGCGTCGTGGTGGCGGCGGACAGCGTCCCCTTCAACCGCGAGGGGAAGAACGCCTTCGCGCAGTTCGTGGAGAAGTGGGACCCCACGCTGCGGCCCGGGGACGAGTGCCTGCTGGTGGACTGGTCCGACAACCTGGTCGCGTGCGGCCAGATGCATCTCGCCCCCAGCGAGCTGGGCCGCTTCCGGAAGGGGCTCGCCGTCCACGTCCGGGAGGGCGTCGGACCGATGACGGCTCCGTCAAAGGCCTGACAGGTTCAAAGGAATCGGGGGTCGCGTGGCGAACGCTTGCACAAGACCCCCGCAAACCTCTTATAACGACGGATGAACTGCGTGCAACGCTGTGCCTAGGCACAGGGGGCTTGCATCCATGCGCTTCGTACCCGTCCTCGTCGCCCTCGCGGCCCTGCTCGCGATCCCCGGCGCCCTCGCGATGGACCAGGTCACGTTCCAGGCTCCCGACCTCAACGCCCACGTCCACGGGACGACGACCACCTTCGACTCGTCGCAGTACGTCTCCTCGGGCCCCGGCGTCGCCACCCACGTCGAGACCAAGGACGTGGGCGTGAACGAGAAGGGGGGCCGCTGCGCGCTCAACCCCAACGACAAGCGCCTCGACATCGGCCGCGTCGAGAAGGTCTGCGACCCCGGCAGCGTCTCCACCACCAAGGCCAGCACCGACGTCGTGCAGGCCACCGTGGACATCCGCCTCCCCTCGGCGGCGACCCCAGTCCCCCCGCCCTCGCCCCCCGCGCGCGCCACCGCGGCGGTCGTGCAGGTCGTCCAGTCCTCGCCCCGCTTCATGGTGGCCGCCGCGGCCGCCGGCGTCTCGCTGCTGGCCCTGGCCGGCATCTGGCGCGTCCTCAAGCTCACCGGCCTCGCCGCGCTGCTGCCCCTCTACAGCCACCTCAGCGACGACGAGATCCTGGAGGACCCCAACCGCGCGGGCATCTACCGCCTCATCCAGGAGGAGCCCGGCATCTCCACCAAGGACATCGCCGACCGCCTCGGCCTCGCGTGGGGCACCGTCACGCACCACCTCGGCAAGCTGGAGAAGCGCCGCTTCGTCGTCTCCAAGAAGTACGGCAAGTACCGCCGCTACTTCGCCAACGGCGAGGGCGGCAGCGACAAGAAGGACGCCCTCGCGGTGCTCCGCGTCGACCGCACCGGCGACGTGGCCGCCCTCATCCGCAGCCACCCCGGCATGACCCAGAAGGCCGTGAGCGAGGCCCTGGGCGTCTCCAGCAGCACCATCCTCTGGCACGTCAAGCGCCTGGAGGAAGTGCAGCTCGTGACCAAGGTCCGCGAGGGGAAGCTCGTCCGCTACTACCCGGGCGAGGGGCTCCAGGCCTTCGACATCATCCCCGCGGCGCCCGTGGCCAACGCGGCCTAAAATGGGAGGGTTTCAGGGGGCTCGCCTCCCTGACGTTTCAGTCGTCTGCTCGACGTTCCTTCACGTCAGGGGGCTTCGCCCCCCGAACCCCCCATTTGCCGCCGCAGCGCGTCCCACCCCTGCCAGTACGAGTAGAACGTCTCGTCGGCGGGTTTTGATATCGGCCCGAAGGCGTCGAGGAAGTGCGCGCCCCAGTCGGGGCGGCTGCCGTCAAGATCCGTGAAGCCGTACTCCCTGGCCAGCGTCCACGAGGCGAAGACGCGGCCGCTCTTCTCCAGGACGCGCGGGTCGGCGGCGAGGGCCGCCACGGCGCGGCCCACGAAGGCGGGCGTCTCGGAGAAGAGGAAGTGCGGGTCCTTCTTCGCGCCCTCGCGCCAGGTCTCCTCGGTGACGCCGAAGTGGTCCAGCATCGCCTCGGAGCGCAGGAAGCCGGGCGTCACCGCGAGGCTCGCGACGCCGCGGGGGCGAAGCTCCTCCGCCATGGCGAACGCGAGGCGGATGACGCTGGTCTTCGCCAGGTCGTGGAACAGGTTGCCGCGGTACCACCACGCGTCGCCGTCGGTGATCTCGACGATGAGCCCGCGACCGGAGCGCATCAGGAGGGGCGCCGCGTGGCGCGCGGTCACGACGTGCGTGTGGACGGCGGTCTCCAGCAGGCGGAAGCCCTGCGCCACGTCCAGCTCCCAGAAGGGCTTGCCCCACTGCGTGAGCGCGTCGCCGCCCCAGACGTCGTTCACCAGCACGTCAAGGCGCCCCTCCTCGCGCTCGATCCTGGCGACGAGCGCCGCGACCTCGGCCTCCACGCGGTGGTCCGCGTGCACGGCGACGCCGCGCCCGCCCGCCGCGTCGACGAGCGCCGCCGTCTCCTCCAGCGTCTCGGGGCGGCCCGGCGTGGGCTGGCCGCGGCCGGAGGCGTAGACGGTGGCGCCCGCCTCGCCCAGCATGCGCGCGATGCCGCGGCCCGCGCCGCGCGTGGCGCCCGCGACCAGGGCGACCTTGCCCGTGAGCGGCTTCATGGCCGGGCGTAGGTTTCTAAATCGCGATGTAGCTATCGGCGCGTGGCCCGGCCCCGGCAGGCGGAGGACGCCGCGATCCTGGCCGCCGCGGCGCGCCTCGTCGCCCGCGACGGCCCGCTGAGGATGCGCCTCGCGGACGTCGCGGCGGAGGTGGGCGTCACCGCCTCGGCCCTGGTGCAGCGCTTCGGCTCCAAGCGCGACCTCCTCCTGGCGTTGGCCTCGGCGGGCGCGGCCGACGTGGAGGCGGGGTTCCGCGCCGCGCGGCGCGCCCACCCGGGGGACCCCCTCGCCGCGCTGGGGGCCGCGCTGGCGGGCGGCAGCCGCAGCGTCGCCACGCCCCGGGAGATGGCCAACGCGCTGGCCTTCCTCCAGGTGGACCTCACCGACGACGCGTTCCACCGCGCGACCCTCGCCTTCTTCCGCCGCTGGCGCGCCGAGGTGCGCGCCCTCCTCTCCGAGGCCGTCGAGGCGGGCGAGCTTGCGCCCACTGACCTGGACGCCCTCGCCCGCGCCGTGGAGGTCACCTACAACGGCTCGCTCCTCACCTGGGCCATCCGCCGCGAGGGGCGCGCCCCGGACGCCATCCGCCGCGACCTGGCCCACCTCCTGGGTCCCCACCGGCGCGTTCCCATGCCTTGATGAGCCCCCGCCGCGCATGACGGAGCGGGATGCATCCATGACGCTCACGGCCCAGTGCTCCAACTGCGCGGCCTGGCGGACGACGACGCCCGGCGCCACGGGCCACGCCACCCACGAGGTCTCCGGCTTCTGCACGCGCGGGCTCTACCCGGACCCTGGCGCGCTCCTCTGCCAGAAGTACGCGGCGAGCCACGCCTTCCAGCAGCAGATCATCTCCACCATGCTCAAGGAGGAGGGCCCCATGGCGATGCCCGTGAAGCTCGTCAGCGGCCGGAAGTCCGTGAAGAAGCTCACGAAGGGGCGGCGTTAGTCCCTTCCGCGGGCCCGAAGACCACGAGCGCGACCAGGTCCTCCTCCACGTCGAGGAAGCGGTGGCGCTCTTGCGCGGGGACGAAGAGGACGCTCCCCGGCCCGACCTCCTCGATGCGCCCCTCGCGCTCGAAGCGCGCCCGGCCGCGCACGACGTGGTAGACCTCGTCCTCGTCGTGGGGGCGCTGCGGGTCCGCGGCGCCACGGGGCAGCAGGTAGACGCCCACGCTGAGGCCGGGCGAGCGGACGATCTCCCGGTACTCGATCCTGGCCAGCGGGCCGGGAGGCAGGAGGTCGTCCACCCTCATGCGCGCAGCGTCCGCGTCGCCCACGCGCCCTTGCCGTAGGTCTCGTCGATCCCCACGTCCAGGCGCCGCGCCGTCGCGGGGAAGTCCACGATGGCCAGCACGCGGTCCGCGACGAACTCGGCCAGCGCCTCGGCGGTGGTGGCCTCAACGGGCAGCAGCAGCGCGTCGGGCTTGGGGACGTGATAGCGTTTCTTGGCGATGACGAACTCGACGCCCTCGGCGCCCTCCTTCACGCTGAAGTGGGGGCTGCGCGCCTGCACGAGGACGTGGTGGTCCAATTCGTCGGCCACCTGCCGCAGCGCGTCCTTCACGGTGCCGAAGTCCAAGATGAACCCCGTGGCGGGGTCGACGTCGCCGTGCACCTCGGCGTGGAGCGCGTAGGTGTGCCCGTGGAGGCGGCCGCACTTGGGGTGGTGGGGGATCACGTGCGCGGCGTCGAAGCGGATGCCGCTGCGCCACCCGTCCACGCGGATCGAGGCCATGGCGTCGCGAAGATGGGGCCTGCGCTTGAGGTTTCGCCTACCTGCGGCGCCGCGCCAGCAGGGCCAGCCCCACGACGAGCGCCGCCACGAGGGGCAGCGCAGGGGCGGGGACCTTCGCGGAGGGCTCGACCTGGCCGCCGGGCACCTCGCCCGTGGGGGCGGAGTCCGTGGGGAGGGGCACGGGCGTCGGGCCGCCGCCGGTGGTGGGCTTCACCGTGGGCGTGACGGGCGTCGGCGGGGAGGGGAGCGTGAAGTTCTCGCCATGGGGCGGGACGGGCCCGGCGTCCGCGCTCTCGGTGGTCGCGGTGGGCAGGTCGCCGCAGTCGGCCGGGCGCGGGCCAGGGGCCTCGCCGGGGAAGGGGGGGCGCGCGAGGTCGCCCAGGCACGCCTCGAAGCTCTTGGCGGGGAGGCTGGCGACGGAGAGGCCCGGGTAGAGGAGGCTCCGCTCCGTCATGCCGGGGGACTGCTTCACCAGCGCGTCGACGACGGCCTGCGCCTCGGCGTCGTCGTCGGGGCCCGCGCCGCGCAGCGCGAGCGTGATGAGCGCGCGGCCCAACGCCTGCGGGTCGCTGCGCTCCTCGTAGGCGCGGAAGACGAGGCCGCTGTCGTCGTAGAGGAAGCCCAGGTCGCCGCCCGCGTGCGACGCGCTCCAGGTGATGGGGAACGTCGCGCCGGATTGATATCGCGCCTGCACCTCCGCGGGGTCGGGCCGGATGGAAAGGCGCGTGCAGGTGCCCGCGTGGCACGAGACGACCTTGTCGGGGAAGCGGGTCTCCAGGTGCTGCTCCGCGAGGCGCGCGAGCCCCTCCTGGAAGAAGGAGAGGTTGCCGTAGCCTTCGGGCACCATGCGGTCGACGAGGCCGTGCGTCGTCTCGTGGACGAGGGTGGAGACGGCCTGGAAGTCGGGCGTCGTCGCGGTGGTGTTGTCCAGGTCGGAGGCGCGGATGCTGATGGCGTTGAGGCCGCCGCTGTAGAAGCCCTCCTCGCCGGTGAAGAGGCCGAAGATGCTCTCGTCCTGCGCGTAGGTGAGGAAGAAGGGGCGGTCGATGCGCGCGCCGCCCGCGAAGGCGGAGACCTGCGGCAGCAGATCGCTGGCGTTCTGCGCGACGACGCGCGCCTTGCTCACGAGGAGGTCGGGCACCTGGACGACGTAGGTCGTGCCCACCGCGAAGCGCGTCCACCCCGAGGGCGCCGCGGGCAGGTAGGCGATCTCGGCGACGAAGGGCTCGTGCGCGCTCATGCGCAGGCCCGTGGAGTCCACCGCGGCGGTCGTGCGCGTGCTCACGCGCGTGAGGCCGGGCCCCAGGTGGACGTCAAGCGTGAGGTTGTCGTCCTGGCCCGCGGCCATGTTGATCGTGGCGTTGAGGAACGCGCCGCCGAAGAGGGTGGGCGGGGGGAGCGCGAAGCTCACGGTGATGGGGCGCGCGCCGAGGCCCGCGTGGGCGGGGTACGCGTGGTGGAAGTCCAGGCGGCCCCCGCTGGGCGCCGCGAGGAGCGGGCCGAAGGGCGTGGACGCCGAGAGGACGGTGAGCCCCGGCGGGACGGGCACGCCCACCTGGCCGTACACGTCGGTGTCGTAGACGAGGGTGAGGGTGAGCGTGCCGCCCGTCTCTGTGAGCATCGCGTCGCCCGCGCGCAGGAGGCCCGTGCCCGAGGCCCGCGGGTCGGGGCCGGGGTCCGCGACGCCGGGGGGCAGGAACGCGAACCCGCCGCTGATGGGGCCGCTGTTGACGTAGAGCCCCTGCGCGTCGGGCGCGACCTCGGGCTGCGTGTCGACGCCGGCCAGCGTCCAGCCGGCGGGCAGGCGAACGTGGAGGGAGCTCTCGTCGCCCGGGTTGCCGGAGGCCTGCGCGAGGACGTGCAGCAGCGAGCCGTACTCCTCGGCGGGGCGCAGGAAGGTGAGGGTGAACGAGTAGGGCAGCGAGACGCCCGCCGTGCGTGTGCGGACCGTGACGGTGCCGTCCGCGTTGGTCGTGTTGGAGAGGAACCCCTTGGCGTCGTGCGCCTCGACGACGGTGGCGTTGTCGGGGATGGGCAGCGTCCACGGGCTGAAGTGCTGCGCCGTCTCGGTGAGCGTCTCCTCCAGATAGACGTGGTCCGCGTCCACGACGTCGACGAGCATGTCGGTCGCGACGCCGTTGCCCGCCGCGGCGGCCGGGGACGGGGCGAAGGCCACGAGCGAGAGCGCGAGAAGGAGGGGCGCGAGACGCACGGCCGGCCAGCCAGGCGAGGGGGGAAGAACGTTTCTAAGACGCCACAGCGGGGGGTTCGGGGGCGCAGCCCCCTGAAGAAAATCGTCGGCGGCGCCGCAGCGCCGCCAAACCGGGGGGTTTCAGGGGGGCTCGCCCCCCTGACGTTTCGTTTCCTGGTCAACCGATCAAAACGTCAGGGGGCTGCGCCCCCCGAACCCCCCGCCATCGCCACGTCCTTATGCCCCCGTCGACATGGCCGCGCGTGCGCTGGTGGGCGGCGGCTCTCATCTTGGCGGCGGCCCTCTCGCCGCGCGCCGCCGCGCAGGGCCCCGAAGGGGGCTGCCAGGCGCCCATCCTCTCCATGCCCGACGCGCCGCACACCTTCGCGCCGGGCGACGCGTACAGCCTCTCCTTCGCCATCGAGAATCCCAACGTGCCGCCCATCGATTCGGTGCGCGCGCAGCTGATCACCACCGCGCCCTCGGGCTGGAGCGTCGTCCCCGCGCAGCGCGAGCTGACGCTGGGCCCCAAGAACGTCTCCTTCGACGCGCTCACCATCACCGCGCCCAACCGCGGCGGCGGCGAGCCCTCGGGCAACATCACGCTCCACGTGACGTTCGTCTGCACGACGGGCGACACGCTCACCTCCAGCAGCGCGGACGCCACCATCCCCGTCGTGCTGGAGACATTCCAGGCCCCCTGGCCCGTGCTGCTCACCGCCTTCGCGCTGCTGGCGCTGCTCGTGGGCGTTGTCGGGCTGCGGCGGCTCCAGCAGGGCGTCGCCATCGTCCCCGGCCGCCTGGAGCGCGAGGTCGCGCCGGGCAAGAGCGTGAAGTACACCTTCCGCGTCGAGAACCGGCGCGGCAAGCCCCAGCGCTTCACCCTCCTGGGCGTGGGCGTCCCCGAAGGGTGGAGCCTCCACCTGGCGCTCGACGAGGTGGAGCTGGAGCCCGGCGAGGAGAAGAGCCTCTGGGCCGTGCTCAAGTGCGCGCCCGAGGCCCCCCTGGGCGCCTCGGCCGCGATCACCCTCCGCCTGGAGAGCCCCCGCGGGGCCCGCGAAGGCACCAGCGCCACGCTCCTCGCGAAAGTGGCCCAAGGCGCCTAACGGAACCTTGATTGGCCCCCGGGAGCGTGCGCCGACGATGCGGGTCCTCCCTCTGCTGAGCGCGCTGCTGCTCCTCGCGCCCGTCGCGGCGGCGCAGGTGCCCTCCCAGCCTTGCGGCCCGCTCCAGTTCGGCAAGGTCACCCCGCCCAGCCCCCTCCCGCCCGGCGGCGAGGGCGACGTGACCGTCACCATCACCAACACCAACCCCGTGACGCCCCTCAGCGTCGTCGTGAGCGCCGCCACCAGCACCGCGGGCTGGAGCGTGAAGACGGGGGACCAGAGCATCTCCAGCCTGGCCGCGAGCACCACCCAAACGGTGACGTTCCACGTCGTGGCCTCCAAGGACGCCAAGCAGGACATGGCCCTCTCGTTCAGCGCCACCGGCCAGTGCACGGGCCCCGGCGGCGTCTCGTGCCCCACGAGCCAGGCGCAGTGCGTCACCACCGCCAACGCCTCGGGCGCCGTCGCGCTCCAGCAGGGCGGCGGCCTCTCCTTCCCGGGCCTCGACAACCTGGACTTCCCCATCGAGTACCTCGTCGCGGGCGTCGTCCTCGTCGCGCTGGCCATCGCGATCCCGCTCCTCGTGCGCAAGCGCAAGCCCGGCCTCGCCGCCGACTGCCCCGAGCCGCTCAAGATGGTGCGCCCCGGCCGCGGCACCTCCTTCCCCATCGACATCCGCAACCCGGGCGCCGAGCCCTTGACCGCGCAGTTCGAGGTGGGCCCCGTCCCCGAAGGGTGGAGCGCCTTCATGCCGCTCCCCGAGGTGCAGCTGGCGCCCAAGGAGTCGCGCAGCCTCTGGCTCATGGTGCGCTCCCCCGCCCAGGCCACCACCGGCGCCACCGCCGACGTGGAGGTGCGCCTCCGCAGCGCCGCGCGCCCCGACGCCAGCGCCACCGTGAAGGTCCGCGCCGAGGTCAACCCCAACGCGGCCGAAGGGCCCACGAAGGTCGGCTGAGCCGCCCCCACTCGGGCCCGATTCTGGCATACTCCTACGGCCTGGGGCGCCCTCTTTCCAGCAATCTTATGCGCCCGCGCCCTGCGTCCGGGATCGTCCATGAAGCGCCTGCTCTGGTGGCTCCTCGCGGGATCGCGCGGCGGCGTCAACCGGGCGGAGATCATCCGGACGCTCAAGGAGCGCCCCTACAACGCGCACCAGCTCTCCGAGGCGCTGCGCCTGGACTACAAGACCGTGCGCCACCACCTGAAGATCCTCATGGAGAACGGCGTCGTGGTGGCGCAGGGCAAGGAGCAGTACGGGGCCATGTACTTCCTCTCGACCGCGATGGAGCAGGGCTACCAGGATTTCCTTGAGATCATGGAGCAGGTGAGGACCGATGGCAAAGCTTGAGTTCGTCCTGACGCTGGTGAACCTCGGCCTCCTGCTGGCCCTCTTCCTCATCTTCCTCAAGATGTGGCGGCAGACGAGGAGCACGTTCTCAGCGGGCTTGACGCTCTTCGCGGGCGTGTTCCTCCTCAAGCAGGTGGTGGCGATCCTCATCGCGCTGGAGCCGCGCAACTTCCCGGTGGCCAACGCGCAGCTTCAATTGCTGGCGAACCTGGGCGAGGCCGTCGCGCTGGGGATCCTGCTCTACATCGTGGCGCGGTGAGGGTCCGCGAGAAGAGTTTGGCCGGTGAGCCAGGCTCCTCGATGCAACCCGAACCAACGAACCACCGGACCAAACGTTGGGTGATTCGGGAGAAGGACGAAGCCTGCTGCGGCGCTATGGGGCCGGCATGGCGAAAGGGTGGACCGAGGAGGGCTTGCCGGCCTCGGCCAGAGCGACGGCAGAGAGGGTCCGAGACGTGGCCTTCCGGCTCCATCGGGCCATCGGACCCCGGTACCGCGAGAGCACCTACCATCGCTTTCTTGCCCACGGTCTTCGGAACACAGGGCTTCGCGTCGAGGAGCGCGTGTCCTTCGACGTCGAGTTCGGGGGCCTCCGGATCGAAAGGGCAAGGGGGGCCGATCTCCTCGTGGAGGGGGAGCTGGTCGTGGAGGTCAAGGCGGTCGAGCATCTCCTCCCCGTCCACCGGGCGCAGATCATCGGGTACCTGACCATCTCGGGGATGCCTGCGGGCCTGCTGATCAACTTCAACTCCGCGCGCCTCGTGGAGGGCTGCCACTGGTTCGTCCATCCGCGCTTCCTGCGTCGGATCGCCGATCACGAGGAAAAGTAACTCCGTGGTCCGGTGGTTCGTTGGTTCGGGTTGCATCGAGGAGCCTGGCTCACCGGCCAAACCCAAGGAACCCTAGCGGACCCGCCACACCTCGTCCCGCTCGTGGACGGGCTCCGAGAAGGCGATGGCCACCAGCTGCCCCTGGCGCCCTTCTTCGGCCGCCACGTGCTCGACCTCCATGGACTCGACCACCTGCTCGAAGTCGTGGCCGTGCCCGCGGATGCGGATGCGGTCCCCCACGTGGAGGCTCCCCGCCACGAGGTCGACGGAGGCCGTGCCCGCCCGCTTCCAGACGTGGCCGATGAGGCCGATCTTCTCTTCGCCCATGCGGCTTCCTCGGCGGGCGGGGAATATGGGCGTGTCGGTTGTCCACGCCGGGGAGAATCACGCGTCGCGCAGGAGCAGGAGCGCGACCTCGCAGGCGTTCTGGAGCGAGAAGAGGGGGAGGTCCACCCGGGCGCGGGCGAACTCGTCGGCCTCCCCCTTGAGGCGGTGAAGCTCGGCCTTCACGCGTTCGGGGGACCACTCGGCGGAGAGGGCGCGCGCGAGGATGGCCTGGAGGCGCTGGAACTTGACGTCGGCGAAGCCCTCGGGCAGGGGCGCGTCGATGGCGGGCTGCTGCCGGTAGGGCCCCATGGGGTCGACGCCCTTGCGGCTGAAGCGGATGGCGGCGCGCGCAAGCTTGGAGGGGTCGGGCCGGTCGCTGCCCACGCTGCCCGCGACGTAGAGACCGGGGAGCGCGGTGGAGCCGTCGGCCTTGCACGGGACGCCGGCGCGAAGCTCGCGCTTGCCTTCGTGGTCCACGATCAGGGGCGGCGCGAGGGCGAGGCCCGCGCGGTGCGCGATGGCGAACCCGTCGCCGCTGGCCACCCAGCTTCCGCCCGGGAAGAGGCCGGAGACATTGCCCGTCGCGAGGACGACGCAAGGGGCCTTCAGCGGCTCGACGACGCCGCCGCGCGCGACCAGCGCGCCCGCGACCTCGCCCTTCTCGCTGAGGATGATATCAAGGAGCATCTCGCCGTGCGCCTTGTCCAGCAGCACGTATGCGGCGTTGTCGCGCGGGTCGCTGGCGAGCGCGCGGGCGATGGCGCTTCCCGCGTAGCCCGTGCCCGCGACGACGACGCCCGTCTCAAGGACCATGCGGCGCGAAGCTCAAGTCCCCGTGTGAGGGTTTCGGCCTCCGGGGGCCGGGCCGGGGCTTTCCCTGCGCGATGCTGATCCTTTCGTCACGTCTTGACGCGACGGGCCCCTCAGCGGAGAGCCCTGACGCTCACGGCGTCCCCGAGGGGCTTTGCAGGTGCGACTCCAGGAAGTAGAGCGCCTGGTCGAGGTCGCGGGCGATCTGCGTGAGGAGGTCCGCCGTCGCGCGGTCCCCCGCCTGCTCGGCGCGGTCGATGGCCTCGCCCACGCCGCGGGCGTGCCGCGCGTAGCGGTCGGCGAGGGCCTCGACGAAGGCGGCGTCCGTCGTGGGGTTCTCGGGGAACTCGGGGAGGCTCGTGCCCGCGGCCGCCATGCGGACGGTGCCGAGGGCGGTGCCGCCCAGCGCGGTCGCGCGCTCCGCGATGAGGTCGACGTGCCCCTCGACGATCTCGGCGAGCTTGTCGAAGAGCTCGTGGAGCTGGAAGAAGTTCATCCCCTTGACGTTCCAGTGCGCGTGCTTCGTCTGCCCGTAGAGGTCCATCGCGTCGGCGAGCCGCTGGTTGAGAACGATGACGATGCTGCGGCGCGTGTCCTCGTCCAGGCCGTGGCGCGTGGGGTGCATTCGCGGGCTGGCGGCGGTGGCTCGCGCGGCGGCGGTCATGCGCGGATGCAGGAGCGCGGGATGCAAAGCTCCGTCGGCTACCGGGCTCGGCGCTCGCCGCGCGCGGGCCTACGGGTACGAGACGGCGCAGGCGCTGGCCGCGTTGCTCCAGAGGCTCTGGACCGCGAAGGTGCCCGTGCTCAGGACGACGTTCTGCGCGTGCGCGCCGGGGCCCGAGTTCCACGCGCACTTGTCGCCGTTCTCCTGGCCCGCGCTGTCGTACCACGCGTTGAGCTGCGGGTCGGTGACGGCCTCGGCGTACTCGTGGCCCGCGACGATGCTCACGCCGTCGAGGAGACCGGGCTTGTTGACGTAGCCCAGCCCGCACGAGAGGCCCATGTCGGGGACGTAGGGGAGGTTCGTGTACGCGATGGGGTGGCCCGCGGGGTCGTTCACGTTGTCCCAGTGCCACGCGCAGTAGCCGTCCGCCTGGCGCCCGTGGAGGTTGGCGCCGGGCGGGAGGGCGATGACGTAGTCCGCGTTCGCGGAGTAGCCGAAGTGCGCGACGGCCCGCTGCGCTTCGGCCTCGATGTTCTGCGGGTAGAAGCTGGCGTCCTCCACCGTGGGGTCGTAGGGGCTGGGGTCGTCCATCCACCACCCCTTGAGCTGGCCCGCGGGGTTCGTGATGCCGGAGTACTGCGTGTCGACGCCGGCCCACGACGAGCCGCCGACTCCCTGGAGGAAGCTGATGAGGTAGGGCGCCTCGCAGTAGGTGTCGACGTTCACGAGGCACACGAGCCCGCCCGTGGGCGCGGTCGTGACCGGCGTCCAGCCCCAGAAGACGAGATAGACCTGGGGCGTCGTCTGCACGGGCCCGCCGTGGTTGACCAGGTTGCCGCCGGTCCTGGGCGCTGCATGGGGCAGGATCGCGTCGCGCGTCGGCATGAGGTGGACGGGGCCTCCCGCGCTGGAGCCCGCCGCGACGTGGGCGCCTGCCGCGAGCGAGGGAAGGGCGAGAAGGAGGACGAGAAGGGCGTGGACCGCGCGAGCCATTCGGATCGCGGCGGGCACGCCGTGTTAGCCCATAAGGGCTCAGTTCCCGGGTTTCTGGAGGATTCCTGTGAACGTCACAGCGCCAGCATGCGCTCGATGGCGACCTTGCCCCACGCGCGGTCCGCGTCGTCGATCTGGATGCGGTTGACGACGTTGCCGGCCTGGAGCTCCTCCAGCGTCCAGAGGAGATAGCGCGGGTCGATCTGGCGCATGGCGTTGCAGTCGAGGCAAAGCTCGCCGCAGAGCTGCATGATGGTCTTGTCGGGGTGCTGCGCGGCGAGGCGCTTCACCATGTGGATCTCGGTGCCGATGGCCAGCGTGCTGCCCGCGGGCTGCTCGGCGACCCACTTCTCGATGACGGCCGTGGAGCCCCATGCGTCGGCGGCCTGCACGACCTCGCGGCGGCACTCGGGGTGGACGATGATCTTGACGCCGGGATATTGCTCGCGCATCTCGCGGACGTGGTCGAGCTTGAAGCGCTCGTGGACCTGGCAGAAGCCCTGCCAGAGGATGACCTTGGCGCGCTTGATGTCCGCCTGCGTGAGACCGCCGCCGTTGCCCTTGGGGTCCCACGGGTTCCACTTGACGATCTCCTCGTCGGGGACGCCCAGCCACGTCGCGGTGTTGAGGCCGAGGTACTGGTCGGGCGTGAAGAGGACCTTGTCGCCCCGCTCGAAGGCCCACTGCATCGCCTTGATGGAGTTGGCGCTCGTGCACACGATGCCGCCGTTCTCGCCGGTGAAGGCCTTGAGGTCGGCGTAGCTGTTCATGTACGTGACCGGGATCACGCGCTTGACGTCGGTCCACTCCGCGAGGCGCTCCCACGCGCGCGCGACCTGCACCATCTCGCTCATGCCGGCCATGGGGCACGAGGCCTCCATGCTGGGCATGACGACGTTGCGCTGGCCGTCGGTCACGAGGTCGGCCGTCTCGGCCATGAAGGTGACGCCCGCGAAGACGATGTGCCTGGCCTTGCTCCTCTTCGCGAAGACGGAGAGCTGGAAGGAGTCGCCCATGGCGTCCGCGAAGCGCGCGATCTCGTCGCGCTGGTAGTTGTGGACGAGGAGGCAGAGGTCGTCGCCCAGCGCGCGCTTGGCGGCCAGCGTGCGGCGCGCCACGTCGGCCTCGGAGAGGGTCTGGTACGCCTCGGGAAGCTCGGCAAGGGCGCTCATGTGGCGCCACAGCGCGGCCTCGTGGCGCGACTGCCGGGCGGCCTGGGTCTCCACGATGGGCAGGGCCATGCGGGTCAGGTTTGGGGTAGATTTGGCTTGGATATAAGGCGGCCGTTCCCGGCAGGGGTCGCCTGCTTCGCCCAAAGAAGCGGCAAGATTTGCCGCTACCTAGCGGGGGGTTCGGGGGGCGCGGACCCCTGACGTTTTGGTTCTCTGATCCGAGCGCCGAAACGTCAGGGGGCTGCGCCCCCCGAACCCCCCGCTTTTGGCCGCGCTGCGGCGCGGCCGGACGGCGCGCCCCTAGAACGCCCGCTCTCCAACTTGAGAAGGCGCGTACCCCAACGAGGTTCGTGGGAAGCCGGGAGGCAGGCGCATGCGCTTCGCCGCGAACCCCACGAGCCTCCCCATGAACGTCCTTTTCCCCGAGGCCTACAAGGCCAGCGCGCGCCGCGCGGCCGTCGAGCTTGCGGCCTTCGCGGCCGCGATCACGCTCTCGCTGGTCGTCCTCGCCGCCTTCTTCTGAGATCAGGGTCCGACCGCGTCGCGCACGAAGCGGCGCGGCACCGCCTTCCCGCAGCGCGGGCAGGGCACGTCGTCCAGGAGCGTCTTGTACTGCTCCAGCATCATGCGCGGCAGCGGCTCGCCGCACCACGGGCACGGGGGCGCGTCGGCCATGCTAGGCCTCCGCGGCCTGCGCGCCGCCGCGCAGCGTGGCCAGCGGCACGTCCGCCGGCTCCAGGAGGCGCACGAAGTCGTGCCGCGTCGTCTTGGGCGGGTAGAGCTTCCCCGCGAGCGCGTGCGCGAGGACCTCGTCCTTGGTGGGCGCGCGCTCGTCCTCGCGCCAGGAGCGCACGGTGATGGACGCGTCGCGGTAGTCCACGAGCACCGCGGGCACGAGCCTGGCGCCCAGGCGCCGCAGCGCCTCCAGGCGGTGGTGCCCGTCGATGACGGTGCCGGTCTGCGCGTCCGCGACGACGGCGTAGTCGACACACCCGGTCCGGCGGAAGCGCTCCACCAACTCGGCGACGCGCGACTCGACGTGCTCCTCGTGCGCCTTCAGCCACGAGAGGGCGACCAGCGTCGGGCGCGTCAAGGCGCGATCCTCCGCGTCTCGTGGAGGCGCTTGAGGATCGGCGCGGCGCGGTGGGCCTGCGCGAGGCAGAGGAGGGGCGCGCGGCCGTCGGTGAGGGCGCGGGTGAGCCGCGGCCAGGCGGCCTCGGCGTCCGCCTCCGCGCTCCAGACGTCCTCCTTGGCCAGCGCCGCGGCGAACGCGGGGCCGAAGGATTTGATATCGACCGCCGGCACGGCCGCGGCGGCCTTGCGCGCGCGGCGGCGGTCGAAGAGGCCCGGCATGTGCGCGGTGGGCCGCAGGGGGAGGATGGAGGCGCCGCGGTTGCGCGCGACGCGGGCCGCCGCGAGGACGGGGTGCTCGCCGGGGAGCGCGTCCTTGGCGTAGCGCGCGACGATCTCGTCGCGGAGCAGCGCGTCGACGAACGAGGGCTCGAAGGCGCCCTTGGGTTTCTCGACGCCTTCGCGGAGGCGCAGCGCGTCGTCGGTGTCGAGGTCGGCGAGGACGACGGCGGGGTCCAGCGCGGCCATCTCGCGCGCGACGCGGTCCGCCTCGCCGGGGAGGCCGGGCCAGACCGCCAGCACGTGGAGGCGAACGCCGCCCAGGTCCACCGTGTCCATGCGCGGCCATCCCGCCAGGCCGTTCTTAAGGATTCCTTGTAGCGCCGCGCTGCTGCGCCGGCCGCGCCTAGCAGAGGTAGACGGTGATGGTGTCGGTCGCCGTGAGGTTCGTGGAGACGAGCCCGGCGGGGACGGCGACGCCCGGGTAGTGCGCGCCGACGGTGAGCGCCTCCTCCAGGCACGTCTCGGAGGGGAGCACGTTGGGGACGCGCATCACGGGCGCGACGAGGGCAAAGCCGCCCTCCGCGGCCGTCTTGCCCGCGAAGGCGAGGGGCGTCGCGTTGTGCCAGGCCAGCTGGTCGTTCCACAGGTCGGAGATCGTGCCGTTCAACGGCTCCAGGTCCACGGGCGCGCCGAGGTCCGTGAGGCGGCCCGAGGCGTGGACGCGCAGGTCCACGGGTTGCTGGTCGCTGCCCACCAGCGCGTAGTCCCACGGGCCGAGGCTGGAGCAGGTGCCGGCGTGGCACACGTCGACGCTGGTGGCGTGGACCTCCAGGTGGTCGGCCGGGGGCGGGAGGGCGGGCGTGACGGTGATCCAGGGCGTGGGGTCGCTGGAGCCCGCGAGGTTCAGCGCGGTGACGCGGTAGTCCACGGGCACGCCGGGGGGCTGCGTGTCGCCCGCCGAGGTGGTGCCCGCCGTCTCGGCGGCCGCCAGCGACAGGCGCGCGCCGGCGCGGCGCCACACGAGGTACGAGTCCACGGGGCGAAGCTCGTCGGCGGGGGGCGCGGACCACGAGAGCGCGACCTGGCCCGTGTGGGCGCCGGGGCCTCCGGCGAGGCCCGAAGGCGCGGCGGGGGGGAGGACGGCGAGCACGGCGCGGGGCTCGCTCTGGGCGAGGACGACGCCCTGCGCCTCGGCGCGGGCGATGACCTGGTGGTGGCCCGCCGCGATGCCGGGGAGGGTCGCCGAGTACGCGCCGTCGCTGTCCGTGGTGGCCTGGCCCGCGTCCGCGCCGTCGACGACGAGCACGACCGTCTGCGCGGGCAGCGGCGCGCTGGCGTCGCCGCCGGGGTGAAGCTCGAAGGCGCCGCTCACCATGAACGAGGCGTTGGCCGCGACGCGCGGGGGCGCCCACAGCGTCAGCGCGAGGGCGCCCGACGGGGGCAGCGCGGGGAGCGCGGCGGCGCCCAGGGGCGCGAGGAGGAGCGCGGCGAGGACGATCGCGCGGCGGGCGGCCATGGCAACGTGCCCGTCTCGCGATATCTCGCAGCATAAGCGAGAGCTTGACGCCTCGGGGGGTGACGCGGTGCCCCTCGCTTCACGTCCACGCGGAGAGGGGCACCTCGCGGCGGGGGGCGGGGGCGAGGTCGGGGTCCTCGTCGATCCAGGCGTAGGTCTGGCGGCGGGAGGGGACCCCGACGACGCGGGTGGGGACGATGCCGAGGTGCAGGTCGCGGAGGGTGGGGGCCGTCTGGGCTTCCATGGACAGAACGACGCGCGGGGAGGCAATCATTCTGTTCACGTGCAAAATGTGAAAACTATTTGTCCGCTGAACAGCGTTGATGGAGTGTGATCCGTGACCTGCGCATCCACGTCGCCGGCCAGGGCTACGAGGCGAGGCGCATCGTGGACCCGGCCCTCCAGATGAAGGCCGACCGCGTCCACCTCCTGACGGACCCGCCCAACAAGCGCCTGCGGCAGTACCACGACCGCGTCGTGCAGCGGCTCCGCGAAGGGGGCGTCGAGGTGGAGGTGCGCCACTGCGAGGTGTGGGACCCCAACGCTGTCGTGGGCGAGATGGGCCGCATCGCCGAGGCCGAGCGGGGCAACCACCTCTACGTGAACCTCGGCACGGGCCCCAAGACGTGCGCCATCGCCGGCACGCTGGGCGCCATGCTCTGGGGGTTCGAGGCCTACTATCCCAAGGTGGACTACAACGTGGAGGAGGCGACGCTGGAGCTTCCTGGCGACTACCCCGTCTCGGGCGTGACGTCCATCCCGACGTTCCACCTGGACCCGCCGGGGGGCGACGTGCTGGCGCTCCTGGAGATGCTTGGCGAGAAGCGGGGCCGCCCCGCGCGCAAGAAGGAGCTGGTGGAGCGCCTGCGCGAGCGCCGCTTCCTGGGCGAAGGCTCCCGCAGCGCGCAGGCCGAGCAGAACGTCGCGGACCGCGTGCTGAAGCGCGCCCAGGAGTGGGGCTTCGTGGACAGCGAAGGAGAAGGGAGGAAGCGCCGCCTGAGGCTCAACCCGCGCGGCGAGGCGGGGCGGAAGATGTTCGCGCACCTTCCGACGCAGAAGGTTGACGAATAAGAGAAACGGCGGCGCCGCAGCGCCGCCAAAAGCGGGGGGTTCGGGGGGCGCAGCCCCCTGACGTGAAGGAACGTCGAGCGGACGACCGAGACGTCAGGGGGCGAGCCCCTGGAACCCCCTTAGCGCGTGTCGTACCGATCCTCGAGGATGGCCCGGACCGGCCCGCTCAGATCGCGCGGGAGCTGGCCGTAGACCTGCTCGTGCTTGATCGCCCGCTCAAGCTCCAGAATGGTGACGTCGTAGGACCGCAAGACCATCGCCTCACCGACCTACGGCTGGGGGGTGCATATCTCCGCGCACGCTTGCCTCCGGCAGGCCGTATGGGTCTACGGATCAGGGCTTGATCTGGCCTACTTCGCGGCGCGGGCCACGGTCTCGAGGCCGCTGATGATGTTCCAGATCATGGTGCGGCCGTGGAGGGGGATGTTGGGGTCGTTGGCGAGCTCGTCGAGCACGCTCACGGCGCTGGCGATGCGGACGTCCAGCGCCTCGCCCTTGTTGAGGAGGTGCTTCTTGGCGCTGTCGGCGCCGCGGCGGATGTTGCGGGGCACGCTGGTGTCGTCGATGAGCTGGTCCATGACGCTCGCCAGTTGCTGGAGACGGTCATCCGCGGCCATGGTTCGAGACCTCCTCGTGGGAGAAAAGCCCGGGACTCCGCCCGGGGGCTGGAGCGCGCAAAGGGCTTCTCCTACATAAGGATTCGGACCCCTTGGCGGGGCCCTTGATGGCTGAAGGGTCAGTCGGCGCGCCGATATAGCTTGTGGTGCGAGGTGCGGATGAGACGCGGGCCGCGAAAGGCTCATCTGGCAGGGGCGGCTCGAAGCCCCCCATGGCCCTGCGCCTGACCGAGATCTTCCACTCGATCCAGGGCGAGGGCTCCACCGTCGGGCTCCCCACCACGTTCGTGCGCCTCACTGGGTGCAGCCTGCGCTGCTCGTGGTGCGACACGACGTACAGCTTCACCGGCGGCGAGGACTGGACCGTCGACCAGGTCATGGAGCGCCTGGCGCCCATCCGCACGCGCCGCGTCTGCGTCACGGGCGGCGAGCCCCTGGACCAGCACGACGAGGCCATCGCCCTCATGGACCGCCTGCTGGGGGAGGGCTACTTCGTGGTGCTGGAGACCAGCGGCAGCATCGACGTGTCGCGCGCCGACAAGCTGGCGCCCCGCGAGATGCTCCAGCTCAGCGTGGACGTGAAGTGCCCCGCGAGCAACATGCAGAAGCGCAACCACCTGGAGAACCTCGCGCTCCTGAAGCCCCACGACCAGCTGAAGTTCGTGCTCAGCGACCGGCGCGACTACGACTTCGCCAGAGAGGTCCTCGCGAAGCGCCCCACGAAGGCCCAGGTCCTCTTCCAGCCCATGTGGCCCAGCCCCAACCCGGTGACGGAGACCAAGGTGGTGGGCGACGTCGCCACCATGCGCAACGTCGCGGAGTGGGTCCTCGCCGACGGCCTCGACGTGCGCGTCGGCACCCAGATGCACAAGGTCATCTGGGGCCACGAGAAGGGGCGCTGACCCCTTCGGATGTGTGGGTCCGCCGCAGCGGACCCACGGCGCGTTGCCGGCTGGCGCGCCAGCCGGCATCGAAGTGATCTGGGGCCACGAGAAGGGGCGATAGCACCCCGACACGCGATTGGGGAACGCGTGGGGCAAGCCCTGATCCATGGGCGGCACGATGGGCCCCCATGCGCTCGCTCCTCGCCCTCGTCGTCCTCTCGCTGGCGCTCGCCGGCTGCGCGTCCACCGGCAACAACGCGACGCCCTCGACGCCCTCCACGTCCACGCCCGTCTCCTCGACGCCGGCCGCGTCGGCGGACGTCCACATCAAGGGGTTCGCGTTCAGCCCCGCGTCCTACCCCGAGGAGGTGGGCGGCACCGTCTCGTGGGTCAACGACGACTCGGTCGCGCACACGGTGACCGCCGATGACGGCTCCTTCGACTCGGGGCCCCTCGCGCCGGGCCAGACCTTCACGCACACCTTCGCGACGGCGGGCACCGTGGCGTACCACTGCAAGATCCACGGCGGGATGAACGCCACCATCGTCGTGGGCGGCGGCAGCCCGACGCCGGCCTCCACCACGCCCACGCCCTCGAGCGCGAGCCCCGGCAGCGTGGCCATCGTGGACTTCTCCTTCGCGCCCTCGCCCCTGAGCGTCCCCGCGGGCACCACCGTGACGTGGACGAACGACGGCGAGCGCAGCCACACCGTCACCGCGGACGACGGCAGCTTCTCGTCGGGCACCCTGGCGCCGGGCCAGACGTTCTCGCACACGTTCACGACGCCAGGGACCTACAGCTATCATTGCAGCATCCACGGCTCCATGACGGCCAAGGTCGTCGTGACGTGAGCGCCTACGCCTCCATCTCCTCGGCCGCGCCCTGGAAGCTGAAGCTCAGCACGCCGCAGTTCGCGCACTCGTAGCCCGCGTAGTGGAGCGTCTCCGCGCAGCGGGGGCAGGCGGCCTCCTTGACGATGGGTGTTGGCGGCCGGAACGTGCGCGTGAGGAAGTAGAGCACGGCGAACGCCACCGCGGCCCCGCCCCAGATGCGCAGCCAGAGGGGCATGTCCAGCGGCGCGAGCCCGACCCACGCCGCAGCCACGATCAGCGCGCCGCGAGGCGAGCACGAAGGCGGGGAACTCCAGGCGGAAGCCCCGCGCGAGGAGGAGACCTAGGGGCTTGGCCATGCCAGCCGCACCCCGCACGCGGGGCAGTAGGGAGCGCCGTTCTCGACGCGGCCGCGACAGCGGGGGCACTTCGAGCCCAGGAGCATCATCGCCAGGCCGAAGCCCAGGAAGCCGAGCCCCAGCCCCAAAGCGATGCCGACTCCGCGACCTTCGCTCGCCATGTCTGCCATGCAAGGCACCATGCACCTCCATCAAGATGTCCCTTATCCGGATGTCACAGCACGTTCCGTCTCGCGTCGCGGAAATCCTTAAAACGGGAAGCCGTGTATCGCGCCCCGTCGCCCCCCTCGGGCCCTCGCGTTTCGGGAGCGTTTCCCCATGCACATCGTCGTCTGCCTGAAGCCGGTCCCCAACGCCCAGGACATCCGGATCAACCCGGAGACGAAGACCCTGGACCGCAAGGACGCCCAGAACGTCATCAACCCGCCCGACCTGAACGCCCTGGAGCTTGCCCTGCAGCTGAAGGACAAGCACGGCGCGAAGGTCACGGTGCTGAGCATGTGCCCGCCCTTCGGCGAGCCGTTCCTCCGCGAGTGCGTGGCCATGGGCGCGGACGACGCGATCCTCCTCTCGGACCGCGCCTTCGCGGGCAGCGACACCTACCCCACCTCCTACACGCTGGCCGCCGGCGTGCGCGCGATCAGCGCGCTCAAGCAGGGCGAGTACAAGGGCAGCGTCCCCCCGCCCCCCACGCAGCCCGACGGCAAGCCCACGCCCCCCAACGCGCCCTGGACCGCGGGCAAGGTCAAGGAGGTCTTCGGGCCCGTCGACCTCGTCATCTGCGGCGAGGAGACGACGGACAGCAGCACCGGCCAGACCGGCCCCGGCATCGCCGAGTGGAACCGCTGGCCCCAGGTCACCTACATCAAGGACTGCAAGCTGGTCAAGCCCGACGGCACCCCCGAGACGGGCAAGGTCGCCGCGGTGCCCGACTACAAGATCCACTGCACGCAGGACCTGGAGGGCGCGCGCAGCATCTGGGAGGCCGAGCTTCCCACCGTCGTCACCGTGAACCTGGGCATCAACACGCCCCGTGCTCCGCAGTTGACGCGCAAGATCATGGCGACGAAGCAGTTCGAGCTCACCTACTGGACGTCCAACGACCTCAAGGACATCGACCGCACCAAGCTGGGCCTCAAGGGGAGCCCCACCGTGGTCGGCAAGATCCTCACCATCGACGTGGGCGGCAAGGACACGCAGTGGATCGAGGCCGCGAGCCCCGAGGCCGCCGCCAAGGAGCTGGTGGACAAGCTCGAGGCCAAGGGCCTGCTCAAGGGGGTGCTCTGAGTGCCCGAGATCGACCCCAAGAGCCCCGAGGCCGTCGCCGCGTGGACCGGCATCTGGGTCTTCATCGAGCACCACCAGGGCAAGATCGCCAAGGTCTCCCTGGAGCTCCTGGGCAAGGGCCGCGAGCTGGCGGACCAGCGCGGCGTGCCCCTCACCGGCATCCTCCTGGGCAGCAACGTGAAGCACCTCTCCAAGACGTGCGTCGAGCACGGCGCGGACAAGGTCATCTACGTCGACAGCCCGCACCTGGAGAAGTACAGCACCGAGCCCTACGTCGAGGTCTGCGCGCAGCTGGTCGACCAGCGCAAGCCCGAGGTCTTCCTCATCGGCGCGAGCCACACCGGCCGCGACTTCGGCAGCCGCATCGCCGTGCGCAACCACACGGGCTGCACGGCCGACGCCACGAAGCTGGAGTGGGACATGGAGAAGGCCAAGGCCAAGGGCGAGTGGGAACTCATCATGCTGCGCCCCGCCTTCGGCGGCAAGATCCTCGCGGGAATCGTGTGCCCCAAGCACCGCCCGTGGATCGCCTCCGCGCGCCCCAACACGTTCCAGATCCCCGCCCCCGACGCGACGCGCAAGGGCGAGGTCGAGCAGGCGAGCGTCCCCATGACGGGCAAGTACCACAGCCGCGTCATCAAGTTCGAGGAGCTTCCCCACTCCGGCGCCCAGATCGACAAGGCCGAGATGATCGTCTCGGGCGGCATGGGCCTGGGCAAGAAGGAGAACCTCAAGCTCGTCGAGGAACTCGCCCGTGAGATAGGCGCGGCCGTGGGCGCCTCGCGCAAGGTCGTGGACGCCGGCTGGATCGACCGCACGCACCAGGTCGGGCAGACCGGGACCACCGTGCGCCCGAAGCTCTACCTCGCGGCGGGCATCAGCGGCGCCGTGCAGCACCTCGCCGGCATGCAGGAGAGCGGGACCATCGTGGCCATCAACAACGACAAGAAGGCCCCGATCTTCCAGTTCTCCGACATCGGCGTCGTGGGCGACGCGACGAAGATCCTCCCCGCGGTCACCGCGGAGATCGCGCGCCGCAAGGCCGCCAAGGGCAAGAAGTGAGCCCGCCCGCCGCGGGCGCCGCCCGCGGACCCCTCCTTTTCCAACACTCCCGGCTTTGCGTCGGGCCTTTCCGATTTCCTTCGGCGGGGGACGCCTTTCCCCGCGGGAATCCCGCCCGATCGCGCCCTCAATCTCAAACCCCTCTTGCTTGGCCCCGCCACGAGAGAAAATCCCCGAGCGGCGGCCCCCCGGCGACGGCTTAGCGACCGCTCCGCTACGTCAGCGGCGAGGGCGCTACGTTAGCGGCGCGGCCTCCAATCGAGATATCACCTGGCGCGCGCTCCTTCCCCTTGTCGCGCTGCGAGGCCTCGGCCCGCGCGCGAGCAGACAAGGGAGACTTGACAACATGCTTGGAAAGAAGAACCGGACGATGACCTCGATTCTGCTGGTGTGCGCCCTGGCCGTGGTCCCGCTGGCCGCGGCGGACTACACCGTGACCGGCGCATCCTCGGACCTCGACGCCGCGGGCGCCAAGGCGAAGTGCAACGAGGACCAGCTCTCGCAGATGGTCGACAACGCCCTGAGCCCCCAGCTCAACCCCCTCGCGGAGGCCTGCCCCGAGTTCCACGGCGGCTGCACCACGTCCACCACCACCACGACGACGGCGACCGGCACCGGCTGGAACCTGATCGTCTGGGTCTCGGTCGAGGTCCAGGTCAAGGAGGACGTCGAGACGGCCATCGACTGCTCGGGCTACTTCGACGTGGACGTCGTCCACTGGGGCGGCACCGGGGCTCGCATCGGCTCCTCGACGCTCCTCGCGCACGCCGGCGCGCACACGGGCAACGCGAACCTCGACCTCGACTCGCTCAACAGCGGCAGCACGGGCCAGCCCAGCGGCTGCTCCTACGTGGGCCCCATCGGCTCCTGCTCCGAGCCCACGACCACCGGCCAGTGGCAGTACCACAACGTCGTCAAGGGCGAGATCAAGACGCACGTCGGTGAGTACACCGCGTGCGCCGACATCCAGATCGACAACACCCCGGCCAACGTGATCGTGGGCGTCCAGGGGCAGCCTGACTCCCAGCTGCCGGGCTACGTGTCCGACGGCACGAGCCCCGTGATCCTCCAGGGCACCGGGACCTACTCGACGACGAAGACCATCTGCGGCGTCGTCCACTCCGCCAGCGCGGACGGCTCCTCGGCCAGCGACGTCTTCGGCGTCGGCCAGACGTCGGTCCCCGGGCTCCTCGGCGGCGCCAAGGACGAGTGAGGCAAGACGAGGCCAGGTGACCCGATGAAGGTGGACCGCATCTTCGCCGTGCTCGCGGCGCTCTGCATGCTATCACCTCTCGGCGTGGCCCAGGCCACGCTGGGCCCGGGAGTCGTGGCGGAGCGCTCCTGCGACGCGGGCGCCCTCGGCCGGATGGTGGACACGGTCCTCAGCCCGTCCCTCTCCCCGACCGTCGACGTGTGCCTGGAGCTTCGCGGAAGCTGCACGGCCACCACGAGCTCCAGCGCCGCGACCGTCGACCGCACGGGCGCCGCGGTGGTGTTCTGGGTGAGCGCCAAGGTGAGCGTCGCCGAGAACGTCGAGTCCGCCCTCGACTGCGGCGGCACCTACGACGTGACCGTCGTGCACCACGGCGGCGTGGGCCTGCGATACGGGCACTCGCTCCTGGCCGTCGCGCCCTCCGGGAGCGTCGGCGGGATCGACGTCGAGCTCTCCTCGGCGAGCCTGGCGGGCTCCTACGGCGGATGCGGCTACGTCGCTCCGGTGGGATCGTGCGTGGAGAGCCACCACGGCTCGTGGTCGTACCACCAGGTCTTCCCCGGCCGCGTCACCGGGGCGGACACCGGATGCGCCTACCTCGAGTGGCACAACGAAGGCATCCCCTCGTTCGTGGACGCCAGCGGGACCATGACGATCTGCAGCGGAGGCCTCGCCTTCGCGTCGGCGGACGCCAGCGCGCTGGCGTCGGGAGGAGGGGCCTACCGGCTGCCGTGACGTCAGGCGGCGCTGGCTCCGGCGTCCGCCGGCATCTCCTCGCGGAGGCGGGCGGACGCGGAGTAGCGCCTCGGCATGCGGCCGTCGTCCACGACCAGCCCCTCCCCTTCCAGGTGCGTGAGGTGGTACGAGACGACGCGCTGCGAGAGGCCCGTGCGCTCGCCGATCTGCTTCTGCGTGAGCGCCGCGCCGCCCGCGAGGGCGCGGGCCACCTGCGCGCGCGACTCGTCGCGCAGCGCGGCCTTCACCGCCACGGCCTCCGGGCTCGCGGCTGCGCCCACGGGGAACCACATGCGGCGGTGGCCCGCCGCGCGGAGCACGACCATCTGGTGGCGCTCCAGCATGCGCAGGTGGTGGCGCACCACGACCTCCGCCATGCCGGTCGCGCGGGCGAGGTCGGCGTTGGTGGCGCCCGGCGAGGCGCAGATGGCGTCGAAGAGGGCGCGCCGGTTGGCGTTCCTCATGATGGAGGCGCGCTCCAGGCGCGTGTAGAAGGGGACGCCCGCCGCGAGGCGCGTCGCGAGGGCGCCCAGCATGGCCAGCGCGGCGGCGCGGGCAGCCCAGACGCCCGGCGAGGGCGCGCTGGCGGCGCTCCATGCGGCGCCATCCACGAGGACGCGCGTCGCGTCCCCCGAGAGCGCCACGTCCAGCACGCCACGGTCCTGGCTGCGGCCCAGAAAGGGCGTCGTGCTGGGATTCGCGGAGGCCGCGAGGCGCAGCGCGCCCTCGACGCGGAGCGATTCCCCATCCAGGCCGCGGCGCGCGCCGCCGGCCCGCAGCTCGCCGAACGCGCGCGGCGCGTCCAGGGCGCCCGAGAGCGAGGCGTCCAGCGAGCCGGCCATGAGCCGCGCGAGCGCGCCTTCGGGCAGGTCGAGGCGCGCGCCGCGCAGGTGCAGCGCGACGAAGGCGGACTCGCGCCGGATGCCGGGGGAGACTCCCGCGGTCGCGGGCATGGGGCCGACCCTCGCGCCGGTGTCCAGCGGGTGCGCGCCCGAGGCGTCGGTGACGACGCCGTCCGCGCTCCACAGGTACAGGAGGAAGTCGCCCTGGAGGTGGAGCGTGGCGTTGGCCAGGGGCAGCGTCGCGGAGCCCGCGCGGCCGCCCACCTGGAGCGTGCCCGGAGGCACGACGTGGAGGAAGGAGTCCGAGGCGCCCGGCGTCGAGCTGCCGCTCCAGTAGGTCTGCGCATCGGTCCTCCACGCGAGGGGGCCCGCGGCCAGGCCGCCCAGCGTCAGGTTGCCGCCCTCGGAGACGAGGAGGACGGCGCACTCGTCGCGGCACGCGAGGCCCGTGAGGTTGCCGCGAGCGAAAGCCAGGGATTCGTTCGTGGGCTGCTGCGTCGTGCCCTGCACGTACTCGGGGCCGATGCCGTACTCGTCCTGCGCGCGCGCGACGCGCTCCCCCTGGGCCTGCTCCCACGAGATCGCGACGGCGTGGCCCGCCTCCACGTCGGGGGAAAGCTCCAGCGCCGCGTCGCGCGCGTCCACCACGAGGGCGCCCGAGAGGGTCGCGCTCTCGGGGAGGGCGAGATGCCCCTGGGCGGGGGAGGCGTCCGCGAGCCCCGCGAGGACGACCAACGACCCGAGCCAGAACGCGACCTGGAGCCTCCCTCGCGCCATGCGGCCTGGTACGCCGACGGGAGCGAAATAGGCTGCGCTGTGACCGGGCGGGTCTATACAGCCTCTCGCTAGAGAGATTATCACGCTCCGATCCGTCGGGCCCGCATGCACGTCCGCGGACCCTGCATGGGACTCGCCCTCCTGCTCCTCCTCCCGCTGGCCTCGGCCCACACGGGCACGTACCTCGTGTACCGGGACCTCTTCGGGAACCGGGAGTGCTACTGGGCCTTCGTGGACCTCGAGGCGCCGTGGAACGCCCCCGACTACAGCCTGGGGCCGTGCCAAGGGCGCAGCTTCCAGGACGGGACGCCGATCGTGGACTCCTACGTGATCTCCACCAACCCTCCCGACCCCCTCCCCGTCGACGGCACGGCCGTGGGCCCCTCGACGCAGATGCTCACCTTCGGCGTGGACGGCCCCTACTTCACCATCTGCACGACGCTGGACCCGCAGAACCCCCAGTCCGCCTTGCCCAGCCAGAACTGCGACGGCGGCGGCTGCAACCTCATCGACATCGTGAAGGGCTGCGCGGGGAGCTTCGACGGCTGGGGGGCCATCGGCGGCAGCTCGGACCCCCTCACGTGGCTTTCTCACAAGTGACGTAGGTCCAGGTGGCCTCGAAGCGCTCGCGGCCGCCCAGCACGGCGCGCAGCGCGCGCCCCATGATCTCCTGCCGGTCGCGGACGGCCTCCGCGGTGGGCGCCTGCCCCTCCACGCGCTCGCTGCCGCCCACCCACCCCAGCACTCCTTCGTGGTAGACGCGCAGGAAGTCCAGCCACTCGTCCAGCCTGGCGGAGACGGGGCGCGCCTTCACGTCGACGACGCGCAGGCCCGCCTTCTCAAAAGCCTCCAGGTAGTGCGAGAGGGGGCGCGGCGGGAGGAAGAACTTCTCCCGCAGCGCCGCGTGGGCCGCCATGCGCGCCGGGTCGTCCAGCGCGGGGCGGTATGCCGCGAAGCGCGCGTCCTCGCGCACGATGCGCTGCGCCTCGCCCTGGATGGCCGCCACGGTGTCGTCGATGATCCAGCTCCCCTCGGGCGCGCGCGGGTTGCGCACGTTGCCCGACTGCACGAAGACGCGCCCCTCGGGGCGCAGCACGCGCGCCCACGAGCGCAGCGTGTCCACGAGGTCGTAGTAGAGGTGGATGGCGTTGGTGCTCACGACGGCGTCCACGCCGCGGGAGAGCAGCGGCGCGCCCAGCACCTCGTCGACCATCTCCAGCCGGCGCTCCTCCTTGAGGTAGCGGATGAGGCGGAACGCGACGCGCTCCTCGCCGCGAAGCTTCTCCAGCGAGAGGGCGAGGAACTTGGGCGACGAGTCGACGTTCACGACGCCGAAGGGGCGCTCCGGCATCGCCCGCAGCAGCCGCTCGATGAGGATGCCCGTGCCGCCGGAGTAGTCCACGAGGACGTGGCCGGGCCGGGCGAACGCCACGATCTCCTCCACCGTGGGGTCGAGGTTCGCGTACCAGCCGTGCTTCTCCACGGCGTCGTACTTCACGGCCAGCGCGTCCAGGGGCGCGCGCGTCCAGTCCTCGTCGGGGATGCGGACGAAGCCGGGGGGCCAGGGGGCGCGCACGGCCGCGGAGCGCGGTGCGTCCGCAAAAGGGCGCGGGTCAAGGCGAGGCCGCTTCCTCGGCGGGCGGGACCGCGTGGAAGCGCTGCGGCCGGCCGCCGTCGCCCCGCACGAGGCCCACCTCCGAGAGGCGCGCGAGGTGGTAGGAGACGAGGCGCTGCGAGAGGGCGGTCGCCTCGACGATGTCCGCCTGCGTGGCGCCCGCGCCCGAGGAGGCGGTGGCGTCCAGCACGCGGCGGCGCGTGGGGTCCTTGAGCGCGACCTTGGCCGCAAGCTCCTGCTCGCCGGGGACTCCGCCGGGGGAGAAGTAGGCGACGAGGCGCCCGCGCGTCCGGGGGACGACGAGCCCGTGCGCCTCCAGCATGCGCAGGTGGTGCTGGAGCACGACGCGGCCGATGCCCGTGGCGCGCGCCAGCTCCGAGACGTGGAGGCCGGGCCGCTCGCGGATGAGGGCGAAGAGCGCGCGGCGGCTGTCGTTCTCCAGCACGCGGGCGCGCGTGACGCGCGTGTAGAGGCTGGCCAGCGCGCCGGTCTTCACGGCGAGGCCGAGGATGAGGAGAAGCACGAGGCCACCGAGCGCCGCGGCCGCGGCGGGCGCCTGGGCTTCCAGAGCGGGGGCCACGGCGACGCCGTCCAGCCAGAGGTCGCCCGAGCCGGAGAGGTCGCCCGCGTCGCGCGGCGCGAGGGTGTCCTGCGGGCGCGCGTGGGGGCCGTCCATCGCGTCGACGGGGGCCACGTCAAGGGCCAGCGTGCCTTCCATGCGGACGGAGCGGCCGCCAAGCTCCTGGCGCGCGCCGTCGACCTCGGCCCACCCTTCCGCGTGGGGCGAGGCCAGCGAGCCGCCCAGGTCGACGAAGAGCGAGGGCGCGACCAGCGTCGCGGGCGTCCCGGGCGGCGCGACGAGGCGCGCGCCGGTGAGCTTGAGCCGGAGGATGCGAAGCTCGTAGTCGCTCTGGACGCCCGCGATGGGGAGCGACGTGCTCTCGTGGCGGCCCGTCCAGACGGGGGTGTCCCCGGTGGCGTTGTGGAGGGTGCCCGTGGCATTGTCGAGGAGGAGGGTGAGATCGCCGGTGGCGAAGGGCTGGCGCCCCGGCGACGCGAAGGCGCCCTCGGCGGGGGACTCGGAGAACGAGCGGCCCGAGCGGAGGATGGGCGTCTGCACGGTGGAGCCCATGCCGAAGACCCAGCCGCCGGGCTTCTGCGCCTCGTGGAGGGGGCCCGAGGCGTTTCCGGTGATGCCGATCGTGCCCGGGCCGGCGGCCAGGAGCGCGATGGTGCAGGGCGACGCGCACGCGAGGCCCGAGAGCGAGCCGGGACCCACGTCCACGGGCTCGTCCACCCAGGTGGTCCCCTTCCCCACGTCCGGGTCCAGGTCTCCAGGGTAACGCTTGCCCTCCAGGACGGAGAAGCTCCCGGTGGCGCCCTCCCAAGTGAGGGTGAGGGGGACGCCCGCCAGCGCCGCGGCGTCGAGGCTCAGCGCGCCCGCGCTTGCCGACGCGGAGCCGGAGCCCGAGAACGAGGCCGGATCGTCGAACCAGAGGTGCCCGCGGAGAGAGGCCGCCTGGGCGCCCGGGACCAGCAGAAGCAGGGCCAGCGCCACCGCCCCCGTACAGTCCACCGTTCTCATGCGCCTCGCCTCGGGGGCGGAGGCCTCCTGCGACAACAAAAGCGCTTCGGACGGGCCCCGCCGAAGCGGAAACGATCGGCAGAGAATCCTTATCAGGTGGCGCAGCGAGCGGGCGCCGCATGGTGGAGGCTTTTGGTCGTGGAGCGGTCGTCGCCTTGGCGATCCTCTCCTGCGCGCTGCTCATGCCCGGGGCCTTCGCGGACGCGGGCGTCCACAGCTCCTGCGTGGACGTCTCGACGGGCGACAAGGGCCCCCAGGTGGACGTCCAGACCTACCCCGACGGCTGCCCCCCCTCCTTCGTCATCCCCGTGGACGGCGGCTGCGTCGTCGTCGCCCAGCGCGGCGGGACGTTCATGGCCGAAGGGTCCTACGGCTGCGTGAACGCGCTCCTCCCCAACGTCGTCTTCACCTCGACGCCGCACCTGATCCACTCCACGGGCGACGTCTGCACGCCCAACGACACCGCCTGCTGCCAGGGCAACAGCATCCCGTGCACGGCCGGCCAGATCGCCCAGGGCGTCCTGGACGAGGTCCAGGGGCACGTGGGCGCGCCGCTGGGCGACGGCGGCTTCTGCTTCATGTTCAACGCGACGTGGCACCCGCCCTACACGTTCGACTCCGAGCACACCTGCGACGACCCGGGCTCCGACTCGCAGGAGCTCCCCGTCTTCAGCGTGACCCTCGTCCCCTGAGCACACGCGATCCATCGGAAGCGGACGCAGCGGGGCTGCGGAAGGTCGCGAACGCGGGCGGATCGATGGGGTTATCCCGACCGCGTGGCTTGCTCGTGGGCGTCCGGCGCTCCCAGGCGTCCCGGACTCGCGGGGTGTCCATCCGCTTGTGCGCGCGAGCGCGCGCTCCGCGCCGGCCCCCCGGTTCTTGACCACCATATGTTGTGCATCGAACCGAAAGGAAGAAAAGACCGTAGCTGCTCACCACCATTCCTTGTGGTGCGCGGTGCGACGCGCGCCCGGGAAGGGACCGACCGATGAACTGTCCGGCCTGCGACTGCCACGACACGCGCGTCATCGACTCGCGCGAGACCAGCGACGCCCGCAGCGGCGTCGCCGTGCGCCGCCGCCGGCAGTGCGTCGCGTGCGCCAAGCGGTTCACGACCTACGAGCGCTACGAGCGGCCCGACCTGCGCGTCGTCAAGCGCGACGGGCGCGTCGAGGACTTCGACCGCGACAAGCTGGAGGTCGGCGTCCTCAAGGCGTGCGAGAAGCGGCCGATCCCCCGAGAGGAGATCGTGCGGCTCTTGGACACCGTCGAGGAGAAGCTGCGCGCGCTGGACGCGCCCGACGTGCCCTCGACGGAGATCGGCGCCATCGTGCTGGAGGGCCTGAAGGCCCTCGACCCGGTGGCGTACCTGCGCTTCGCGAGCGTCTACAAGTCGTTCGCCGACGCGGAGCACTTCGAGAAGGAGCTCAAGCAGCTCCGCCAGGAGACGCTGGCGGAGAGCCTGGAGAAGGCCCAGGCGCGGGAAGCCCCGCGCCGGGGGACCAAGCGTTGAACGTGGATGGGGATTGAAGGAGTGATGAGGGTGGCCAACGCCAACGTGCAAGCCGAGCTGCGATCGAACATGCCGGGAGACCTTCCCGAGCCGAAGGTCACGCCCAACGCGCTGAAGGTGCTGGAGAAGCGCTACCTGGGCAAGGACCGCAACGGCAAGGTCGTGGAGAACGCCAAGCAGATGTACTGGCGCGTCGCGGAGAACCTCGCGCAGGCGGAGCGCCGCTACGCGGCGGCCGGGCACGCGGACGAGCACCACGTCACCGCCGTCGCGCGGGACTTCTACGTCCTCATGTCGCAGTCCAAGTTCCTCCCCAACTCCCCCACGCTCATGAACGCGGGCCGCGAGCTTCAGCAGCTCTCCGCGTGCTTCGTGCTCCCCGTTCCGGACGACGTCCCCGGCATCTTCGAGGCCATCAAGCAGCAGGCCATCATCCACAAGACGGGCGGCGGCACGGGCTTCGCCTTCTCGCGCCTGCGCCCCAAGAACGACACGGTCGGCAGCACCGGCGGCATCGCCTCGGGCCCGATCTCGTTCATGAAGATCTTCAACACCGCCACCGAGCAGATCAAGCAGGGCGGCACGCGCCGCGGCGCCAACATGGCCATCCTCAAGGTGGACCACCCGGACATCCTGGAGTTCATCGACATGAAGATGGACCTCAGCCAGATGACGAACTTCAACGTGAGCGTCGCCATCACGGACGAGTTCATGGAGGCGTGGAAGAAGGGCACGACCTACAAGCTGCGCAACCCCAAGAACGGCGAGCCCGTGGCGGAGCTCGACGCGCGCAGCGTCATGGACCGCGTCGCGCACAACGCGTGGCAGTCGGGCGAGCCGGGCCTCTTCTTCATCGACCGCGCCAACGCGACGAACCCCGTCCCCCACGTGGCGCCCATCGAGGCCACCAACCCCTGCGGCGAGCAGGACCTCATGCCCTACGACTCGTGCAACCTGGGCTCCATCGTGCTGGACAACCACATGCGCGAGGTCGCGCCCGGCAAGTGGGAGATGGACTGGACCGCGCTGCGCGAAACCATCCACAAGTCCACGCGCATGCTGGACAACGTCATCGACATGAACAACTACCCTCTCCCGCAGATCGAGGAGATGAGCAAGGGCACGCGCCGCATCGGCCTGGGCATCATGGGCTTCGCGCGCATGCTCTTCAAGCTCCAGATCGCCTACGACTCGGACGAGGGCCTGGACATGGCCCGCCAGGTCATGAAGTTCATCGAGGACGAGGGGATCAAGGCGTCCGAGAAGCTCGCCGAGACGCGCGGCCCCTACGGCTTCTGGGAGGGCTCGCGCTATCAGAAGGCGGGCCACAAGCCGCGGCGCAACTCCTACGTCACGACCATCGCGCCCACGGGCACCATCAGCATGATCGCGGACACGAGCGGCGGCTGCGAGCCCGAGTTCTCGCTCATCTGGTACAAGAACGTCATGGACGGCACGCACCTGCCCTACGTCCTGGACTACTTCGAGACGGTCGCCAAGCGCGAGGGCTTCTGGTACGAGGGCCTCATGGACGACGTGCTGAAGAACAACGGCAGCGCGCGCGGCCTCGCCAAGGTCCCCGCCAAGTGGCAGAAGGTCTTCGCCACCGCCATGGACATCAGCCCCGAGTGGCACGTGAAGATGCAGGCGGCCTTCCAGCAGCACGTGGACGCCGCGGTCAGCAAGACCATCAACCTCCCCAAGAACGCCACCGAGGCCGACGTGAAGAAGGCCTACCTCCTGGCCTACGACACGGGCTGCAAGGGCATCACCGTCTACCGCGACGGCAGCCGGCAGGACCAGGTGCTCAACCTGGGCAAGTCGGAGAAGCTGGAGGGCAAGGCCCCCGGGCAGACCACGCTGGACGGCGCGGCCAAGCCCGCCGAGCGCACCACCTCGGGCAAGGAGATCCAGGGCGCCGCGCCCGCGGGCCCCATGGTCCTCAAGCCCCGCGCGCGCCCCGACGTCGTCTCGGGCACCACGCAGAAGATCGAGACCGGCTACGGCTCGCTCTACGTGACCATCAACGAGGACGAGCACGGCCTCTTCGAGGTCTTCGCGCAGATCGGCCGCGGCGGCGGCTACACGGCCTCCTTCACCGAGGCCGTCGCGCGCCTCGCGAGCCTTTGCCTGCGCAGCGGCATCCCGCCCGAGGAGATCGTCAAGCAGCTCGACGGCATCCGCTCGCCCAAGATCGCCTACGACCACCGCGAGAAGGTCTACTCGGTGCCCGACGGCCTCGCGAAGGCCCTCCGGCGCCAGGTCTCCGGCGACCTGCACAAGAGCGTCCAGGCGCGCCTCGACAGCGTGGCGCCCGCCCTCAAGAAGGCCCCCTCGCCCCCGGCGCGCATCGAGAGCGACTCCGAGGCCGAGAAGGACTTCGTGGGCGACGACGAGGTCAGCGCGGCGCTCATCGTGGCCCGGGGCGACAACCCCGAGTGCCCCGAGTGCAACAACATGCTGACGCTGCAAGAGGGATGCATCAAGTGCCTGAGCTGCGGGTACAGCGAGTGCTGAGACGCTGATGGCCTTCCGGGGGCTCGCGCCCCCTCTTTTTTGATATCTTTCCTGCCGGGGGACACCGTCCCCCAGACCCCCGCCACAACCCGAACCCACGAACCACCGGACCACGGTCTTCCTTTGGTCCGGTGGTTCGTGGGTTCGGGTTGTGGCGGGGGAAAGGGGGCGCAGCCCCCAGCGAGCCCGCGAGAGGGAGAGGGATATCACGCGGACGGGACCCGGACAGGGGCTGCCCGCCGCCATTCGGCTGCCTGCATTGTCTGTCATCAAGGAGCAAACAAGGTTCCACCTTCCCCAAGTTGATCTCAGACCCAACTTTCCCCCATGCAACCCGGTGGGTGCGCCACTTCCGACGAAGTAGCCGAAACCGGTTTGAAGGGGAAGGTGGGTTGGAAGTGACGGGGTACCATCGGATGAAGAAGGGGAAGAAGATGCCCTCCATCGAGTTGGAAGGCCACTCGGATGCCCACTTCGCGCTGATCGACGGGAAGATCGTGCGCGTCGAAGGCGCAGCCGGGCCGTCCGCTCCCGCGGGGCCCAGGCTGCCGACGTTCGAACGTCCGCTTCGCGAGTAGCGTCCACTCGTGGGGGCCGTCGCGCCCCGCTCTCTTGTCCCGACCGTTCGCCGCCTAGCCCGCGCCCTGCCGCGCCTCGGCAATGACAGTGGCGATCTCCGCCAGCGCGTCGCTTGCCAGCGTGCTCTCCCCCAGCCTGGCCGCCGCCCGCGCGCCCGCGGCGCCCACCAGGAACGCCGCGCCCCGCGCCGCGTCCCAGGGCGAGGCGCCCCGCGCGAGGAGCGCGCCTGCGGCGCCCGCGACCAGGTCGCCCCAGCCCCCCTTCGTGAGGTAGGGCGATCCTTGGTGGTCCAGCGCGACGCGCTCCCCGTCGCTGATCACGTCCACGAGACCCTTGACCAGGAGGGTCGCGCCGAAGCGCGCGGCCTGCGCGCGCACGGCCGCCTCGCGCGACGCCTGGGCGGCGGGATATCGCTCCCCCGTGAGGACCTCGAACTCGCCCCCGTGGGGCGTCAGGAGGGCGCGCTTGCCGCGGAGGAGGTCGGGCTTCCCGGCGAGGGCGTGGAGCGCCTCGGCGTCGACCACCAGGGGGCAGTCCGCGCGGCGGACGATCTCGCGCAGCGCGGAGTGCGCGGCGGCCGTGCGCTCGACGCCCCCGCCCAGCACGATGGCGCCGGGCCGGTGCCCGAAGACGGCGTCGGGCTCGGGGAAGGGCGCGTCGCACGGGTGCGTGATGAGGTCGGGCGCGTAGCCCGCGACGAGGTCCGCGGCCCGCCGCGGCGCGACGACGAAGACGAGGTCGGCCCCCGAGCGCAGGGCGGCGAGGGCGTTGAGCGCGGGCGCGCCCGAGTAGACGAGGCTGCCCCCCGCGACCACGACGCGGCCGAAGTCCCCCTTGCGCGGCTCGCCCGTGCGCGGCGGGTACAGGGAGGCGAGGTCCACGGCCGCGCAGGGCTTCCGGAGTGCAAGAATCGGCAGCCTGAAGGCCCCCCGGCCCGAGTCCGCGGCGTGGTCCCGGTCCTCGACCTGCTGCGCCTCCTCGCCGGCACGACGCTGCTCGCGTTCGCGGCGTACACGGACTGGCGCTGGCGCCGCGCGCCCAACGTCCTTTGGGTCGTCATGGCGCTGGTGGGCCTCGTCGCGCTGGCCGCGCAGCTCGCCTTCGAGCCCTCGGACGTCCTGGGCCGGTGGCCCTACCTCGTCTTCATCCCCGGCTTCGCGGTCGCCATCTACGCCATGTGGTGGTTCGGCCTCATCGCGGGCGGCGCGGACGCGAAGGCCCTCATGGCGATGGCGCTCCTCGTGCCCTTCCCCCTCGCGCTGGCCGAGGGCGTCCCCCCCTTGGCGGGCCCGCTCCCTGGAGCGTTCACGGTGCTGGGCGACAGCCTGCTCCTCTTCCTTGCGATCCCCCTCTCGCTGGCCGTCTGGAACCTCGCCCACGGCCACGCGCGCTTTCCGCACCTCTTCCTGGGCGTCAAGCGCAAGGCCAAGGACGTGCGCCGCGGCCACGCGTGGCCCATGGAGGTCGTGGAGGAGGACGGCTCCCGCAGGACGCGCCTCATGGCGTCGCGCATGAGCGAGGAGGAGGTCGAGGCCACCTTCGCCCGCGTGCAGGCCCTGGGCGAGGAGAAGGTCTGGGTGTCCCCCAAGATCCCGTTCATGATCCCGCTCCTGCTGGGCTTCGTCGCCACGTTCCTCGTGGGCGATCTCATCTTCGCGCTGCTGCGGCTCGTGATGCCGGCGCCGGCGTAGGAACAACCCAACAACCCGCGTTCGGCGGCGCCGCAGCGCGGCTACCCGAGGGGGTTTCAGGGGGCGCAGCCCCCTGACGTGAAGGAACGTCGAGCAGACGACCGAAACGTCAGGGGAGCTGCCGCCCCCCGAACCCCCCGCTTTTGCCCTCCGCCTTTCAGGTCCCCACCTGCACCGGGCTCACGAAGCGTCGGATCAGCGCGAGCGCGGCGAGGGAGGCGAGGTGGGAGGATGCGGGGTTCTCGGGGGAGGGGCGGTTCTCGACGCGGCAGGTCATCTCGCCGAACGCGCCCTTGGCGACGATGGTGTGCGTGTTGGCCTTGAGCGCGGGGTCCGCGACGATGCGCACCTGCGTCCTCTCGAAGCCGATGCCCGCCAGCGAGAGCGCGGCGGCGACGTTGACGTTCTTGGGGAACTTGGCGACGGCTTCGCGGGCGGGGCCCTCGTAGAGGACGCGCGGCTCGTGGACGCCGTGGAGGCCGAACCCTTCGGGGGGCTTCGCGGTGACGAGCGTCACCTCGTCGAGGCCCGCCTCGGCCGCTGCGCGCAGCGCGTCGAGCCCGCCGATGGCGCCGCTGGGGACGAGGATGCGCGTCTTCTTCTCCTGCGCGAGGCGCGTCACGGCGTCGAGGAAGGGCGCGTCGCCGAAGGCGCCCACGCTGAGCGCCACGAGGGGGATGCCCTTGCCCAGCACCTTGGGGGCGATCTCCTTGAGGGCCGCCTGGCTCGCGGCCTCCACCACGAGGTCCGCCCCCGCGAGGCCCTCCTCCAGCGTCTTGACGACGGGGGCCAGCGTCTCGCGGGCGACCTTCACGGCCTTGGCGTGGTCGACGTCGTGGACGACGAGGCTTGCGCCGTGCATCTTCGTGACGCCGTGCGCGATGGCGCCGCCCAGGGCTCCGCACCCGACGAGGAGGACTCGCATCGCGCGGGCCATGGGCCGCACGGATATATGGGTTGCCGCCTTGATGCGGCCGCGTGGACGAGGACCTGCTGCGCTTCCTGGCGGAGGACGTGGGCGCGGGTGATATCACGACGCAGGCGCTGGCCGGCGGGGCGCGGGCGAAGGCCGTCGTCGTGGCGAAGCGCGCGGGCGTCGTCTGCGGCCTTCCCGAGGCCGCCGCGGTCTTCGCGCGCCTGGGCGCCGCGGCGAGCGCCGAGGCCAAGGACGGCGACCGCGTCGGGCCGGGCTCCGTCGTGCTGCGCGTCGAGGGGCCCGCCGCGGCGGTGCTCACCGGCGAGCGCCTGGCGCTGAACCTCCTCATGCGCATGAGCGGCATCGCCACCGCGACGGCCGATCTCCAGGCGAAGGTCTCCGCCGTGAACCCGCGCTGCCGCGTCGCGGCCACGCGCAAGACGACGCCCGGCTTCCGCCGCTTCGAGAAGCGCGCCGTGGAGGTGGGCGGAGGCGATCCGCACCGCTTCGGCCTCCACGACGCCTTCCTGGTGAAGGACAACCACCTCCTCGTGGAGCCCGACGTCGCCGCCGCGGTGCGCAGGTGCCGCGCGCTGCGCCCCGAGGCCTTCCTCCAGGTGGAGGCCGACCGCCCCGAGCAGGCGATGGCCGCCGCCCAGGCGGGCGCGGACGCCGTGCTGCTGGACAACTTCTCTCCGGAGGACGCCCGCCGCGCGTACCGCGACCTCAAGGCGCGTTTCCCGCGCCTCATGGTGGAGGTCAGCGGCGGCGTCACGCCGGCCACCATCGCGCAGTACGCCGATGCGGCCGACCGCATCAGCGTGGGCTGGATCACCCACAGCGCGCCCGCCCTGGACTTCGGCCTGGACGTGGTCGAGGCCGGGTGAACCTTCGAGGTCCGCAACAAAGCCGATTTATAAGCACAACGGGGATCGAGGCCCCGAAGCCCATGCCGCGCGCCCTCCCGGTCCTCGCCGTCCTCGCCCTCCTGGCCACGGCCGCGCCGGTCCTGGCGGACGACGGGTCCGACCACGGCAAGGGGCGAAGCGAAGGGCGCTCCGGCGAGCACGGCAACGTGCCCGTGGGCTCCTTCCGCGTCGCGGACGCCACCCACCAGGCCGCGGGCGAGTACGTCTCCTTCGGCTACGACGCCTCCGGCATCCACGCCTTCACCGTGGGCGGCACGCTCCTCTTCGACGCCGCCACCTCCAACGCGCAGGCCCGCACGGGCTCCGCCGAGGTCCGCGCCGCGGGCTCGGAGATGCGCGTCCAGGAGCCCGGCTTCCTGTTCGTCGCGCACGACAAGCCCGCCGCCGTCGCGCGCCTCACCACCGAGGGCGCGGTCGTGCTCACCTTCGCGCCCGGCGTCACCCTGACCCCCAAGGGCGAGGACCGCGCCGGCTTCACCCTGGGCAACCTCACCGGCGAGGTGCGCGCGGACGGCCTCAGCGCCCAGGGGCGCTCCGTGCGCGGCAGCGACGACGTGCTCGTCTTCCTGGACGAGACGCAGGGCGGCTTCGACCTGCACCGCTCCGCCCTCACCGACGCCATCGGCGACGGCCACGTGGGCGCCGAGGCCACGTTCAACCACAACGGCGCCAACGTCTCGCAGGACCTCGTCTCCTACGGCAACGTCACCATGACGACCCTCAAGGCCCAGCACGGGAACCTCACGCTCCTCGTCGAGGGCCACGGCACCGAAGGCCGCGTCCTCGTGCTCAACGTCGACAACGGCGTCCTGGGCGCGCAGAAGAAGGAGGACCTCAACGTCCTCCTGGACAACGTCACCGTGCGCCCCGCCGACAGCCTGCCCGACGTCCTCGACCCGGACAACGACGGCCTCGCCCCCGAGTACTACGTCGTGTACGACCCCGGCGCCGACGCGTTCCAGATGATCGTCAGCGTGCCCCACTACTCGGTGCACACCCTGAGCGTCGTCACCGCCATCCAGGAGATCCCGCCCAGCGTGGTCGCGGGCGCGGTCTTGGGCGTCGTCGTCCTGGTCCCCAGCGCGTTCGTGCTCTTCCGGCGCCCGAAGGCGTGAGGGGTTCCCTCCGTCCCTCTGGGTCCGCTGGTGTTCTCCTTCTTGGTCACCCCTCAACGCGACGACGCCACGACGCAACGGACGAGGGAACCCTCTGTTTCTCCGTTCGTCGCGTCGTGGCGTCGTCGCGTCAAGACGTGACAGGAAAGACAAGGAGAGCCCCTCATCCCGCTCGGGAGGCCCCGCCCACGCAAACCTTAAAATGGGACCCGGGGTAAGCCGCCCTCGGTGAGCATGCTCCCGACCACGCTCGCGCTCCTGGGTCTCGGCGGCGAGGAGATCGCCCTCGTCCTCGTGATCATCGTCGTCTTCTTCGGCGCCGCGAAGATCCCCGAGCTGGCCCGCGCCATGGGCCGCGCCAAGGGCGAGTACCAGAAGGGCATGAAGGAGGGCGAGCAGATGGCCCGCGAGGCCGCCCTCAAGGACGCGCCCCCCATGGAGGCCGTCGAGGACCAGAAGGTCCGCAAGGCCGCCCGCGAGATGGGCATCCCCGTCGAGGGCCGCCCGCTGACCGACATCAAGGCCGACATGCGCGCCCGCATGGGCTGATCGCGCTCTTCACGGCCCGCCGAACTCGCCGCACTTGAAGGCGACCTCGTAGCGCATGGGCGTCACGGCGAGGCCTTCCCGGGCCATCTTCTCCAGCGCGACCTTGCCCGCCTTCTGGAAGCCGTCGGGCGTGTCGTACTCGAAGAGCATGAGCAGGCTGTTGCCCTGCGGGTGGTAGGGCCCGCCCAGCACGCGGCCGTGGTTGCTCTTCGCGGTCTCGGTCGCGATCTCCACGATCCGGGGCACGATCTTGCTCTCGTCGCCGTCGAAGTCGGCGTACCATTGCACGAGCATCTGTCGACACCGCGGCTCCCATCGTCGTGGGATGCTTAAGGGGTGGCGAAGGCCGGATGACCCATCGCCACGGGGGCTGCGCGTCGCTTGCCGGCTCCCTCAGTCGCCCCAGCCCGCGAGGGGCAGGTAGGCGTAGGCGACGGGCAGCGTCACGAGGAACGCGACGCCGAAGGCGAGGCCCGCAAGGGCTGTCGCGGAGACGCGGCGGCGCCACGCGAGGACGACCACGAAGGCCACGGCGGAGGCCATGAGCGTGGCGAGGGCGACGAAGACGTGGAGGATGCCGCCCATCCCGGCAGCTTGCGCGGAGAACGCCATCCACCCGCCCAGCGGCGCCGCGACGACGATGAGCGCGCGGCGCCAGAGGGCGACCCCCAGGGGCGCCGCCGCCAGCAGGGCCACCGGCGCGAGGCGCAGCGCGGCGGCGCCCACGGCGAGGGGCTTGGCGTCGCGCGCCTCGAAGGGGGAGGCGATGGCGTAGCGCACGCCGTCATAGCGCGTGGGGACGTCCCCGTAGGGAGCCGGCGCCTGGGGGGACGTGGCAGTGGTGACGACGGGCTCCGAGGCGTTCCGCTCCGGCGTCGGCGCGACCGGGGGAGGCTCGGAGCGCGCGGTCTCCTCGAAGGCCAGCGTCGTCGCGTCCGTCCGCAGCACCAGGGGCCCGCGCGTCGCGGTCCAGTCTCCCTTGATCCACAGGAGGGGCCCGCAGGCGCGGTGGCTGCACACCAGCGAGCCCGCCAGCGTGGCGTCGCGCGTCGCGTTGTAGACGAGGGGCTGCGCGAACGAGACGGCGTAGGAGCGCGCCGCGGGGAGGGTCAGGTTGAGGTCCTCGGGCGCGCTGCCGCTGCGGTCGACGCTCCACGACACGGGGTAGAGGCTCTCGGGCAGGCGTTGGAGCTGGGCCACGGCGAGCGTCGCCGCGAGGAGGGCGACGACGATGCCAAGCCGCACCAGCAGGGGGCGCACGCTTGGCGAGCGGCCCTTGGGACCATCAGGCGTTCGGAACGGGTCGGCGCGGACCGCCCTCGTTGGGAGCGCAAGGCGCGCAGCGCCGAAGCGCGTTCCTTGCCTATCGCCCCTCGCCGCGGCGAGGGGCCGCGTAGGGCGTGTTGCCGGCTGACACGTCAGCCGACCCAGTTCACGTCGCCCGGGTCCACGTGGATGGGCTCGTCCTCGTGGGGATCGCGCACGCCCGGGGGCATCGGAGGCCGCGGAGGGACGGGCGGGCTGCGCCTCCGGGCGCTCATCGCGTCGAGGCCCAGGCGGATCAGCTCCGCGACGGCGGCGTCGCGCGTGGCGAAGACGCCCATGCCCACCAGCGAGTCGATCTCCTGCACCAGCGTCGCGGGGATGTCGACGTCCATGCCCTTGCCATGGGCGCGCCCGCGGCTTAGCTTCAGCGCCCGCGCATCTGGCTCTCCAGCTTCCGGGCGAGGAGGTGGAGGCGGACGAGGTAGAGGGCGAGGCCGATCCAGACGACGGCGAAGGCGAGGGCGAAGGTGGCGAGGTCCGAGAGCATCTAGGGTCCCTCCTCGAGGGCGTCCTCCACGCGGGCGAGGCGATAGCGCGCCTCGACCAGCGCGGCGTAGACGAGGGTGAAGGCGACGGTGCTGCCCAGCAGGTAGAGGCCCAGCGTGGGGTCCAGCGATTCGTCGGCGCGGGCGAAGTCCGGGTGGATGGACGCCTGGCTCGCGAAGTAGGAGAGCGGCACGCCGATGAGCGCCAGCACGCCGTACACGGCGGCGACGCGGCGGCGGCGCGCGGTCTCCTCCACGGCGCTGCGCAGCGCGAAGTAGGCGAGGTACGCCAGGATGGTGACCGCGAGGCTGATGACCTTCGCGTCGCGCAGCGGGTCGTAGTTGAGGAACTCCTGGCGGCTCCAGACGAGGCCCGTCACCAGCGCGACGATGGCGAAGAGCGTGCCCACCTCGGCGCTGGCCAGCGCGAGCGCGTCGCTCCCCGCCGTGGGCCGGCGCAGGTGCCAGAGGCCGGCCCCGGCGGTGACGCCGAAGGCGAGGTAGGCGGCCCACGCGGCCGGCACGTGGTAGTAGAAGATGCGCTGCGTGAGGGGCGCGTTGAAGTTGGCCGCCTGCGGCGCGACGAGCAGCGTGAGGATGATATCAACGAGGAGCGCGGCGCCGGCGATCCACGCGAGCCACGGGGCGCGCGCCATTCAGACCCCCCACTCGAAGAGGAGCGTCGAGGCGGCGAGGAAGGCGAGGTCGTACCCCACGAGGACGAGGACCTCGGCCCGCCAGCGCGCGAAGGGGAGGCCGGCCAGCGCGTCCTGCGTCGCGTGGACGCTGGCCAGGAGAAGGGGCACGAGGACGGGCACGAGGAGGACGGGCAGCAGCGTCTCGCGGCCGCGCGCGCCCGAGGCCAGCGCGCTCATCATGGTCCCGGTGGCGGCGAGGCCCAGCGCGCCGAGGGTGAGCACGAGCAGGAGCCCCGGCCACTGGAGGGGGACGGGCTCGCCGCCCGCGACGAGGTAGACGGGCACGAGGACGAGGGCCACGAGGAGGATCGTCGCGAAGGAGGCCGCGACCTTGCCCAGGTAGACGTGGCCGCGCTCGACGGGGAGCGTGAGGAGCACGTCCAGCGTGCCGCGGTCGCGCTCGGCGCCGAAGGCCCGTGCGAGGCCCAGGGCGCCCGCGAAGGCGAGGCCGATCCAGAGGACGCCCGCGGCCACCATGCCGCGCTCCGGGAGGTCGTGGAACGCCAGCAGGCCCACGACGACCACGAGGAGCCCGGTGAGGAGCGCGGGCACCAGCGTCGCGCGGCTGCGAAGCTCGACGCGGACGTCCTTGCCCGCGACGCGCCACCACGCGGCGCTCACGAGAGGCGGCCTCCGTCGAGGCGCAGCACGCGGTCGGCCTTGGCGACGAGCGCGGGGTCGTGCGTCGCGGCCAGGAGCGTGCGCTCGCCGCGCATCTCCACCAGCGCGCGCAGCGCGGCGTCCGCGCCCTCGGCGTCCAGCGCGGTGGTGGGCTCGTCCAGGAGGAGCAGGTCGCCCGCCAGCGTCGCGCGCGCGAGGGCCACGCGCTGGCGCTCGCCGCGGGAGAGCCCCCGGGCGCGGGCGTCGAGCAGGGGCGTCACGCCGAAGCGCGCCGCCGCCTCCTCCACGCCCCCCGCGCGGCCGTGGAAGCCCGCGACGAAGGCGAGGTTCTCGCGCACGGTGAGGTCGTCGTAGAGCGCGGGCTCGGCGCCCAGCCAGCCCACGCGCCGCCGCGCGGCCGCGCCGGTGGCGCCCTCCACGGTGACGCGGCCCGAGGTGGGCTCGTCCAGCGTCGCGGCGAGGCGCAGGAGCGTCGTCTTCCCCGCGCCGTTGGGCCCCACCAGCGCGGTGAGCGTGCCGGGGGCGAGGCGGAAGGTCACGCCGTCGAGGGCGCGGCGGGCCCCGAAGCGGCGCGTGACGGCCTCGAAGGCGAGCACGCTCGCCGATCCGGCCCGGCCCATATGAAGCGTCCGGGGACACCCTAACACGCTGACGAGAGAGTTCAAGACCTCATCCGGGTTGGACCTGTTCGAGGAGGCTTCCCCATGAGGCCCGTGCTCGTCGCCATCGTCCTGCTCGCCAGCGCCGCCTTCGCCGGCTGCTCCGCCGCCCCGTCCAAGCCCGTCCAGACCGCCTCCGCCGGAGACGCGCCCACCAGCGCGACGCCCGCCCCCGGAGGCGGCAGCGCGCCGACGCCCCCGTCGTCCTCCTCCGCGAGCCCCTCGGACCCTTCGGGCTCCCCCGCCCCTGCCTTGAACGGGAGCAGCACCCCCGTCGCCTCCTCCATCCCCATCTCCATCAAGGGCACGGCCGCGACGTGGGTCACCGCCTGCGGCTTCACGCCCGCCTACGGCTTCTGCGACGGCACGGACGCCCCCACGAGCCCCAGGACGGCCAACAACAAGGTGCTCGCCTTCACCGGGCGGCTCACGGGCGGCTCGGTGACGCTCACCTTCACGCCCTCCGGCGCCGCGCCCCAGCAGCTTGCCGTCGAGGCCCTGCTGGAGGCCCCCGGGAGCTTCAAGGTCCTGGCCGAGAAGGCGGGCGACTCGCCGGTGACGCTCACCCTCCCCCCGACGGACGTGGGCCCCGACCAGATGGTGATCCTCTACGTCTACTCGCTCTCCCAGGGCGAGATCACGCCCGCGGGCGGCGTGGTCGCCAACCCGGGCGACGTCCCCTTCGAGCTGAAGGGCGCCGCGCAGGTCGAGGCTCTCCCCGAGCCGGCGACCAAGGACGTCCCCTACAAGTTCGAGGGCTCCTTCCCGACCTTCGTCGAGCCGTGCGTCACCTTCGTCGGATGCCAGGACGCGCCCCCCGGCGTGGCCTTCAAGAACCTCGACCAGCCCACCTTCACCGGCAAGCCCATGAGCGCGACCCTCACCATGGAATGGACCGCCGCCACGCCCGCCACGCAGACGCTGGGCTACTTCGTCTACGCGACGAACGACAAGAACAGCTTCGGCCTGGGCGGCGCCTCGGGAGAGAGCCCGCTCAAGGTCGACGTCCCCAAGGTCACCCTCCCGGCGGGCTATCGCCTCGCCGTGCGCGCCTACATCCCCGACACGTGGGCCGCCGCGGGCTGGGCCACCGCGAACCCCATGGACCAGCCCTTCACGATCTCGGGAACGTGGAAGGTCACGGCCTAAAGCGGGGGTTCGGGGGCGCAGCCCCCTGACGTTTCGGTCGTCTGCTGGACTTTTCCTTCACGTCAGGGGGCTGCGCCCCCTGAAACCCCCGCTTTTGGCCGCGCTGCGGCGCGGCCGAACGACTCCTCGGCCCCGCTTTACCCCTCATCCTCCGCGGGCGCACCCACCTCAAAATCCACGGCGAAGTGCCGCTCCCGGGGCGAGTACGCGCGCACGACGCGCGTCGCGCTGACGCGGAGGCCCCGCCCCGCCTCGTGGGCCCGCGCGGAAAGCTCCGCCAGGTGGCGCCCCAGGTCCTCCTCGGCCTGGATGCAGTGGTAGTGCCACGCGCCGCCCCCGGGCCGGAGCACGCGCAGCGCGTCCTCCAGGAACGCGTGCGCCGTGTGCGGCAGGTTGGTGATGACGCGGTCCGCGACGCCCGGGTGCGCGGCGCTCCACGCGCGCGCGTCCGCCTGCTCGGGGAACACGCGGTCGGCCACCTTGTTGAGCGCCACGTTCTCCCGCGCGAAGGCGACCGCTTCCGGGTTGAGGTCCACGGCGTCCACGCGCGCGGCCTGCGAGTGCTTCGCGATGACCAGCGCGAAGGGCGCGACGCCCGCCATGAGGTCCACGACGCGCTCGCCGGGCGAGACGAGGCGCGCGACGCGGATGCGCTCCGTGGCGAGGCGCGGCGAGAAGTAGCACGTCGCGGGGTCGACGCGGATGCGGACGCCGTGCTCTGCGTGCTCCGTGCGCGTGTCCGCGTCGCCCGCCAGCACGCGCAGCGCGCGCACGCGAAGCTCGCCCGCGACGCCCTCGTCCTGCGCGACCGTGCGCACGCGGGGCGTCGCCTCCAGGAGCGCCTGCGCGATCTCGCGCTCGCGGTGCCGCAGCGCGTCGGGGACCTTCACGATGAGCACGTGCCCCACCACGTCGAACGCGGAGGGCAGCAGCGCGCGCTCGGCCTCGGGCAGGTGCGCGAGGAGGTCCGAGTAGTGGCGCGGCGAGTCGTCCGCGGGCTCGAACTCCGCGACCGCCACCGGGTAGCCCATGCGCGGCGCGCCGTCCAGGAGCGGGAGCAGAAGCTCGCCCGACTCGCGGCGCACCTTGAGGTCGTGCCGCAGCGCGCCCTCGTCGAGCAACGCGCGGCGCACGCGCTCGGCGTCGCGCAGCGGCACGCGCAGGGCGGGGGCCTGGGTCATCCGTCCTCCGGCGCGGCAAAGCGCCAGGGCGAAGGGCGCAGCGCCATCACGGCGTCAAGGGGCGCGGATTGCCTCCGGCGCGCAGCCTCGTCGCGCAGGTATTCGAGGTCGAGACGGTCCCTCATGGCCGCGTACACCGCGAGGGCCCGCGTCCAGTCGCCGCCGTGCCGGAGGTGCCAGCCCGACTCCGCGTAGGCGAGGATCACGTCCTCAGGCGAGCGGACGGTCAGCGGGATCGTGCCGTCGAGAAGGACGGTGATGGGGCGCTCGTCGCGCCCCACGCCAAGCTCCTCGCCGACGATCTCCAGGAGGAAAGGGAAGTCGGGCACGTCGATGGCGCGCGCCGTGCCCGCGGACCAGCGGGGCTTGAGGCCCATGCGCTCCAGCTCGCGCAGCATGAGGTCGCGGGCCGGCTTGTAGGGCTCGATGGCGAGCACCACGACGTCCACGTCGGCGCTGGGGCGCCACAGGGCGGGATAGGCCTCGCTGGTGCCCAGCGTCCCGGCCGCGTAGAAGTCGGCCGCCGTGCCGCCGGTGAGGACGACGCGCACGCCCACCGCGAGCCCCGCCGCCTGGACCGCAGCCGAGAGGAGCAGGCGCGAGGCAAGCTCGTCCTCCTCGCCGCGGGCGCGCTCAAGGAGAGAAGCCGCGTCGTCCGCTCCACGTGACATCGAGGCGCCTCCGGGCGGGCCGCTTCAGGTGATAGACGAGGAGGCGCGGCCCGCGCTCCTCGATGCGCCCCGACGCGACGGCGCGCGCCCACCGCCGGGCGGCAAGCTCCGCGAGCGCGACCTGCTCGGCGGGATCGCGCGGCTTCGATTCGGGGGCGCGCGTGGCGCCCAGAGCGAGGAGCCGCTGGATCACGGCGTCGTAGGTCTCCTCCCCCTTGAGGCGCGCAAGCTGCTCCTTGGTCTCGCGCTTGACCGACACGAGGTCGAAGCCGGGTCGGGTGGGCATGGCACCCACTAAGGACTTAAGTCATATGAGGCTTTCTGCCCCGGAGATGACTTAAGTCACCGCCCTCGCCAGCGCGCGCACCGCGTCCTCCTCGACGAAGTGCAGGTTCCCGGGCACGACCATGGTGTGCAGCGGCGCGCCGAAGTCGCGCTTCGCCAGGTCCGCCAGCGGGCCGCGCCACACGCCGGGCTCGGGGCTGCCGGCGCGCGCGAGGACGTAGGCCTCCGTCTCGGGGCCCAGGGCGCCTTCGCCCCGCTCGCGCTCCATGCGCAGCAGAAGCGCCGCGCCCTCGCTCGCGGTCATGTAGCGGCGCTCGGCGGCGCGCAGGTCCATGAGCGTCAGCGTGTGGAGGCCCCGCGCGCGGTTGTCGCGGATCACGTCGTAGGGGCTCGTGGGGAAGTAGCTGCCCTCGGGGAAGACGAGGGTCGTCGCGCGGCCGAACTTGTAGCTCATGAGGCCCAGCAAGCCTGCGGCCGCGGTCGCGATGGACGCGCCGTGGATCACGCGCGTGGGGATGCCCTCGCGCGCGGCGCGCACGCGCAGGTCCACGTGCGTCGTCGCCGTCATGCTATCACCCACGGCCAGCAGGGCGACGTCCTTCGTGCGCGCGGCCTCCAGGATGGCGTCGCCCTTCTCCAGGGGGTCGCGGTCGAGCCACTCGATGGGGCGGCCGTAGAAGGCGACGAGCGTCTCGGGCGTGGCGCCGCCCAGGAGCGCGGTGTACCATTCGCCGTACACGACGTCCGCGGCGCGCACGGCCTCCAGGCCCCGCAGCGAGACGTCCTTCTCGTCCCACAGGCCGAGGCCGACGAAGGTGAGCATCGCGAGGGGACGCCGCCCCCCGCGGGAAAAGGTTGCGCTACTCCAGCGTGCAGAACGACGCGACCGTCTTGCAGTCCGCCACGACGTAGCTCCCGGGGGTGGGGCAGCGCTTGACGGCGAAGAGGGTGTCGCACGCGCTGACGGTCTCCGTCGCGAAGAGGGGCGCCACGACGACGAGGGCAAGCAGGCAGAAGGCGAGGATCAGGTGTCTCATGAGCAGCCTCGCGGCGGGAGCGGCCCGCCCCCGCTTGGGCCTGCCGGCTGCCTTGATGGCCCGGCGCAGGGTTGCCTCGGCGTGGAGCTTCGGACGGCGCGCCTGCGCCTCGTCGCGTTCGACGCGCGCCTCGCGGCGCTCTCCCCCGCGGCGCTCGCGCAGGCCTTGGGCGCGCGCGTGCCGCCCGACGCGGTGGACGAGGACCTCTGGGCCGAGGCCGCGGAGCGCGTGCTGGCGGACCCCGCGGAGGCGGGCTGGCACTTCTGGCTCGTCGTGGAGCGCGGCGCGGTGGTGGGCACGGCGGGCTTCAAGGGCCCGCCCGACGCGCGGGGCGACGTGGAGCTGGGCTACGGCCTCGTCGCGCCGGCGCGCGGGCGCGGCCTGGCCACCGAGGCTGCGGCCGCCCTGGTGGCATGGGCCTTGGGGGACGCTCGCGTGGCGCGCATCGCGGCGGACGCCGAGCGCGACAACGCGCCCTCCCTCCGCGTGCTCGCGAAGCTGGGCTTCACGCGCGAGGGCCCCGAGGGGGAGATCGTGCGCTACGTGAGAAGAAGGGAATGAAAAAAGAGACGCAGAAGCGGCGGGGCGAGCGCGTTTCGCCCGCAGGCGAAACGTGCGAGCGCGCCGCTTCATACGCCGCCGGAGGCGGCGCTTAGAAGCGGCGGGGGCCGCGGTTGTCGCGGGGGGGCGCGTGCTTCTGGAAGCAGTCGCGGCAGTAGACGGGGCGGCCCTCGGTCGGCTTGAAGGGGACCTGGGTCTGCTTGCCGCAGTCGCTGCAGACGGCGTTGTGCATCTCGCGGGGGCCGGAGGGGCCACGGTTGTTACCGTACATCGGATTCTACTTTCCTGACCCTGGATTCTGACTACTTGGCCCCGGTGAGGGTCAGGTACGAACTCGGATCAATGATGCCACTACGCCATCGCTTAAGTAGTCATGGGTACGGCCCCTAGCTTCCCAGGAGGGGAAGGACGGCGATCCCCGTGCCCCCGGTGGACGCCAGGAAGGTCGCGGTGGCGCTGGCGGCGTTGTTCCCCTCGGCGGGGCCCTCGGCGACGGCGCCCCCGGCGTCGGCCAGGGCGTGGAGGGTGAGGTCGCCCACGTCCCCCGTGCCGTCCCAGGCCAGGGAGCCCTCGAAGCGGTCGCCCGGGGCCAGGGCGGGCGCCTGCACCTCCGCCAGGGGATGCTCGCCACGCGCGTCCGAGTAGGTGAGGCGCAGCACGGAGGGGCCCGCCGGGGCGCCCCCGTCGTTGGAGACCGCGTACTGGATCGTCTTCTCCGTGGGCAGGTCGCCGGGGAGGACCGCCAGCGCGGCGACGGCCAGGTCGGGCAGCGTGGGGTCGCGGACGAGGATCGTGCCGTGCATGCTGGCGTGGATCGCGCAGTGGTACGCGACGACGCCGGGCGAGGCGGGGACGAGCGAGTAGGTGGCGCCAGGCCCCAGGACGCCCGAGCCCCACGAGCCGTCGTCGGCGGTGACGGTGTGCGCGGCGCTCCCCTGGTTCCGCCACTGGACCGTGTCGCCGGGGTCCACGGTGACGAGGCCGGGGGCGAAGGCGAAGTCCACGACGGCGACGGGGTGGACCGCCTGGGCCGTGGCCGGCATCGGGGCCAGGACGAAGGGCAGGGCGAGAAGGAGGGCGAGCGCGCGCATGACAGCCTCCAGGTCACGAGCGCCGCAGGACGGATCAGCGTTTTCCCCAATCGCCGAGGCGCCATGCTCATCCTTGCGCGCTCCGACCTGCGGGGCATGGCGGACGACGCGCAGGTCCTCGTCGTGGGGGCGGGCATCGCGGGCCTCTCCGCGGCGCGGGCGCTGGCCGACGCGGGCGTGCGAGTGGCGCTCCTGGAGGCGCGGGAGCGCGTCGGCGGCCGCGTCCTCACGCGCCGCGCGTGGGGCTTCCCCGTGGAGCTTGGCGCCGCGTGGCTGGGCGGCGCGTCGCGCAATCCCCTGGCGGACCGCCTCCGCGAGGTCGGCGGCGAGGCCGCGCCGTGGGACTGGAAGGAGGGCGCGCTCTTCACGGCCGACGGGCATCGCTGGCCCGAGGAGCGCGTGCGCGAGGCGGCGCGGCGCTTCGGCGAGGTCGCGCGCCGCCTCCAGGAGATGCAGCGCGACGCGAGCCCCGCCGACGACCAGGCCGACGCGCTGGAGCGCGTGCTCGACGAGCGCGGCGAGACGGGCGAGATGCGCGCCGCGCTGCGCTGGTGGGGCGAGATGCAGCTGGGCATGTTCCAGGGCGCGGACGCGGACCGCCTCTCCCTCGCGGCCTACGGCCAGGAGGAGGACATGCCCGGCGACGACGCGCTGGCGACGGGCGGTCTCGACCGCGTCGTGGAGCGGATGCGCGAAGGGCTCGACGTGCGCCTCGGCGTGCGCGTCCTCCGCGTGCGCCACGGCCGGCAGGGCGTCGTCGTGGAGGCGGACCGCGGGACCTTCCGCGCCCCGCGCGCCATCGTCACGCTCCCCCTGGGCGTCCTCCAGGCGGGCGACGTCGCCTTCGACCCGCCCCTGCCCGCGCGCAAGCGCGAGGCCCTCGCGCGCCTGGGTGTGAGCCTCATGGACAAGGTCGTCATGCGGTTTCCCCGCGTCGCGTGGCCCGACGCGCGGCGCTTCGGCATCCTGGACGAGCCGCGCGCCGAGTTCGTGAGCCTCGCGCCCGCGCTGGGGGAGCCCGTCCTTGCGCTGCTCACGAAGACCCTGCGCTCGCGGGAGGACGAGTCGGACGACGACGCCAAGGCCGTCGCGCGCGCCATGCGCCTGCTGCGCCGCATGGTCCCCGACGCGCCCGACCCCGTGGATTCCCTCGTGACGCGCTGGGACCGCGACCCCTTCTCGCGCGGCTCCTACGTGCACGTCCCCCTGGGCGCCTCCGTCGAGGACCACGACGCGCTGGCGGAGCCCGTGGAGGATCGCCTCTTCTTCGCGGGCGACGCCACGAGCCGCAGCTACCCGGGCACCATGGAGGGCGCGCTGCGCGAGGGGCAGCGCGCCGCGCGCGAGTGCCTGCGCGCGTTTGATATCAGCCGCGCTCCATGATGCGCCGCGCCTCGTCCATGGCGGCGCGGACGCGCGGCCGGCGCGCGAGGGGCGCGAAGTCGGGGCTCTCCGCCTCCAGGACGCTGGCGGGCGAGGCGCGCAGCGCCTCGATGAGGCTCGACTCGGCGTCGGAGTGGGAGCCGAGCTTGAGGAGCAGCCGCGCCTCGCAGAGGCGCGCGTCGCCCGGCGCGCCCAGCTCCGCCGCCGTGCGGTAGGCCGCGAACGCCTCGTCGGTGCGGCCCAGCCGCTCCAGGTAGTAGCCTTCGTCGAGCCAGAGGCGGGCGCTCGTGCGCGAGGCGTCGCGCGCGCGGGCGTTCCACGCGAGGGCGTCGTCGAACTGGTCGGACTCCGCCGCGATCTCCGCCAGCGCGGCCAGCTCCTCGGCCCCCAGCGCGAGGCCCTCCCGCTTTCGCGGCCGCAGGAGCGCGAGGGCGCCCCCGCCCGTGACGGCCAGCGCGGCCAGGGCGATCCACGGCCACACGACGAGGCCCGTCGCCGAGGTGGGGACGTTCGCCGAGGCGAGGCTCGTCGTCTGCACGTCGCCCTCCAGGCGGAGGTCCATGCCCTGCCCAGCGGGAGTCGCGTCGGCGTGCAGCGCCCCGGCCACCGTCGCGGGACCCCCTTGTGCCTCGTAGGAGCGGCCGCCGACGTCCAGGACGCCCGACGCGCCGGTGAGCACAGCCTCCCCGGTCCAGCGCGCGGCGTCGGAGCGCAGCGCGACCGAGCAGGGCAGGGCGCTGGCGAGGGAGAGGGAGCCCGCGGGGAAGGCGAGGAGGGCCCAGCGCTGGGCGAGCGTCGCGACGGGGCCTTCCCCCCGCGACCAGCCCGTGGCGAGGACCGTCTCGTTCTCCCGCGCGCGCAGGTCCAGCGAGAGGCCGCTCACCTTGACGGAGCCCTTCCCGGCGTACTCCCACGAGGCGACGGAGCCCAGGACGAGCCCGCCGTCCACGCGGTGCGCGTAGGCGGGCGCCTCGGGGTTGTCGCCGGTGGGGCCGTTGCCCAGGATGCCGTCCTCCTGCGCGAGGGAGGCGCCCGCCGTCGCGTTGGCCAGGAGGCTTCCGCCCTCGAAGAGGTCCACGCCCAGCCAGCCCGGCGCGGGGTCCCCCGAGAGGGTCGCCGTGACGTCGGTGAGGTCGTAGGAGGCGTGCTGGAGGCCCGTGCGGTAGTTCACGTGGTCCGCGACGGGCGTCTGCGCGTCCACGTAGTCGGCCTCGTAGGCGTCGACGTGGACGCGCGAGGCGCGCAGGATAAAGGAGCCGACCCCGCCCGTGCTGCCGCAGTAGGCCGTGAGGGCGCCGCCCGAGTGGACGCTGGGCGCCTGGAAGGTCGCGGGGCCCGCCAGGTGGAGGACCCCCTGCGCCGGGGCCGCCCACGCGCCCGGAAGGGCGAGGAGCGCCCCCAGCAGGATCGCGACGGCCTTCACGCCCCGCCGAATCCGGAGCGATCGTTTCTGTTTTCTGACACTGTAAGCACCCGATGGGGTGCCCCCACCCCTTCCTGACGCGTTCGAGGCCTCCCGTCGGATGCTGTGAATTCGCGAAGGGGCCCTGCGCGACGCCCTGAAGGATGCCGGCGACGAGCACGCGCCGGTGGTCTCCACCATGTTGAGAACAACTGCCCTCCTGACTTGCCTGATGATCGGACTCGCGCTCCCCGGAGCCCTCGCGGAGGTGGCCCTCCCGTCCTCGCCCCCCGCGGCCGGAGACGCCTCCTGTGTAAGCGTCAACCCCGACCCCTCGCACCCCCTGGACGTCTATGAGTGCCCGACAGCAGGGCAAGGCTCAAACAACGCCTGAGGCGTGCACCCCCAGGGTGCGACCGTGGATTGGCGTCAGGAACTCCTTGAAGGGACCCTCCGCGGCCTCGTCCCGGTCGCCCTCCTGGGCCTGATCCGCCAGGGGGACGCGCCCCCCGCCCTCCACTCTCCCCTGAGGATGCAGGTCTACCACCTCGTCCTCAAGCACCCCGGCATCACGGTGCGCGACCTCGCGCGCCGCGCCGGCATGACGCTGGGGGGCCTCATCCACCATCTCCAGGTCCTCTCCGCGGCGAAGCTCGTCGACACGCGCCGCGCGGGCCGCCGGCGCCTGGTCTACCCCTACCCCGCGCCGCTGGACGAGTCGCCCGAGGACCGCGCCCTTCTCCACGAGGAGACGAGCCGCCGCCTCGCGCTCACCATCGTCGAGCACCCGCGCCTCACCGTCGCGGAGCTCATCGCGCGCACGGGCCTCTCGCAGCGCGTCGTCTACTACCACGCGAAGCGCCTCCTGGACGCGGGCATGGTGCAGCGCGGCACGCCCCACGACCCTCGCGGCCTCGTCGCCACGCCCAAGCTCTACGTCATGCTGGGCGCCAAGGGCGACGATTCACACGACGCTCCAGCGGAGAGCGCCCCCACGTCCTCCGCGCCGCAGGTTGAAGGGAAGGCCGTCTAAGAGCGTCCGCGATGACCCCGCGGGCGCGCATGCTCGTCGTGGACGACGTGCAGGAGATCTTCCCCCTCTTCGAGGGCGCGGCGGCGGGCTGCCGCTCGGCGCGCCTCTCGGTGACGACCATGGACGACAGCCGCGCGGCGGCGCGCCTCCTCGCCGAGACGACCTTCGACCTCGTCGTCGCGGACTACCGCATGCCCCACCTGGACGGCCTCGACCTGCTTGCCGCCGCGCGGCGCCGCCACCCGGACGGGCTGCGCGTGCTCGCCAGCGGCTTCCGCGAGGCGACGCTCCCCGCGCGCAAGGTGGAGCTGGCGCGGCCGCACCGCTTCCTCCAGAAGCCCATCGCGCGCGGCGAGCTGGCCATCTTCCTCGACCGGCTCCTTGCGCGAAGCGCCCCGCGCCTCATCTCCTGAGGCCCGCCAGCGCCATGCCGCCCAGCACCAGCGCGGCGGCCAGGGCGAAGCGCCACGAGAGCGGCTCCCCCAGCGCGGCGACGGCGATCCCCGCGGCGAGCACCGGGATGAGCATCTGGTAGGTCGCGGCCTGGGCGGACGGGATCGCGGGCAGCAGGCGGTACCACGCGACGTAGGCCAGCGCGGTGGTGAGCGCGCCCATGGCGATGGCCAGCAGCGCCCCGCGCGCGGTCCACGCGGCGCCCGCGGCCAGGAGCGCGCCGCCCAGCGGCAGGAGCGCCAGGGCGAGGAGCGCGAAGTTGCCGGCGCTGAACGCGAACGCGTCGGGCTGCCGGCGCCCGTGCAGGCTGTACGCGCCCCACGCGACGCCCGTGCCCGCCAGCAGCGCCACGCCCAGGGGCGTCGTGCCCGCGAGGCGCCCCAGCGCGAGGACGCCAACGCCCGCGAGCGCGAGGAGGCCGCCCGCGATCGCGCGCCACGGCGGCGCCTTGCGGTCCATGAGCGCGCCGCCCGCGGTCATGGTGGCGAGGACCAGCGCGTAGAAGACGAACGTCCCCGCCGCCGCGCCGATGTGCGCGTATCCATAGGAGATGAGCAGCGCGTAGGCGCCCAGCCACAGCGCGGGCGCCACGCTGCGCCGCCCCGGCCGCGCGTCGCGGGGCCTGCCGCGGGCGAGCGCCACGAGGGCCAGCATGAGCGCGCCCGCGACGAAGCGCGCGACGGTGGCCAGGCCCGGGTCCAGGAGACCGCCGCCCACCACGAGGCGCGTGACGACGCTGTTGAGCGCGAAGGAGAGGAGGACGAAGGCGAGGGCGGCGGTGCCCGGAGCTCCAAGGGGTCGCGCCTCCGCCATGGGGGCTCGCACCGCGCGGACCCCGCTTCAACCGCGCGCTTCCTTCGCCGCGGTGGAGCGGAGCCCTCGGGAGATATCACTTCCCCGCGACGATCCGGATCACGTCCCCGTCCTGCACTTCATACTCGGCCCCCACGACGCGCTTCGTGCGCGCGTTGACGCCGCGGATGAAGTGCTCGCCCAGGTCGGTGTGGACCTTGTACGCGAGGTCGCGGGCGGTGGCGCCGCGCTTGAGGAGGTGCGCGTCGGGGAGCACGCGCCCCTCCTTGTCGGTGAAGTGCGTCTCGTCCTCGACGGGGTAGACGACGACGCGGTCGAGGAAGCGGTAGACGGCCTCCTCCAGGAGCTTCTGGACGCCGGTGCCGCCGAAGGGGCGCATGACCTTCTCGCGGATCTGCTCCAGGCCCTTCTTCTGGGCGGCGTTGAGCTTGGACTCGTCCACGAGGGTGAAGTCCGCGTCGCCCGGCTCGTAGCGGACGACGCCCGCGTCGGCGGCCTTGCGGAGGGCCAGCTCGCTGGAGGCGCTGGTGGGGACGGCGGTGAGGCCAAGGCCCTGGAGGCGCTTCACGGTGGCAGGGTCCGCGCTGTCAGCCTTGTTGAGGGCGAGGAGGATGGGCTTGCTCTGGCGGCGGATCTCGCCCCCGAGGCGGATGAGGTCCTCGTCGGTCCACTTGGTGACGACGGGGGGCATCTCCGACTTCGCGATGGCCTTGGCGAGGTCGTGCTCCTTGACGCCCAGCCCCGTGAGGCGCTCCGCGAGGACGACCTCGGGCTTGGCGTTCTTCATGGTGATGCCGCGGGCGGTGGCGGCGAAGTCCTTGCCCAGGATGCCGCCGATCCAGGCGTCCAGCTCGCGGGTGAGGAACTCGACGTCCTTGGCGGGGTCGTGGGAGTGGGCGGGGACGGGGTTGCCCTCGCTGTCGGTGGAGCCGGAGGCGTCCACGACGTGGATCAGCACGTCCGCCGCGCGCAGGTCGTCGAGGAACTTGTTGCCCATGCCCTTGCCGGCGTGCGCGTCGGGGACGAGGCCCGCGACGTCGAGCACCTCGGCGGGGATCCAGCGCGTGCCCTCGGCGCACTTGCCGGTGCGGGGCGTGCAGGCCGCGAGGCCCAGGGCGACGTGGGGGCAGGGCGCGCGGAGGTAGGCCACGCCGCGGTTGGGGGCGATGGTGGTGAAGGGGTAGTTGGCGATCTCCGCGGGGGCCTTGGTGGACGCGGAGAAGAAGGTGGACTTGCCCACGTTGGGCTTGCCCACGAGGCCGACGAGCATGGGCCGCGCAAGGGCCCGCCGGAGAAAAACGTTGGCCTCAGGGCGCGCGCAGCGAGCCCGTGTACCCCGTGACCTGGCCCCGGCTGCGCAGCCGGTTGAGGAGGGGGTGCACGTGGAGGATCGGGACGCGGGCCACGCGGGAGATGGTGCGGGCGTCCTGGGCGCCGCGCTTCACGGCGTTGAGGACGCGCGCGGTCTGCGTCAGCCGGGGCCTGCCGCGGCTTTTCTTCTTCGTTGCCATAACCACCGACAATTCACAATAATTCTCCAATAAAAGGCTTCTTGCAGCCGAGCCCACCCGTCACCCTGGCTGGCGCTGGGCAGCTGGGGGGAAAAGAAAAGGCGGGCGCCTGCCCGCGCGGCGGCCTAACAGTCGAGGGGGTGGCCCGGGCGGGGGTCGCAGGGGTAGCAGGTCCCGTCGGGGTCGCAGGGGGAATTGCCGGGGACGAGGCACACGGTGCCCACCGAGACCTTGCACGCCGAGGCCTCGCCCGCGGCGAAGCCGAGACCCGCGCCCACGAGGGCGAGGGAGACGACGAGGAGCACGAGGGCGCGGCTCATGGGTCGGCACAGTCCTTGGGGTAGCAGCAGTAGGTCGTGCAGCATTCCAGGACGCAGACGCACTCCGTCGAGCAGTCCACCTGCACCATGCATTCCGGCGTGTAGCCGACGACGCAGGTGGGGAGGGCCTGGGCGGAGGACGTGATCGCGAGGGTGCCGGCGACGGCGAGGGCGGCGGCCAGCCCCAGGAAGAGGACGGCGCGGCTCATGGGGGCGCACACTCCGGCTTGCAGTCGCAGTCGCCCGACGGGTTGGTCAGGCAGTGCGGGATGCAGTACCAATAGGAGAGGCACACGTTCACGGGCGCGGCCTCGACGGCGGGCGCCAGGACGGCGGTCCCGACGAGGGCGAGGGCGCAGACGAGGAGCAGGGCGGCGCGCATGGGGCTCGCCTCACGGCTCCGCGCAGTCGTAGGGGTAGCAGCAGGGGCCCGTGCAGCAGTTCTCCAGGCAGTAGACCTGGATGATGCAGTCGCTGCTCTCGCCGATGACGCAGCGGGACGCGTCGGCGGAGGGCGCGAGGAGGGCGACGCCGCTGAGGGCGATGCTCAGGGCGAGCAGGACCATGGCGGCCTTCATCTCAGGGGCCTCCCGGGGGGCACTCGGGGCGGCAGGCGCACTCGTCGTCGGGGCTGGGCGACTGGCAGAGCAGGCACCCGTCATAGTAGGAGTGCCCCACGAGGCAGGGCAGGTTCGGCTTCGCCTGGGCGCTCTCGGCCATCAGCAGGATGCCGACGGACGCCAGCGACAGCGCGAGGAGCACGGTCACGGTCTTCATGATACAACCTCCGCTTGCGGCAACGGCCCCCGGGGATTTGGGCTTGGCGGCTGAACAGGTCAGCTTCTCACACCAGGCCGACGGCCCAGGCGAGGACGGCGACCGCCGCCAGCACGCCCAGGAGCCCCGCCCCGAGGGCCAGCCACCGGGGAGAAGCGCCTCGGGGCGAGCCCAGGAGAGCGACCCCGCCGCAGGCCGCTGCGCCCACGCCGCCCGCCAGGGCCAGGCCCGCGGAGGAGTAGGGCGCCGCGCCGCGCAGGAGCAGCGCCACGCCGCCGATCCCCGCGAGGGCCAAGAGGGCGGCCGCGAGGCCCAGGCGGTCGGCCACGCCCTCACTCCGCGGGGGAGGGCTCGGGGGCGGCGGCCTTGCGCGTCTCGACCACGGGCACGTTGCGGTCGCGCTCGCCCTTGCGCCCCTTCTTCACGGGGTAGACCATGGGGACCACCGCCAGCGTGACGAGGAACACGACGCCGATGGCGATGGTGGTGGCGATCATGCTGCGCCGCCCGGCGAGGTCGCTCACCTGCGTGAAGACGAGGAACGCGCCGATGGTGGTCACGAAGCTGTAGAGGACGCCCTTGCCGACGCCCTCGAACGTCTCCCGCGTGTCGCCGCTCTTGCGGCAGCGCAGCGCCAGGTGCAGGCCGTAGTCGCTGCCCATGCAGAAGATGAAGATGAGCGGCAGGGTCAGCGAGATGGCGAGCCCCACGCCCAGGAAGGGGAGCAGGCCCAGCCAGAGCGTGCTCGTGAGGAAGTTGCACAGGCCCACGACCAGCGTGGCGCGCCACGAGCGCGTGAAGGCGAAGACGATGAGCACGACGAGGACGTTGGTCCCGATGCTCATGTAGTAGAGCCAGGGCACCTGCTTCGCGACGAAGAGGTAGTTGATGGCGGTGTTGCCGAAGAACGACGCGTGGACGCCCGCGGGGCGCAGCGCCTCGTTCTTCGCCAGCGCGTCGTGGACCTCCGCCCAGACGGCCGCCGCGTCGTCGTAGCTCGCCGCCTTGACCGAGAAGACGGTGACCGCCGTGTCGTAGCCGGGGTGGTCCACGAAGATGTTGCCCAGCTGGTACAAGGGGGAGGCGAACGCCTCGTCGAGGGTCGCCTTGATGGCCTCCCGGGTCTGCGGGTACGTGCTCCCCTGGGTGAGGGGCGTCGTGGGGTTCTGGCCCAGCGGAGCGAAAAGCTGCGCGAGGGCGGGGGCCCCGGTGTTGGCCGCGACCCCGGGCACGCCGTTGTGCACCGTCACAAAGGTGTTGACGAGGAAGGGGAGGTCCTTGAGCGTGTCCGCGATGATGCGGCTCTCCTTCGTCTTGTTGCCCTCCGCCGCGTCGGTCCACGTCCCGTTGAGGGCGTTGCCGCGCAGCGTCGAGGTGATGGCTGCGATGTACGCGTGCGTGGCCGGGTCGGTCATGTCCCCTTCGAAGACCAGCACGTTCGCCTTCACGTCGTCGTTGGGCGAGTCGTAGAACCCGCGCAGCGCCTTCTCGTCCTCCAGGCGCAGGGGATCGTTGGGGAGCCAGTTGCGCGGCGGGTCGCCGAAGGCCTCCTTCTGGATGGTGCCCGCGCTGGCGATGGCGGCGCCCGCGAGGAGCACGAGCACGACGGCCACGAGCCAGCGGCCCCGCGAGACGCCCGTCGCGAAGGCGGGCATGATGCGCGAGGGCGCGTACTCCTCCTTCCTGTTGGCGGCGCGGCGGCCCGTGGCGGCCTGGAGCCCCTCGATCACGGTGACGAGGGCGGGGACGAAGAGGATGGCGAGGACGAAGCACGCGCCGATGGCGAACGCCGCGAGCGCGCCCAGCTGCGCCACGAGGAGCGAGGGGGAGACGACCATGATGAGCAGGCCCGCGACGGTGGTCAGCGTGCCCACGAAGAGGGCCAGCGCGCTGCCGCCGCCCGCGAACGTCCACGCCTCGGTGGGCGTCTTGCCGGCGGCGCGAAGCTCCTGGTACTCGTTCATCATGTGGATGCCGTAGTCGATGCCGACGCCCATGATGAGCGGCACGACGGCGAGGTTGAGCGTGTTGAGCGCGATGCCCATGCCGCCCATGATGCCGAAGGTCCACACGACGGCGACGGTGAGCATCGCGAACGAGATGAAGACGCTCGTGAGGCTGCGGAACGCGATGAAGAGCGTCACCGCGATGAAGATCGCGATGACGGGGAGGAGGAGCTGGAAGTCGTGCTGCGTGAGGTCGCTGGCGTGCGCGTTGGCCAGCGGCAGGTCCACGCTGAACATGGGCGGGTTCTCGGGGCCGAAGACCTTCAGCAGGGGGTCGGGCTGGCTCTGCGCGTCGGCCACGATCTGGTCCCGCAGCCTCAGCGCGGCCTCGCCGATGTCGCGCGTGGCGATGGGGTCGTTGGGGTCGACGGTGACAAGGATGGCCGTCTGGTGCCACGAGGGCGAGGTCACCGCGTCCACCGCCTGGTAGACGGCGGAGACGTCCTGCCCGGCGTCCTGGCCGTTGCAGTAGCCGGACACCGCGGCCTGGAGCGTGCAGTAGCGCGCCTCGCCCTGCGGGCTCGTGTCGGGAAGCGAGAAGGACGCGTTGCCCTGGCCCGAAAGCTGCTGGGGGACGTTCGCGCACTGCGTGGCGGAGGATGGGTTGCAGAGGCCCGCCGAGTCGCCGCCGGCCAGCGTCCAGTTGAGGAGCTTGTAGAAGTCGGGCGCGCCCACCGAGCCCACGAAGGGCTTCGTGTGGACGACGCGGTCGACGATGTCGGCCTCGGCGCGGACGTACACCTCGTCGGTGATGTTCCAGGGGCGCGCGTCGGTGCGGCGGTCGGGGAGGCTACGGTTGGCCTGCTCGTAGAGGTCGCGCTGCCGCGAGTCGTTCACGTCCAGCGTGTGGAACTGGAACGTGACCTGCTGCGTGAAGCTCGACTTGAACTTCTGCGTGAGGTTGTGCGCCGCGTCGGTGTTGGGGTCGCCGCGGGGCAGGACGTCCGCCACGTCCACGTTGGTGGTGATGCCCGTCGCGTAGTAGCCCGCGACGAGGCTGAGGAGCAGCACCACCGCGACGGTGGCCTTGGCGTGCCTCGCGCCGAAGAGCGAGACGCGCGCGATGAGGTTGCGGGGGCTCTCGCGCACGATCTTCCCCTGGATGACGCCCAGGTAGACCGTCCACGTGGCGAGGAGCGCGGAGAGGCCCATGCCCAGGCCCGCGGCGTCCGCCACCATGGCGCTGTAGCCGCGGGGCGTCACGCTGGAGACGGGCGCCGCGCCGGAGGCCATGGGGCTCGCGAAGAAGAGGTAGCCCAGGAGCGCCGCCAGGAGCGCGGCCAGGGCGGGGAGCGCCACCAGGAGGCGCCCCGCGTGGACGTCCAGGCTCACGGCGCGGGGGTAGCGGGGCGGGACGTGGCGCGTCGCGCGGAGGCGTTGCCGCGCCAGCAGGGCGACGGGGCCCGCGAGGAGGGCCAGGGAGGCGACGGCGCCCACGGCGGCGGCGATGGCCGCGGCCCCGAGCACGACGCCCACGGGATAGGAACGGGCGACGGGCGACACGTACCAGTCGAAGGTGAACCCGAACGCAAGGCGATCGCCGACGATGGCCCCGAGAAGGTAGCCTGCGATGCCCAGCAAGGCGCCGGCAACGAGGGCCAGGGCGCGACCTCCCCAGCGGCTGGGCATGTTTCCCATGGGCCTCGCGGGCGCGAGCGGTCCGCCGGCACTTAAACACCCACGGGATCGGTGGGCCGCGGTCCCCGGCCGTGACTATTTATGGGGCCTCCGGGAGAGCCGAAGGGGACCGCATGGCGACGCTGGGGGCTCCGCGGCTCGCGCCGCGCCACTGGATCTACCTCGACGAGGCGCAGACCCACGAGGTCCACGCCCAGGTGGAGCCGCGCCAGGCGGAGTCGGTGCTGCTCGTCACGGAGTTCCCACGCGGCTCGCGCGACGCAAGCGACGTCGTGCAGGACGTCCGCCGCGTGGACGAGGAGGCCGACCTGGCCCTCGCCCTCACCGAGCTGGAGGACCGCCTGCGCATCGCGGGGCGTTACTTCCGCGCGGACGCCAAAGAGCTGAAGTTCGCCCCGCTGGGCCCGGCCCCCGCGGCCCGCAAGGTCGACCTGCGCGCCCTGGAGATGCCCATCCCCGGCGCCGCCAAGCCGGGCGCCAAGATGGGCTTCCACCACTTCCACAACCCCTCGGGCACCGACCGCCTCCTGGTCTCCATGCCGCGCATGGACATCCCGGGCGACCGCCAGATCCTCGCCGAGCTGGAGTTCGAGTTCCCTCGGGTGGAGGCGGGCGCGCTCCAGATCGTCCACCCTCGCCTGGCCCCTGCGACGCTGCGCAGCGCCCTCGTGCGCGAGCACATCGAGCTTCCGCAGAAGGGGTTCGGCAAGCTCGTGGACGCCGCGGACTACGTGCGCAGCTTCGGCGAGACGTGGATCGAGTCCGCGAAGGAGATGTGGCGCAACGCCGCCGCGCGCATGCTCTCGCCCCGCCCCGAGGAGCCGCTTCAGACCTACCAGCGCCCCAAGAGGCCCGATCGCGTCATGGACATCCAGGACGCGCTGGGCCACGCCAAGGTCCTCGCCCTCAAGGCGCGCTTCCTCCACGGCGACGAGGGCCCCCGCGCCGTCTCCGCCGGCGAGCACGCCATCCGCCGGCTCATCCAGGTCAAGCGCCGGGAGCACGACCACACCGTGGCCTACGAGCTGGCCATGCTGGAGTCCTCCATGCTGCTGGAGTACGCGCTGGGCGCCGAGGTCTGGTCCCTCTTCGAGGAGGAGCAGAAGAAGCTCCTGCGCTACGTCAAGGGCTACGCGGCGTGAGCCCGCCCCTCACAGGCGCGCGAGGAACGAGAGGAACCCCGCGCCGCTCCCGTGGATGATGCGGTCGGCGTCAAGCTGCCGCTTCGCCTCCTCCAACTCGTTCGCGTCGAGCCACACGCCGTGGCACGAGGCGCACGTATCCACCTCCACGTCCCCCACGAACGACTGATAGCAGGTCCCGCCGCAGCGCGGGCACGAGAAGGGGCTCTTCAAGGGGTACTTGCCCAGGTGGGCGGCGCGCTTCTCCAGGTCCGAGTCGTGGGCCACGGCCTTCAATTCCCGGTGGTCGAACCAGAGCCCCTTGCAGCGGCCGCACTCGTCGAGCACCACCTCCGCGCGCTTCACCTTCTCCATGGCGACGCGGTCGCGGGGGCAGAGGAGCACGGGGTCGCCGGCCGGAGCGGAGGGCATGGCTCCCGGAGCCCGCACGCGGAGGCAAAGCCCTTTCGAGGGCGCCGCTCAGCGCGCGAAGAGGCTCTGCCCCGTCATCGCCGCGGGCTTGGGCAGCCCCATGGCCTCCAGGATGGTGGGCGCCACGTCGGCGAGGATGCCGGGGCGCATCTTGCGGCTGCCGGAAGGGCCGGCGTAGAAGAGGGGCACGGGGAGCGTCGTGTGCGCCGTCTGCGGCGTGCCGTCGGGGTTGGTCATCTCCTCGGCGTTGCCGTGGTCGGCCGTGACGAAGAGGTGATATCGTTCTTCCCGGGCGGCCTCGACGAGGAGGCCAAGGCACTGGTCCACCGTCTCCACGGCCTTCACGGTGGCGGCGAAGTCGCCCGTGTGGCCCACCATGTCGCAGTTGGCGAAGTTCATGACCACCAGGTCCTTGCCCTCGCGCAGGGCCGCGACGCCCGCGGCCGCGACGCCCGCCGCGCTCATCTCGGGCGCGTGGTCGTAGGTGGGCACGTGCTTGGGGCTCTGGACGAGGCGCCGCTCCTCGCCGGGGAAGGGCTGCTCGTCGCCGCCGTTGAGGAAGTAGGTGACGTGGGCGTACTTCTCCGTCTCCGCGATGCGCGCCTGCGTGAGGCCCGCGCGGCTCACGACCTCGCCCAGCGTGTCGCGCGGGCGCTCGTCGCCGAACGCGAAGGGGTACGGGAAGCCGTCCTCGTAGCGCGTCATGGTGACAAGGTGGACGTGGGGCCTCCTCTCGTCGTGGAAGCCCGAGAACCCCTTCTCGGCGAGGGCCCGCGTCATCTGCCGCGCGCGGTCGGGCCGGAAGTTGAAGAAGACGACGCTGTCCCCCTCGCGCACGTGGAGGTCGGGCCGCACGACGGCGGGCTCCAGGAACTCGTCGGTCACGTTCGCGGCGTAGGACTGCCGCACGTAGTCCGCGACGGTGCGCGCGTCGAGCCCCTTCCCGTGCACGATGGCGTCGTAGGCCTTCCTCGTGCGCTCCCAGCGCTTGTCGCGGTCCATGGCGTGATAGCGCCCGGCGACGGTGGCGACGACGCCCGCGCCGACGCGCTCCATCTCCTCCTCCAGCGCGGCGAGGTAGCCCGCGCCTCCCGTGGGCGAGGTGTCGCGCCCGTCGGTGAAGGCGTGCACGACGACGCGCTCGCCCGAGAGCCCCTCCTGCTTCGAGAGGCGCAGCAGCGCGTGCAGGTGCTCCTGGCTGCTGTGCACGCCCCCGTCGGAGACGAGGCCCAGGAGGTGCAGGTTGCCGCCCGAGGCCTTCGCCTTGCGGGCGGCCTCCACGAGCGCGGGGTTGCGGAAGAAGTCCCCCTCGCGGATCGCCTTGTCGATGCGCGTGAGCGTCTGGTAGATGACGCGCCCCGCGCCGATGTTCATGTGCCCCACCTCGCTGTTCCCCATCTGCCCCTCGGGGAGGCCCACGGCAAGGCCCGAGGTCTCCAGGTACGTGCGCGAGAGGTGCGCGCTGAAGCGGCCCAGGGTGGGGGCCTTCGCGGCCTTGATGGCGTTCCCCTCCGTCTCGTCGCGCAGGCCGAAGCCGTCGAGGATCACGAGGAGCGCCTTGCCGGTCACGCCCGAGCGATGCCGGGTGGGTGGCTTGGCGTTTTCTGCCGGGGAAGGCAGCGCAGGCGAACGCCTGCCTGGGATTATGGCTCCGGGGACGATTGTCCGCCTCCGGGCTGAGCCCATGATGAGACGCACCCTGCTGGTCACCCCCCTCCCGCCGGCTTCGTCCCAGCGCCCCCCGCCAAGGCGTTGGCGAAAACCCCGGTTCGGCGCGATCGCCGCGCTGGTCCTCGTCGCCCTCGTGACCATCGCGACCTCCGGCGTCCTGCCCGGGGTGTCCGCTGGCGATTCGTGCGACACCACGTACTGCTGCAACGAGGACCCCGTCACCGTGGTCGTCAAGACCGTCGACCGGGGCGCCCAGGTCGTGGACGACGCCCTCTCGCACACCGTCCCGTTCATCGGAAAGGCGCGCTGCGTCGTCCTCGAGCAGGCCGACGTCTGCGGCGAGCAGGACAACCTGGTCTCGCCTGGGCAGCCGTTCAGCACGGGCTCGCTCCACCCCAACCAGGCCTACTGCGTGGAGTTCATCACGCCCGGCTACGAGTCGATGTTCGGCTGCGGCCCCGGCCAGGACGTCCGCATCCACCGCGTCAACGGCGGCCTCAGCGACACGCACACCTGCGAGCTTCTCGCCACCTACCTCGGAATCTACCCCTAGGGATCTGATCGCATGACGTCCACCCTCCGCATCGCCTTCAGCCTCGGCGCCGCCGTTCTCGCGCTCTTCCCCGCCGCGAGCGCCAGCGCCGACTTCCACTTCATCTCCGTCACGCCGTACTACAACGACTACGTCCTCCCGCCGACGTGGGACGCGCGCGCCGACCTGCCCCACGCCTGCCTCAACATGCTCATCCACGACACCCCCTCGACGGCGACGTTCCGCATCACCGTGGACTGGGGCGATGGCAACCAGGACGTCCTCTCCGGCGGCGCCATCGTGGGCAAGGGCAGCGGCTACGCGGCCCCCGCCGCCGATCCCTGCCACGAGTACGCCCCCAAGACGACCAGCTACCTCGTGACGGTCGTCGCGGAGGACATCCTGGGCGAGACCGACAGCCAGCAGCTCTCCATGACGTGGATCGGCGCCTGGCCTTGAGGTGAGCCACCATGACCTCGACCCCCCGGACCGTTCGTCTGCTCGCCATCGGCGCGCTTGGCCTTCTGCTCGCCGTGACCCTCCTCCAGCCCGTCCCCGCCTCCAACGCGGACTACGAGGCGGACCTCCCCGTCGACGTGGTGTACGCCCCGCTGGCGGGCGCTCCCGACGGCGCGCTCCCGCACGAGGCCGCCCTGGAGACGGCCCACCTGCTGCGCGACGTCGGCGGCATGCGCCGCGTCGCGCTCCTGGAGGCGGACGACGCGGCCACGCTGCTCTCGCTGGTCGCAGGCTCCCACGCGCGCTTCCTGGTCGTCCTGGGCCACGGCGAGGCCGCGGGCCTGCGCGCGGGCGGGACGCTCGTGCCCTGGAGCCAGCTGCGCGACGCCATCGCGGGAAGCTTCGCGACGGACGTGTTCCTGGGCGCGTGCGACTCGTCGCGGCTGGACCCCATTCCAGGCAAGACGATCCGCACGTCCTTCGAGGGCGAGGTGGACGCGGGCGTCGTCGCCCCCTCCATCGCCAACGACCTTTTCGAGCAGGTGCTGGTCGACCGCGACGCGGCGTTCGTCCCCGCGTTCCTCGACTACGTCAAGGCGCACGGCGGCCTGAAGCGCTACGCCCAGCTCATGCTCTTCCCCGAGCGCCCGATGGGCGACCCGGACATGAGCGCGTGCGACAAGGCCGTGAAGGACTTCTACAGCGGCCGGAACGTCGACACGGCGGACCAGGATTGCATCATCTACATCAACCCAGGCTCGACCAACTGCTACGCGGCGGACGCGCAGAGCCAGGACCCCTGCGACCACTTCACCGCCGACGACCAGCAGAAGGCCGAGGATGAGAGCGCCCCCTCCGCCGACGTGCAGTACGGGGACGGGTCCAGCTCCAGCGCGGCGGCCAGCCCCGCGGGCTCCCCGCAGGCGTCCACCAACTACTGGTTCGACGCCGTCGCCCGCAAGCTCAACGTCGAGGTCAAGCACCCCGACGGCAGCACCGACGCCGTCGAGATCGAGTACGGCCCCGTCGAGCACGACAGCTGCGTCACCATCGTGACGCTCTCGGACCTCACCAGCGGCGGCATGACCGCCATCCTCCGCGCGATCCTCGACAACATCCGCTCGTCGGCCGGCTCCAACGGCGCCATCTCGGCCAACAGCGACAGCTCCATCGGCCTGCGCATCTGCGGCGATTTCCACGCGGTGATCCCCGCGCTGACCACGCAGCGCCCCAGCCACACGTCGGTCGTGGCGACCTTCGACATCCGCGTCTCCGGCCGCTCGTACATCTCGATCCAGCAGAAGGTCTTCCGCTGGACGATCACCATCGACATCGGCGTCGAGGGGGGCATCAAGTACCCCATCGAGTTCGACATCAGCGGCGACATCACCAACTGCAGCAGCGACTGGTCGAGCCTCATCAACTGGAGCGGCCGCCTCGACGTCCCCTGGAAGGCCGGCGGCGCCACCATCTTCGGCTACGGCATGGCCGGCTACAAGGAGATCGGCTACGAGCACGACTTCGGCGCCAACGGCTCCGGCAGCTTCAGCTTCTGGCGCAACTGCAACGGGCAGTGGGGCTTCAACGCGGGCTCCTCGGACGCGCGCCTGGCGCCGATCCCGGCGAACGACCCTCTGCTGGGGCCCACGCTCCAGCGCCTCGTCGACGCGGGCGCGGCGACGCTCCACGCGCAGCCCACGGTGCTCTACGTGCAGCCCGACGGCACCGCCGTGACGCTCAAGTCGGGCTTCGTGCCCCTCGTCCCGGGCACGGGCCAGTGGAACGGGCTCGCCGCGAAGGGCGGCCTGGCGAAGCTGGGCATCCCCGCGGACCTGCCCGCGTCGCGCGTCGCGCTCGTGGACCTCACGAACCCGCGCGTCGCGGAGGTGATGGGCGTCAACCCGGGCAACGTCGTGCCCGAGGTCACGCTCAACCACGACGGCGTGGTCATCCTGCCGGCCTCGACCCCTGTGGACGAGGCCCAGGAGGCCTTCTGCGCGGCGCCCGCGAAGTACCCCGCCCTGGAGGCCGCGACCTGCGCGGGGCTCGACTTCGGCCCGCTCCGGCCCGCCTCCGCGGCGGCCGTCTCGTGCCTGCCCGTGCGCCCCGACGTCTACGCCGGCCCCCACTTCGACGACCAGGGGCTCACCGTGGGCTCCGGCGTGCCCGGCCTCTGCGCCGACACGAGCGGCGTCTTCGACGCGGCGAACCAGCCCACGGGCGACGCCCGCGAGCAGGCGTGCGACAACGCCCTCGTCACCGCGACGTGCGCGTACACCCGCGTGCGCGAGAGCGCCGAAGGCGCGGCCACGCCCCTGGGCCTCGCCACGCAGATCCACGACGTCTTCCAGATCCTGGATCGCCCCGCCTACGAGGTCGGCACCCTGATCGAGAAGTGCACCGCGGCGGTGGACGGCGTGCGGCCCGAGGACGCGATCCAGCCCTGGGAGAGCGAGCTGAGCAACACCGGCGCCGAGTACCTCGGCACGTGCGCCGGGGTGGGCGGCTGGTCGGGCACGACGCCCTTCGACGTCCAGACGGTCGCGCTGCAGTTCGCCGAAGGGCAGAACCTCCTGGCGCTCTACGCGGCGGACACGCCGAACCGCGCCGTGGACTCGCAGCAGAACGCGCCCCCCGCGGGCGTGCCCAACGTCGTCGACCCCGCCTACGAGACGGTGTGCCAGAACGCCCCGGAGGCCTGCTGATGCGGGCCCCCCTCGCGCTGGCCCTGCTGCTCGCGCTGCCCCTGGGCTGCGCGGCCGCGGACGCGGGCGACGCGGACGCGGCCCGCCAGATCGCCGAGCGCGGCTGCCTGGACGCGCAGCACGCCGACGCGGCGCGGGCGCTCGACGCCCTCGACCACAACCGCAGCGTGGACGCGCCCCCGCCCGACCCCACGATGCTGGGCGACGACGCGGCCGCCGCCTACGCCTGGGCCTACGACGCCGTGGCCAACGACACGCTCTACCCGCAGGTCCGCGACGCGACGGTGGCCGCGGCGGGCGACGCGCAGGAGAGGGCGCTGGGCGCCGCGAGCGCCCTGAACGCCGTCGTCGTCGACACGTCGGGCGCCACCGCGCTCTGCCTCGCCAGCGCCCACGGCAAGCGCGACCTCACCCACGCGGACGCGGACGACGCGCTCGCGCTGGGGGACGCGCGCACGGGCGGATGGCTCCACGCCCAGGCGCGCTATGATCATACCCGCGACCGCGCGGAGGCGGGGCTGGCCTGCCTCGGCATCGACCCCTACGACGCCCCCGGATGGTGAGCCCATGACGAGACGATCGCTCCCCCCGCTGATGGCCGCCGCCCTGGCGGCCACGCTGCTCGCGCCGCTGGCCCTCGCCGACGAGCGCCAGGACTTCGTCGAGAGCACGTACCACACCGACTGGCAGTACGCCCTCGACCAGGGCGGCTGCGCCTGGGACGACGCCGCCGTGGCGATGCACCAGGCCGGCCAGGACAGCCCGCTCACCGACGAGGGCAAGGACAAGACGGTCTCGACGCTCTCCACCCTCAACGACACGACCTACCCGGTCGCGATCGTGGCCGTCGACGACGCCGCCTTCCTTGCCGGCCCAGGCGTGGAGATCCTGCTGGGCGACTCCCTGGCCCTGAGCGACTGGGCGCACTGCCTCGTCTTCAAGAGCTTCGTGAACCCCGTCGCCAGGAGCCTCGTCTGGGAGAACCCGCCCGCCGCCTGCTACGCGCGCGACACGACGAACTGCGGCTTCGCCCACACGTTCGACTGCGTCGACGACGAGGACCCCTGGCACCCCGGCGTGATGCAGTGGGGCTTCGACGTCCTCGACGCCGTCGTCAACTTCCCTCCGCAGGCGCCCCCGGGCCCGCCCGACGCGGCGGGCTGCGCGACGCCGCCCGGAGAGCCCTCGTGCGTGCCGGGCCTCGACGCCGACTGGCTCGCTTGCGTGCCGCTCGCGTGGTGCCAGCCGCCGAACCTCGTGCTCCCCTGATATCCTGGACGTGCCCCCATGCTGACCCGAATCTCTCTCGTCATCGCCCTGATCCTGACCGCCCCCTCCGCCCTCGCGCTGGGCGGGTGGCCCGCTGCGCCCTCCGCCTCCCCGACGAGCGCCCTGGACGCCGCGGCCCACCAGCTGGACCTGGCGGCCGCCACGCGCGCCGCCGATCCCGTCGTCTCCGCGGAGCTGGCCGCAGAGCGGATCAACTTCGCCGCGGCGCACGCCGCCGAGTCGGCCGCCGCCTCGCCGCTCCGAGGCCTCGCCCTGGGCGAGCAGCTGGAGCGCGTCGCGGCGGCGCGCTCGCTCGCGCTCAACGGGATGGAGGCCGCGCCTGCGCCGGTCCTTGCGGGGCACCTGCGCCCCAGCGAGGCGGCCTTCGCGTATCTCGCCACCCACGAGGCGAAGCTGACGCCCGACCAGACGAAGAGCATCCAGGCCCTGGACGCGCTCCCCGCCGCCCAGGCGGGAGCCTTGGCGCGCGTCGTGGACGCCTTCGCGGCCTTCGAGCAGGCGCCTTCCCAGGGCCTGCCCGCGATGCTGGCCGCGCGGGGCGCCCTTCTCGACGCCACGGTGGCGCTGGCCGCCGCGACGCCCCATGAGAGGCTCGCGCTCCCGCCGCCCTCCACGTGGGTCTACGTCCCCCCCTTCATCGCCATCGACCCGGTGGGGACGTCGAACACGTACAGCGACGACTTCGCCCTCGTCGTCGACGTGGGCGGGGACGACACCTACCTGGCGAACAACGGAGGCAACGGCTTCCTCTGCCAGGGGCAGCTTGGCCCCTCCGTCTGCCCCTCCGCCGCCCTCATCGACCTGGGCGGCAACGACCAGTACGGCGATCCGAACGCGCCCCGCAGCCACGGCGTGAACGGCGGCGCCGAGCACGGGGCCGGCTTCCTCGTCGACGCGCAGGGCAACGACCGGTACTACGCGCTCAGCTACGGCGTGAACGGCGGCGCGTCCGACGGGGTGAACACGCCCAGCGTCGGCTTCCTCCTGGACGCGGGCGGCGACGACGCCTACAACGCCTGGGACTACGGGGCGAACGGCGGAGGCTTCTCCCCGCTCGACGTCCCCGCGGAAGGCGCGCTGATCGACGTGCTGGGGAAGGACTCGATCGTCGCGGACGACATGGGGACCAACGGCGGCGCGTTTGGCGGCCACGGTTTCCTCGTCAGCGCGGGCGACACCAACGACGACGACTCCTACTGGGGAAATTCATTCGCCGACAACGGTGGGGCCATCGGAGGCGGCGTCGGTCTCCTCGTCGACCTCGCCGGCTACGACACGTACCGCGGCGGGAACGCGTTCGTCGATGGCTACGGCGCCGCCTTCCTCTACGACGCGATCGGGTACGACCAGTACAAGGGATTCAGCGGCGTCGTCCACGGCGGCCCCGGCGTCGCGGTCCTCGTCGACGCGCAAGGCAACGACCAGTACCTCGGCCAGGGAGGGCTCGTTGAGAACTACGGCGCCACGTCCGCCGGCCTCGCGCTGCTCTTCGATGGCAACGGCACGGACCTCTACTACAACTCCAGCAACGCCGACGAAACCTGCGACCAGCGCGCGTCCAGCGGCGTCAACTGCACGCGGACGGCGGGCACGCTGGGCATCCGCTTCGACTCGGAGGGATAGTCGGCTCCGCGCTCCATCCGGGTCCTGCCCGGTTCGGGGGTGGCGCACGAAATCCCCACCTGGCGGGAATGCCTGATGCCCCCATCTGGGGGAGCCCCCCGTGGGACTGCCTCCGTGGCCCCGCCCCCCGTAACCGGCCCCCATCACTGACAGATCAAGAAGGCGGGGACCTGTCCCGGCAGGCCGCCCCTTGCGCAGCCGTCGGGTTTACGTTCGTGCCACGCGCTCGCACGGACGCGCCCTTGCGGCGCAGAGGCTTGCAACCATGCTGACCCCCGAAGACATCGAGCGCCTGGAGGCCACGCCCTTCGCGCGCGTCCACGACGAGATGCCGGACAACGTGGCCGGACCCCAGTGCACGGCGATCTGCAGCTTCATGCCCTCGCGGCTGAGCTTCAACATCTGCATCCCCGGCCGCGCCCAGGAGATGGAGCAGCCCGTGGCGTTCTGCACCGCGGTTTGCTCCATCCCCGCGCTGAGCATCGTCCAGTCCTACGGCCGCTGCCTCGCCAACTGAGCGACCATGGCCGGGCGCGCGCTCCTCGACCTCGAGACGCTGCCGGCCTACCTCTTCTCCCGGGGGCTCCTGGCCCCCGCCGACGCGGTCCACCGCAAGGTGGAGGTCCACGACCGCACGCGCCGCAACCGCAACTTCCGCGTCGTCGTCCCCGGCGCCGCGGGGCTCCTCGTGAAGCAGGCGGGCGACGAGGACGAGGCGCGCGGCCGCCGCACCCTCGCCGCGGAGTCCGCCGCCCTGCGCGCCTTCGCGGAGCACCCTCTCCTCGCGCCCGCGCGTCGCGACGTGCCTCGCTGGCGCGCCGACGACGAGGCCGACGCGGTGCTCGTGACCGAGCTGGTCCACCCCGCGACGACGCTCACGAAGCTCCACCTCGCCGGGGGCCGCCCGCGCTTCCCGCCAGAGACGGCCGCTGCGGCGGGCCGCCTCCTCGCGCGGGTCCACCGGGCCGGCGCGGAGGCCGCGCGCGCCGGCGCGTTCCCCTCGCTCCCGCGCGGCCCGCCCGGCGCGCTGACCCTGAGCCTGCCCGAGGAGGTGGAAGGCGCGGCGATGGCGCAATTGGCCGACGCGCTGCGCGGGAGGCCGTTCTTCAACGCCCCCCGCGCGCCGCTCCTGGAGGCGTGGCGCGCGCAGCCGGGCCTCGTCCACCACGACGTCCGGTGGGACAACCTCCTCGTGGCGCCGGGCGCGGACCCCGAGGGCGGCCCGGTGCTGCGCCTCATCGACTGGGAGATGGCGGGCGTCGGCGACCCCGCGTGGGACGTCGCCTGTTACCTCGGCGAGCACGTCCGCTTCTGGCTGCTCTCGGCCATGACGCTGCGCGCCCGCGACCTCGCGGACGCCCGCGGGAAGGCCGGCATTCCCTTCGGCTGGCCCGAGGCGGGGCGCGCGTTCTGGAGCGCCTACGGCGAGCCCTCCCTCTTCCCGCGCGTCGCGGCGCTCGTCCCCTTCCACCTCCTGCTCCAGGCCTTCGAGCTGACCCAGCAGCAGCCGCGCATCCCGGGGGTGGCGCTGGCCGCGCTGGACCTGGCGGACCGGTGGCACGAGGACCCCGCACGCGCCATGGCGGAGTGGTTCGGGGTGGCGCCGTGACGCCGCGCGAGGAGGTCCGCGCCATCGCGGCGCGGCTGCGCTTCGAGGGCGAGCGCGTCCTCTGGGACGGCAAGGAGGTGCGCGGCGAGCCCGCCGACACGCCCTTCGCGCGCCTCCCGCCCGCCCTCGCGCGCGCCGCGGGCCGGCTCTACGCGTCGGTGGGCGCGCGCCAGGACGAGGGGCGCGGCGCGTACCAGCACGTGCCCGACGTCCACCTGCGGACGGCGTTCGTCGCGGCCCTCGCCCGCGTCGTGCCCGAGGGCGTCGCGCTGCGCCGGGACGCGTCGCGGGGCTGGGCCTACCTCCTGGCGGGCCCTCCGCCGGAGGAGGGCTCCATCCGCGTCTACTGGAGCCTCTGCGCGGCGGGCGGCGCGCCCTTCACGCGCCACCTCCCTCGCGAATTGATATCTGCCGGCGTGCCGTTCCAGGCGAAGCTCATGGACGACCCGCAGGCCTTCCGCCGAGCGGACAGCGCCGTGTGCTATCTCCCTCCCGGCGCCTGGGACGCCGCGCGCCCCGCGCTGGAGCGCGCCCACGCCCATCTGCTGCCGTGGCTGCGCCCCGCGACGCCCCTCTTCGCGCTGCGCCTCGCGCCCGGCGTCGCGGTGGCGGAGGACCCCGGAGGCGAGGACAGCTTCGGCACGCACCGCGCCGCGCTCCTGGCGGAGGGCCTCTGGGACGCGCGGGAGGGCGGCGACCCCGTCCTCGCGGTGGAGGCCCGCTTCCGCGCCGCGGGGCTCGACCTCGACGCGCCGCACCGCGGCCCCGGCTCGCGCGCCGAATACCCCTTCCTCGCGGCGCGCTGGGAGGTGCCCGCGTGAGCGCGTGGCTCGACGAGGCCGCCGCCATCGGGGACGCCCTCGCCGCGCAGGCCGTGTGGGCGGACGACGCCTGCAACTGGCTCACGCGCCGCGTGCCGCACCTCATGAGCGTGCCCACGGAGCCCGTCGCGGCGCTGGAGACCCTGGGCCCCTCCGTCTACAACGGCACGGCGGGCGTCGCCCTCGCGCTGGGGCGCCTGGCGCGCGCGACGGGCGACGCCGCGCACGAGCGCGCGGCGCAGGGCGCTCTCGCCCACGCCCTCGCGCACGCGTGGGACGCCGACGCGACGCCCCTGGGGAAGGTGGGCAGCGACTGGCGCTTCGGCGTCTACGGCGGCACGCTGGGCGTCGCGTGCGTCGCGCGCGAGCTGGGCCGCCCAGAGGCCGCTCGCGCGATCCTGGCGCGCCTCGCGGAGTCCGGCGAGCCGCCCGAGCACGATATCATCTTCGGAAGCGCGGGCGCGATCCTGGCGCTCCTGGGCATGGACGACGCGCCCGAGGCGCTCCCCCTCGCGCGGCGGCTGGGGGAGGGGCTCCTCTCGTGGAAGCCCACGCTCACGGGGCTCAGCCACGGCGCGTCGGGGGGCGCGCTGGCCCTGGCGGCGCTCCACGGCGCCACCGGCGAGCCGCGCTTCCGCGAGGGCGCGCTGGCGCTTTTCCAGTGGGAGCGCGACCGCTTCGACGCGCAGGAGGGCAACTGGCCCAACTACCAGGCGGAGCCCAAGGGGGGCCGCCACCCGTGCGCGACGGCGTGGTGCCACGGCGCGCCCGGCATCGGCCTCGCGCGGGTGCAGGCGTGGCCGCACCTGCGGGACCCGCGCCTCCTAGACGAGGCGCGCGTCGCGCTGGCGGCCACGCGGCGCAAGCTCGCGACGGACCTCGCGGACGCCGGGCGCGAGGCGCACCCCTGCCACGGCACCGTCGGGCTGGTGGAGTGCGCGTGGGCCATCGCCGAAGGCCTGGGCGACGCAGACGCGCGCGGACGCGCCGAGGCGCAGATGCGGCTCCTCGTCGCGCGCCACGGGCGCGAGGCCGTCGCGCGGTGGGGCGAGTTCGCCGCGTGGCCCTCGGGCGCCGCGCGGGGCCTGCACCCGCCCCTCATGGTGGGCGCGGCGGGCGTGCTCCACCTGCTGCTGCGCCTGCACGACGCCCGCGTCCCCACGGCGCTGCTGCCTACTCCCGCATGAAGACGAAGAGAGCCTCCCAGGAGGTGCCTACGTTGAGGGAGGGGAGGATCTGGACGAGGCGCCAGCCGCCGCGCGCGGCCTCGTCGAGCATCGCGTCCACGTCGGGCAGGTGCGGCTGGAAGGCGCCCGTGAACTCCACCTTCCGCGTCATGTATTGCAGGGCCATGATGACGGGTCTCCTGGGGACTGGAAGCTGCTTTCGCCTCGCTAGCGCACCGTGTGGAACGCCTCGCCGCCGGCCCTCGGCGCCTGGACGAAGTAGTCGAACGTCGCCGTGCCGTTGAATGGCTCCACCGTCTGCACGGTGAGGTGGTCCTTCGCCTTCTCGCTGACGTAGAGCGCAGGCGCGGGGCTCGTGAGCGTCGCCTGCGCCGTGATCGCGCCCGCGCCCACCACCGCCGCGAACTCCGGCGGGAATGATATCGTCGCCGATCCCCCCTGCAGCGTCGCGGAGCCGCGCAGGTAGACCGCCATCTCGTTGCCCTCCAGCGCGGGCGTGAACACGAAGGAGCCGTTGGGCACCGACGCCGCGCTCACGGTCCCCACGGGGCCGCGCGCCAGCGCCTCGCCCAGGATCTCCGTGTCGTGGGAGAGCTGGAAGCGGTCGGCCGCGTCGGACCACTGGAGGTACTCGCCGTTCTGGCGCCCCTGGTCGTAGAAGTAGACGACCGAGTCGCCCTCGGGCCCCAGCGCGTTGAGCGCCAGGTCGTGGTGGCTGATGAGGCTCCCGTCCGCGACCACCATGCCCGCGCTGGCCTGCGACGTGTTGCACGCCGACCCGCAGGCGATGATGCCGCCCACGGGTGCGACGAGGGGCCCGAGCCCGACGCGCAGCGAGCCGTTGGCCGAGTCCGCCATGACGGTCACGCCATTGGCGCCGCGCACCGTGAGGTCCCCCGCCGCGGGGGGCGCCACGCCGTCGACGCTCGACACGACGGGGAACGCCAGGTCGCCGCGCGCCACCGTCGAGTTGGACTCCACGGGCGCCGCGGGGCCCCCCGCCGTCTCCGGGCCGCGCGTCGTGCACCCGGCGAGGACGAGGAGGATCGGAAGAAGGGCGAGGGGCAGGGCGCGGCGACGCATCGAGGCAGGCTCCAGCGACGTGCCTCTCCGCCCCCGGAAGGTTATCAGCTAGCGCCCGCCCACGAGCGCGGGCAGGGGTGGAAATGCGAAAAAGAGGGGATTGGCGGGCGCATGGCTCCGCGCCCGCCGCCGATTCGCCTACGGGCCCAGCGACCAGTAGACGGGACCCGCCGTGTTGCCGTTCGCGACCCGGACGTCGATCTGGTCGCCCGTGCCCAGAGAGAGCGAGATCGCGCTGGTCACGGGGGTCGTCCCGCCGCTGGGGATGGTGCAGGTCGCGGTCGTCGCCGTGCCGTTCTTCATCACGGTGAAGACATCCGAGTTGCCCGCCGTCGGCTTGGGGCCGAAGCACGTCAGGTGGCCGAACGACATGCTCGTGGGAATGAGCATCTGCGCGTTGGCCTCCGTCCCGCTCTGGCCGAAGAGGCCGGTGAACACCGTGGAGCCCGCCGCGACGCTGCCGGCGCTGGAGCCCATGATGAAGTTGGGGCCCGTCGCGCCGGTCGCACCTGTCGGACCCTGCGGACCCGTTGCACCCGTCGTGCCGGTCGGACCCTGGAGGCCCGTCGCACCCGTGGCGCCGGCCGGGCCTTGCGCGCCCGTCGCGCCGGTGGGGCCAGCGGGACCTTGGGGACCCGTCGCGCCTGCGGGGCCCTGGGGGCCCGTTGCGCCGGTGGCGCCCGTGTCGCCCTTCGGGCCGGTCGGACCCTGGGGGCCCGTCGCACCCGTGGGACCCGCGGGGCCTTGCGCCCCGGTGTCACCCTTGGGGCCGGCAGGACCCTGCGGGCCAGCCGGGCCCTGGGGACCGGTCGCGCCGTCCGCGCCCGCCGGGCCGGCCGGACCTTGGGGACCGGCAGGGCCCACGTCGCCCGTGTCGCCCTTGGGACCGGCCGGGCCCTGGGGGCCAGCAGGACCGGCGGGGCCCGTGGGGCCCGTCGCACCGTCCGCTCCGGCGGGACCCTGAGGACCCGTGTCGCCCTGGGGGCCCTGAGGACCCGTGTCGCCCTGCGGACCGGGGGGACCCATGGGACCCATCGGGCCGTCGGCGCCGACGGGGCCCTGGGAACCGGTCTCGCCCTGGGGGCCTTCGGGGCCCTGGGGGCCGGCAGGTCCGACTTCGCCCTGGGGCCCTTGCGGTCCCACGTCGCCGGTGTCACCCTTGTCGCCCTTCTCGCCCTGGGGACCCTGGGGTCCAGCAGGACCCGCGGGGCCCATCGGGCCGGTGGCGCCATCCGCGCCGGCCGGACCCTGGGGGCCGGTGTCGCCCTGGGGCCCGGCGGGACCCTGCGGGCCAACTGGACCGACCTCGCCCTGGGGACCCATGTCGCCCGTGTCACCCTTCGGACCAACGGGGCCGACCTCACCCTGGGGCCCGACGGGGCCTTGCGGGCCCACGTCGCCGGTGTCGCCCTTGGCGCCCTGCGGCCCAGACGGGCCCACGGGGCCGGTCTCGCCTTGGGGACCGACGGGACCCTGGGGGCCCGTGGCGCCATCGGCGCCGGCGGGGCCTTGAGGTCCGGTCTCACCTTGGGGCCCCTCGGGGCCTTGGGGGCCCACGGGGCCGATGTCACCCTGAGGCCCCTGCGGACCGACGTCGCCCTGGGGACCCATCGGGCCGGTGTCGCCCGTGTCGCCCTTCGGCCCCTGGGGTCCGACGTCGCCCTGCGGACCTGCGGGACCGACGTCTCCCTGGGGGCCCTGGGGCCCGGTCGCGCCATCGGCGCCGGCAGGACCCGCGGGGCCCGCGTCGCCTTGCGGACCGGCGGGGCCCTGCGGACCCACGTCGCCCGTCTCGCCCTTGTCGCCCTGGGGGCCCTGCGCGCCGGCGGCGCCGTGGGCGCCGGGCGCTCCCTGGGAGCCCGGGATTCCCTGGAGCCCGGGCGGACCTTGCGGGCCCGTCGCGCCTGGAGCGCCCGGCGCTCCGGTGGCACCCGTGGGGCCGGGGGGCCCTTGGGGTCCGGTGGCGCCCGTGGCTCCGGCGGGGCCGGCCGGACCTGCGGGCCCGGCAGGGCCGACGGCTCCGGTCGCTCCCGCGGGACCTTGCGGGCCCGTGGGACCCGCAGGCCCGGCCGGACCGGCGGGTCCAGCAGGGCCAGCCGGGCCTGCGGGTCCAGGCGGGCCCATGGCCACGAGGAGGTCCCACGTGGTCGGATGCGTGGCGGGGACGACGTTGGTGTTGCGCGCCTTGGCGATGAAGGTGGACCCGAGGTAGCCCACGATGTCCCCCTGGGAGTACGTGGTGCTGGACGTCCATTCTCCGCGCCACGTCAGGCCGTTCTGGGTGTCGTCGGTGCCCTTCGCGAGCGCGGGGGCGAAGGCGAAGAGGAGGAAGCTGGAGACGACGAGGGCGGAGAGGGCCTTGCGGGCGGCCGCGAGGGGGGCGTGGGAGCGGGTCATGACCGCAGGACCGGCCGTGTGCGGGCATAACCCGGCGCCTGCCCGGAGGGGCGGAACGGCGTGTTCGTTCGCCGCGAACGGTCAGCCGGGGCGCGGCCTCACGCGCCGGCCAGGGCCGCGAGGACGAGCCCCACGACGGCGCCCGCCGTGATGGAGACGAGGTTCGTCTCCTCCTTGGTGAAGAGGCCGCCCCCCTCCAGCGTGGCGCCCAGGACGCTGTCGATCTGGCAGCCCAGGAAGCCGCACGCGATGGGGATGAGGAGGGTGTAGGCGTTGAGGCTCATGGAGAGGGGGCCGCGCGTCGCGACGCCCAGGAAGAGCCAGCCCAGCACGCTCACGATGGCGGCGCCGCCCAGGGCGGCCATCTGGCCGGGGAACGAGACGCCGCCGTCCACGCCCGCGGGGACCTGCTTGAGCGTGGTGATCATGTAGACGCGCGTCGCGAGGCTGCCGAACTCGCTGGCCAGCGTGTCGGCCGCGGCGACGGCGATGGCGCTCACGTAGGCGACGGCCGCCACGTTGGGTGATAGCACCTGCGCGAGGAAGGGCGCCGCGACGGCGAGGACGGCGGGCGTCGCGCCGTTGGCGACGACGTTGCGCGTGCTGCGGCGGCCGCCCGCCTTCTCGCTGACCTTGCGCGCCTCCTTCTCGGCGTAGCGGAAGCGCGTGGCCGCGCTGCCCAGGCCCAGGAGCGCGAAAAGGAGGAGGAGCCACCAGAAGTTGGTGAACAGGACGATGAGGGCGCCCATGGTGAACGCGGTGAACGCGCCGGCCGCGTTGAGCATGTCCTTCCGGTACGTGTAGACGCCGATCGCCGCCACCGCGAGGACCTGCAGCAGCTTCGCCGGCGCGAGGAAGGAGGCCGCGTCCACCATGGGCCACCGAGGGCAGCCTTAGAGCTGCTCTTCCTCGGCGGCGGGCGCAGGCTCGACGGCCTCGCCCTCGGCCGGGGGGGCCTCGGCGGGCGCGGCGGCCTCGGGCGCGGGCTCCGGCTGGGGCGGCGCCGCGAAGAGGTCGACCGTCTCGAAGTACGCCTGGGGCTCGCCGGTGACCTCGCTCTTGCGGATCTCGACGCGCTTCAGGGGGTACACCTTGCGCGCCTCGCGGAAGATGACCTGGCCAAGCTCGCCGTTGACCACGTCGCGGATGAACGCGGCGTGCTCGCGCTCGGCGGCGGCGCCCTGGAGGATGGTCACCGCGAGGCGGCGGATCTCCTGCTCCTGGGTGTGCTGCGCGCGGCGCTCCGTGACGGCCATGGGCTTCACGCGGAACTGGAAGCCGTCCTTGGTGGTGACGTCGACGACGGCGTCGATCTTGCTGTGCTTCCTGCGCGTGAGGCGGCGGATGTAGTCGGACGTCAGCTCGTGGCCCGCGAACTTCGTCGCGCACTCGTTGCCGCGCACCGCGGCGACCTTGAAGCTGACCTTGATGTGCATCTTGCTGAAGTCGCCCGTGAGGTCCTGGAGGGTCGCCTCGGCGACGCGGCCGATGAGCTTGTCCGTCTCGTCCGCGAGGGTCTCGGCGATGGCGACGGCGTTGTACATGGGCGGCGCGCGCACCGTGTACCACTGCTTCGCCTTCCACTTGTCCTTGACCTTCTTGACCGCGGTGCGGCTGACCTTCTTCTTCTGGTTCTGCTCGGTCTTCTCTGCCATGGGATGGTCCTCGAATGCCCGCGCTGGGGCCCTGCCGTTCCGGGAGAAGAGAGCACGCGCGCGCCCCCAGCGTGGCCTGCGCCAGGGCAGGCGGGGGAGCGGGTCCATGCCGCATCCTCTCCACGGTCCACGGCTGGGGAGCGCGTTCCCGCAGGAACGTGCGACCCCGACGAATCCGCAGATTCGTCGCTGGGCCTCGCGCGGAAGGTAGGGGCGCGAAGATGAGGCCCGCATATAAGGATTGGGGCGGTGGGCTCGGCGTCTCCACCCCCCAAGGCAGGCTTGGGCCAACGGCCTAGGGTGCAAGATCAGCGGGCGGCCTTCTTTCTCGGGGCCGGTTTCGCGGCCTTGCGCTTCGCGCCGGTCCGATGCTTGACGGCCGCGCGGACGAGGGCCTTGAGGCCCGCCACGTCGATCTTGCCGCCCACCGGGACGTCGATGGCCCTCGACATGCCGTTGAGCTGCGCGTTGAAGAGCTTCTTGGGGTCGGGGAGGCTGGCGCCCGCGGCGAAGCTGACGCGGACGCGCCCCTTGAGCGGGATGAGGATGCAGACGATGCCGTCGTGCTCGAAGACGGCCGCGCCCAGGGGGCTGCTGGGCTTTCGCCACTTGACGACCTCGACGATCTCGGGGTCGGCGGCGTGGATGACGTCCCGCAGCTTCGCCAGGAGGGCGCCGCGCTCGTCCGGAGTCGCCTCGATGATGGCGTCCACGTCGGGGCTGCGGGTGGGCATGGCGGAAGCCAGGCGGGCCAAGCATTCTCTATGTTTCGATGCTCGCCTTGGGGCGCTCGGGGTCCCTACGCCAGGTGCATGCCCATCCAGCGGTCGACCTGGGCGATGGCCTCGTCGGCCTTGCAGTCGCCGAACATGCTGTGGCCGCAGTCCAGGATGACGATCTCCTTGGGGCCCGCCAGCGCGTCGTAGACCTCGCGGCTGCTGGCGTGCTTCACGGCCTTGTCGTGCTGGGCCAGGATGACGAGAACTGGCTGCGTGGCCTTGCGCGCGGAGGCGAGGGTGTCCATGGCGAGCAGGGCGTCGTAGTTGCCCAGGCTCACGGTCGCGTCGAGGAAGGCGGCCTTCTGCGCGCGCTTCGCGGCCTCCGGGTCCAAGAAGAGGTCGCGATATCGATTCTTGTAGGGGACGACGAGGGGGCCCATGCCGAGGCGCGCCTTGGCGCGGCTGAAGGCGTTCGCGACGCGGTAGCCCAGGAACTCGGCGTCGCCAAGCTCCGCGCGCACGCTCTTCATGGGCGCCGCGAGGACGGCCGCGCGGATGGAGGGGTCCGCCGCGAGGGCTCCCGCGCCGAAGACCGCGCCCATGCTGTGCGCGACGAGGCCCACGGGGAGGCCGGGCCTCTCCTTGCGCAGCCACGCGACGGCGGCCAGCGTGTCGGCGGTGGCGCGCGGCGCGCTCAGGACGCCGCGGGGGCCGCCGGAGGCGCCGAAGCCGCGCTGGTCGATGGCGAGGACGACCCAGCCGCGCTGCGCGAGCTTCGTGGGCGCGTCGGCGAACTCCTCGCGCCGCGAGAGGAACCCGTGCACGAGGACCAGCGCGCCGCGCGCGGGGCCCGTGGGCTCGTGCAGCGAGCCGGCGACGGGCTCGCCCTCGACGTCGAAGCGGACTTCCTTCATCGGCCCGGCATCGGCCCTCCGGGGTGAAAAAGGCGCGGTCACGACGCGGGGGGCTCGATGGGGGAGAGGCTTCCCGTGTATCCCTTCAGCTGGCCGCGGTCGCGCAGGCGCTTGAGAAGAGGCTGCACGTGGCGGACGGGGACGCGCGCCATGCGGGCGATGGTGCGCGTGTCCTGGCCGCCCCGGCGCACGGCGCTGAGCACGCGGCCCGCCTGCCTCAGGGGCGGCCGGCCCGGCTTGCGGGGGGCGACGAGCCCGTTGTCCTTCATCCACGCGGCCAGCGTGCCGGGCTTGATGCCCAGCCGGCGCGCGACCTCCTGGCGCGAGAGGCCGCTGCGCACAAGACGGATGCGGCGCTCGCGCTCGGCGCGGCCGATGGCGCGCGACCGCTTGGCGGGGAGCCCACGGCGCAGCCGCCACTCGCGGAACGTGCCCGCGCCCATGCCCAGGAGCGCGGCCGCCTCCGTGTCGCTCTTCGCGCGGCGGTACGCGTCCCGGCGGCGCCTCTCGTCCTCCCGCGGGAGCGCGCGCCGGCCCGAGCCGTTGGCGGCGAGGCCCTCGCGGCGGCGCCACGCGCGCACCGTGCCGATCTTCTCGCCCGCGCGCCGCGCGATCTCCTGGTCGCTGAGCCCTTGCGCGTGCAGCCTGCGTCGCCGGGCGACGCGCTTTTCCCTATCGCTGACCACGGAAGATGGAGCTAACAATCCGTCCATGAACGTTGCTGGAAGCGGCAGCCCCTCCCGCGTGCCCGCCTGCCGGGCCGCCGGAAGGGGGTTGTCCGCACCGCGGGCGACAAGGGGGCCCTTATCCCCACCGCGGGCAAGGGGAGGTCGCCGTGCCCCGCCTCGCCTTCGCCCTTCTCGCCCTCGCCACGCTCGCGCTCCCCGCGGCGCTGGCCGACCCCGTCGTGCCCGGCGCCATCAGCGGCACGGCGCATGCGACGACGTACTACGTCGTGGGGGGCGGCGCGTCGTGGAGCGGCGGCGCCTTCACGCAGAGCTTCGCCTGCTCGGGCTGCTACGTCCGGTTCACCGTGGACACGAGCGCGCTCACCGTCGTCCAGAACGGCGCCGAGACGACGCTGGCCCCCGGCAGCTATCAGATCGCGGGCTTCGACGGCTTCCTGGGCATCACCGTCAATGGCTATCGCGACTTCTTCCTGGAGATCCACGGCGCGGGCGAGATCGCGCCCTGGTTGCCCTGAGCGGGCGACGCCGCCTTCTTGTAGGCCCTGCCGCCTCCAAGGGGCCGTGTCCACCGGCGCCCTTCCGCTGCTCGTCGAGGAGTGCTTCGACCTCGAGGAGCAGATCCGCCTCCTGGAGCAGCGGCGCGACGAGCTGCGCGCGGCGATCCTCGCCGAGCTGAGGAGCGAGGGGCTGGGCGGCATCGACCTCGCGCGCGGCAGCGTGCGGCGGCAGGAGTACCGCTCGTTCAAGGGGCTGCGCCCGACGCAGGTGCTTCCGCTGGCCGAGCCCCGCGGCTGGATCGACGAGGCGCTCAGCGTCAACGGCCGCGGCCTGCACCGCCTCGCCGCGTCCGAGGAGCCCCTCATGGCCCGCCTGCGCGGCATGGGCGAGGAGACGCTCCACGAGAGCATCGTCGTGCGCCGCGCGAAGTGACGCGACGCCCCACGCACAGGAAATCCATCCCGGCAAGCAGCATTTCGTATGCAGATTCGTCGCCGCTCGTCGCATGGCGTGGACGAATTTCACAACAAGCCTCGACAACCTGCACGCGGTGGAAAGGGCCCGCCACGCCTGGCGCCGGCGATCCGGACAGATCGAAGATTGGCATAGCGCTGTAACACGTTGAGCATTCGTCTGCAACAACTGTTATGCACGGAGCGATCCGTCGATGCTCCGGGAAGCCCGTAGGCCTCCCTGGTGAACCATCGTGAGAGTCCCTCCTGCCGTGTTCGCCTCCCTGGCCGTCGCCGTCGCGACGCTCCCCGTTGGAGCCGTCCGCGCCGACGCGACCGTCTGGCTCGACCCGTCCACGCTCCCGTTCGTGCCTGCGCCCGTGATCGCCCACGCCTTCGCGCCCTCCGATCCTGGAAACGTCTGCACGGGCGCCGGCAGCTACTCGCCGGGCCCGCGCCCCGCCTACGTGGACGATCTCGTGCTCCACGTCGACGTCTTCGCCTGCGCCATCCGCAGCGCCGACGTGGTGTGGACCATCGACGGGCAGACGTACTCCGGGGCCGTGGACGCGGCCACGGGCGCCGTCACGCAGATCCACCGCGTCGCGGAGAACCCCTACGCCGTGGGGGGCGCCAGCGCGACGGTGGCCACCTCGACCCCGTCGCAGCCCAGCCTGGGCACGCAGGGGACCGGCGGCGGGACCGGCACTTGCGCCCAGAACGGCACGCCCCGGGACAGCCACACGTGGCTGCACTTCTGGGCCGACAGCGGCAGCGGCAACGAGAACGTGAAGACCAACCTCAACTGGAAGTACGCCGCCACCTGCCAGGTGACGACGGACTGGAGCTACCGCTGCGACGCGGACGGCATCTGGCGCAACGACAAGTGCAGCGGCTCCATGGTCCAGGGCCACTCCGCCTCGGGGCACGGCGACTTCCACGCCGTCATCTGGCCCAACGACAACCACTCGTGGGACACCACCGACACCATCCAGCCCGACGAGACGACCACCGGCACCTGCCTGCCTTCGGGCGACCTGCCGTGGAGCTACGGCAGCACCTGCGACAACGGTCCCGGCAACGTTTAAGCGCGCTCTCCGCGGTGGGAGCGGCGGGCTCTTTTTTCTCCTGACGCTTCCGCTTCGCGCTAGATTTTGCCGTGCTGCTTCCGCGCCTCTCCCGCTCGCTCGCCGCCGCGCCGCGCTGGAAGCGCCGGGGGCTCGCGCTCCTGGCCCTCGCCTGCGGGCTCGCGCTGGGGTGGCGCGCCTCGCTCGCGCACGGGACCGCGTGCGATAGCGGCCCGCTGGACGGGCAGACCTTCACGGCCTCGTGCGTCCCCCGCGCGTGGCACGCCTGGTGGCAGGCGCCGGGGCTGGCCCTCGCGGCGCTGCTCGTCGTGGGCGCGACGCTGGTGCTCTCCCACGCGTGGCTCGAGGAGAGGGCCGAGCGCGGGCGGCGCAAGGGGCGGCGCGCAAGGGTGGGGGGTTCGGGGGGCAGAAGGGGCGCGGGCAACTAGTTGCCGCGTGCTGCCCCCTTACTCTCCCGCGGATCACATAAGCCATGTGGTGCGCGTGGTTTCCTCGCGGCGGGACGCGACCGAAGCCCCGCATGTCGGGTGCGCCTTTTCATCGAGGCTTAAGACCCCTTGAAGCCAAGGCCCTTGGAGGTTCAAGCTTGCCCGGGACCAGTGAGGCCGAAGCCCGCCGCCGGCTCGTGGAGGCACAACGGGCATTTGACGCAGCCCAGGCCAATCTCCGTGGCTGCCCGCCGACGCAGCGGGCTTCTGTCTCGGCTGCCTTGGAGGGGGCGAGGGCTGAGCTTACCGCGGCTGGACGGGAGTTGCGCGAGGCGCGCGAAGCGGCCCGCCGCGCTCCGTCCCGTTAGAGAAGCCGGCCGGGGCCGAACGTGGGCATGGTGGCTTTCCAAAGGAGAACCGAGGCGTAGAGGGGGGAGGGCTTGCCCAAGGCGTGAACAAAGCCCGCCGCCGTGATCTGGACCTCCAGCGTTTCCATGCCCCGCGTGATCCTCGCGCGGTAGCCTGCGGCGTAAGGCGCGGCCTCGAATCTCCATCCTTCTTCGGCGGCGTGGTCGCGCAAGCGTGCGAGAACGACGCCTCCCGCGTTCTCTCCCAACGGGCGCAACAAGGCGAGACGCAAACTTAGGTTTGGCGGCTTGCGGCAGGCCTAGACAACGGGGCTCCCCAGGGGCGCCCCGCATCGCGGACAGGCCCCTTCAACGCGGGGCGTCGCCATGGCACCGCAGGCCCGGCAAGCGTACTGCGGGCGGGCGTGGGGGCCGGCGACAGGGCGGGCCGAGGGGCGCAGCACGACGGCTGCAACCTGCGTTACGGCACATGAAGAGAGCGGTTCCTCTCCTGGGGGGACTCACCGGAGGAGAGGCAGCGGGGGTGCCCTCGGTCCGCGCCCTCGTGGGAGGCTGGCGCCGGGCCGTGCCCATCCTGCCCCCGCTGCCGCGAAGCCGGAAGGCTGCGGCAGCTTGCTTCTGCTTGGTTGCGGTGCAACCGATGGGCTGCGGCGGATCGAAGCGAACCCGCCGCGCCGCGTCCGTCGAAACCGCGACGACTTGTGAGAAAGAAGGCCAGGGAGAGAAGGTTGTGCGAGGAGGCTTCAGGCCCCGGCCTGGTGTGCTAGACGGCTGATCCCGTCTTGGATTTTGGGGCTACATGGCCCGCGGTCGCCGCTTCGGCCAGCGTGGCGATTGGGGACGCGGACGTCGCCTAATGCGCGAGGATCGCGGGGAAGGCATCGGTGGGGGACCCGAGGGCTTCCATGCGCCGCCATCGCGCGCCCGGCCTCCTGGGCGCCACGGACGGGGCGGCCCCAAGGTGGGGCGCGTGATCTAGTCGAGCCGGCGGCCCAGGGCGACGACTCCCGCCCCCACGAGGAGCACGAGGGGCACGGCCACGAGGGGCACGAGCAGGAGCCGAGTCCACGCGGGCCAGCCGTCGGCGCGGATCAGGGCGACCACGAGGCCGCCCGCCAGCCGCGCGCTGAAGTAGAGCACGACGGCGGCCAAGAGCCCGACGGTGGCGCCGCGGGTGTAGCCGCGGGAGCTGGCCCACGCGGGCTTGAACGCGAAGACGGCGAGGACGGCGAGGATCGCCAGCGCCGTGATGACGACGGGGCCCGCGGCGACGCCCACGCCCACCGGGAGGCCGAAGGAGAGGACCACGACGGCGGCGGCGTCGCCCGCCGCGTAGCCCAGGAGCCCCGCGAGGGCCGCGACGAAGACGCCCACCACCAGGCCCCGCCGGTAGCTGCGCGAGGGCGCGGCCCGGCGCGCGGGCGGGGTGGGGCTCATGCGGGCGGCAAGCGGCGGGGCGCCGCTTCAAGGCCGCGCTCCCGCTCAGGGCTGCGCCGGGGGCTGGCCCTCGGCCTCGCCGCGCTCGGCGGCCTCGGCCCGCGCGTAGCCCACCCGGGCGTCGATCCCGGCGGCGATGGCGAAGGCCAGGAGAAGGAGTCCCGTCACCGTCCACGACAGGAACAGGAGGGCGATGAGGCCCAGGAGGACGAACAGCGCGGCGAGCTTGGCCGACTCCTCGGGCTCCATGCTCAGACAGGGCGCGGCGGGGTCCTTCAACGTGTCGAGCCTGGCCGGCGTGGATGCGCGCCGTTTCACGGGTTTCCTCGCCAACGACCGAGGCCCGGTCAGAACCGAAAGGCACGACTCCGGGGCCGCTCCTGCCTCCCCGATGCTGCGGACTCCAACGGGGGACGTTCGGACACCGACAACCACCACCCCGAAGCGCGCCGTCGAGCCGGCAGGGGGTCAGAAGCGCGCGAGGGGTTGCGCGCTCGTGCCCTCGTCTCTCTGAGGTCCCCATGTCAGCCCTCCTTGATCCCTCGTCGCTCGCGCGCCTCGTGCTCCTGGCCTGGCTCGTCGCCGTCGGCATCGCCGCGCGCTTGTAGGCGGGCGCGGCCGGGGCCTGGGGCTGGCTCCCGGTGCCGGCTCCAGCACCGGCCGGCGCGCTGCGGCGGCTCGTGCGTTCCACCTTCCGGCCATTCGTCGCCGTGCGCTACCCATTGAATCAAGAAAGGGGAGGGGTTCGCATCTCTCTCACCACTCCTCGGGTAACGCTCGGGACCCCGAAACCCCCTTACGGGCGTCCTTGCTTCGGCGCCAAGATGACGGCCGCCGGACGGTCCCAGCCATGTACCCATTGCGGAAACCCGGTCCCCGAGGGAACGGGGATCACCTTGGAAGACAAGGGGACCACCGTTCGCCTTCACGAGCAATGCGCGCAGCCCGCCGGCTACGTCGCCTTGCCGCAGGAGACGGGCCAGGAGGAGCCGGAGGACGCGGAGGAGGAGATGGAGGCGCGCGCCATCTTCCGCGCCGTCGTCTCGGCCAAGGCCGCCGCGGGCGCGGCGGGCGCCCTGGCCGCCCAGGTCGCGGTGATCGCGCAGGGCGCGGGGGATCACGCGATGGGGCACGAGCTGATGAGCGCCGGCATCGAGGCGGTCAACGCGGAGCAGGACGTGGCGGACGCGATCCGCTTGGAGGTGTCCGCGGGGAGGGCGCTCTCCGCGGCTGCGCGCGCCGCGCGGGCCGCCGCCGAGGCGTTGGAGAAGGCGGCCTCCCTCTATGAGCCCCACGAGGACTAGCCCTCCCGGTGGCCCTTGGCGACTTCCGCAACGTGGCGCGCGTGGAAGGCGCTCAGGCCATAGCGCGCGGCGATGAGGCCGCGCTTCGCGTATCCCTTGGGCGTCCAAAACTCGGGGTTCGCGGCGATTTCCTCCGCCAAGGCGTTGTCGCGCGCCGCGGCGTCTTCATCGTTCTCCTGGGGCCGGTCGCGCTCCTTCGCGGCCTTGAGCGCCTTCTGAATGAACGCCATCTTCCGGGCCTCGTAGGCGTCCCACACGGCGCCCTTGATGGGGCTGAAGAAGTGGAGGATCACCTGTTCCCAAAACACGTCCTTGGTGTACCGCTGGCGAACGGGGACGTGAACCACGGCCTCGCCGCGGCGTTCAACGTGAATCCAGCAGCGGGCGCGGTGGTCGCGGAAGTAGGCGTCGAGCGACCAGAACGACGGGATGCACAAGACCATGTGGTAGTTCTTCGCGCGGGCGATCATGGCCGCCGTGGTGATCGCGCGGTTTGTCGCGGTCATGCTCTCGCGGTTGTAGAGGCCCATGGCGGCCTCGTCAAAGAGGATGGAGGAGCCGCGGGGCGCGCTCTCCATCAGCTCTAGAAGCTCGTCGCCCGTGAAGGCTACGCGCGTGCCGTCGAACGTCGGGTCGGTGTAGCCGGCGACCTTGAGGGCCAGCGTGGACTTCCCGCTGCCCTCGTACCCGCTGATGACGGTGACGAAATCGAAGTTCTCGTCGGTGATCTTGCGCCGGACAATCTGGTACTCCGCGCGCAGGACGTTCTCCCGCTCCGGGTCGTTGGAGTCGGGCGAGGGCTCGCGCTGGGGCGTGGGGCTCGTGGTCGTGATCTAGTCCCCCCTCAGAGTCCCCGGGTCAGAATCCCGGCGTCCTTGCTCGGCTTGAGCTGGTCGCGTCCGAGGCGCTTCTGTCGCTTCATCTCCAGCTCGCAGGCGATGAAGAGGCGTTCCGTGGGCCAGTCGCCGCGCTTGCGACGCGCGCAGGCGTCGCGGTAGGCTTTGAGAAAGTCCGGGCTCGCCTGGGGAATCAGGAGGTCGGCAAACGTCTTGCAGGACTCCCAGGCGGTGCGCTTCCCGTCGCGGGACAGGTGGGCATACGTCTTGTGGTGGCTGACGATGCCGCGCCACTGATAGACTTGGAAGGCGTCCATCTCCTGCGGGCTGAAGCCCCCGCTGGTGGTCAGGCCATCGGGCGCGCTCATGCCTGGCCCTCCTTCCGACCGAGGCCGAAGAAGCGCCGGATCGGGCCGGCGCGCGTGCCGGGCTGGCGCGCGGCGATCTCCTTCATCTGCTCGCTGCCCCACCCGTCCGTGCTGCGGGACATGAGGAACAGGTTTTCGACCACCTGTTCGCGCAGCGTCGAGCCGAGGAACCGGCCCTTGGTGAGCACGATGGCGCCCAGGTGGATCATTTCGGGCGTGTGCTTCGCCATCGTGCGGTACTCGGGGGGCTGCCCAAACTCGTGAAGGAGGCTGATGGTCTGATCCTCGGTGGGCTCGGGGCCCAGGGCTTCGACCACGCCTTCGACTCCTTCATCCTCGAATGCGAAGCCTTCTTCATCCTCGGGCGGGGCGGGCTCCGGGTGGCGCATCTAGCCGCCCCCGTGGCTCGTCGCCTTGAGGACCATCTGAAGGATGACCATGGCCGCCGCGCCCGCGCCCGCCGCGAGGAGCAGCAGGAGGACCGGCGTGGGCTTCGACGCCTGGTTCAAGGCGGCCAAGTCGCGGTTGTCCAGCAGCTCGGCCAAGAACTCGGGCGTGATCTGGTACTCCTTGCCGTTGATCGTCGCCGCGCTCGTGTCGCGCGGCGGGTCGAACGTCGTTGCCGTCTCGGCGCTGCACAGGTAGGTGTCGGCGCTGCCGCCGAAGACCCACGGGCGGCGGCCCAGGATGGGGCCGCCCTTGATGGCCCACCGCCGGTTGGTCGGCTTGTGGAAGAGGTTGGCGCCCTCGTGGATGACGCGGGCGCGTTCGACTTCATGCCCGCCGAAGATGAGGGCGCGGACCTTGCGGCTCATGCGCTCCCTCCCGTGGGCGGGGTGGTCGTGGGGGTCTGCTGCGGCGCGTGGCCGCCGGTCGTCTCGTGTGGGGTCGTGCTAGCTCACCTTCCGGTATGCGTATGCTGCCGCCCCGATGCTGGACAGGCCCTCCGTCAAGAGGAGCATGGGGACGTAGGGACCCGCGAGGATCACCACACCTTGCGCCTGGGCCTGATGGTAAAGCGCATAGCCCGCGAACGTCGCCGCCAACGTGAAGACGGCGAAATAGGGCAGGCCGAAGGCCAGGGTCAACGCGAGGAACCCCAGGCCCACGGCCATGATGATGAAGAACGGCAACGTGCCGTCGATGACGCTGGGCGGCGCGGCGCTCTCCGTCGAGACGGCCAGCGCCGCGTAGCTGCCCGAGGCGAGGAACGCGCGGCCGGTCATGTTCGCGCTGACCATGACGACGACGGGCCGCGAGGCGTTCCACGCCGAGACGTTCACCACGGCGAAGAAGGCCGACTCCGTGGGGCTCGTCTGGTTCATCGCCCACCGCAAGACGGGCGCGTCATACGTCGCGGTGGTGTTGTTCCACGCCAGGACGGTGAGGCGCACGGCGCCGCCGGCGTCCGGGAAGGCGCGGGCGGGGCAGTCGCACCCCGGGTCATACGCGCGCATGACCACCGAGACGTTGACGGAGAAGCCGCCGGAGACGGGCTCCGCGAGGATCGAGAGCGAGGTCTGCGCGCTCACGGGGCTGGCGTGCGTGTAGGCGACGACGAACACCGCATAGTTGCCGTTGTCCGCCGCGCTGCACGCGAGGAGCCACGTCCCGGGCGGGGCGACGATGAGGAATTGGTGAAGCCCCGTTGTGCCGGTGGTGCCCGTCGTGCCCAGGCTCGCGGCCGTCTCGGTCGAGCCGTCGGGGAGCGTGCGCTGGCAGGTGACGGCCTCGCCTGCGACGCGCAGGCCGTCGGCCTCGGTCAAGTTCTCGGCGCGCGCATACATGAGGTCGGCGCCGATGACAAAGACGCTCGCGTTCTGGACGGGCGCCTGCTGCTTGGAGAGCGTGAGGTTCCCGAAGGTCCACACCCACGAGAGGTCAAAGAACGCCGGGCAGCCGCCCAAGTTGTAAAGCTCCGCGGTCGTGCGGGTCGCGCCGTAGGTCTTCAACCACAGGGCATAGTCCGGCGCGGTCGTGTTCTGCGTGCTCGTGCTCGTGGCGCGGCTCGTCGCCAGGACGCTCACGAGGCCCGAGGCGCCCGCCGTCGCGCCGACGTGGTTGAAGTCCGTCTCCGCGTCGGGCGTGGTCCCCACGCGGTAGGGGTAGGCGTCCACGAGCCGGCCCGAGGGGACGGCCTCGCCGCGGGCGTTCGACCAGTGGGCGGCGAGCGTGACGCTCTCCAGGCGGTTCACGACGGCGACCGGCGAGCCGGCCACGCTGGCGGCGCAGTCCGCGGCGCTGAGCCCGCGATCTAGTCCCTTGCCCGTCGAGCGGGAGGCGGTGAGCTTGTCCGCGCTCAGGCTGATGCCGGTGGGCTCCGTGGCGGACCAGCGCGCGTATGGCTGTGCCGTGAAGCCGGAGACGGCCGAGAGCCGGGAGAGGATCACGGACTCGGCCACGGAGCAGGGCGCGGGCCACGTCGTCGCCGGGTCGCCCTTGATGGTCACGCTCGCGCTCGCCACGTCGGGCGCCAGGGCGACGCTGCCCAGGGTCGCGGTGAAGCTGCCGCACGTCGCGCTCAGGGTCGCGGTCGCGCCGCTGTTGTAGGCGCCCGCCGTCGCGCTCGCGCTCGCCTGGAAGGAGTCCCCACCGACGTACTTGATGGCCTGGCCGGGATCGGTGAGGCTGCTCACGCGCGGCAGGCACCGAACGACGCCCCAATGGCTCGTCGTCGCGGCGTCTTCGCTGTTCACGTCATAGGCGAGGGTGGAGGTTCGGACGGCGCGCACGAGAAGGCGCAGCGTGCCGTAGCGGGGCGCTCCCGTCGCGGTGCCGTCGCTGGTACAGTAGAGTTGCCCGTCCCACTCGGGGGAGCAGGAGGAGCGGAGGGCTTCCCATACGGGGGTGCCGGCTCCGCCGGTCTGGAAGCTGTCCGCATCGGCGTAGGCGCGGAGGTGAATCCCGTTGGAGTCCGCCGTGCCAGGGGGAAGGTTCAGGGTCGTCAGCTCTACGCACCGGATGGCGATGGGCGCTCCGGCGTCGGCCTCGGTGATCCCCTCGCCCGTCAAGGCGCAGCCGGAGGTTCCCACCGTCGCCGCGCTGGCGCTGAGAGCGAAGACGCGCGTGCCGCCGCTCGGGCTGGTGGCCGTCGTGCTCGCGCAGCTCCCATCCGTCGCGCTGGATGCCGCGGCGACGTGGAGCAGGAGCGTGAGGGCCAAGAGGGCGAGGGGCAAGAAGTCGAGCAGGAGCGCCAGCCGGCGCGCGTGGATCGCGGGCGGGGCTCTCATGGGATGATGCCTCCCAGGAAATCGGCAATCGCGGTGACGATGCGCGCCAGGAGCGTGAGGCTGAAGCGCAGGGCGTGGTAGAGGAAAACGAACCAGCCCACAACCAGCATGACCAGCGCCTTTGTGCCGCCCTTGGCGATGGACAACGTAACGGTGGGGTCGTGGGTGAAGCCGCCAAGCGCCATGGCATAACAAAGGATCAGGAGTTCCCAGGCCACCAGCTCGCGGGGCGTGTCGATGCTTGCGAGGCGCACGAGGAGAACCACGGCGTTGATGCCCTGCTGCGCGAGGCCGCCCATGAAGTCGGCCAGGTCTTGCCCCTTCTCGCCCACGACGACGCGCAGGATCAGGCCCAGGACGGACGTGAAGCCCGCGGCCAGGAGGTCGAGGAAGCCCGCGACGCTCGGGCAGGCGCCCAAGGAGTCGCGGACCCAATTCTTCCAGCCCTTGCCGCAGTCCTGGCCTGCTTCGCGCACGGCCAAGGCGTCGCCATCCTCGAACCGATAGCGAAGCTCAAGCGCGTTCGGCAACCCGTCGGGGTATTCCGTGCTGACGGTGACGGCGACGACGCCCGAGAGGTTGGCGAGGAGATAGCGGGTTGCGTGCTTGCCGCTGAAGTAGTCGCCCCCGCTGTTGGGATCGAGGTAGTAGAGCGCGCCCCCGTGAATCGTCTCCGAGGCGGAACCCAGGGTGTTGATGACGTTGGGACCTTGCGAGGGCGGGAAGGCGTTGGTGTCGTTGTTGCTGTAAGCAAGAATGGCGCTCGTCTGATAGCGCAGCCCCGAGAACGGGTGAAGCTCCGTGCGCGAGGATTGCCAGGTGAGGGTTCCATTCACATACGCGCTCTGGTCGAGCGTGAAGAAGCCGAGAAGGTGGCGCGTCGCGCGGCTCTCGTACCGCAGAAGAACCGTCGTCGTGTTGTTGCTCACCGTTATGGTGGTGATCTGCGAGCGGTCGCCGGTCCCACTGGTGAGCGTGCCGAAGTCGGTTGCCACTTCCACGCCGAAACTCTGGATGCTTCCCGGTCCCTGCTCGTACCCGCTGAAGGGGGGAGAGAGGAAGCCATAGGCGTAGTCGTCGGCGGTGGGCGGGTTGTCCGACTCGGCGCTGAAGCTCTCGGTGGCAAAGTCCGTGGTGCCAATCTCAAGCTGTTGCGCGGCGAGCACGGACGGGGAGAGCAGGAGCGCCGCGAGGATCGCGGCGACGACGCGCGGCGCGCGCATGATCTAGTGCCTCCTGCGGGAGCCGCCCAGGGAGCCGCCCACCGTGCCCGTCGCCAGGATCATGCCCGACGCGATGAGGCCCCACAGAATGTTGGGCGTGCCGAAGTAGTCGGGCCGGAACAGGACGACGACGGCGAGCGCCACATAATCGACGGCCTCTTGCTGAAGCTGCTGGGCCTGGGCGCGGCTGATGAGAACGCGCTCCTGCCCGATGGCCGCGGCGCTGTCGGCGGCTAGCTTGAGCTGGTCGGCGGGCTGGAGGGGCACGTTGCACGAGCTGGCGGCGCTCGCGCTCCAGCTCGTGAGGAGGCAGAAGGACTCACCGCCCAGGTAAGTCCCGTTGCCGTCCGTCACGAACACCTCATAGGTGCCCGCGTCGCGCGCCTCGGTCGCGCTCTTGAGCGTGGGATAGAGGAACGTGAACGTCGCGCCGTCGCCGCTGTTCCAGGGCGCGGGGCTGCCCACGCGCCGATAGGTCCCGCTCTTGAGGTCGAACAGGACTTGATCCACCCAAAGGGGTGTGGGCAAGGTCCGGTTAATCGAGAGGTTCACTTTGTCGGGCACAACCCGCGTGGCGTTGCCGCTGAACGTGATGACGACGGGCAGTAGCGCGGGGCCGCCGCCCGCCAGCGAGGGACGGAACATGCCCAACGTGTAGGCGTAGGAGCCGGGGCCCGGGATCGCCACGGTCCACGAGGTCGGGGCGTGCGCGGAGTCCTTGAGGTCCACCGTCAGCTTGCAGCCCGCCACGTCCTGCCCCGAGACGTTGAACATGGCGCTGGCGTTCACGACGCCCGCCACCGTGCGCGCGAACGCGCCGGGGCAAATCGTGACAACGTAACTGCTGGTGTTGATCGCCGCGCCGAGGGTGGCGCACGCCGGGTCCACGCATTCCGACACGGTGAACGTCGCGCTGGTCGCGTAGTCGTCCGTTGAAAACAGCTTGTAAGCCGTAACCGTGTTGTACCCGGTGGCCGCGAAGCCGAAGCCCGCGGCAAGGTTGGGGTGCGCGGGCTGCGTGCCGGCCAGCGTTCCCACATAGAGAAGGTTGCGCGATGCACCCGCGAGATTGAGGGAGAGCGTCACGCTTTGCGAGACGTTCACGGGCGACTCGTAGCCGAGGCGCCATTCCTGAATCGTTTCCTGCTGGCCTCCGGCGGTGACACCGTTGCAGACGTTCGACCCTGCGGCTTGATAGCTTCCGGCGCGAGCCGCGCCGCCGTAGCTCGTGCTCAAGCTGTACCGTTGGGCCACGGCGTCGCGTTGCACTTCGCACAGGTAGAGGTAGGACGCGCCGCCTACGTCCTTCTGCGCCTCGTTGGCGGTGTAGAGGACCGTTGCGCCGCCATAGACGTTCACGATAAGCTGGTTCACGTCCTGAAGGGTCTGCTGCGCCCAGGCCGCGCCGCTATCAGTGTAAATCGAGCCGCCGGAATACGGATTGCCGCCGTTGTATTGCATGACGGCGGCGCAGTTGGCGTTCCCCAAGAGGTTCCAGTGAAGATAGAACGTCCCGCCGGCCGCGACGGTGGGCGGGAAGTTGGAGTAAAAGGCCGCGGTGCCCTTGGTGAGCGCGCTGCCCGCGGCGCTGATGGTGGGCGTTCCGAAGGTAAGGGCGCGGTCGCTGGAGGCAAGGGCGTTCGACCAGTCCACGGTTACGAAGGACGTTCCGCCGCTGTTGCTATCTTGCGTTACCGGAAAGGTGAGGTTGGCGATTTCCGCGGAGACGTTCCAGGGATAGGCAAGGCTGCTGGAGAGGGAAAGCTGGATGGTGGTTCCCGAGCAGCCGCCCGCGACGCCACTAGGGTTCCAGCGAAAGGCCGTCGTGTCGATAAACTGGCCCTTGGTCAAGTCGGCCACGAATGATTGCACGCCCGAGACGTAGGACCCGGCGTTGCTGTTGGCGGCGTTGATGAGCTGCGCGTCCCCCTGGACTTGGCTCCATGTCCATTGGGTCGTGGTCGGGGTGCGCGTCATCTGCGTTGCGAGGATGCCGGCCTCGCTTAGCTGTCCCAAGGCGCTGAACCACATGGAGTGATAATTCTGCGCGCCGTTGTAGCCGGTCCAGAAGCCGCCCACGAACCCGTAGCCGGAGAGCGCGCTAGTTGATAGCGTTCCGCCGCCGGAGCTGCATCCGAACCCGCAGTTGCCCATGCCGAAGCTGTTGAAGCCGTTGAAGCTGAGCGTCACGGTCGCGGAGAGCGTCACGGCGAGGTAGGCATAGCAGCCGTTGGAGCAGCCGCCCCACTGGAGGAATTGATAGCCGCTGACGCTGGAGCCGACGCTGCCAAGCGTCATGCTGCCGTCGTTGTTCCACGTCACGACGCCCACGCCGTTCAACGTGTAGGTGAAGGGGCCGCTGCATGAGACGCATCCGGCGTTCACCACGACGTAGTAGTCCCCGGCGGGCAGGGTCGCGGTGCCCGTGGTGCCCGTCGAGGGGCAGGGGCCGCATGTGTTTGAGCTGCTGAAGCCGCCGGGGACGGCTTGACGCCAAATCTCCTGTTGCCACGGGTCGTTGGCGTTGGGCAGGGCGTTGGCGCCGGGCGTGAGGATCACCAGCGCGGAGGCGGCGAGGTCGAGCGCGAGGAGGAGCGCGAGGGCGCGGGCGGGGCGGAGCTTGGGCTGGAGCATGAGGGATCACCGGGAGGGTTAGGAGAGGAGAAGGGGGGCGGCCGGCGCGCGCTGCGCGCCGGCCAAAGGCGGCGTGGCGGGGCGTGATCTAGTCGCCCATGCGACCGCCGATCCAGCCGCCGCTCACAATCCCGATGATCGGGAAGGCGGCGAAGACCAGGGAGTCGATGCTCACGATTCCCTTTTCGCCGCTGGTGGCGTTCGGGCTGGTCTTGGCGGCGGCTGCGCTGTCGTCCACGCCGGGCAGGAGGGCGAGGTTCAGGACGATAGCAACCATGAACATGATGGTGCCACCGACCACCGCGCCGCCCACGGCGCCCAGGTTGGCCGCGTCGTCGTTTCGGAGGGAACGATTTGCTTTCAGTTGTTGTCACCGTTGGCGCGTCTGATAGCGCCGACGCGACCTTCGGGCGCGAGGTAGGATTTGAGCGGGACTGCTCGCACGCATCGCCGCGGGCCTGGTGCCTGGTGACGTCACCTGGCACCCTCGCGCAGCCACGCCAGGAGCGCGAGGGCGCCCACGCCCAGGAGGCCCACGAGGTAGGAGAAGGCGGCGCGTGGGTGGTGGTGGAGAACGCTCATGGCGGCGGGGACGGAGAAGAAGCCGGCCACGAGGACGCACAAGGCGCGGACCAAGAGCGTGTCGGGGATCGCGTCGAGCTTGGCGGCGCGCGTGGCGATCCACGCGCGCAGGCGCGCGTCGAGCTGGAGCAGGCGATCTAGTGGCGGCGGCACGTCGAGCAAAGGGCGCCCGCTCCGTTGTAGCCGCCCACTCTGCCCGCCGTGACGGTGGGGCGTCCGCAGCGGTGGCACGCGACGCGGTGGAACCCGCTGGTCCGCCGCCCGCTGGTGGGCGCGGTGAGGATGCCCGCCGGCCCGAGGGGCGAGGAGCCCGCGGAGCTGGCGCCCGCGCTCCAGCTCGCCCCCGCGGACGGGGAGCCATCGGGGCGGATCTCCGGCCAGCTCACGGCGAGCCCCCCGCGGCGCGGGGCGTCGGCTCGGCGCCCGCCGTCTCCGCGGCGATCTGCACGGACTTCCCGCCCGACTTCTCCCCCGGCTTGGCGGCCGTCTTCTTCGCGGCGATCCTGGCGGCGTTCCGGCGCCCGATGAGCGCCCAGGTCGCGGCGCTCGCCAGCGTGAGGACGGCCCAGGCGCGGAGGGAGAGCGTCCAGCCCGTCAGGGCGCAGGCGATCAGGAGCACCGCGTTCAAGCGGCTCCTCCACGGGGGGTGGGGCTTCTCGGGCGCCTTCGCGTACAGGATGAGGTCCGCGAAGAACGCCACGTCGCACGCGAAGAAGACGGCATCCTGCCAGGTCAACGCCACCATGAGCGGCGCCTCCGGCTCTTGCTGCTGCGGGGGGCGCTGCTGCCGGGCTTCGGCTTGCCGCTGCCCAGGCGCATCCCCTCAGTCTCGCGGTTGTGCCTGCGGCACATGAAGACCAGGCGCGCGGTCGAGCGCAGGCCCCCGACGTGGTGAACCTCCAGCGGGCCGGCGTGCGGGGTCGAGCTGCGGGAGGCGCAGCGGTGGCCGGGCGAGCCCAGGGGGTGCGCGCGGCGGAAGCGTTCCACAGGGTTCCGGATCGCGCTGCTCCGGCGTCGGGTCTGGTTGCGGTCGTGGGCCAGCTTGTAGCGCCAGCCCTTGCGGTAGTCGTTCGTCAAGGTGGGGCATCCTGCCGCCGAAGGAACATGACCGGCCCCACGGGCGCGAGGGGGGAAGGCGCGTCCGTGGGACCGGGCCGGGGGCGGCGAAAGCCAAAGGCGCTCTCACAGGCTATGAGAGCATCGCGGTGGTGCCAGGTGCCAGGCTCCAGCGCCGCGCCGATCTAGTTTCCTTCACGTTCCCGAATCGGGTTCGGGGCCCGCGTCGTCGCGGAAATAGTCCTTGACTCTCGGGCGGAGGACGTACCACACGATCCCGACGACGGCCACGGCGCGCAGAATCCAGCCGAACCAATCGAACGGGAGAATCACGAGGAAATAGGCGAGGAACAGCGTGTCGTTGAGGATGAAGAAAGGCAACGCCCAGCGTCGCCCCTGCCAAATACCGCGGGCGATGAACGCCTCACCGATGCCGAGATACACGAGCAGGAGACCGAGAGCGGCGTCCCACTGAGAGCGCGGAAGGCCGACCTGGGCCATCACGTCGTTGGCTCCTGCGAGGCCGAGAGGTGGAATCTCTCGGAGGATCATTAGGGCGCCGACGGTGACGGCGGCCAGCCCGAGGAGGTAGCTCATTCCGGTTTCGACCACGACGGGCCAGGGGGGTTGCTTGTTCATGGTGGTGCCCCGGGCGTGCTACTTGGGCGTTAGCTCAAGCGTGATTTGGCCGTGCGTAGGGACCCAGGTGACGGGCACGGAATCGCACCCGTCGAGTCGCGCCCTCTGATAGTCGTGGACCGTCACGGTAATCGAGGTAATGTTGATGGGGGTATCTCCCTCCGCGGTGCCGTTGCAGACGGCATCCCCGTAACAGGCCCGTGTGCCATCAGGCATTCTCCCGCACAGGCCAACCTCTGCGAAACCGAGTCCCCACACGTCGTCATTGAGCGTGACGCGGTAGTGGTAGGTTCCGTTCGGCATGGAGAAACAGGCTCCGCCAAGTCCGACGCGAGGGGTGTCGGGGACGGGACCGGCATAGATGCAGTCGGGCACGTCCACACCGAAGCGCGTCCACGGGTTGATGGCGGTGTAGGATGCGCTGGAGGTCGTGGAGTCCGCTCCGGCGGATTGAAGCAGGATCGGCAGGATAACGAGCACCGCCAGCAAGCCCGACTTCATAGGAAAACTCATGTCCTTGAGTCGGCGGGCCGTGGATAACGTTTCGGGTGTCACTTGGAGTTGCATGGACCGTCTCTCCTTCAGGTAGATGCGTCCGAATAGTGGCAGACTTTGATCGGCTTGCTGGTCTGGAAGTCAGGGTCCGTCGAGTAGGACTGCCCTTCGGGATTTGTTGCGAGGGTGGCAGTTACGCCCTGCGTAAAGGTGTGCGTAACGCAGGTTCCCTTCGGAACGTACAGGTACTCAATGATCGGCATGAGCTGGCCGCTCTGGACCGGACCGATGCTGGAGCCACGGCTCACGCAAGTGGCCTCGGCGTAGAAGCTCGTGTCGGTCGTGCCGGGCGTGCATTGGATCGTCGTCCATCCTTGGAATCCATAGAACGATCCGCCGCCGTAGTCGGCGGCGTAGCAAATGTTATCAGTTCGGCACGTCGGACTCGCTCCAGCTTGATAGTAGGGCGCGGTCGGATCGTCCGGGCTAACCTGCTCGGTGCTGGCGGTCGCTTGGAGATAGCAGGTCTCGGGGATGCATCCTGGGAAGTAGTGGCTGTAAATCTGTTGTGAGGGGAGCGTGTTTTGCTGGTCGAGAATCCAGACATACATTCCGCAAGCCTGGGTGAGCGTGGGGTCGTTGACCTGGGCGCTGCCGCCGTCGCTGGGGCAGACGGCGGGGTTAATGCCGGCGAGAACGTCCCCGACCTCGTTGGCAACTGCGTTCCCAGCCTGGGCAACGCCGAGGATCATAGGCAGCAGAGGATCGCACCAAGGGACTTGCGGGTTGATAGCGAAGTCTTGGGCGGTGCCGTTGTCCACGTTGACGAGGTACAGGGGCGAAAGACTCGGGGCGAGGGTGTAGCCGGTGCCCTTGCCTCCGACGGTCAATTCGGCATAGACGGCCGTGTACCCGGCGGTGATGCAGGAGAGGGTAACGCCTGCGCTGCCGCAGCCGGAGGCGGAGGAGATGGCGGTCATGCCGTCCGACTGGTAGAGCGTCATGGTGTAGGTGCCGCCGTTGCAGTCGGGGGAGAACGTTGCGGAGAGGAGCCCGAGGGCGAGGCCCCGGGGCTGGCCGTCCACGCCGGGCGTCTCCGCCAGCGTGGAGTGGAAGCGGAACCAGTCCACGTCGGGCATCTCGCGGTCGGGCAAGCTGCCGTTGATCTGGAGCAGGCCAGCGGCGCCCGCGTCGCTCGGGGCGACGGTGACGGGGTAGGCTGCGGCGGCGACGTTGCCCACGTCGGTTCCGGGGCCGGTCGCGTCGTTCGGCGTGATCGCGTAGGCAACGTGGCTGGCAGCCTCTGGGAGTCCAGCGGGGACGGAGGTATCGAATGCGTAGTCGCCGCCCTGATTGACGTTCGTGGGCGTGGGCTTGTCGAGGGGCATCGATCCGCAAGCTGGCGTCGCGTAGGTGACGGCGCCGTGGTCGCTCGTAACGCTCAACGTCTCGGTGCGGTACAGCTCGACGTTGGCCCAATCGTCGGTGTCGCTGCCGCCCAGGTGGCCGGTGCTCGTGGCTTGTGAGCCCTGGGGCGCGGGCCACGAGATGCCGGGGCACATGTCGTTGGAGCCGCAGTCCACACGGTTCGATGGGTCTTTCGTGCAGTCGTAAGGCGGAGGGGAACCGCCGCCGCCGGAGCCGTCGCCGGTTCCTCCCGTTGAGACCGTTCCTTCGCCATCGCCTCCGGTGGAGACTGCCTGCGGCGGGAGGATGGTGGCGCCCAGACAGAGAAGGAGGGCAAGTGCAACGATGGGACGAACGTTCTTCATGGGATTCCTCGCAGGGTGGCGGGCGGGGAGTTACTTGGCCCGGTTGTAACTTTTGTCGAGAGGATGGGCGTTTTGGGTGGATAGGTCTTATTGAGGGGGGTCGCCCCCGCGCTGAGCCGTCGGGCGTCGAGCGCGGGGGCTGAAGGTTGCTCGCGTCTAACCGCAGACGTGAGAAGCGTACTGGGCGGGTGCGACGTTCACGAGAAGGACCGTGTTCTGCCGTCCCCCCTGCGTGCCGCTGTTGCCCCAATAGCCCGGGTAGCCGTAGCTGTTGCCCGAGGGGCCGGCGGTGCCGAGGCCCTGGAGGTTGCGCCCGCCCGCGCCGCCAGAGGCGTAGCCCTGGCCGGGATCGCCGCCGGGACCGGCGGCGCCGGGGTCACCGCAGACGAAGTAGGTGCCCTTGGACGCCCACAGGTAGTCGCCGCAGCCGATGACCAGCTCGAACGCCTCGAAGGTGTAGATGCCCTTCATGCAGCCGATGGTGGCGAGCGTCTGGGAGACCTGGTCGCCGTCGTACATGTTGACCCAGCCGCCGCCGCCGTCGCCGCCCAGGCCGCCCGTGCCGCCCTTGCCGCCGAAGGCGTAGGCGTCGCCGCCCGCGCCGCCCTGGACGACCGAGGAGCCGCCGTTGCCGCCGTAGGAGTAGGCGTTGCCGCCGGTCCCGCCGCGCCCGCCCTGGCCGCCGAAGTGGTTGCTGCAAGTGCTCTGACCGCTCGTGTAGATCGTGCAGTCGCGGTTGAAGCCGTTGCCGCCGCGCCCTCCCATGCCGCCCTGGCCGCCGTAGGCGGTGGCGTCGCCGCCGCGCCCGCCGCGGAGGATGCCGTAGCCGCCGTTGCCGCCGTCGGTGGTGCGGTCCTCGTAGCCGCTCCAGCCCTGGCAGCCGGTCTTGCCCATCTCGCCGTACCCGGTGCTGTCCGCGCCCTTGCAGGCGACGAACGAGCGGGAGTCGCTGGCCGCGGGCCAGGAGTCGGGGCCGTACAGCGCGGGGACCGCAGCCGCGAGCGGCGGGACGGGGCCGGTGCCGGGGTCCTGCTGGGTGGCGTCGTTGACGGGCCCCGTCACGGCGTCGCTGGGGAGCGCCATGTAGGAAGGGGGCGTCTGAGACACCTGGGAGAAGGCGTTGCCGCCGTCGCCGCCCTCGCCGCCGGTCACAAGGCCCTCCCCGATGACGTTGAGGACGTTGTAGGTCGGGGGGAGGACGAGGTTGCCGGAGGCGCCGCCGTCGCCGCCGATGGCGCTGGCGGACATGGTGCCGCCGATGGCCTGGGCGGAGCCGCCCTTGCCGCCGTTGCCGACGATGAATGAGCCCTGCAAGATGAGGGAGGGGGAGCTGATGACGACGTTGCCGCCGTTGCCTCCGGGGGTGGCGTGCGCGGCGACGGTGGGGAGCGTGTCGCCGACGTTCTGCACGTCGTCAACGCCAGGGGCGCCGTTGCCCGACTGGATCACGCCCGTGTAGAGGAGGTTGGAGGCGGTGACGCTCACGTCGCCTCCGTTCGGGGTGAGCGCGTTGCCGTCGAGCCCGCGGACGTTGCCGCTCACGATGGCGGCGAGGTCGGAAACGAGCGTGACGGTGGGCGCCACGACGTTGCCCTCGACGCGAAGCTCGTTGCGCGCGTGAAGCACGAGCGAGAGGTCGGAGGTCACGGTAACGCCAGCGGGCACGATGATCGTGTCATAGACGTACACACCGCCGGGCGTCGGGCCGGTGAAGGTACAGCTTCCGGTCGCGGTGCCGGGCGCGCATTCCGGGTCCGTGGCGGACACGAAGGGCATGGACAGGAGGGGAAGCATCAGGACGGTCACGAGGACCGCAAGGATTCGTCTCATTGGTTTTTCGTCTCCACGGGATCGCAGCCCAACGCGGCGGGGGATCACCCGCGACAAGCCTATCTCCCGCCACAAAATAACACGATGGCTCACAAGAACCTATCTGAGAGCTAACCGAAATGTTGCATTCCCCCAGAGAAAAAGACACAAACTGTAACCTAACCCAAGCGCCGTGACGTGCTGTTTCGTGGCACGGGACTTGGTTGATTGCTACCGCCGGGTTCGGAACGGCCTAGGCGTTTTCCTCGGCGCGACCGCTTGGGAATCCACCACAGCGGCCCGGCATTCGGAGCAGGAATCGAGATGACGCGCGCACGCGCCGCAGATCGCGGTTTCCGCCGCGTCGTAGGGCCCGATGGGCAGCCACGAGACGGAGGCCCGCTGCTCGCAGATCGCCACGCCCGACCAGCGCGAGGGCTCGCGGCGCTCGCGGAGCAGCTTGACGACGTGGGGCAACTCCTCGGGCGTGGGCGGCTGGCAAACGACGACGTGACCCGGGCGGAGCGCCACGAGCCAACCGACCTGTTCCAGTTGACGCGCAGAAGGGAGCTGCATGGGCATTCCCTTGGGGAAGGCCCAGGCTAGCATTTCGCGGAAGCGCACTACTCCGGCCCCCCGCTCTCGCCTAGAGCCGTCATGCCCGGCCTGTCCCCCCAGGAATGTGAACCAGGCGTGGGCTGGGCGGGACGTGGCTACGGCCAGCGTCGAGCTTGCGATGGGCGGACATGAGCGCCGCCCCGTCGCCCCCCATGAGCGCGGTCCCGCTGCCCGTGATCGCCGCGTTGACGAAGGGGAAGACCGCCGCGGCCTCGGCAGGGGTCAGGAACGTCGTGGTCCCTGCCGGGGCCCAGCGGTAGCCAACGCGAGCCCGCCCCAGGGCGCGCCCTTGCCGCACTAGATCACCCGTCCCGGCCATGCGGCAGGGGGCTTCCCCTCGTGGCACGTCTCAGGCATCCCCATGCAAACAGGCTTCCCGTTGACTACTGCATCGGAAGCCCGCTTATTGGGAAAAGCGTTTGCCCGACCCCAAGCCTGCCGCTAGGAGGGAGGGCGGCCACCTGCGGGACATTCTTCTGCGTCCGCGGGTGTTCCGCGGCCTGCTCCACCTCCGGAGCATCTACCCCGAGGAGACGACCGCCACCGGCTTCCACAACGGGACCGGCTACTCGGCCGAGAAGGACAGCGCGGAGTTGCGCATGGACCTCGCCGCCTGGCGCCTGGTCGAGACGGAGGAGGAGCGCAAGCCGATCCCCGTCCGCTTGACCGAGGCCGGGCGCCGCGTGGCGGACCTCGCCGCCGAGATAGAGGCCCTGGTCCCGGGGATCACGGAGGAGCCCCGCGCGCTCCTCGCGCTCGTGGTGGTCCTGACGAACGAGCCCGCGGTGACGAACAGCGCGGCTCTCCGCTCCGCCCTGGAGCTGGGGTACGGACCCGCCGGCAAGCTGCGCGCCCGCATCGTCGCGCTAGACCTTGTGACGGTCGAGCAGGGCCTAGAGAACCGCGTTCCCTACGTCCGCATACGGCTAACCGCGCTGGGGCGCAAGGTCGCCACGCTGGCGCTCAGGATTCAGCAAGAGGCCAACCAAGCACGACGGTGACAGGCGAGCCCAGCGATTAGGGGGGAAGGCCCGTGAGGTTCAGGGCAGCGGCAGCACACGGCCCCCAGACGACGTTGGGGGGTGGCCCATAATCCACGTCGTAACAAGTGAGCATGACGCCCGCAAGTTCCGTGGGCAGGATGACCTCCGCACCGAAGGCGACGGCAGCGTTCCAGCAGGAACCCACGAGCGCAGGGGGCGGACCCGGATCGACGCCAGCGCACGACTGCGCCGTGCTCACGACTGCCTGGGGCGTCGCGTTGCCAGGGTCCGGGTCGGCCAGCGCGAGAGGCGCGACGGCAAGGAGCGCGACCATGAGGGCGCCGAGCGCAGGACGGGCGATCATGGGGAACACGCCAGGAGCCGCCTGGGCGCGGATAATGGTTCGCGCCGCGGCGTGCCTCCCCGAATTTCACAGGAAATCCCGAGTGAAAACTGAACCGATTCACCCCCCGCCAGCGGTTTTGTGTAGGTTAGTTGTGAATCGGGGGAGTCCTTGGACGGATAAGGCCAAGCAGGACTTGGCCGTTGCCGGGGCCACTATGCGGGTGACGGGAGGGCAAGGAGTTACGCTGCTCCTTGCAGGGCTCCTCACCCTGCCCGCCGTCCTGGCCGGTTCGCCGCTCATGGACAGCCACCTATCCACCACCGGACCCCTAGCGGCCCAGGGAGCCACGACTGCCGCATTCAATCCCTTGGCGCTCCTCGCCGGCAACACCTCGCAGACCTACGCCGTTGCATTCCTCCCGCGCGCCAATGTCTGTTATCACTTCCACCGCTGGGTTAGCGTCAATGTGACAGGCGACCCCGCGCGTTCCGCCGTCACCAAGCAGGACCCTTGCAGCGAACGCACCAACGTCCGCGCCGTCGTCGCCCAAAACGAATCAGGATGGATGGCGTTTGTTCCGGCGAGCGGCGCCAGCGTCTCGTTCACCGGGGAGGGCGCGAAGCTGGAGCCCAAGCTCTTGACCCGCATGGCGAGCCCAGGACCCGGCGAGGGCGGCAGCGTAACAGATTGGGAGGGGCCCAAGGACCCCGCCTTCATCAAGACGGTGGCAGGCCCGCACCTGATCGGCACGCTTGGCTACGGCCGCGCCATGATCGAGGGGGGCGGGCTGCTCAAGGTCAAGGGTTCCACGGTTCTCTTGGAGTCCGACCAAGGCGCCGAACAGATGCCCACGGGTGACACCACGACGCAAACGCCGACCGTGCAGGAGTTAGACCGGCGGTGGGTCACGCTGGAGTATGACGCGGGCACGGTGACGCTGGACAACGCCTCGGGCGTCCAGATCGCGGCGACCGCGCCCCCCACGCTCGCGGTGGCCGGCTCCTTGGACTTCTCGCCCCTCGCGGGCTGGGTCAACACAACGGGACTGACCTACTCCGCCACGGGCTCGCCCGCGACGATGAACGGGACGCTGCGCGCCACCCTCACGCCCACGACCACACAGACGGGCGACGCCGTCGCGAGGGTGGACCTCACGGGCTCGCTCGATCAGACCACGCTCAAGGGCACCGCGCGGGCCCCCTTCCGCGCCGAGGTCGCCGGTCCCTCCTGGGCCGCTGTCCTCGGGATCGCGCTGGCCGCCGTCGTGTGCGTGGGCGCGGCCACCTACGCCCGCAGGCATCGCAGGACGCGCACGGCACGGCCCAGCCTGGCCGTCGAGCTGGAGGCTCCCAGCTCGCGGCGCGAGCGCGCCGAGGCCGCCGCGATGAAGGCCGAGGAGGCCGAGCGCATGGCCTCCTCCGCCCATCCCGACCATGTTCGCAGCCTACGGGAAACCGCGCTCGCCTTCTGGAACGATGCCATCCAAGCCGACGATAGCAACCGAGAACATTGGGAAGCTTACGGCCTCGCGCTGGCCCGCTTAGATCACCACCGGGAGGCGCTTGCGGCCTACGCCCGCGCCATGCCCAGCCCGCAAGGAACCGCGGAGGCCCACGCCGCGCTGTCCTATCTGCTGCTGGGCGATTTCGACGCCGCAGAGGGGGCCATCGTCGCGGCGCTGGAGGCTCCGGACCTCTTGTGGGATATTCCTGTTGACGTGGCGACGGGGCGAGGCTTTGAGCCCATCCGCGACCGGCCCCGCGTTCGCGCTGCGCTGGATCGGGCGAAACCCAGCGGCCAACGCGACGGATGATAGCACCGCCGGAAGCAAAGCCAATTTCACTAGGCTGCTTTTGACGCTCTAGCGAGCCTTCGACAGAAGAGGCCCATCTTCTCGGGTGCAGACCCGGTTCCACCGCGCAAGCAATATATCCACCCAAAAGAACGTAGGTGGCAACCCCGGCGTTGCACGCCTCCGGCGCGCGTCGCCCGCTTCCCGAGAGGCTTCGGAGGCGCAGAGAGAAACGAGGTTCCCATGACCACCCCCAGCGACAGCTACCGCGTGCCCAAGTGGGTTCCGCCTGACGTGGCGAGCCTGATTGACGAGTTGCAGGACGAACTAGGCAAGGCCGAGGTGGCCGCGAACCATCGCGCGCAGAAGCCCGGATGGGGTCACAGCCTGCGGCTGGCCCTCCAGGGACAAGGCGCGATGGAGGAGCCCACGGACGACAGGGAGCGCGCCCGCGCCGCCCGCGCCCGCGCGTTCCTGCTCCGCAAGCGCCAGGCGGAGGAGGCGCGCAGGGCCGCGCGCCGCGCCGCCCGCAGCTCCGACGCCGCGGAGGAGCCCGACTCCTCCGCGGCGTCGGAGCTGGGCTCCGCGACCGACCACCACGCCGACGACTCCGCGCGGTGATCCGTCGTGACGCCCACGGAGCACGCCCTGGCCCGCGCCCTCAAGGCCGCGGTGTTCACCTACCACCTGATGACCGAGGAGCAGGGCCGCGCCCTCGCGGCGGACCTTCACCTTCCTCCCTCGGTGCTCGATGACGCCGCCCGGTGAATCCCGGGCGGGCGCGCGGTAGCTTCGGCGCGGCCTCCCGCTCGCGCCCAAGCTCCCGCCGCCGCCATCCATCCCGATGCCCTTGTCCGCCTGCTGCCAGGCGCCCCTCATGCCCCCGGACTGTGAATGGGGCTCCTGCCGCGGCCCCTCCTGCTCCTCGTGCGGCTCCCCCGCGTAAGCCCTCCCACCGCGGGGCAATCTTGATCCGGAAGCGTGCGGGTCGCGTTCTCCATGCACGCCCCCCGAAGGGCCAAGCCCTCCCCCCCGACTGCTCCAGCTCCGCCCCCGCGGCGCGAGGCGCGCACCGAGGGCGAGACGGCCCTCCTGGGCTACCTGGGCGGCATCGCGGAGCGCATCTCTCCGAAGCAGGCGCCCCGGAGCCTGGAAACGTTCCTGATGGGCCAGGGGCGCTTCTTCGACGCGCCGGCAGGGGCGCGGCCCGCGGGCGTGCCGACGATGCCCCCGCGGGACTGCTTCACCAACGCCGCCACCCTCGCGGAGAGCAAGGGGTGGGGCTACGCCGAGGGCTACGCGCTGCGCGGGTTCCCCACGCATCACGCCTGGTGCGTCACGCCTGAGGGCCGCGTGGTCGATGCGACGTGGGACCCGCCCGGCGACGCCTACTTCGGCGTGGCGATCCAGCCCGCCGCCCTCGCGGCGCACCTGGCCCGGACGGGGCGGCACGGGCTGTTCACGGACCACTGGCGCCCCGGCGTGCTGGAGGGCGTGGCCGCCTTCCTCGCGGCCGAGTCGGCCGGCGGGTCCGTGATCTAGTCGCCCGCGCGCTTCGCGGCGGCGCGGCGCTCCTTCTCCGCCGCCAGCTCCAGCGCCGTCTCCGCCTTGCGGCTGGCCGTGAGGATCGCGGCGCACTCCTCGCCCGTCATGCGGGAGCGGCGGGCGGTCTGGGCGAGCTGGAGGCCGGCGCGCAGGATCACGCGCGCCTGGGCGGCGCTCACGCGGAGCGCGCGCTCCTCGCGGCGCTGCTGGTGCCAGTCGGCCAGGAGCCGGGCCAGGCTGGCGCGCAGCGTGCGGGCGGCCGGCTCCTCCTTCACGTCCTTGGGCGTCGTGAAGTGGTCATGGATGGCGCGCGCCTCCGCCCGGGTGAGCTGCACGGACAGGGCGGGGCTCACGCGCTCGCCCCCTGCTTCGCCCCCGCCTTGGCCGGCGCCGCGTCCGTGGTGGGGATCGGGCTGAAGCCCAGGGTGGGAATGTGCTTGAGGTACTTGCGTTCCATGTCAAGGGGCGTGGGAACGTAGTAGTGGCCGCGGGCGTCGTGCAGCTTGTCTCCGCGCATGTGGTTTTGCCAGTCCTGCGCCAGCTCCAGCTCTTGAACCAGGGCCTCGAACCCGTGGCGGCCGGTGCCGAAGCTCAGGCGCCGGAGGGGCTTCTCTCGGTCGCCGGGCACCATGAGGCCCAACCGCTCGGCGTCGGCGTAGAACCATGAGGAGTTGATCCGCTCGATTTTCTCGTTTGCCAGGGGGCGGCCCTTGTCGTTGATGACCAAGCGGGTATGGACGGGGCGTCCGTCCGGGTGGCGCTTCACCTTGCGTTCCCACCACTCGAAGGCCGCCAGGAGCAGGGGCTTCAGCTCGTCGTCCACGACCAGCCAGCGGTTCCCCTGGCGCTTGTCCAGGGCGCCCTTGTGGTCGGGAATGTAGGCCAGGCGGCCCCCGAGGCCGAAGCCCTTTGCCTCGGGGTGGTAGCGGAAGGCCGTCTCAAAGCCCGGGGGCTCGGCGCAGCCTTCGGGCGTGGGGAGCCCGAAGCTGGCGAAGCGGTCCAGGGCCATCATTTCGTTGGGGCGCGTGCCCCACTTCAGGTTGGCCGCATAGACGAACCGCTTCATGGGGTGCGTGGTGCCGTTCACGAGGCGGACCGTCTCCGCCACCGTGGGGTTTCGCTTCTTCTCGCCCTTGCTGGTGCGCGCGTGCCGGGGCGTCGCCTGGGTGTTCTCCGCCAGCACGTCGCGGATGAAGTTCACGGGGACGTAGCCGAGGCTGGCGAGGTAGCCCATCCAGCGGTTCAGGGCGTGGATGCGCTTCTCGATGGTGGGCCGCTCGAACAGGGGGCAGGTGCGGCACAACTCCAGGCCATCCTCCGGCGCCTTGTGGCCGATCCACACGTTGTTGAGGCAGACGACGCGCGTTCCCTCCTTGCTCGTGAAGCTGTTCAGCTTGCGGCAATAGTTCTGCTCGACGTGGTGGAGGTAGGCCCACACGAGGTCCTTTGTCCACTCGCGGACGGGGATTTCCTCGCCCGTCTCGGTGTGGAAGTAGGCCAGGGCGTCGCGGACATAATTCCGGTAGCTCTCCGCGGTGGTCGTGGCGAGGCGGCCCGGGAGGTAGGCCAAGAAGTCCTCGAAAAGCTCGGCGTTCGTCTTGGGCTTGGGCGCGCGAGCCGCGACCGGCGCGACGGGGGCGCGCGTGCGGAGGCGCGGGTCAATGAAGCTCACGCGCTCAGCCTCCAGTCGGCGGGGAGGATGCGCCAGCGGTCGCCCTTCTTCGCCGCGTCGCGGATGCGCCACACGCGCAGCGGGCGCCCCTCGATCCCGGAGAGGGGGGCGTCCGAGAGGGCGGCCCAGGCGCGGGCGTCGTCGTGCGTGGGGAACGTGCGGCGCAGCGGCACGCCGGGAAGCTCGACGGGGAAGACGGTGCGCTCTCCGGGGGCGCTCCATGCCAGCTCGTAGCGGCCGAAGCTCCCGCGCTCCTCCTTGGGCTCCATCAGGGCGGCGAGGTCCGCGGCGATCTTGGAGACGGCGACGGACGCCCCGCGGTCGTCCCCCTGCTGGAGCGCGCGGGCCGTCGCATCGAGGGTCTGGACGGTGGCGCCCACGTCGGCCCGGTCGATCCCCAGGGTGTCGGGCTCGCCGGTGAAGTCGGGGAGGTTGGCGAGGTCCGTTGCCGCGCCCGCGATGCTCCGGGCGGCGGCGCGGTGGTGGCCGCGCTTGATGGCGCGGGCCGCGGCCTCCAGGCGGCTCACGAGGTCGCGCAGGGCGGCGGGCGCGATGGCAACGGCGTTCACGCGCTCGCCTCCTGGGAGCCGGCGGCGGCCAGGGGGATGCCGGGGAGGTATCGCTTGATGATCTGCTCCCCGTCGGGCAGACGCCCGGCGAGCAGGACGACGGCCGTATCCCGCTCGCCTTGGAGGGCGCGGAGCTGCGCGCGGTAATCCTCCATGTCGTCGCGCGCCTGCTCCAAGCGGGAGCGGAGCCGGGAGTTCTCGGCCTTCAGCTCGTCAACGTAGCCGGGCGGGTACAGGTGGCCGCTGGTGGCGTGAATCACCTTCTGGATGAGCCACCCGCTGAAGTCGCGGGAATAGCCCGCGTCGGCGGCCAGCTTGCGGAACCGCGCCCGCTCCTCGGGGCTGGCGAAGTAGAGGGTCACGGCCTGCTGGCGGCGCTGGGCTTGGTACTCGGCGGGGGTCTGGTGCTCGGGAGTCGGCATGTCTTCATCGCTCCTTCGCACGCGAAAACCGTTGCCCGCTGGAGCCGGAACCAGGCACCGGAACCAGTCAGGCCCCCGGGAGCCCGGGGAACCCGACTAGTCGCGGGGCGTTGGCCGACCCGTTGCCCCGTACCCCTTTGGGGGCGAAGCCCCCTGACGTTTTCATCCCTTGGATCCGACGACTTCACGTCAGGGGGGCGAGCCCCCCTGAAACCCCCCATTTTGCGCGCGACGACACGAGCATCTAGAGGAACGTGATGCCCTCGGGGAGCTTGCCCACGCGCTTGCGGAACTCGGCGGGCCACCTCTCGGGGTCGAGCCCCTTCTGCGAGAGGAAGGCGACGGTCCAGCGCTCCAGGCCGATGCCGCTGCACCCGCTCCAGAGGTCCGCCTTCTGCCCCTTGATGTTGAACGCGTCGGTGTACTTCTTGCCGACGATGCTGAGGTTCTGGAACTCCAGCCACTCCGAATCCTCGCGGCTGCCGCGGTAGGGGAGCCACGCCTCGAAGTCCAGGGTGCCGGTTTCCGGAGCGTCGGCCAGGGTCTTCTCCTTGCGCTTCTCGCCCTCCGCGCTGGCGACGTCGCCCATGCCGCTGTGGCTCATGTAGAAGGGCGTGACGCTGGCGATGCGCCACTCCAGCTCCAGGACGTCGTTGAAGACGTGCTGATAGCGCTCCAGCAGGCGCTTCCTCAGGTCGATGAGCTGCTCCTTGGTGCCCACGTACACGGGCTCGATGCGGTGGAACTCGTCGACGCGCTCGATGCCGTGTCGGCCGCCGCTCTCGTAGCGGTTGCTGACGGCCGTCTTGTCGAAGACCTTGATGGGCAGGCTCGCGTCGGCGACGGTCTTGCCCCCCAGGCTCCAGTAGACGTTCTCGCACTGCGCGTAGCAGATGCCCGCGACGGGAGGCTGGATGTTCTTCATCAGCTCCTCGGTGGGCACGGCGCGCGTGATCTTCATGAGGTCGCGGTAGCGCTCCCACGCGGCGGCGTCGCGCGTCTTGGGCTCGACGACGTAGTAGATCTCGTTGGGGACGCCGTGGGCGTGGCCCGTCCTGATCCACGTGTCCAGCGAGACGTGGTGGGGCAGGATGACCTCCTCGAAGCCCAGGGGCTTGAGCACCTCCTCCACCGCGATGCGCTCCATGGTGCGCAGCACGTGGGCGGCCTGGGCGCGGAAGAACCACTTCCCCTTGGTGGGGCCCTGCTTGAGCCACTCCTTCTGGAGCATGGCCTCGCTGGGGTCCTCCTTCCACGCCTCGTGGCGCTTCGGGCTCGTGTAGAGGGTGTGGTGCATCTCGCCCTTGCCCTCGTAGTACTGGTGATCCACCTTCTCGCGCACGAGGTTGATCATGCGGTCGACGCTGTTGTTGGCGAGGAACTCCTCGCTCACGTCCTCCAGCTCCAGCGTGACCTCGTTGCCGTCGAAGCGCAGCGCCTTGGCGTAGGGGATGGTGAAGGGCGCCTTGGTGGGGCGCTCCAGGTCGAAGGTGACCTCGTAGCCGTCGATGACCGTGTCGCGCACGCCGATCCTGTGCTTCTTGCCCAGGCGCTCGGCGAGCCCCTTGCGCAGGCGCAGGAGCGCCTCGTGCGCGCGGGTGCGGCCGTGCGTCTCGATCTGGACCACGACCTCCTTGCCGTTGGCCTTCCAGCTGGTGACCGCGCCGCCGTCGCCCGTGGGCGTGCGCGCCAGGAAGCCCTTGTTGGCCTCGGCGAAATAGTCGTCCAGGTCCGCCTGGGCGGGCGCGGCGTCCGCGCTGAGGAGGAAGCGACCTTCGAGGTCGAAGCGCATGGGGCGGACACCTGGGGGATACCCTTTCAAGCTACCGCCGGGCGGCGCGCGCGGCCTTCTGCGCCGCGCCCAGGCAGGCCAGCGCGTCGTCCAGCGTGTGGAGGAGCGCGAGGGGCGTCTCCGCGGAGGCCTCCGCCACGAGGGAGGCGCCCTCGACGCGCGTCTGGAGGAAGCCCTCGTTCTCGGGCGCGAGGCTCGCGGCGAGGCGCTGCGCCTCGGCAGGCGACTCGAAGGCGAGGCGCAGCGTCGCGCGGGACCTCACGCGAGGGCGCCCTCCAGGGTCTTGAGGAAGCGCCCCTCCTCCGCGGCGGGGAGCGTGGCGCGGGCGCGGCCCGCGTCGCCCCACGACCAGCCGCCGCACGCCTGCGCCGCGTGGCGGGCCGCGGAGGCGAGCGTCGTCGCGCCGAAACCGCGCAGGGCCAGCGAGACGTCGGCGCCCTCGGCGTGGCGCGCGACGGCGACGCGGCCGGCGGGCGCCAGGGCGAGGGCGATGCGGTCGGCCAGCGGCGCGCAGAGGCCGGCGCGGGGCGCGTCGGCCACCACGAGGCGCCCCTCGGCGCGGCGCTCGCGCTCGGCGCGCAGAAGAGCCGCGACGAGCTCCTCGCGCACGGCGTCGGCGATCTGCGAGGCCTCGGCGCCCGCCTGCGCGTCGGGCCAGAGCGCGGCGAAGGCGAGCCCCGCGCGCTCCTGGGCGCAGGCGGCCTCGGCCTGACGCGCGAGGTCGCGCACGTCGAGGCCCGTGAGCGGGCCCTGGAGCGCGCGCAGCGCGGGGCGGTAGAGCGCGTCCAGGGCCGCGTCGGGCGCGCCCTGCGCGAGGAGCCGCACCGTGAGGAAGGAGCCCAGGCGCTCGGCGTCGGCGGGCGAGAGGTGCGCGGGGGGCGCGTCGGAGCCCAGGCGCAGGTCGCCCACGAGCTTCTTGGCGTTGCGCGCGCGGCCCGTGACGCCCGCGACGAAGGGCGCGTCGAGGCTGGAGAGGGAGGAGAGGAGCGTGGCGCCCGAGAGCGAGAGCGCCGCCTCGGGGGCGACGACGCCCGCGTCCCGCGCTTCGGAGAGGATCTGCGCATCGAGGCCCGCGAGGCCGCCCACGTCGCCCCAGGACGCGAAGGCGCCCGCCAGCGCGAGGGGCGCCAGGTCGGCGTTGCGCTTCGCCACCGCGACGCCCACCATGTGCGCCAGGGAGGCGACGCCCGCGCGCTCGCCCGCAAGGACGGCGCTGCCCGAGAGCGTGGTGGGCGCGGCGTCGAGGACGACCTTGTGGAGCGCGGGCACGTCGTCGGCGGTGGCATCGCCGCCCAGGCCCACCAGCACGAGGGCGTCGTTGCGCTCCTCCGCCAGAGCGTGGACCGCGGGGGTGGAGAGGCGGGGGAGCCACGAGACGTGGACGTCCACGCCTTCGCGGCGGAGGGCATGGGCCAGGAGCGCGGCGGCGCAGGCCGAGGCGGGCTCCTGCCGCGCGGCGACGCGCACGTAGGCGTGATCGAGGAGCAGGCGCGCGGCCTTGTGGGCTTCCTCGATGAGCGCCATCGGGGCGGCGATGGGGGCCGGGCGCTCAAAGACCCTTCGGGGAGAGGAGCGCAGGTGAATCCGCGGCGCAACGCCGCCCCGGGTCGTTCCGAGACGCGCCCGGCCCCCGTTCTGCGCTCCAACAAGCCCCTTCCGGTTTTCCAACCCACATGTGGGTATAAATCCTGGAACCCGACCCGCTGGCATGAATTCGCCCCGAGCGTCGGAGAAATGTCAATGCCACCTCACCGCCGGGTCCGTAACGCCGATGCATGAGCCCGCCAGCCGGCGCGGCCCTGAAGCCCCTACTTGATCCTTTGGTTGCCAAACCCAGAAATACAACCTGCCGCAGGACCGTCGTCCCCGGAGCTGGACCCTTGGCCGCCCCCTCGCGCTCGACCCTCGTCCTGCTGACCATCCTCGCCAGCGCCCTGCCCGTGGCCGGCGCCCGGACCGCGACGCCCGCGGACCTGGTCGTCGGCTTCGCGCATCTCCCCGCGGAGGTGCGCGCCGGGCACTACGGCCCCGACGCTGTGGCGCGCGTCGACGAGGCGCTGGGCTTCGCGGTCGTGCACGCGGCCGACGCGCAGGCGACCGAGGCGCGGGCGCGCGCGGACCCCAACGTGCGCTACGTCCAGCGCGACGGCGTCGCCCACGCCGAGGCGATCCCCAACGACCCCCTCTACGCGCAGCAGTACGCCTGGACGCACCTCAACGCTACGGGCGCGTGGAACGTCACCAACGGCTCCGCCAGCGTCATCGTCGCGCTGGTGGACACGGGCGTCGAGCGCACGCACGCCGACCTCGCAGGCGCGCGCATGCTGCCCGGCTGGGACTTCGTGAACAACGACGCGGACCCCAACGACGACTGCGGCCACGGCACCGGCGTCGCGGGCGTCGTGGGCGCGTCCATGAACAACGCGCTGGGCATCGCGGGCGCGGCGCAGGTCTCCATCATGCCGCTGAAGGCCATGGGCATGGCCAACGGCGTCTGCAACGGCCCCTTCTCGGCGGTCGCGTCCTCCATCCGCTACGCGGCGGACCACGGCGCGCGCGTCATCGCCATGTCGCTGGGCTGCGCGGGCTGCTACGACCAGGCGACCAACGACGCCATCGAGTACGCGTGGTCCAAGGGCGTCGTCCTCGTGGGCTCCGCGGGCAACGACGGCCCCTGCTCCAACTGCGTCTCGTGGCCCGCGGCGCAGCCCCACGTCATCGCGGTGGGCTGCACGGACTCCTCCAACGCGCAGTGCTACTTCTCCAGCGCCGGCCCCGAGGTCGAGATCGCGGCGCCGGGCAAGAGCATCGAGACGACGTACCGCAACAACACCTACGGCATCATGAGCGGCACGAGCATCAGCGTGCCCCACGTCGCGGGCGCCCTGGCCCTCGCCATCTCGGCCAACCCCTCCATCACCAACGCGGACCTGCGCGCGAAGCTCGACGCCACCGCGAAGGACCTGGGCTCCGCGGGCCGCGACGCGGCCTATGGCTACGGCATCATGGACATGGGCGCGCTTGTCGCGGCCGTGAAGGCCGCGCCCCCCGCTGCCAACATGGCGCCCACGGCGTCGTTCGCCTCCACGGCGTCGGGCCTCTCCATGTCCGTGGATGCCTCCGCCTCCCGCGACGCGGACGGCTCCATCGCCGGCTACGCGTGGGCGTGGGGCGACGGCCAGACGACGCCCGCCACCGCGAGCGCCACCGCCAGCCACGCCTACGCGGCCGCCGGCACCTACACCATCGCGCTCACGGTGACGGACAACCAGGGCGCGATGGGGACCGCCAGCGCGAGCGTCACGGTCGTCGCGCCCAACCAGCCGCCCGTTGCGTCGTTCTCGTGGAGCGCGGCGAACCTCAGCGCCAGCGCGGACGGCAGCGCCTCCTCGGACCCCGACGGGAGCATCGCCTCCTGGTCGTGGGCCTGGGGCGACGGCGCCACGGGCAGCGGCCGCACGGCGGGCCACGCCTACGCCAGCGCGGGCACGTACTCCGTCACGCTCACCGTGACCGACAACCAGGGCGCCACCGCGAGCCGGACGGCCAGCGTGACCGTCTCCGCGCCGGCCGCGCCCCCCGCGCCTGCGTCCGCCCTCCACGTCGGCGCGCTGGATGGCTCCGTGAAGAAGATGCCCAACGCGGACCGCCTCACCTGGACCGTCAGCGTCGTGGCCGCGAGCGGCGCGGCCGTCGCCAACGCGAAGCTCACCGTGACGATCGCCTCCGCGTCGGGCAACCAGACGCTCCTCGCGTCCACGGGCTCCAACGGCGTCGCGAGCTTCCGCGTCGACGCGCCCACGACGCCCGGCGCCACGTACACGCTCACCGTCTCGGACGTCCTCCTCTCGGGCTGGACGTACGACCGCGCGTCCAACGTGGCGACCTCGAAGGCGCTGACGACCCCGTGAGAAGAGAAGGGCGCCGGGGCTCCAGGGTTAGAATCCCCAGGAAAGTCCGGCTTCGCCATCGTGCGAGCCTTGCGGATGTCACATCCACTGTGACGCTGCAAGGATAGTAGCCCGCGGGACCGCTGGGAGGCTTTGCCGTCACCCCGACGGCCAAGCCTCCCCGGTGTCCCCATGTTCCCCCGAAACCTGCAAGCCCTGATCATCGGCGTCGTCGTCGGCACGCTCGTCATGACGGCCCTGCCGTCGATCACGCTGGCGCCCCCCGCCGGCTCGGGCGGCTCCACGTCGGGCCTCCTGGGCCAGGCCTCGGCGAAGTCCGGGGGTTCCGGCAACGGGAGCGATCACGGGCAGGGAACCGGGAGCGAAGGCTCCAGCGACCATGGGAACGGGCAAGGCGGAAGCGGGAACGGGAACGGAGGCGGCAGCGGGAACGGCTCCGGCGGAAGCGGCCCGGCGGGAGGGTCCGACTCGCCCATCGCGAGCCCTCAGTCCCACGACGGGGGCGAAGGCGGAGACGGGAGCGGAAGCGGCGGCGACGGAGGCACCAACCACGGGGGCGGCGACTCCAGCGGCGGGACCCACGACAACAACGGCGGAGGCAGCGGGGGCCAGGGGGGCGGCGGCGGCAGCTTCACCGGCAACGGGGGCTCCACCCCGGGCGGAGGCAGCCAGGACAGCGGCGGCAGCGGCGAGAGCGCGCCCTGCGCGCCCCTCACCCAGGGCTACTGGAAGAACCACGCCAGCGCGTGGCCCGTCCTCTCGCTGACCCTGGGCAACTGGACCTACACGCAGGCCCAGCTCCTCACCATCTTCGGCACGCCACCCGCGGGCGACGCCAGCCTCATCCTCGCGCACCAGCTCATCGCGGCGAAGCTCAACGTCGCGCACGGCACCGACGACGCGCCCATCGCGTCGGCCATCGCCGGCGCGGACGCGCTCCTCGCGGGCTTCAGCGGGCCGCTGCCCTACGGCGTCTCGTCCACGAGCTTCACCGGCTCCGCGATGGTCAACCTCTCCGCGACGCTGGACGACTACAACAACGGCAAGATCACCCAGGACTGCAAGGGCGTCACGCCCGAGTCCACCATCAGCGTCGAGAAGGTCGGCCCCGAAGGCCCCATCGCCTTGGGCGAGGACCTCTCCTACACCATCACCGTGACGAGCTCCGGCCCCGACGCGGCGCAGGACGTCACGCTCAACGACACGCTCCCCCTCGTGGGCTCCGGCTGGACGCTCTCGGGCCCCGACGCGGACGCGTGCGCCATCGCGGACGGGCAGCTCATCTGCCACTTCGGCACGATGCCCGTCGATAGCAGCGCCTCCGTCACGCTCACCACGACGACCGGCAGCCCCGCGGATTGCGGCGACTGGTGGAACACCGCGTTCGTCAGCGCCAACGACGGCGCCTCCCGGGACGCCTCCACCGCGTTCGCGCACGTCGCGTGCGCCGACGTCTCGCTGAGCAAGGACGCCATCAGCGGCGCCTCGCCCCCCGACGCCATCGGGTTCATCCTCAACGTCACGAGCCTGGGCCCCGAGACGGCGACGGGCGTCACGCTGACCGACCCGCTGCCCCCGGGCGAGTGGGCGATCTCCGGCCCCGACGCCGGGAGCTGCTCCATCTCTGAAGGCGCGCTCTCGTGCAGCTTCGGCGACATGGCGTCCAACGCCACCGCCAGCGTCACGGTCACCACCGCGACGACCGGGCAGGACTGCGGCCGGCACTTCAACGTGGCCCACGTCCACGCGGACCTTGACACCGAGCATGGCAACGACGAGGCCTCCGCGACGGCGGTCCTGGAGTGCCTTGCCTCGGACGTGAGCGTGGAGAAGCACGCCCGCAACGCCGCCGTGCAGAAGGGCGAGGACGTCGTCTTCGACGTCGCGGTCCACGCGCTGGGCCCCGGCGCGTCCACCAACGTCACGCTCACGGACAACCTGCCCGGCATCAGCGGCGGCTGGACCGTGGGCGGCCCCGACGCCGGGGCGTGCAGCATCTCGGGCTCCATCCTGACGTGCTCCTTCGGCGACGTGCCCGCGGGCGAGTCCCGGGACATCACGCTCACCGGCGTGACCGGCGCGCCCGCCACGGACCCGAACTGCGACTGCGGCTTCATCAACAACCTCGCCTTCGTCAGCGCGGACCACGACAGCGACACGTCCAACAACGTCGCGTGGGCCTCCACGCTGGTGATCTGCGACGAGGTGCCGCCCGAGTCCACCATCAGCATCGAGAAGGTCGCCCACGACGCGGTCGTGCCCCTGGGCAGCGACGTCGCGTTCGACGTCACGGTGACCAACTCGGGCTCCAACCCCGCGAGCCTCGTCAACGTCTCGGACGTGCTGCCTCCCGTCAGCGGAGGCTGGACACTCTCGGGCCCCGACGCGGGCTCGTGCACCCTCGTGGGCCTGGGCCTCTCGTGCCACTTCGGCACGCTCGGGCCCTTCGAGAGCCGGACCATCACCATCACGGGCCACACGGGCGAGGAGAGCGACTGCGGCGTCGTCGACAACATCGCGTTCGTCACCGTCTCCGGCAAGACCGTGGACTCCTCCGAGGCCGCGGTGCAGGTGGTCTGCGGCGACGTGAGCGTCGACAAGGTCGCGGCCGAGCCCGTCATCGCGCCCGGCGACGACGCGGTCTTCACGCTCACGGTCCACAGCAACGGCCCCGGCCCCGCGATCAACGTCACGCTGACCGACACGCTGCCCCCGATCTCCGGCGGCTGGGCGCTTGGCGGCGACGACGCGGCGGACTGCACGCTCGACGGCCTCAGCCTCTCGTGCGGCTTCGGCAACCTCAGCGAGGGCGCCACGCGCAGCGTCACGCTCACCGGCGCGACGGCGCTGGACGCGACCGACTGCGGCGACCATCCCAACACGGCCTTCGTCGCGGCGGACGTGGAGCTCGACCTGGAGAACAACGCAGGCTACGCGCTCATCCACGTCTCCTGCTCCGACGTGGGCGTCGACAAGGAGCCCCTCTCCGCGTCGGTCAACCTGGGCTCGGAGGGCGGCTTCCGCATCGTCGTCACGAGCTTCGGCCCCGAGGCCGCGCAGGACGTGAGCCTCGTGGACGCGCTCCCCGCCATCGAAGGCGCCTGGACCCTCGCGGGCCCCGACGCGGAGGCGTGCGACGTCGTCAACGGCACGGTGGCGTGCAGCTTCGGCTCGCTGGACCCCAACGAGACGCGCAGCATCACGCTCCTGGCCGACTTCACGTCGACCTATGACTGCGGCGACGTGGCCAACTCCGCGCTCGTCTCGGCGGCCATCGACACCAACGGCCAGAACAACCAGGACGAGGCGTCGTTCCACGTGGCCTGCTCCGACGTGGGCGTCCAGAAGACGGCCGACGCGGCCGAGGTCGACCACGGCGACGCGGTCGGCTTCACCATCGTCGTGACCAGCTTCGGCCCCGACGCGGCGGAGAACGTCACGCTGCACGACCTCCTGCCCGCCCTCTCCGGCGGCTGGACCGTGGAATACAACGGCACGGGCTCGTGCTCCATCGCGCTCTCCGCGCTGGACTGCGCGTTCGGCACAATCGCGCCCAACGACACCCGCTCGGTCCACATCACGGGCCTGACCGGCGCCGAGCGCTGCTGCGACTGCGGCAACGTCAACAACCTCGTCGGCGTCAAGGCGGACGTCGACACGAACCCGGACAACGACGAGGCCGCCGCCAGCACGCACGTCGTGTGCTCGGACGTGAAGGTCGAGAAGAGCGCGATCCACCCGGCCATCTACCTGGGCGGCGTCGCGGGCTTCGCCATCACCGTCACGAGCCTCGGCCCCGACTCCGCCAGCGGCGTCGTCCTCACCGACGCGCTGCCCCCCGTGAGCGGCGGCTGGACCCTGGGCGAAGGGGCGCCGGAAGGGTGCTCCATCTCCGAGGGCGCGCTGACGTGCGACCTGGGCACCCTGCCCTCGGGCGGCTCGGTCACCGTCTTCGTGTACGGCCAGACCGGCTCGTCCGAGGACTGCGGCGCGCTGGACAACACGGCCACCGTCACGGCGGACGTGGACCTCCACGGCGCGAACGGCCAGGACAGCGCGCAGGTCCAGGTGATCTGCGCCGACGTCCAGGTGCAGAAGACCGCGGACGCGCCCTCCGTCAGCGCGGGCGACGCCATGGGCTTCACCCTCGTCGCGACCAGCAACGGCCCCGACGACGCCGTGAACGTCACGCTCACGGACACCCTGCCCCCGCTCGCGGGCGGCTGGACGCTGGGCGGGCCCGACGCGGAGAGCTGCTCCATCTCGGAGGGCGTCCTCTCGTGCTCCTTCGGCGACCTGCCCAAGGGCGCGACGCGGACCCTCACGCTCTCCGGCGCGTCGTCCACGGAGGACTGCGGCTGGATCGTGAACCTCGCGACCGTGCACGCCGACTCGGACACCAACCCCGAGAACGACGGCTCCATGGCCAGCATCTACGTGCGCTGCGCCGACGTGCAGGTGGAGAAGACCGCGCTCCACGAGACGGTCCTCCCCGGCGGCACGGCGGGCTTCCAGATCGTGGTCACCAGCAACGGCCCCGACGCGGCCACCAACGTCACGCTGGACGACTGGCTGCCCAGCGCGAGCGGCGCGTGGCAGGTCAGCGGCCCCGACGCGGAGGCCTGCACGCTGGAGGGCGACCACCTGACGTGCTCCTTCGGCGCGCTGGGCTCCGGCGAGACGGCCACCATCCTCGTGACCACGGAGACGAGCCTCGACGACTGCGGCACGCTGGAGAACACGGCCCGCGTCGCGGCGGACCTCGACCTCGACGGCGGGAACGACGCCTCCAGCGCCTACGTGCACGTCGCGTGCTCGGACGTCGGGGTCGTCAAGACGCCTGACAAGGACGTGGTGGACAAGGGCGACAAGCTCGGCTTCACCGTCGTCGTGACCGCCAACGGCCCTGACGACTCCACCAACGTCACGCTCACCGACCTCCTGCCCGCCATCAGCGGCGGCTGGACGGTGGACGGGCCCGACGCGGCGGATTGCGCCATCGCCTCGGACGTGCTCAGCTGCGCGTTCGGCACGCTCGCCTCGGGCGAGACGCGGACCATCCACATCTCGGCGCAGACGACGTTCCAGACGCCGGAGTGCGACTGCGGCTACATCAACAACCTCGTGGCCGTGGGCTCCGACTTCGACACGAACCCCCACAACGACCACGCCCACGCCAGCGTCTACGTGCGCTGCGAGGACGTGGGCGTCGTCAAGGAGACGCAGGCCATCGTCGCGCCCCACTCGCCCGTGCAGTTCAACCTCACGGTGACGAGCCACGGTCCCGACCCTGCGACCAACGTCACGCTCACGGACACGCTGCCCGCCCTCACGGGCGCGTGGACGCTGGGCGGGCCCGACGCGGGCGACTGCACGCTGGCGGGCCTCGCGCTCTCGTGCGCCTTCGGCACGATGCCCGACGGCGCCACGAGGAGCGTCACGCTCTCCGCGGACACGACGCGCGAGGACTGCGGCGACGTCTCCAACACGGCGCACGTCGCGTCGGACCACGACCGCTTCCCCGAGAACAACCAGTCCACCGCCACGGCGCTGGTGGACTGCAGCGTGCCCCCCGAGTCGACCATCTCCCTGGAGAAGGTCGCGCTGGACGCGCAGGTGGACCTGGGCCAGACGCTCGGGTTCAGCCTGACGCTCACCAACAGCGGCCCCGATGCGGCGGAGAACGCGACGCTCTACGACACGCTGCCCGACGTGGGCGCGGCGTGGAGCCTCTCGGGCCCCGACGCGGCGGACTGCGCGCTCACCGGCCTCAACCTCACCTGCCTCTTCGGCACGGTGGAGGTCTTCGGCCAGCGCGCCGTGACCGTTATGGCAACCCCCACGAGCACCGAGGCGTGCGGCCCCGTGGAGAACGTGGCCCTCGTCTTCGCCAACGACGGCGGGTCGGCGGACCGCTCGGGCGACAGCGTCTCCGTGCGCTGCGGCGACCCGGGCGTCGAGAAGACGGCCTTCCACGAGACGGTGGACGCCGGCTCCGAGGACGGCTTCACCATCGTCGTGTCTAGCCACGGGCCCGACGCGGCGACCAACGTGACGCTGACCGACGAGCTGCCCCCCATCGGCAGCGGCTGGACCCTGGGCGGCCCCGACGCGGAGGCCTGCTCCGTGAGCGAGGGCACGCTGACCTGCGACTTCGGGGACGTCCCCGCGGGCCAGACGCGCACCATCACCCTGACCGGCACGCCCGGAGCGCAGGACTGCGACGGCATCGTCAACACGGCGCACGTCGCGGGCAGCCTGGACACAAACCCGGACAACGACGCCTCCACCGCGTCCTTCTCGGTGCGCTGCGGCGACGTGACCGTCCAGAAGACGGCGCGCGCGCCCTGGGTGGCGCCCGGCAGCGACGCGATCTTCGACGTCACGGTGACGAGCCTGGGCCCCGGCCCGGCGTTCAACGTGACGCTCGCGGACGCGCTGCCCGCGGTCTCCGGCGGCTGGACGCTCTCCGGCCCCGACTCGGCGGACTGCTCGCTCGCGGGCCTGAGCCTCTCGTGCGGCTTCGGCGACCTGCCCAGCGGCGCGACGAGGACCGTCACGCTGACCGGCCACACCACGCTGGAGGAGTGCAGCGACACCCTCCGCAACACGGCGCGCGTGGCCGCCGACGTGGACCTCAACCCCGAGAACGACGCGTCCTACGCGGCGATCCACGTGACGTGCTCCGACGTCACCGTGGAGAAGCGCGCGCTGGAGCCCTCGGTGCCCGCAGGCGGCGTCGTGCGGTTCGAGGTCGTGGCGACGAGCCTCGGGCCCGACCCCGCGACGAACGTGACGATCCACGACCTCCTGCCCCCCATGAACGGCGGCTGGACCCTTGGCGGACCCGACGCGGCGGACTGCGCCATCAACGCGACGCTGCTCACGCTGGACTGCGGCTTCGGCACGCTCTCCGCGGGCGAGAACGCCACCGTGGACCTCTTCGGCCAGACCATCGTGGACCCCGAGTGCATCTGCGGCAACATCAACAACCTCGTCTTCGTCAGCGCGGACGTCGACCTCAACAAGGCCAACGACTTCGCGTGGGCGACCGAGTTCGTGGACTGCACGCCCGTCGCGCCCCCGGAGAGCGCCCTCTCGGTGGAGAAGGTCGCCCTCCAGGACCCCGTGCCCTTCAACGGCACCATCGGGTTCGGGATCACCGTGACCAACAGCGGCCCCGACGCGGCGCAGAACGCGACGCTCAACGACACGCTGCCCGACGTCTCGGGCTCGTGGACGCTGGGCGGCGCCGACGCGGCGGACTGCTCCATCGCCAACGGAACGCTCGCGTGCGGCTTCGGCGCCATCGAGGTCTTCGGCAGCCGCTCCATCACGCTGACGGCGCCTGCGTCCATGGAGGACTGCGGCGTCGTGCCCAACACCGTCTTCGTCAGCGCGAACGGCGGCCTCTCGCAGGACCGCTCCAGCGCCACGGTGCACGTGACGTGCGCCGACGTGGGCGTCCAGAAGACGGCCAACGAGCCCACCGTGAAGGCGGGGGACCCGCTGACGTTCACCATCGTGGTGACCAGCTACGGCCCCGACGCCGCGACGGGCGTCGTCCTCACCGACGCGCTGCCGCCCATGGACAACAACTGGACCTTCGGCGGCGACAGCGGGGACTGCGCGCTCGCGGCCCTCACGCTGACGTGCAGCTTCGGCACGCTCCAGCCCGGCGAGCACCGCACGATCACCGCGACGGTGGTCACGGACGTGAGCGACGGCTGCGTCGCGCTCACCAACACCGCGGGCGTCGGCGCCGACGTGGACACCAACGCCAGCAACGACCACGCCAGCGCGACCGCGGGCATCAGCTCGTGCAAGTGCGCGTGCCCCCTCACCCAGGGCTACTGGAAGAACCACCCCTACTCCTGGCCCGTGGGCAGCCTCACGCTGGGCAGCCAGACCTACACCAAGGCGCAGCTGCTCGCGATCCTGGGCACCTCGGTGACCGGCGACGCCAGCGTCAACCTGGCCCACCAGCTCATCGCGGCCAAGCTCAACGTCGCCCGCGGCACGGACCCGCCGCCCATCGCCTCCACCCTCGCGGCGGCGGACGCGCTCCTGGCCACCTTCGGCGGCGCGCTGCCCTACCACGTCACGCCCAGCAGCGCCACCGGCATCCAGATGACCGCGCTGGCCTCGACGCTGGACCAGTACAACAACCGCCTGCTGACGCCGCAGTGCCCGCCAGAGACGGGGTGGTGGACGCCGAAGTAGCGCCTGCCAAGAGGACGCCCCGGCCCGCATCGTGGGACGTGATGAGAAGAAGAAACGGAACGGGGGGCGGCGCTTCCGCCCCCCAAGAACTCTGGCCGTCTATTCGACCACGAGCTGCGCGGTCTCGGCGTTGTAGCGCCACTCCGCGGGCAGGCGGCCGATCTTGCGGTAGTAGTCCGCGAGGCGGCGGATGCGGGCCTCGATGAGGGTGAGGCCGCGGGCGTTGTGCAGGTCGCGGCGGTGCGTCGCAAGGTGGCCCTGCAGGTGCACGGCGCGCTTCATGAGGTTCTGGAGGTCCTCGGGGATCTGCGGCGCGACGCCGTTCTTCTCCAGGATCTCGCGCATCGTCATGCCGGTGGCCAGCTTGACGTCGGGGACGCCGTGCTGGTCGCGGAGCACCAGGCCGATGTAGGCGCCGGTGCGGCCCTCGCGGGCCATGGTGACGATCTTGTCGACGATCTCCTGCTTCTCAAGGGGCTGCCACTCGGGAGCCTCCTCGCGGTTCGGGGCGCGGGAGCGGCTGGAGCCGCGGCGCCGGGCGTGGACGCGTGCCATGTTCGATTCCTCAGGGTCCGATCCGGGGATGTCGCGCCTCCACCAAGGAGGGGACCTCGCCGGTCGCAAGGGCCCCCACGAGAAGGCCCCATATAAAGGCTCTGCCCCGGGGGTCCCCTGGCGGCCGGCCATACGGCAAGCGTCACATCATGTCGCCCCCGGCATTGGGGCGCATGACGCCCCGAGCGGTGAGCCGATTCCTCCAGACCGCCAAGGCCGAGCGCGGCATCAGCGAGAAGACGGCGCGGGCCTATGCCTCCGACCTCCAAGACCTGGCCCGCGCCTTCCCCCAGAAGCCGCTGAGGAGCCTCCGAGCCCGAGACCTGGAAGCCTACATCGTCGCCCTGCGCGATCGCGGCCTCAAGGACGCCACCATCCGGCGCCGCATCGTCGCCCTGAAGCTCTTCTACGCCTGGGCCCGAGGCAAACGCAGCCCCGCTGCCCGCCTCCGCTGGAAACGCACCACCCACGAACGGCTCCCGCGCGTCGTCCCCTTGGGCACCATCGAGGCTCTGCTGCGGGCCGCCCACGCAGGGACGCGCGACCCCCTCCGCATCCGCGACGCTGCCATCCTTGAAATCCTGGTCTCCACGGGCATCCGCTGTGAAGAGGCCGTTCGGCTCGACGCGGGCGACGTCGACCTTGAGCGTCGGACGCTCTACGTCCGAGGCAAAGGCCGCCGCGAGCGCGTCCTCTACCTTTCCTGCGACGAGACCATCGAGACCCTGCGACGCCACATTGCCGCGCGCTTAGGCCGGGCCCGAGACGCATCGCTCTTTCTTGGTCGTATGGGGCGCCGCCTCCAGGCCCAGACCATCCGGCTCATCCTCAGCCGCATCGCGCGGGACGCCGGCATTGCCGCCCGCGTCACGCCGCACATGCTTCGCCACTCCCTCGCCACGCTGCTAATCGAGAACGGCGCCGACATCCGCTCCGCACAAGAGATCCTTGGGCACTCGACCATCCGCACCACCGAGATCTATGTCGCCGTGTCGAGGGCGCGCAAGCAGCGCGTCATGGAGATGTACAACCCGCGGAACGGAGTTGAGGCCATCGCGAAGGCGGGATAACTTGGGATTATCGTGCCTGCGGACGGTTACCAGACGAAGTGGGTATTCGATCTTGGGCGCGAGTACGTCGCCCAGATGGGGCGCCCCCCGCTACGGCCATCCCATTGGGATTCCGACGCGACGCGTTTCGAACTCCCGCCACTTCCTTGGGCGAGCATTTCGGCCGCGGTCCAAAAGAGCATGCAGACCTATTCATTTTTCCCCGAGTCGGTCGAAACACGCTCGCAGATCGCTGAGGCCTGCACGAAAGATCCGATCGATGGTGTCTCGTTTCCCGTGGCATTGGAGAACGTGTCGCTCCAAGGAAGCAGCACGTTGGCCATCTATCTGGCCCTGCTGGCATTGCGCGACAGCGGGTCGAAACGAGCCATCGTTTTGTCTCCAGTGTACTTCTCGGTTTGGGATTCCTGCGAATCGTTGGGGATCGATCCGCACTTGTTTCCTACAAACGCAATGACGGGGGGAATCCCCCCTGTAGAAGAGGTACTTGATGCGATCCATCAGATTACCGCGGATGTCGTGATTGCGACCGATCCGACATTTCCCCTTGGCCGAAGATGGCGGACTCGCGACCTTGAAAAACTTGTCAACGGTGCTGCCGCCTTGGGCTGCACAACGCTCCTGGATGCCAGCCAAACCGGACTCCACTGGAGGAATGAGCCTGATTGCGGGACAGCCGGGGTCCGCGTAGAGCAACCAGATCGGCTCGTGATCGTCCAGTCGCCATCAAAGGCGTTCTTTCTGCATGGCGCACGTTTTGCCCACGTCATCGCGCCATCGCTCATTGCGCGCGACATGAATGAAATGGCCTACGTCGTCGGCGGAGCGACGAGCGCCCTCCAACGCGAGGTGGCGGAAGCAATCTACGCATCTTCTGGAAGTCCTGAGATGGACTTGGTTCGCCAGGCAAACATTGCGCGCCTAGCGGCATCCTATCAGGAGACAGAGGCGTTGGCCCGATCAGAAGGTCTCGTGACTGCGCCCACGCAAAGCGGAGTCTTGACGATGGTCCATCTCCCCGGGACGCCGATGACTCTTGCGGCGGAGAAAGAGTTTACAACCAAGGCGCTGTGGAAGCACGGCGTCCATGTCCTCCCTGGAAGATGCTTCCGCGTGGCGGAGGAAACGAACGCGCTTTGCTTCCGCCTTAGTTTGGCGCGGCCCATGAGTGAAGTGCTCGCCGGCGTGCGGGCCATTGCGGCTGTGCGGGATGACTTGGCCCGCTAACCTGAAAGGACAATGGAAAATCGGTATTCAGCAAGCGACTGCCGCTGGTCTGGCGTCGGCACGATGGATTTCATCCAATTGTCAAATACGGCGTTTTCCGCCGCTTCTACGAGAGTTGTCGGGCCCGCATTTGGGTCGATCAAGTTGCGTCTGGCCACGGCCATGAGCGGCAAAGCGGTCTCGCCCGAAGGTCCAGGGTTGCGATTCTCCGCTGAAAATGGGGCGGTCGCGCGACGCGTCAGATCCCGGGCACCGTCGACTCCTCGTGCAGCTGCTCCATGGATGTCCCCCAATAGACCAGAGGCCTGCTGGACTAGGAAGCGTAGCATCATGAAACCCATCACGATGGTCTGCGCCTCAGCAATCAAAGACCCTCGCCGTGAGCCCGTGATCTTGACCTCAAAAAGAGGGTGCGACGGCTCCGGTCGGCCAGAGATCTGAACGCGCACAGTCCGCTCCAAGTCGCGTACAAGCCGCTCGATGTCTTCCACCGTAAAATCGTCCCTTACAGTGATTTCCACCTGCACAGGCGCTGACAAGGGAAGATGTGGACGCTCTCTGAGAACCTCTTCCACAAGCCGTGCCTGACGCTCCTGCATTGCAGGAAGGAGGATGGTCAAGGCCTCGACAAGATGGTGATCAGACACACCGGCCGCTGCGCGTTGAGCCCGAACGCAATCTGCGAGCGCGCGGCATGCCCATGCAACCCAATACTCATCGATCTCTCTTGTTGCGCTCCAGTGGACAAGCTTCCGCGCGAGGCGGACCCAATAGACCCCCGTCATCCCGTACCCGGGATTCTCCAGCACCTCCTGAATCCGTGCGAGAGCCATCTCCACGAGGTCCCGCCGTTCCAAGACCAACGCGATATTGGCCGCGATAGCAAGCTCACCGTTGGCCATTTGGTCACGGAAAATCTCCCCGAGAATTGCTGGAAGCTCAGCGTTCGCGATAGGTCGGCCAACGTCCGAAACCCGAACGCCCTTCAGGCCACGGAGCGTCAGTCCGCTGCATGTCGTGAGGACTTCCAGATCCATCTCGACGCCGTTGAATTCACAATCCATCAAGACGGAATACACGAACGTCTGGTCCGCGAGATTGCAATCCTCGAAGCGACATGCATGGAAGAAGTTGTTCTCGATCCCTGCCCGAGCCAGATTGACGGATCGGAAGATACAGGCGTCAAACAGGTTGTTTTGCATCACCGCGCCGGTCCAGTCGGCATGCTCCCAGAGGCACCGCGAGAGGCGGCTTTCCAAGATGGAACCACCCATGGCATGGCCACCTCGGAACGATGCCTCCTCAAGACGAGAGTTGGAGAGTTCGAAGTAGTCGAACTCGCAGTCTTCAAATCGAGTCCGGACCACCTCGGCACTACCGAAGTCGGTGCGGCCGAAATCGCAGCTTCGGAGCACGGAATCTTCGAACGTACTGCCTTTGAGGGTGGCTCGCTTGAAGGAGACCCCGAGCTCGTTCGGTGACATCGCGATTCCTCGGAACCGCTGATAACGCAGATCTTCTCCTTCGAACGCCCGCTTAGGCGGGGGCCATGCGAAGTCCCGACGCGGGGCCATGAATAATCCCAAGTTATGCGCACTGCCGATCGACCATATGAATCCGGCGTGCGATTGCGTGGAGGAGCGTTCTCAATTTGCCCGGCAAGACCCTTCGCTCAGCAAAGGGGCCGAGAGCACCCTCATCAACCCCACCTCCTCCCGCTCCAGCCCCTTCCAAGCCCCCTTCCTCCCGGCGCCGTCGTCCAGCTTCGCGAGCCTCCCCTCCAGGTACGCCCCCACGACGGCGGGATGCACGTAGGCGCGGCGGCAGACGGCGGGCGTGTTGCCCAGGCGCTCCGCGACGCGCTTGACGGCCGCGACGACGTTGCGCTTGCCTTCGGCCTTGCGCCGGAAGGGGCCGATCTCCTGGAGCGCGGCGAGGGCGAGGAGGGTGCCGGCCCAGGTGCGGAAGTCCTTGGCGGTGAAGTCGTCGCCGCTGATCTCGCGCAGGTAGGCGTTCACGTCGGTGGAGGTGACGTCGCGGACGACGCCCTGCTCGTCCTCGTAGCAGAACAGCTCCTGGCCGGGCATGTCCTGGCAGCGGCGCACGACGCGGGCGACGCGGGGGTCCTCCACCTCGACCTCGTGCTGGACGCCGGCCTTGCCGCGGAAGCGGAGCCTCACGCGGGCGCCCCGCACTTCGGCGTGGTCGTTGCGGATGGTGGTGAGGCCGTAGGAGCGGTTCTCCCGCGCGTACTCGGCGTTGCCCACGCGGGTGTAGGTGGTCTCCAGGAGGCGGACCACGGTGGCGAGGACCTTCTCGCGCGGGACGCCGGGGAGGTCCAGGTCGCGGGCGACGCGGGCGCGGATGCGCGGCAGCGCCTCGCCGAAGGCGGCCATGCGGTCGTACTTGGTGGCGTCGCGCGCCTCGCGCCAGCGCGGATGATATCGGTATTGCTTCCGTCCGCGCGCGTCGCGCCCGGTGGCCTGGAGGTGCCCCTGGGGGTCGGCGCAGATCCACACGTCCGTCCAGGCGGGCGGGATGGCGAGGCGCCTGATGCGGGCGAGGGTCTCGCGATCCTTGATGGGGCGGCCGCGCGCGTCGACGTAGGCGAAGCCTTTCCCTGCGCGGCGGCGCCGGAGGCCAGGCTGCGCGTCGGTGACGTGGCGGAGGCCCGCCTCGTGCGCGGCATCCGCGGGCTGGGGCGCCAGCGCGACGACGGCCTGCATGCGCGCGCGATGCGGCGCGCGCGGCGAAGCGCGTTCTGGCCGGTTCAGCGATGGAGGCGCCCCGAGGCGATCGCCGCCCCCGCGGCGACGGGCGGCAGCATCCAGGCCGCGACGCCGCCGCCCTCCAGCGCGCCGGAGATCCACGTGAGGATCGCCAGCGCGCCCAGGGCGCCCGCGACGCGCGGGCGCACGCGGAGGGAGACGAGGGCGAGGGCGACGCCCCAGAGCGACGCCGCGGCGAGGGCCGCCGCGGGCGAGATCGCTCCGAGGTCGCCGGGAAAGGGCGCCTCCATTCTACAGCCGGAACGTCGTGTAGTCGCCAGGGGTATTTCGACCTTCGGTCGGCCCTGGGCGGAGGGCGCCCGTCGGGTTCAAGATTCCCCGCCGTCCGGGTGAGCAGCGCGGCGAGGCGTGGTCGCGGGCTCAGCCCAGGAGGCCGCCCACGAGGGGGATGCTCTTGGTCACGCCCACGAGGCTGAAGGCGTTGGCGTCGCCGCCGACGTCGCACTGGTTGAGCGCGACGAGGCCGTCGGCCTCGCAGGTGGTCTTCTCCGCGTTGTCGTAGGAGAAGTCGCCGCCCTTGCCGCCGTAGGAGCCGCCGTCGTACCCGCCGGGCGCCTGGCAGCACTGGGGCGAGTCGTAGCCCTTCTTGCCCTCGTCGCCGCCGACGATGGAGAGCAGGTTCGCGTCGCCGCCCACGTCGCACTGGTTGACGGAGCCAAGGAGGCTCTCGGCCTCGCAGGTCGTCTTCTCCTTGTTGTCGATGGTCACGTCGCCGCCCTTGCCCTTCCACGAGGGGGAACCGCCGGGCTGCCAGGCGGGCTTGCCCTTGTCGCCGCCGCCCACGATGGAGAGCAGGTTCGCGTCGCCTTGGACGTCGCACTGGTTGACCGACGCGAGGAGGCTGTACGCCTTGCAGGTCGTCTTCTCCTTGTTGTCGATGGTGACGTCCTTGCCGTGGCCGTCCTTGTCCTTGCCGTACCCGTCCTTGCCGTCCTTGTTGTCGTAGCCGCCCTGGTTGCCGCCCTTGTGGTCGTAGGAGCCCGAGGGGTGGCTGGGCGGGGTGGGGGAACCCTGCTTGACGGTGGCCTCAGGCGTGCAGAGGTCGCTGCCGTCGACGTCGGAGAGCTCGATGTAGACCTTGCACTTCTGCGTCACGTTGGAGTCGAAGTCGGCGCCCTTGTGGCCGCCGTTTCCGCCCTGGGTCACGGAGGCCTCCTGGTCGCACACCTCGCTGCGCTTGACCTCCGAGAGCTCGACGTGGATGCGGCACGTCTGCGTGACGTCTGAGTTGTAGTCCGTGGACTTGGGCTTCCACCAGTCGGAGTATCCGCTCGCGGGCGCGCTGGGCGAGGAGGCCAGCGAGTTGAGCGCGAAGCCGGTCACGACGATCGCGACCACCGCGAGGGTGGCGAAGCCGAGCAGGTTGCGTGCTTTCATGCGCTGGGCCCTCTCCTGCGCACGATGCAAGTCGATGGTGGTGCAACCCTCCAACGTGATAGCATGCGACGAATGGTGCGCGGCGATGGAGTCCCGGCCGTCCCGCTATCATTCTCGCGCGGGTCCCTGGCGGGGCGCGGCGGTCCGGCCGCCTACTCGCGCGCCGCGGCGGTGCCTTCCCACGCCTGCCGCGGGTCGGGATACGCGCCCTGGAAGAGCGCCTCGAAGGCGAGCTGGTCCTGCCAGTCGCGCCTGCACGCGCAGCCGAGGCTCGCGAAGACGCGCTTGTCCTGGCTCACGTTGAACGCCTGGATCGCCTTGAGGACGTGCTCGTCGCACTTGCCGCAGTTGTGCGCGCCGCGGGGCTTGCCGCCCGCGACGGGGTCGCTCTTCATCACGGTGCCGGGGCACGCCTCGTGGCCGCGCTGGAGGATCTCCACGACGCTCCAGAGCCACGGGGTGCGATACTGGCCGCGCTTCCAGAGGCTCTCGACCAGCGTGTGGCTCTGCACGTTCATGGGGTTGAAGGAGACGGTGCTCGCGTGGGGCCCCGCCAGGCGCGCGGTCTCGACGCAGTCGCGGATGGCCTCCTCCTCCGTGAGGAAGGGGGGCTTCACCATGGTGTAGCACTTCAGCGTCACGCCGCCCTCTTGGGCGGCTCGGTCCTCGCTCGCTGCGGTCGCGCCGTGGGCCTTGGCGACGCGGCTCGCCTCCTCGAAGTCCTCCAGGAAGAACTCCTTGTTCACGCTGTGGCGCGCGACGGTCTTGTTCGCGCTCTCCAGCCCGACGCCGATCTCCAGCTTGGCGCCCGCGTGCAGGGCCGCCCGGATGGCGGCGACGCGCGGGGCGGTCACGTCAGGGGCCTGCGCCTCGACGTTGAGCTTCTTGACGGAGGCGGGCACGAGGGCCGCGATCTGCGCCTGCGCGTCCTCGCCCACCTCGTAGGGGTCGAGGAAGCTGCCGCTGGTGTAGATCTTCAGGATCGGCTCGCCCGCGTATTCGCGCAGCGCGTTGCGCATCTGCTCGACGAGCTCCGCGGGCTCGATCTTCCGGATGAAGGAGTCGTTGACGTAGCCGCAGAACGTGCAGCCGCCGCCCAGCGCCCAGCGGCAGCCCCGCGTGCGGAGGATGACGACGAAGGCCTTGACCTCCTCGCCCTCCATGCGATCGGGCTGCGTGAACGTCGTGCTGGGGTGCGTGGCGTCGCCGCTCTTGACCGTGAGGCGCCTCGCCTCGCGGGACGCCTTGGCCAGGGGCTGGTAGAACTTGGCGCGGGTGAACTCCTGCATCTAGGCGCCCCCCTTCTTCTTGCGGTCGACGTGATGCCTCACGGACACGCACGCGCCCTTGCGCATGGCGCCCATCTCGGAGCCCGCGACCAGCGCGCGCCCCACGCCGCGGAAGTCGCCGTCGTGGTGGAGGACGACCTCGTCCTCGGGCGCGACCTCGGCGTCTCCGCTCCTCACGCCCACGGCGAAGATGGTGCCGCGGGGGACGAAGTCGTCGATCTCCACGCGGTAGTGGCCCTCCTCCAGGAGGCGGCGGCCCCCTTCCAGCGCGAGGCTGAGGTAGCCGCGGTCCTGCGTCGTCATGGCGATCTGCTCGCCGCTCTCGGAGTCCAGGAGGCGCAGGAAGGGCGCCTTGCCCTTGACCTCCGCGCCCTCCACGAGGACGTGGCCCGCCTCGCCGAACTGGAAGCGCGCGAGGCTGCTCATGTCGTCGAGGCCGCGCTCGCGCCACGCGACGCGGGGCAGCGCGTCGGCGAGCTTGTTGAGCGTGCTGGCGAGGTTCTCCAGGCTCTCGGGGGAGAGCGGGTCCTTCTCCACGGTGTAGTGGAAGTCGGGGAGGGCGGGCTGCGCGATCTCCATCTCGCTCTCGTCCAGGTGCACGACGACGTGGTCGTAGCGGCTGCGCTCGGTGAGGGCGACGAGGGAGTCCTGGATCATGCGCTTCTCGTCCTCATCCCAGTGGCCCGTGACCGGCAGGTCGTAGGCGTTGGCGGGGTAGAGGTTCTCCAGCTCGCGCGGCACGATGCCCAGGGGGCTCGTGAGGACGACCTCGTGGATGGCGGCGCGGTTGCGCACGCGGTCCAGGGCGCTGAAGAGGATGCGGTGCGTCTTGCTGAGCGCGTAGGGCTTCGTCGCGCTGCACGGGAGCAGCACGAGGATGCGCGCGCTGGTGGGCTTGCGGTAGCGGCGCGCGAGGCGCCGGCGCCAGCGCACGATCTCCGGCCGGTCGAGGCTCTCCTTGCTGGTGGCGTAGAGGCGGCCGGGGCGCAGCAGCGGCGCGCGCTCGGCGAAGAACTGGTAGCCCTCCTTGTCGAGCCGGCGCAGGTGGGCCGCGAGGGCGGGCGTCGCGCGGCTCCTCTGCTCCACGAGCTCGCGCAGCTTCCCGGCGCGGATGGCGGCGTGGACGCGGGCGATCTCCTGCTGCACGGCGGCGCGCGCGTGGGCGACCAGCGTCTCGGGCTTCGCGTCGGGGAGAAGGCCGGCGTCCAGGGCCGCCTGCGCGGGGAGCGAGCCCTCGGGCGTGAGGTAGGCGCCCTGGCGCGCCGCGAGCACGGCCGCGGCGTCGTCGAAGAGATCCACGCCGGCGTAGGCGAGGAGCGCGATCTCCTGGGGCAGGCCGCAGCCGGGGAGGTAGAGCAGGCGCTCGGGGCCCGCGTTCTCGCGCAGCGCGGTCAGCGCCTTCGCGAGGGAGTAGGGGTTCTCGACGTGGCTGCGGGCGTGGCCCAGCGCCACGACCTCCGCGTCCGGGGGGAGGCGGCCGTTGGGGTCGACGGCGACGAAGCCCGCGTCGCCGCGGTGCGCCTGATAGCTTTCCTCGTGGCCCGCCTTCAGCAGGTCCGCGCCGCCCGCGGGCGCGTAGGGCATCTCGTCGTCCAGGACGAGGAAGGCCTGCGCGTCCTCCGGGGTGGGCGAGAAGCGCGACCCGCCCGCGAGGACGGTGGGGCGCTGGAGCGGGACGCGCGAGAGGGCGAGCCGGCCTTCGGGCGCGGGGAGGCCCGGCAGGTCCACCGCGAGGGCCAGGGGCGTCAGGCGGGCCTGGTCCTGGCGCGTCCACTGGAGGATGCGGGCCGCGGCGTCCCGGGCGACCGGCTCGAGCATACGTCCGCGCCCACGGGGGCGCTCGTATTTAAGGGGTGGCCGGGCCCCGCGGCGCCTCCCGGCGCCCGTGGCGGAGGCCTTCAGCCACCATCCGCAGATTCACGCTTCCGGGCCTCCGGGAACCGCGCGCCCCCTTTCACAGCTTTTCTCGCATAGGATGAAGGAGGCCCCCCGGATTTTTCACCTGCGGTGCTATCAAGGCGCCGCGGCGTGAGACCATGACGTACTCCAAGCCCCTCTTCGCCCCCGTGACCAACGACCGCGAGTCCGCCGGCTGCTGCTTCTACTACAACAACGCCGGCCAGGGCTTCTACTACTACGGCACCCCGCCCCAGGGCGTCAACCCCCAGGACATCAGCCTCAACGGCATCCTGAACGCCCTCCAGGGCAACAGCGTCGTGAGCGTGGGCAACAACGGCGCCGGCGTGACGCCCCTGTGCAACAGCGGCCTGCCCGCGACGCAGCCCCAGACCTTCGGCCTGCCCGTCGGCGTGACCGGCGTCCAGGGGACGGTCACGGGCCGCGGCTGCGCGTTCGTCTCCGCGGATGGCGACCTGGGCGCCTCCGTCGCGGGGCAGCAGGTGGCCCTCCCCGCCAGCACGACGATCCAGTCGGTCGCGGTGTGCCTCGCGCGCCCCGTGCCGGTGTGCATCGCCGGCGCGGTGTGCACGGGCTGATCGGGCCTACTTGCCGCGCCCGAAGCCGAACCTCTTCTTCGCCGGCTTCTCGTCGGCGGGCTCGGCGGCCGTCTCCTTCTTGCCGAAGGGCAGGCGCCTCTTCGGGGCCTCCTCCTTGGGGGCCTCGGCGGGAGCGGCCGGCGCCGCCGGCTCCTCCTTCTTCTTGCCGAAGGAGAAGCGCCCCTTCTTCGCGGGCTCCGCGGGGGCGGCCGGCGCGGCGGCGACGGTCGCGGGCGCCGCGGGCTCCGGGGGAAGCTCGGGCGCGGGCAGGTCGTCCACGCGGCTCTCGATGTCGTCGGCGGGGCGCGCGACGCCCTCCTGGATGACGTAGAGGCGACGCGCGCGGACGCCCCCGGACTCGGTGACGGCCTCCACCACGTCGCCGCGGCCCGCGCGGTACACCACGTCCACCGAGACCAGCGTCCCCTCGACCACGGGCTCCAGCGCGGCGCGGTGGTCGTCCCGGACGTGGGGCCCGGGCTCCGGCGCGGGCTCCGGGGGAGGAAGGGGGGCCTCCGGCGGGAGGCGGCGCTTGACCTCCAGCGCGTCCACCGCGTCGCGGACCTCCTCGATGCCCATGGCGTGGCGCGGCTGGAAGTGGCGCTCGGCGAAGCGGACCTCGTGGCCTTCGCCCATGGGCTCGGACTCCTGGGCGAGCTTGCGCTCGCGGGTGAGGCGGTCCTGGTCGAGGAGGGTCAGCGTCTCGTGGGTCTCCTCGACGATCTGCGTGCGCGGCTTCTCGGGGGCGGGCTCGGGGCTCAGGAGGATTCCTCCGGGAACTCGATGGAGAGGGGCAGCGCGGCGCGCTGGATCGTCCCTCCCGACGCCCGCGCGACCTGGGCGAGGACCTCGTCCTCCTTGGGCGCGAAGACGACGACGTGGACGGGGATGCCCAGGCGGCCCGCGCGCTGCGCGGCGGCGACGAGGCGGTCAGGCTCGGAGGGGCCGTCGGTGAGGAGCATCACCGCGTGCGCGCGCAGCGTGGGCTCTGCGGCGAGGCGGCCCAGGAGCGCCTGGAGCGCCGTCGCGGCGCGGGCCTTCCCCTTGGGGGCGGGCAGGTCGGAGGGGGGCGCGGCCTCGGCCAGCGACGCGCCGAAGGGATGCACGTGGATGGAGGCGACGCGCGCGGGCTTGGCCGCGAGGAAGGCCTCCAGCGCGGCGCGGGCGGCCTGGGCCCGCGTGTGCTCGGCGCTCCAGCGCTCGGCCATGCTGGCGCCGCAGTCCACCAGCACGCTCAGGTCGACGCGCGCGCCAGGCGGGGGCGGGTTCCGCGGGACGACCTCGATGGAGGGCGCCGGCGAGGGCTCGACGCGCACCACCAGAAGCTCGCCCACGACGTCGCCCACCTCGACGGCGGGGAGCGCGTCGGGGAGCGCCCGCGCGGCGTCAAGGAGCCGCTCGTCGGTCCACGACGAGGGCGGAGCGAGGACGACGCGCTCGGGGGCCACGGGCCGCAAGCCGGGGGGGCCCCCTTAAAGCTCACGGGAGCGGACGAGGCGCCAGACGGCGATCTCCTCGAAGAAGAAGCGGGCGGAGGCGACCTTCTCGTGGCGCAGCCCCGCGGAGGCCACCGCGCGGGCGAGGCGGTCGAGGTCCGCGCGGCTGGAGACGACGAGGTACGCGCGCCCTCCTGGCGCCAGCACCCGGGGAAGGTCCGCCACGAAGCGCTCGCTCACCTCGACGCCCCCCTCGCCGCCGTGGAAGGCGCGGTCGAGCCAGCCCTCGACGCGCTCCTCCTCGCTGCTGGGCAGGTAGGGCGCGTTGAAGGCCACCACCTCGAAGGGCCCGCGCAGCGCGCCCAGGAGATCGCCGCGCACGTCCATCGCCGCGCGCGGATTGATATCGATGGCCACGACGCGCGCGCCCGCCCTGCGCATGGCGTCCGCCACCGCGCCGCCGCCCGCGCCGACGTCGGCCCACCACGTGCCGGAGGGGCGCTCCGCGGCGAGCGCGCCGATGAGGAGGTGCGTGTCCTCCGCGGGCTCGTAGACGTCGTCCCTCATGCGCGGCGCGCGAAGCGGCCCTCGGCTCATAGCGCCTTGCCTGCGCGCGGAGAACGCTTATGGGCGCGCGGCCCGTGGTCCGCGCGGAGGCAAATCCATGAACCGATCCCCCTTCGTCGCGCTGGCGCTCCTGGCCGCCGCGCTCATTGGCCCTGCGCCCTCGGCCGACGCCACCTGCGTCACCGCCACCATCCAGGAGGGCCCCATCCACCTCGCGGACGCGCAGGCCGGCGACGGCTGCCAGCCGTGGGTCGTCGTCTACTTCTGCCAGGTCCGCTACTTCGGCGGCTCGCCGCCCCTGGAATGGACGTGCGCGCCGCTCCTGGAAGGCCCCGTCACGGGCCTGCCCTGAGGTGCTCCGCGACGCGGGCGAAGTCCTCGGGGGAGAGCTCCCCCGCGCGCTTCTCCGCGAAGGGCACGCCCTTGGCGCCCAGCGCGTTGGCGATCTTCTTGCGCCGCTGGGCGAAGGCGCGCTCCACCACGGCGTCGTAGTTGGGCGGCACCTCGAAGGCCGGAGGCCGCGGCGTCACCTTGACCAGCGCGCTCTCCACCTGGGGCGGCGGGTCGAAGGCGCCGGGGGGCACGCGGGCGACGATCTCCACGTCCGCGCGGCGCTGCGCGTTCACGCTGAGGCGCCCGTAGTCCGCGGTGTCCACCTTCGCCACGAGCCGGTCGGCGAACTCCTTCTGCACGAGGAGGACCGCGACGCGGAACTCCGTCGCGAGCAGCCGGAAGAGGAACGGGCTGCTGATCTGGTAGGGGAGGTTGCTCACGCACGCGTCGAAGCGCGGCCACTCCACCTGCACCGCGTCGCCGCGCAGCAGGTCCACCTGCGGCAGGTCGCGGGCGATGCCGTCCGCCAGCGCGGGATCGATCTCGACGGCGACCACCCTCGCGCAGCGAGGGACGAGCCGGCGGGTGAGCACGCCCTTGCCAGGGCCCACCTCCAGGACGACGTCATCTGGCTTGAGCCCGGCCGCGTCGACGGCGCGCTGCGCGTAGCGCTCGTCGCGCAGGAAGTGCTGGCCCAGGGGTGGGCGGCGGGGCACGCGGCCCTATCCTGGGGGCGCCACAAGAGGATTGGCCTTTGCGTCAAGGCGCGCGGCGCCTGCGCATCCACCCGACGTACACGCCTGAGCCCATGCAGACGAGGATCGAGATCGTTCCGCCAAGGGCCGTGCCGTAGCGCGAGAACCCTGGCGCGGCCCCGCTGTAGCCGTAGTACGCGAAGAACGTGAAGCCGCCAAGGCCCGCGATGCAGAGGAGCGTCGGGATCAGAGGCCACGGGCCGCGGGCGCCCCCGCTCCCCTCGCGGAGCATCGACATGGCGCGCTCACCGCATGCCGCCGCGCGGGGGCCCGCGCCGTCCGCCGAAGTCGTCCCCTTCGGGCGCCGGAGGCAGCACGAAGAGGTGGTACTTCTCGCCCGGGTTCTGGATCTCCGAGACGATGCGGTTGGCGATGAGCTTCTCGGGCTGGTGGAGCGCCTTGACGCGGCCGTCGATGTCGCGGAACGACTTGAAGGGGCCGTTGCGCTTCTTGTCGTCCAGGATGGCCAGCATGAGCTTCTTGCCCAGGCCGGGGAGGAGCTCAAGCTGGTGCATGCGCAGGGAGACGGGGCCCGCGTTGTTGTAGAACGTGACGAAGCGCTCCTCCTGCGCCTTCACCATCTGCTCGATGACGAAGGGGAGCTCGGACTGCGCCGCGTGGGTCATCGCCTCGTAGGGGACGCGGCCGCGCACGTGGTCGATGGGGCTCGCCGGGTCCTCCTTGAGTACGCCGACGCGGTCGCCCACGAGGAGCGTGACGTTGGGCTTGGGCGCAAGCTCCAGCGTGACGAAGTTGCGCTCGCCCACGCCGTATGCGACGGGGTCCTTGCGGCGCGCGTCGTCGGGCCTGCCCTTGGGCAGGTAGTCCAGGATGTAGACGTGGTCCTCCATCGGTTCCCCTCCGTGGAGACTAGGTGGACTCCCGGACGGTGTCGAGGATCTTCGCGATCTCGGCGTCGTCGGGCACGCTGCGGTCGCGCGCGAAGATGGCCTTCACGTCGTCCGCGTGGGTGGGCATGATGTCCGCGATGCGGTACGCGAAGTACTCCGTCATGCGGCCGCCCAGCTTGAGGAGGCGCTGCGCCAGCTCCTCCGAGCGCTTGGCGTCCATCTTGGTGAAGAGCTTCGCGTGCTCGAGGGCGAGGTTCTGCTCGTAGGACAGCTCGGTCCGCGAGGTCTGCTCGCGCTCCAGGAGGTCGCGGACCTCGCTGATGGTCACGAGGCGCGCGGGCTGCGCTGCGGCTTCCTGCGGCTTCTCGACGGCCATGGTCGCTTCACTCCTGCGTGGGGGCGGGCGTGATGAGGCGGAGATGCTCGGGGCGGGAGATGATCTGCTTCGTCTTGTTCCCGGCCTTGACCTCGATGATGAACGCGGCGCCGCGGCGCTCGACGACGTTGCCCGTGAGCCCCTGGAAGCGGGGGTGGGGCATGCCGTTCTGGACGGACGGGTTCACCGTGATGGCCACCTTCGAGCCCGGGGGGTAGTCGCGCAGCGAGTGGCTGGGCGGGGGGTTGCCGCGGGTGCGAGGGTGCTTGGCGAGCTTGTGGCGGGTCTTCGAGCGGAAGCCCTTGGAGCGGACGACCATGTCTGTTTCCTCCGTTTGTCGCTACAGTGGGGGAGCGTGGACTCGCCTGAGCAGGTCCAGCGTGCGAGGCACGCCAGTCCCCATATAAATAGGCTGGCGTCGAAACGCTTTTGGCGCGGGGAGTGCGCTGTGGCGAGCGGAGGCTTCGCATGCGTGCATCAGCGTTCTTCTTGATCGGCTTCCTCGTCGCAGCCTGGGCCGTGGTCGCCACCCCCGCAGGCAGCGCCGAGGTGATCCCCTCCTGCGTCCACGAGGACCCGGGCATCCTTTTCGTCGTCCACCAGTGCCAGGCCCTCGTGTGCGACACCGGCTGGCCCTGCGAGGACGGGCAATGGTACCTCTGCACCGTGGAGAACCTCTGCGTCTATTGCCCCAACGAGGTCTGCGGCATCTCCTGAGCCGGGCGCCCCGAGAGCCTGCCCGCCGACACCCATTTCCCCCACGGGACGCCAGGGAGGAAGGAAGGACCAGACCTTGGGGGATCGCCGCTTCGATGTCCTGTACTCCCGCATCCGGGATGCCCCCGACCGGACGGCGGAGCTGGAGCGCCTCTCGGACGAAGAGGTGATCGCCGCCCTGGCGGCGGCCTCGCGGGCGGCCGATCCCCTGCTGGCCAACGTCCTGGCCACCGAGGCCCAGAACCGCACGTTCCGGGCGACCGCCATCACGAGCAACCTCGGGGAGGGCGTCGCGGTGCTCGACCGGGCCTGGCGGGTCCTGCTTCTCAACCCCGCCGCGGAGAAGATGCTGGGCCTCACGGCCCCCGTCGCCCTGGGGCGGGAGTGGCACGACCTCGTGCATCCCTTCTGCACGATGCTGGCGTGCCCCATGCGCAGGCTGCCGGGGCTGGGGGAGTTCCACCAGGACGACGACGCGCTGCTCATGCGCAGGGAGGGGCGCACGATCCCCGTGGCCATCACCGTAACACCCCTGGTGCGCAACGGCGCCGTGGAGGGGGGCGTCATCGTCATCCGCGACATCCGCGAGCGCAAGCAGCTGGAGGACGAGTCCCGCGAGAAGGAGGAGCGCCTGGAGCGCATCCTGGGCACGGTCGCGGAGGGAATCCTCATCATGGACCTCCAGGGGCGCATCACCTACGCGAACGCCGCCGCCGAGCGCATCCTCGGACGCGGGCCGCGGGACCTCATGCAGCGCACCTACTACGATCCGGTGTGGAACTTCACGACGGCCGAAGGCAGCCCGCTGCCCGTGACGGACCTCCCCTTCCGCCGGTCGCTCCTCTCGGGCCAGCCCCACGCCGACCAGGAGATCGGTGTGGAGCGCCAGGACGGGGTGCGCATCGTCATCAACGTGAACACCGTGCCGCTCCTGACGCCCACCCGGAGCGTGAGCGGGCTCATCGTCTCCTTCGCCGACATCACCGACAAGAAGGGGTTCATCCGCCAGCGCGAGGCGGCCGAGGCCAAGTTCCGCGCGCTCCTGGAGTCCGCGCCCGACGCCATGGTGATCGTGAACAGCCGCGGCGAGATCGTCCTCGTCAACAAGCGCACCGAGGAGCTTTTCGGGCACGCGCGCGAGGACATCCTGGGCAAGTCCGTGGAGGTGCTCATCCCGCATCGCTACGCAGAGCGCCACGCGGAGCACCGCACGGACTTCTTCACCTTGCCCAAGGCGCGCCCCATGGGCGTGGGCCTGGACCTCCACGGCCTCCGGAAGGACGGCACCGAGTTCCCAGTGGAGATCAGCCTCAGCCCCATCCAGACGCCGGAGGGGACGCTGGTCGCGAGCGCCATCCGCGACGTCTCGGGGCGGGAGACGGCGAGGCCCGCGCCGCGGGCCATCCTCGTGGACGATCCGCGCCGGTCGGCCTAGGACGCGGGGGCCGTCTCGGCGGGGGGCTCGTACTCGACCTCGACGATGTCAAGCTCCGCGACCTTCGCGCCAACGCCCAGCAGGCCCGAGAGCGAGGGCTCCGTGCGCCCCTCGTCGCCGCTCACCAGCTCCTTGATGTAGAGCCCGGCGTCGCCGCGGATGAGAAGCGTGGCGCGCTCGCCCTCGTGCTCCTCCACCTGCACGTCGAGCACGCGGCGCTCGCGCACGAGGTCCGCGCGGCGGTGCTCCACGCGCTGGGGAGTCCGCTGCTGGACCGCCTGCCCGCGGAGCGCGTCGGCCGCCCCGCGCAGCGCCGCGGCAGGGACGGCCGCCTCGAAGCGGACGAGGGCGCGGTACGTCTTGCCGCCGCGGTGCTCCTTGATGGCGGCGATCTCGGCCTTGGGCGCGAGGCGCAGCTCCGCGACCTCCACGCGCCCGCCGCTCCCCTCCTTCACGAGGGCAGGGAAGACGGAGAGGTCCAGCGTCCGCACGCGCGGGTCCTTCAGCTCCAGGATGAACGGGCGGCCGGTGCCCAGCGTGCGGGCGTCGATGTCCTCGCGCCCGGCTCCATGGAACGACTCCTCCGTGGCGCCCGACGCGGCGAGGAAGGGCGCGGCGACGAGCTCCTCGACGCTGGTGGCGTACTGCTTCCCCGTCTCGTGGCACTCGACGCACCCTTTTCCCTGGCAGCGGCGGCAGGGCCACCTCGTCTGCGGGATGGTGCGGTCGAGCTTTCGATATCGCCCGAAGACGCAGAGCCCGCCGTGCTGAAGCTCCGCGTCCAGGAAGCGCGTGTCCACCACGGCGGCGAGGTCGGGCGCCTTGAAGTCCACGGCCTTCCCCGTGCGCGCGGCGACCTTCTTGCCCGTCTCGCGGTTCAGCTCCGCCTGGATGCGCTCCGCCGTCGCGGCCGTGCCCAGCGCGGCGTTCACCTCCGCGTCGCGCGCCTCGATGGCCGGGTCCACCCGCGTCCCCACGAGGAAGTGCCGGTGCTCGTAGGGCGAGAGCGCGTCGATGGCGGCCTGCGCCAGGAGGTCCGTCTCGGCTGCAAGCCCCTGGCACACGAAGCACGAGGGCGGGCTCACCTGCGGAGCGCCCGCGGCCTCGCGCAGGAGCGCCCCGCGCTGCTCGTTGGTCAGGCCCGTGTCGACCTTGCCGAAGCGGCGCCCCAGGCACGCGTCGCAGAGCCCGAACTCGGCCTGCGCGCGGCGCGCAGTCTCCACGTTCGCGGCGGCCAGAAGGGGGCGCTCGGTCATGCTCGGGGGCGGCGAGGCGGCGCCCCAGCGTAAAGGTTGGCAGGCCTACGCGCGCAGCAGGGCGCTGAGGGCGCGGCGCAGCCGCCCGCGCGGCCGGGGCTCGGGCGCGAGGACCACGCCCTCGGCGCGGAGGAACCAGGCGGTCTCGCGGTCAAGGGGCTCGTCGCGGAGGAACGGGGCGGCAGGAAGCATGGGTCCCTGTTGGCGCGCCGGGGTGCTCCGGCTTGCGCCGCCGCTCAGGGCCGGCGCACGCCGGGCCAAGGTACATCCACGCCGCCGGCCGATGAAGCGGCATGCCCGCCGAGTCGGTCCACTTCCGCGTGCGGCCCCAGACGCCCCTCTCCGCGTTCACCGCCAGCCGGCCGGGCCTCTCGCTGACCGTGTGGTGCAACTGGGAGTTCGACGTCTACGAGCTCTCCGGCGGCACGGCCGAGGACGCGGCGGCCCTCGTCGCCGCGATGCAGATGCCGCCCGGCTCCACCGAGGTGCACGCCTTCGACGAGAACGTCCACGTCGTCGTGGGCGTCTGCGCGGACGTGCAGCACGGCTGCGCCGTCGAGAGCATCGACGAGGCCAAGTGCCTCCACGTCCCGCCCGCGCGCTTCCACGAGGGGTGGGAGGAGTTCCGCATGGTGAGCTTCAGCGAGGAGCGCACGCGCGCCGTCTTCGCGAGCCTGCGCAAGGCCGGCGCCGAGGTCCACCTCGTGGCGAAGCGTCCCCTGAATCGGCAGGCGCTCCTCTGCCACGACAGCCCCGCGGTCAACACGCTCTTCCAGGGGCTCACCGACAAGCAGGCCGAGGCCGTCGTGCTCGCGCACCGGCACGGCCTCTACGCCTCGCCGCGGCGCACCACCGCCGCCAGCATCGCCGACGCCGTCGGGCTCTCCCGCAGCACGTTCGAGGAGCACCTCCGCAAGGCGGAGAACTCGCTCCTCGGAGGGCTCGCGCCCTACCTGGAGCTTGACGCCCGCACGAGGGCGAAGCGCAAGGCCGAGGCGGCGGTGGCTCCGACGAAGTAAGGACGGCTTCACTCGTCGGACTGCGCTGCCGACGCGTCCTTGAGGGCCCTTTCGAGAAGCTCCTCCACCCGATAGACTCCGGCGTGCGCGCGCAGGTAGCCCAAGTCCATCCGCGTGCCCTGACGCGCGAGGACGCCGACCGCGTCGTCGTAGTCGATCCCGCGCCGGAGCCTGACGTTCACCAGCTTCCGCAGGACGAGGTCCTCGGGGCTCAGGACGGGAATGTCTTCCCCCCGCAGTTGGACCGTGACGCGCCGGGAATACTCCCGATCATGGACGGGGTTGGGCGGAGTGAAGAAGACCTCCAGGGTCAGGCCTGATGGAAGGTCCGCCGCGAGCCGCTTCCCCCACTGGGGGTCCGTGCGCTCGTGGATGCCCGCGAGGCTCTCCTGCTCCAGGAGCTTCCTGACGCGTCCGCGCTCCTCGAAGGCGAGGTGAACGACGAGGTCGATGTCTCCGGACGCGCGGGGGAATCCGTGGGCGGCGACGGCGTACGCTCCAACCAGCATGAATGGAAGGCCGGCCTCGCGGAACCGGCGGGCCCAGCTTACGACTTGGTCCAGGGTGTCGGCCGCCAAAACCGAGGCCTCCGGGAGCCGCCGGCGATCGCAAGCTCGCGCGCGAGGTCCGTGAGGCCCGCGGCCAGCGCGATCCCTTCCGCAGCCGACATCGCCCGCATCTTGCGGATGACGTGCGCGTCGATCTGCGTGTGGCGGATGGGCTCGTCCACGACTGGGGGAGACCGCGTGGCGTGAAAAGGCCTTCGATGCCGGCTCGATCGTCAACTCCGGTAGAGGTCCCCCACGAGGTACTTCAGGCCGGTGTCCACCGCGAGGGTCACGACGGCGGCCTCGGGCGGGAGCGTCCCGGCCAGGCGGAGCGCCGCGGCGACGTTGAGCCCCGTGCTGGTGCCCGCGAAGACGCCCTCCTCGCGGGCGAGGCGGCGGGCCGTGGCGCGGCCCTCGTGCTCGTCGATGGCCACCACGTCGTCGTAGAGCGCGGGGTCGAGAAGGGGCGGCCGCGGGACGCCCGCGGTGCCCTCCACGCCGTGCGTGCCGCCGCGCCCCTCCGAGAGCCACGGCGAGGAGGCGGGCTCGACCAGCCTCACGCGCACGCCGGGCTTCTCCTTGCGGAGCACGCGCGCGACGCCCATGGAGGAGCCCGCCGTGCCCACGATCTGCACGAAGTGGGTGACCTCGGGGCAGGCGCGCAGCACCTCGGCGGCCAGCGGCGCGTAGCCGTCAAGCTGGTGGCGGTTGTTGAACTGGTCCGTCCAGAAGGCGCCCGTCTCCTTGACGATCTCCTCGACGCGGGCGCGCATCTGCGGCACGAGGCCCGGGTGCACCTTGCCTTCGGGCGTGGCGATCACCTCCACCACCGCGCCCAGCGCGCGCGTCATGTCGATCTTCTCCCGCGCGACGGCGTCGTTGGTGACAATGGTCAGCGGGTGCCCGAGGGCGGCGCAGGCCAGGGCGAGGCTCGCGCCGGTGCTGCCGCCGGTCAGCTCCACCACCTGGCCGCCCGGCTTGAGGCGCCCCTCGCGGCGCGCGCCCTCGACCATGGCGAGGGCCATGCGGTCCTTCATGCTGCCCGTGGGGTTCGCGCCTTCGAGCTTGACGAGGACGCGGGCGCCGCCCTGGGGGCGGAGCCTGGCAAGCTCCACGAGGGGCGTGGAGCCGATGGCGGAGAGGATGCTGGAGGCGCGCACGTCCCGGGGGACGCGCTCCAGGAGAAAGAGCCTTCGGGCCGCGGCGGCGACGGAGGTCCGCTCACGGCAGGAGCGCGGGGCCGCTCACCGCGCCGCAGAGCGTCCCGCCGTCGTAGGGGCGGCAGCCGCTGGCGTTGCCCGTGGCGCTCACGCCGTCCGCGCTGGCGACCGCGTCGCCCGTGCCGCTCACCGCGATCGTCGAGCGGCCCTGGTCGTCCGCGCTCGCCTGCGTGGAGGGCCAGCAGTGCTCGACGCCGTTGGCGAGGAGCGCGCACGTCTTGGCGTCGGAGGTCGTGACGGCGATCGCGTCGCCTCCGAGGTAGTCCGCGGCGGAGCCGTCGCTCTTGTCGCCCCAGCATCGCACGTCGCCGGAGGCCAGCGTCGCGCAGGTGTGCCGGGCCGCCGTGCTCACGCGCGTGGCGCCCACGCCGAGGTGATCCGCGGCCTGGCCCGCTGCGTTATCACCGAGGCAGCGGACGTCGCCGCCCGAGGTGACGACGCAGAGGAACGCCGCGGCGAAGCTGGAGCTGGCGCCCACGGAGAGATCGACCGCGTCGTGCCCCGAGTAGCCCAGCGTCGGGTCCGCGCCCCAGCACGCCACGTCGCGGCTCGCCAGGAGGGCGCACGCCTCGAACGTGCCGACGCTCACGCGCGTCGCGTCGCCGCCGGAGTACCCCTCCGACTCGCCCCAGCTGTCGTCGCCCCAGCAGCGGACGTTCCCGGAGCGCAGCGTCGCGCACGCGCCGTAGCGGCCGGCGCTGGCCTGGACCGCGTCGCCGCCCAGGTAGTCGGCCGCGTCGCCCGCGTTGCCATAGTTGTACGAGCCCCAGCAGTGCAGGTTCCCGCTGGCGAGGACGACGCAGGCGTGCCCGTTGCGCTGCGCGACGCCCACGGCGTCGCCGCCCAGGTAGGTGTCGTCGGGAGAGTAGCCGGAGGGGCCGCCGCAGTGCGCGGTGCCGTTGGGGAAGAGCGCGCAGGCGCCGTCGATCTGCGTGGCGCCCCACCAGCGGCCCGTGGCGTGCCCGGTCGCGCTCACGGCGACGCCGGAGCACTCGGCGTTCGAGGTCGCCTCGACGCAGAAGAGGTCGTTCCCCGTGGGATCGTCGACGCCCGCGGAGAGGGGGACGAGCGTGAGGGCGAGGAGGATCGTGAGGGGGACGAGCGGTCGCATGGGCCAGCCTCGCGTGCGGGAGACGGCCTCCTCGTCAAAAGGGATGCCATGAAGGCCTATGCGATCGGCTCAGGCGTGGAGGAAGCTCAGCAGGGCGTACACCAGGAACGCGGGCCACACGAGGGCCTTGAGGAACCCCACGACGCCCCACCAGAACCCGCTGGCCGCCTGGATGTAGTAGACCGCGGCGCCCAGGAACCCCAGGAAGTACGCCGCGCCGCCGCCGGCTGCGCCTCTTGCGCCCATCGCAGAGGGGACGCCTTCCCCGTGCTTGAAGGGGGAGGGGCCGCCTCCTAGGCGTCCGGGATCTCGGGCTCGACGAGGGCCATGAGCTGGTCGAGGGACTCCTGCCAGCCCATGGTGGCGAACTCCGTGGGGATCTGCGCGGGCACGCCCTCCTGCACGATGGTGACCTCGGTGCCGGCGAGCACCTTGCGCAGGTCGATGGTCGTCGTCATCTCGCCTGGCATGCCGGGGCTGTCGAAGCGGTTGGTGTAGCGGATGCGCGTGTGGGGCGTCAGCTCCAGGTAGCGGCCGCCGAAGGAGCTCGACGACCCCGTGCCGAAGTTCGTGAACGCCATCTTGTAGCCGCCCCCGACGCGCGCGTCCAAGGAGGTCACCTTGCCGGTGAACCCCTTGGGCGGAAGCCACTTGGCCATCGCCTCGGGGTCGAGGAACGCCTTGTAGACGCGCTCGGGCGGCGCGCGGATGATGCGGTGCAGGCGCACCGTTCCGGTCTTCGGCGGGGCTTCCGGGGTCTGGGGCTTCGTCGTCATCGGATCACTTCCTCTTGCGATGCTTCGGGAGCGGCGCCGTGGCGCGCGCCTCCACGTCGTCCAGGACGTCCTCCCAGAAGACGCGGTAGCGCACGAGCCACGAGAACGCCGCCGAGAGCGGCCGCGCGTCGAGCGCGCACCTGCGCACGCGCCCCTCGGGCGTCTGCACGAGGAGGCCCGCGTCCTCCAGCACGCGAAGGTGCTGCGAGATCGCGGGCAGGCTCACGTCGTGCGGCTCCGCCAGCTCGCCCACCGTGCACTCGCCCGCCGCCAGCCGCTCGACGATGGCGAGGCGGATGGGGTGCGCGAGCGCGCCGAAGACCGAGGGGAGGTCGGCCGGTGGACGCTTAAGCATCTGGCTAAGAATCGCCCCCATGATGCTTAAGGATTTGCTTAACCATGGCCTCAGAAGCTAAGCTCCGCCCCGGCGCTGGGGCGGCCATGACGAAGACGGCCCCCGACCTGAGGCCCGAAGGGTGGGACTCCGCGTCCGCTTCCTACGAGCGCGTGATCGCCCCCAACACCGCGCGCTACGCGGAGGACCTGCTGCGCGCGGCGGGCGTGCGCGCCGGGGAGCGCGTGCTCGACGTCGCGACCGGCACGGGCGCCTTCGCCCTCCTCGCCGCGCGCCGGGGCGCCAAGGTCCTCGCGACGGACTTCGCGCCGGAGATGGTCCGCCGCCTGGAGGCGCGCGCGGCGCGCGACGGGATCGCGGGCATCGAGACGCGCGTCATGGACGGCCAGCGCCTAGACCTCCCCGACGCGTCGTTCGACGCGGCCGCCTCGGTCTTCGGGCTGATCTTCTTCCCCGACCGCGGCGCGGGCCTGCGCGAGATGCGCCGCGTCCTGGCGCCCGGCGGGCGCGCGGGGATCGTCGCGTGGAGCGCGCCGGCCCGCGTGCGCGTCGTGAGCGCCGTGAGCGACGCGGTGCGCGCGGCGCTGCCCGAGCTTCCTTCGCCCGCCTCCACGCCGCCGGTGTTCAGCATGGCGGACGCCAAGCGCGCCGAGGCCGAGATGCTGGAGGCGGGGTTCCGGGACGTGCGCTCGACCACGCTGGACCACGCGTGGGAGTTCCCCACGGCGGAGAGCGTGTGGACCGACCTCGCGCCCGCCTCGCCCGTCTTCGCGGCGATGCTCGCGACCCTGCCGGAGGAGAAGCTCGGCCGCGTCCACCGCGCGCTCGTGGAGAGCCTCCGCGCCGAGTTCGGCGCGGGGCCCGTGAGGCTCTCCGGCGAGGCGCACGTCGTCGTGGGGACGCGATAGCCTTCACTCCACGCCCAGCGCGGCGGCGATGGCGCCCGACTCCTCGGGGAGCAGCGGCGTCCGGCTCGCGGCGAGGTCCTCCCCCATGTGGGCACGGGACGCGGTGCCCGTGAGGACGACGACGCCCTGCTCGCGCCAGAAGCGGAGGACCACCGACGCGGGCGGGACGCCCAGGCGCGACGCGGCGGCGCGCACGGCCGGGTGCGCGAGCAGCCCGGGCGCGGCCGTGAGGAGCGAGAACCCCTGGTAGGCGAGGCCGCGCTCGCGGCAGAAGCGCCGCGTCTGCGCGTCCGCCTGCGGGTGGACGAGCGTGCGGTTCTGCACCACGGCGGGCTTGACCCTCGCGCCCTCGTGGAGCGCGCGCAGCTGCTCGGACGTGACGTTGGAGACGCCCAGGAGCCGCGCGCGGCCCGCCCGCTGCAGGTCCTCCATGGCGCGCCACGCCTCCCAGTCCGCCTCCGCGAGCCCGCGCGCGACGGAGGGGCCGTGGAGGACGAACGAGTCCAGCGCGTCGACGCCCAGGTGCTCCAGCGACGAGGCGAAGGACTGCTCGACCTGCCTCGCGACGGGCGCCTCCGGGTCGTAGGGGAGCCGGTGGTCCTGCCCGCGCAGGAACGTGAACTTGGTCTGGACGAAGACCTCGTCGCGACGCAGCGCGCCGCCGGCTAGCGCGGAGCGCAGCGCGGCGCCGACACCCGCCTCGTGGTAGTGCCGCCGCTGGTTCGCCGTGTCGAGGCCGCGGAACCCGGCCGCAAGCGCCTCGCGCACCAGCGCCTCGGTGCGCTCCTCCTTCCACGCCGTGCCGTAGATCATGCCGGGCACGCGGACGCCCTGGACCGAGACGCCGTCCGTCTCCACGGAGCCGGGAGGCGGGGCGCGATGCAAAGAGCGATCGGCGCGGGGCTCAGGAGCCGGCGGCCTCGAACTCGCGCTCCTCCCACATGTCGTAGGCCATCCCAATGGCGGCGGCCTCCGCGAGCACGCCCACGGCGAAGAAGACGTGGGCCACCAGGAGAGTGCCCCACACCGTGACGCCCGCGACGAGGACGCGGCCGGCGCCCACGTCGAAGAAGAGGAGCAGCCCCAGCGCGGCCGCGGCGGCTGCAAGCTGGATCGTCGATCGAGCGGTGCGCTTCACGCGGCCGGGCGCGCTGGTCGCCGCGATCTGGCGGCTGTTCGCGACGGCGAGCCCGACGAGGACGACGCCCAGCGCGAGGTGGAGGAGGCGCAGCCACATGGGCGCCCCGCGGAACGCGCCCAGGAGGAACTCGGCCACGACGAGCCACGTCATCCAGTAGAGCATCTTCCAGGGGGAGGAGGGCACGGCGACCCGACCCGCGCTGGCGTGCATGAACGCGTCGCTCGGCGCGCGCCACCCCTCACAGAGGCACGTGCGCCCAGTCTTGGGCGTAGACCGCGTCGCCCACCAGTTGCGGGCAGGGGCCATCGACCTCGCCCACGACGCCTCACCGAGGATCGACCCTGCGAGGGCATCGAACCCGTCGGTGGGGGCCTCGGTTCCTGTTCTAACGCGAGCCTTACGGATTGCACCGCCCTCATCCGCTCGTGCGGGCCCCCCCTCTCGTGTGATCAGACGACGGGTATTCCTCAGGAGGAACGAAATTCACAACACATCTCAACTCCTCCGACAGAAACTCTGAATCGTTTGCCGGTGTTCGCTGGCCGGGATCTAAGAAATGAACCGACCGGGGGCCATCTTCATCGGAACCACCAGCCTCGAATTGGCCGACTTGGTCGTCGCGCTCGCGCGTGGTTTGCGTGTGGGCCGCGAGGAGGTAATCCTTGGCTTTGAGCACGAAGGCGCCAGCATAGAGGATCTGCGTCGGGTCATGCGCGGCGCGCGCCTCTTCCTTTTCCTTGAGGACGAATCTCCCAACCCTCGCGCGCGGGTCGAAATGGAGATTGCACGAGAACTTCCTGGCACACACATCCGCTTCATACCCCCTTCGCCAATCACTTACTGGTCTGCTCCGCGGGACGTGGCGGTCTGGGGCTCGCCACGCGGGCTCGCCCAGACGCTCTTGAACGTCCTCTCTGAGCACGATTTCATGCACGAGCCCGTCCACGAGCTGCTGGATCGGGTCATGGAGCGGAACCATTTTCCCCCGTTTCCCATGGCTGAGGCGCCGCCCCCACGGGCGGAGGGTCCCACGGAGGAGGAGGCGATGGCAGGCTTGGGCGCGTTCATGGATGAGCCGGGCGCCGCCGCAGCGCCTCCGCCCGGAGCGGAGCGGTTTGTCAACGTCGCGTTCGCCGCGCCAGGCGCCTCCCAGTCGTTCGCCGCGTCGCGGTCCCTTGCGCACGACGGCGACTACGTGCTCCGCGTCGCCATCGGCACGCAGCCGCGCGAGACCATCGTGCGGGACGCCCCCGCGCACGGCTTCGACGCGGGCCTCCTCCCGGCCGGAGGCGCGTGGCTCGACGTCGTCGTCGCGAGCGAGGATCTCTCCATCCCCCACCGCAAGCACGCCATGTTCCTTCCTGACGAGGGGGACGCGTGGGCGTGCTCCTGCCGCCCCGGGAGCGCGCCGCACACGTGCGACCCGGGCTCGCGCGCGCACGCCATCGACATTCCCGTGCGCACGCCGCGCGAGGGGAACGAGGCGCGGCTCCGCCTCGTTGTCTATTGCATGAACAATGTCGTGCAGTCGCAGCGCGTGCGCGCGCGCCTCGCCCCCGAGGAGCGCGACGAGGAGGACGCCCTCGAGTCAGTCGTGGACTACACGCTGACGCGCTCGCTGCGGGACGCGCCACGCCTCGCGCCCGCCGCCGCGGGCATCATGACGAACGACGAGGGAGGCGTCCACCGCATCGTCCTCAACGCGGGGGGCGACGAGGACGCCCTCGTGTGGCACTTCGGAGACAACTACGTCGACGGCCAGCTCAAGGACGCGCGCTACCAGCTCGCGGTCGTCGCGGCAAAGAACCCACGCGACGACCCCGAGAAGTGGGACTCGCGCGGGGACATGGCGGGCGGAAGGCCCCTCTCTGAGTTCGCGGCGGACGTGCGCAACCTCGCGCGCTTCGGCGCGAAGGCATGGCAGGCGCTCGCGAGCACGGAAGCGTCCCAGCGCGTCCAAGCGCTCGCGCGCCTGCGCCGCGAGGGCGGCACGCCCCTGCACATCGCGCGCGCGGAGGACACGGGGCCTGCCTTCCCGTGGGCGCTCGTGTACGACATCCCCCTCTACGCGGACGAGTCGCGCTGGCGCGACTGCGACATCATGCAAGACGCCACGAGACTCGCGGACGCCTCTCGCGCGACGTGTCCGCTGGGGCCGCACAAAGAGGACGTCATCTGCCCGTACGGCTTCTGGGGCGTGCGGTTCGACCTCGCGAACCCCGCCTCGTCCAAGGACCGGGATGCGGAGCCGCTCGTGCGCGCCCCGGCCTCGGGTGCGCTCCTCCTTACGGCCCTCAACGCGACCATCGCCACCGCGGGGCTCCACGGGCAGGCCCTCGCGCGCATCAACCCCACCCGGTTCGTCGTGAGCGACCGCCCCACGCGGGAGGGCATCCGCGCGGCTCTCGCGGACGCGAACCTTGCCATCCTCTACTTCTTCTGCCACGGACGGAATGTGCTCAACTCGTCCGCGAAGCCCACGCTCACGCTCGTGCTCGGCGCGAAGGACACGCTCGACCCGGGGGACGTCATCAACTGGTTCGCGGACGAGGACGCGGCCGCCGCGGTGGCGAACTGGCGCGAGCGCCGCCCGCTCGTCTTCATCAACGGGTGCAGCACCGTGCGCGTCACGCCCGACTCGAAGCCGAACTTCGTGGACGTCTTCTCGCAGGTCTCGGCCAGCGGCATCGTTGGGACGGAGATCCCGGTCATGCCGGGCTTCGCCGAGGAGTCGGGGCGCGTCTTCCTCGAGGCGTTCGAGAGCAGCCAGACCGTCGGCACGGCCTTGCGACGTGTGCGCCACGCGGCCTTCGCGCGCGGGAACGTCCTGGGGCTCGCGTACACCGCCTATGCGCCCGCGGGCCTTCGGCTAGAGGAGGAGTGAGATCATGGCCGACGCGACGCCACTTGGCACCGTCCTCGCCCTCGGGAACGACGCGCTCGCGATCGCCGGCGCGCTCTCGTTCGGCGTCCTCCTTGGTTGGGTGACGCACCGGACGGTGCGCCGGCAGAAGGCCGCGCCCACTCTCGCGGACGTGGGGACCGTCGCGACGACGCTCCTGGGCGCCGCCATCACGGCCGTCTTCCAATCGCCTGGGCTCTTTGGCGCCTACGGCATCGGGCTGGCCATCGGCTTCTTCTGGTACCTCCGCCACGCGGAGAAGCGCGAGACCGCGTGGAAGAAGGCAGCGCAGGCGGCCATCGACGCGGGAAAGCCATTGCCCGTCGACGCGCCCGAAAGTATCAACGTCGACCTTTGGATGAACCAGGCGCCCACGCAGCGTGGGCCGACGCCGCCCCCGTGACCTCACGGACTCTCCCGCCGAGTTCCACTCGATCATCGGTCGTCGCATCGTGGAGCGGCTCGCGCCCGAAGGACCATCGCTTCCGAATCTACCACGCCGCCCTTGGCTACGCCATGCGCGATGACGCTTCGTTGGCGCGGGCGAAAGTGGGGTGTGATATGACAAAAGGGCCCGCGCGACGCGCCGGCCATCGTCACGGACCCCGAGGTCGTGCGCCGCACGCTTGAGGCGAGCGAGCGCCTGACCCGCCTCACAGGATGATGTCGATGTCCAGCTTCTCCGCCAGCTCCTTGTAGCGGTTGCGGATGGTGACCTCGGTCACGCCGGCGACGTCGGCCACCTCGCGCTGCGTCCTGCGCTCGCCGCAGAGGATGCTGCTGATGTAGAGCGCCGCCGCGGCGACGCCCGTCGGGCCGCGCCCGCTCGTGAGCTCCTTGTCCGCGGCCTGCTTGAGGATCTCCACGGCCTTGGCCTGGATCTCGCCGCTGAGCTTCAGCTCGGAGCAGAAGCGGGGGATGTAGTCGATGGGGCTCGTGGGCATGAGCTTCAGCTTCAGCTCACGCGCGATGAAGCGGTACGTGCGGCCGATCTCCTTGCGGCTGACGCGGGAGGCGTCGGCGATCTCGTCGAGCGTGCGGGGCACGTTGCACTGGCGGCAGGCGGCGTACAGGCTCGCGGCCGCGACGCCTTCGATGCTGCGGCCGCGGATGAGGTTCTTCTGCACGGCGCGGCGGTAGACCATGGCGGCCGTCTCACGCACGTTGCGGGGAAGACCCATCCTGGACGCCATGCGGTCCAGCTCGCTGAGGGCGAAGGCGAGGTTGCGCTCCGTGGCGTTGCTGACGCGGATGCGGCGCTGCCACTTGCGGAGGCGATACAGCTGGGCGCGGGACTTGGTGGGGATGTTCTTGCCGTAGGAGTCCTTGTTGCGCCACCCGATCTCCGTGGAGAGACCCTTGTCGTGGATCGTGTAGGTCATGGGGGCGCCGACGCGGGCGCGCTTCTCGCGCTGCTCGTGGTCGAAGGCGCGCCACTCGGGGCCCTGGTCGATGAAGTGCTCGTCGAGGACGAGGCCGCAGGATTGGCACACCAGCTCGCCGCGTTCGTAGTCGCGGGCGATCTGCTTCGACCCGCACTCGGGGCACTGGGTGATCTCTTCGACCTGCTCGTCGGCGTTCTTCTTGTCTTGGGGCGGCATCGGGAGTCGCTCTCCGGTTGGGCGCCTTGCGGCGCCCTACGGCGTGAACACCTCGCGGTTGAGGAGCCGCAGGGGGTTCGCGCCCTTTCCGGGCTTCACGACCAGGAAGGGAGCCTTCACCGGGCCGATCACGTCCGAGACGCGACCGACGGGCTGGTTCCGCACGTCCACGAGCGTCGTGCCGATGGGCAGCATCCGGGGGGCCTTCACGAGAAGACCGGCCTGGGTGGTGTTCACGACGACGCCAGCGGAGTCACGGGCCATGGTGGGGGGCTTCCTCCCGGCCGAGGTCCGGGTCTGAACCCACTTACTCGTGGTCGTGTATATGAATGTATCGGGGACGTATTTGTACTGCCGAGGAGCCCCGACCAAGAATGCTTCGAAGTCGGCCTCCCGCCGCAGGTTCGGGTGCGTCCCCTGCAACCCAGACCTGCGGCAAGCCGATCGAACCCGTCGGGGCTCAACCTTGCTCGTCCTCGACGTCCGCCTCGTCGGCGTCGTGCTCCTTCTTTCGGGCCCCGCCCTCGGGGGTGGCCCTGCGGGCCTCGCCGCCCTTGCGCCCGATCTCGGCGTAGAACGACGGCCCGTGCTCCTTGGCGACGCGGCGGCCGCCCTTGCGCCCGATCTCGGCGTAGAACTCCAGGCCGCGCTCCTTCTTGACCTTCTCGCCCCCCTTGCGGCCCGCCTCCGCCAGGGTCATGGGCCGCTTTCGCTCGTCTCGGGGCTCCTCGGTCACGATTCGACCTCAGGGCTGGGCGTGTCGGTCTCGACGGCCCGGCTCTGCGCGACGCGCGCCTTGCCGCCCTTGCGGCCGATCTCGCGCATGTGCTCGCGGCCGCGCTTCTCGAAGACGGCCTTGCCGCCCATGCGGCCCAGCTGCGCGTAGCCCTCGGAGCCCAGCTCCTTCTTGCGGGCCTCGCCGCCCTTCTCGGCGCCGCGCTCGGCGCCCAGGCGTCCGATGGTCTGGAAGAAGGGAGTTCCGTAGCGCTCCTTGACGGTCTCGCCGCCACGGCGGCCGGCTTCGACGAAAGCACCTTCGGGGCGGTCGATCGGGGAAAGAGTGTCCTTCAGGAATACCACCTTCGGTGCGGGCGGTGGCCGCCTCGACGAAAAGCCGTTCTCGAACACTAACGGGAATGGATTGGAGGTGCATCTGACCGGATGCATGCTGGAGATATCGGTCAAGCGGAGACGACAGGCGCGGAGCGCGCAGAGACGCGGCCTGCCGCCGACGCGACGACGCGCTTCTCGGGGCCCGGGCCAGCCGGGCAGGTCTCGCGCCTCGCCGGTGACGCCACAAGCAGCGCCATCGCGTCGGGCGTGGCGGACACGAACGCGCCCGCGACGTCCATGCGATGCCCAGAGAATGACGCGCTGCGCCGAGGGGCGTCGCGCCTTGGCCCAGCGCGGTCCTCGTCAAAGCCGCGGCAGAGGCGCAGCCGAGAAGCGCGGGACCCCGCGGCCGAAGCGGCCGAGGAGTGGATAGCAATCTGGCGGCGCTCAGCGCACGAAGCTGTACCGGTCGATGAGGCGGCCAAGCTGGATGGCCTGCTCGTGCGTGACGTCGCCGTCCTTGACCTTCTCCTCGAGGAAGACCTGCGCGGCGTCGGTGCTCGTGCGCGCGCCGCGGGCGAAGAGCCCTTCGAGGAAGGCGCGGTTGTCCTTCAGCTCCATGCCGCCCGGGATCCCCGCAAGCACGGCCTTGGCGTCGAAGATGAAGTGCGTCTTGCGACCCTGCGCCATCATGCGCTTGCGGGCGCCGGGCACGGGGGCGCGCGGGGGCGGCGCGGCGTTGGGGTCCCGCGGCGTGGGCGCGCTCTTGGCGAAGCACTCGCGGCAGTAGACGGGGCGGCCCGGCGTGGGCGTGAAGGGCACGGTCGCGGCCTTGTGGCAGCGCGAGCAGGTGACGGTCGTGCGCGTGGGGTTGTGGGTGAAGGCGGGGGTGGTCATGGGAGATCAGCGTGGGGAGTGGATGGGCGTTCGCGCGCAGGCGGTGTCCGGGATCGGCGCGCGCGGCCGTGGGGAGGCGTCGCGCTCGCTCGTCCGTGGGGCCCCGAAGGGCCGGCCCATCAGGCACGCGTGGCGCGGCCTGCCGCCGCGCGGGGGAGCTCATCGGAGAAGCAGGTCGCAGAAGTCGTGGCCATCCGATTCACCCACCTAGAGCGGCCCCTGGGACGCCCATCCGGTATAAGGCCGCTGGCTGGGGTGTCACGGTGAAGGTCCAGAAACGATCTCTGAGGGCGATTTACGTCCCTTCCTGCCAGCCCGCCATGTAGTCCTTCTGGACCTTGGAGAGCTGGTCGATCTTCACGCCCATGGCGGCGAGCTTCAGCGACGCGACGCGCTCGTCCTGCTCCTTGGGGACGACGTAGACCTCCTTCTTGAGGCTCTTCGCGTGCTTGAGGAGCCACTCGGACGCCAGCGCCTGGTTGGCGAAGCTCATGTCCATGACCTCGGGCGGGTGGCCCTCGGCGGCGGCGAGGTTCACGAGGCGGCCCTCGCCCAGGACGTAGGCCTTGCGGCCGTCCTTGAGGTCGTACTCCTGCACGTTGGGGCGGACCTCCCGGACGCCCTTGCTGAGGGCCTTGAGCGCGACGAGGTTGATCTCGTTGTCGAAGTGGCCGGAGTTGGCGAGGATGACGCCGTCCTTGGCGGCCTTCAGCTCCGCCTCGTCGAGGATCCACTTGTTGCCGGTGACCGTGACCACGATGTCCGCCTCCGCGATCGCCTGCCTCATGGGGGCGACCTCGTAGCCGTCCATGACGGCCTCCAGCGCGCGCACGGGGTCGACCTCGGTGACGATCACGCGGGCGCCCATGCCGCGGGCGCGGGAGGCGAGCCCCTTGCCGACCCAGCCGTAGCCGCCCACGACGAAGACCTTGCCCGCGATGAGCACCGAAGTGGCGCGCAGCACGCCGTCGAGCGTCGACTGGCCCGTGCCGTAGCGGTTGTCGAAGAAGTGCTTCGTCATGGCGTCGTTGACGGCTACGAGCGGGTAGGGCAGGACGCCCTCGGCCGCCATGCTGCGGAAGCGGTGGACGCCCGTCGTGGTCTCCTCGGTGCCCGCGAGCACGTGAGGGATGAGGTCCTTGTGCACGGTGACGAGGCGCGTCACGAGGTCGCCGCCGTCGTCCATGGTGATGGTGGGCTTGTTGGCGAGCACCGCGTCGACGTGCTCGTAGTACTCCTGGTTGTTGACGCCGCGCCACGCGTAGACGTGGATGCCGCTCTCGGCCAGCGCCGCGGCGACGTCGTCCTGCGTGGAGAGCGGGTTGCTGCCGCAGACCGCGACCTTGGCGCCGCCGGCCTTGAGCGTCTCCATGAGCACCGCCGTCTCCTTGGTGACGTGCAGGCACGCGCCGATGGTGATCCCCTTGAGCGGCTTCGTCTGCTCGAACTCCTTGCGGATGAGCGCGAGCACGGGCATGTGCGCCGCGGCCCAGTCGATGCGCTGGCGGCCCTGCTTCGCGAGATCGGGCGACTTGATGCTGAAGGGGGGGACGGTCATCGGGCCGCCATCCGGCCTCTGCGCTATGTAGATGACCCCATCCCGGGATGGGCCAAAAAGAAGCTTCATGCATGCGTGTATGCATACACGAACCCCATGACGAAGACCGTCTCCATGGCGGACGACGCCTACGACGCGCTCCTGGGCGTCAAGCGCCCCGGCGAGAGCTTCAGCGACGTGGCGCGCCGGCTCGCGAGGCTCGCCGCGCTGGACGACGTGTTCGACCCGTCGTTCCGCCTCGAAGGCGACGGCCGCGCGTGGAAGGACGAGGTGCGGCGGGCCCGCGACAGGGACGCGCGCCCGCGGGCGGACCTCGGATGACCGTCGTCCTCGACACGGCCGGGCAAGCCCGGCCTATCGAGCACCGTGGAGGAGCAGCATGACCACGCTGCTCGACACGGCCGGGCAAGCCCGGCCTATCGAGCACCGTGGAGGAGCAGCATGACCAC
>Ga0070741_10000325_pt1 | contig 181349 bp, 210 predicted proteins | sample Coa_R1_4_FD_66440 | JGI IMG/M metagenome (GOLD analysis project Ga0070741, IMG submission 66440) | Surface soil microbial communities from Centralia Pennsylvania, which are recovering from an underground coalmine fire - Coalmine... | ecosystem: Environmental > Terrestrial > Soil >... | reverse complement strand
CGTTCCACGACCAGAACTCCGGAGTGACGATCTCCTACACCGGCGGCGGCTCGGGCAAGGGCCGCGGCGACATCACCAAGAACCTCGTGGACTTCGCGGGCAGCGACGCGCCCATGAGCGCGGCCGAGCAGGCCAACGCCACCGATGTGCTCCACGTCCCCGTGGCGGCCGGCGGCGTGGCCATCGCGTACAACGTCCCCGAGGTCGGGACGACGCCCCTGAAGTTCGACGGCGACACGATCGCGAAGATGTTCATGGGCACCATCACCAAGTGGAACGATCCCGCGCTCCAGGCGCTCAACCCCGGCGTCAGCCTGCCCGCGCAGGACATCGCCGTCGTGCACCGCAGCGACGGCAGCGGCACCACCGCGACGTTCACCGACTACCTCGTGAAGGTCAGCCCTGACTGGGCTTCGAAGGTCGGCAAGGGCAGCACGGTCAACTGGCCCGTGGGCACCGGCGCCAACGGCAACCCGGGCGTCGGCAGCCAGGTGCAGCAGATCCCCTACACGGTGGGCTACGTCGGCGCGGAGTGGGGCAACGTCAGCCAGCTCCAGACGGGCGTCGTCAAGAACAAGGCGGGCAGCTTCGTCGCGCCCACGCCCGACAAGGTGAGCGCCGCCCTGGACGCCGCCGTCGGCGCGGGCGCCTTCGACGAGAACCTCAAGGGGAGCGCCACCGACCAGGCCGGCGCCAACAGCTACCCCATCACGGCCGTGACGTGGATGCTCGTCCACCAGCACCAGGCCGACGCCGCCAAGGGCAAGGCGCTGGCCGCGTTCGCGTGGTACGTGCTCCACGACGGGCAGGCGTTGAACAACGGGCTCAACTACGCGCCCGTCCCCGCCAGCATCGTCGCCAAGGCCGAGGGGCTCGTCAACAAGATGGACTCCAACGGGCAGCCCCTCCGCTGAGGTGAGCGCCCTGGGACGCCGGGAGCACGCCGTGGACAGGACGACCCGCTACGCGCTGGGCGCCCTCGCCGCGGCCATCGCGCTCGTCTTCGCCGCGATCCTCGGCGTCCTCCTCTCCCACTCCGTGGAGGCCCTGCGCTACAGCGGCTTCCGCCTGGTGACGGGCACCACGTGGGACCCCGTGAACGGGTCGTACGGCGCGTGGGGCTTCGTCTTCGGCACGCTGGTCACGAGCCTGCTGGCCCTGCTCCTCGCGGTGCCCGTGGGCATCGCGGTCGCGCTCTTCCTCACCGAGCTTGCCCCGCGCTGGCTGCGCGCGCCCATGGGCATCCTCGTCGAGCTTCTCGCGGGCGTGCCCAGCCTCGTGTACGGCATGTGGGGCGTCTTCGTCATGGCGCCCCTCCTGCGCAAGCCCGTGGAGCCGTGGCTCGACTCCCACGTCGCCCACATGTGGGGCCACCCGATCCCCGTGCTATCGTTCCTCTTCAGCGGCCCCAAGATCGGCCTGGGCTTCCTGCTGGCGGGCATCGTGCTCGCGATCATGATCCTCCCCACCATCGTCGCCATCTCGCGCGACGCCCTCCTCGCGGTGCCGCGCCTGGAGCGCGAGGCCGCCTATGCTCTCGGCGCCACGCGCTGGGAGGTGGCGCGCAACGCGCTGCGCAGCGCGAAGGCCGGCGTCTTCGCCGCGAGCACGCTGGGCCTGGGCCGCGCGCTGGGCGAGACCATCGCCGTGACGCTGGTCATCGGCAACGTCGCCACCGTCGCGCTGCGCCTCTTCGCGCCGGGCCAGACCATCGCGTCGACCCTCGCGACGCAGCTCAACGAGGCGACCGAGCCCCTCTTCGTGAGCAGCCTCATCGCGCTGGCGCTCATCCTCTTCGTGCTGACGCTCCTCGTGAACCTGGGCGCGCGCCTCGCCATCGAGCGCCCCTGGAGGCGGTCCGCGTGACGTCCTTCTGGCGCAAGGCGCGCAACCACTCGTTCACCCTCCTCGCGGGCCTCGCGTGCGCGCTGGCCCTCGTCCCCCTGGTGAGCATCACCTGGTACGTCGCGGCGCGCGGCATCCCGGCCCTCTCGTGGAGCTTCCTCACCCACGCGCCCACCGCGCCCGACGACCCGGCCTCGGGCATCGGCCCCGCCCTCGCGGGAACGGGGCTCCTGGTGCTCCTGGCGGGCGTCCTGGGCATCCCCCTGGGCATCGCGGGGGGCATGTGGCTCGCGGAGCACGGGCGCAACGCGCGGGGCAGCGCGTTCCGCATGGTGCTCGACGCCATGGCCGCGACGCCCAGCATCGTGACGGGCATCTTCGTCTTCACCATCGTCGTCATCCCGCAGGGGCACTTCAGCGCCTTCGCGGGCGGCATCGCCCTCGCGCTCATGATCGTGCCCGTGGTCGCGCGCACCACGGAGATCGCGCTGCGCGGCGTCCCCGACTCCTTGCGCGAGGCCGGCGTCGCGCTGGGCGCCACCCACACGCGCACGCTCTTCCGCGTGGCGCTCCCCGCCGCGCGCACGGGCATCCTCACGGGCTCCATCCTCGCCACCGCGCGCGTCGCGGGCGAGACGGCGCCCCTCCTCTTCACCGCGCTCTACGCGCAGCAGTGGGTCCACAGCCTGGGCAAGCCCATCGCGGCCCTCCCCACGCTCATCTTCAACTACATCCAGCAGCCCTACCCGTCCCTGCAGCAGCAGGCGTGGGGCGCGGCGTTCCTCCTCTTCGTCCTCGTCTTCGGCGCCAACATCGTCGTGCGCGTGTCGTCCCACCTCCGGAGCCGCCAACCATGAAGACCATCATCGAATCCAAGGGGCTCCGCGTGGCCTTCGGCCAGAAGGAGGTGCTCCACGGCGTCGACCTCGCCATCCCTGAGGCCGAGATCACCGCCATCATCGGGCCCTCCGGCTGCGGAAAGAGCACGTTCCTGCGCGCGCTCAACCTCATGCACGACCTCACGCCCAGCGCGCGGATCACGGGCGAGGTCGTCTTCGACGGGCGCAACATCTACGACCCGGGCGTCGACCCCGTGGACCTGCGGCGCCGCATCGGCATGGTCTTCCAGAAGCCCAACCCCTTCCCCACCATGAGCGTGTTCGACAACGTGGCCTTCGGGCCGCGCCTGCTGGGCCTCACGCGCGACGAGGTCCACAAGCGCGTCGAGGAGAGCCTCAAGAAGGCCGCCATCTGGGAGGAGACGAAGGACCGCCTCCGCGCGCCGGCCACCGACCTCTCGGGCGGCCAGCAGCAGCGCCTCTGCATCGCGCGCGCCCTGGCGGTCAAGCCCGAGATCCTCCTCCTCGACGAGCCCACCAGCGCGCTCGACCCCATCGCCACGGCAAAGATCGAGGACCTCCTGGGCGAGCTGAAGAAGGAGGTCACCGTGGTCATCGTCACGCACAACATGCAGCAGGCCGCGCGCGCCAGCGACAACACGGCGTACTTCCTCAACGGCGACCTCGTCGAGCACGGGCCCACCGAGCGGCTCTTCGAGAACCCCAAGGACGAGCGCACCGAGGCGTACATCACCGGGAGGTTTGGATGATGGAGAGGACGTTCCACAAGGACATCGAGGACCTGGGCGCCAGGGTGGTCCGCATGGCGGAGCTGTCGCGCAAGAGCGTGTTCGACGGCGTCGAGGCCTTCGCCGCGCTGGACGCGGAGGCCGCGCGGCGCGTCATCGCGTTCAACCAGGAGATCAACAAGGCCGACGTGGGCATCGAGGCGCGCGCCCTGGACCTCATCGCGCTCCACCAGCCCATGGCCAAGGACCTGCGCGCGCTGGGCGCGTCGCTGAAGATCATCACGTACCTCGACCGCATCGGGCGCTACGGGTACGACATCGCCAAGGCCACGCTCGCGCTGGAGGGCAAGAGCCACGTCCGCAGGCTCGTGGGCATCCCCATCATGCGCGACAAGGCGCTCGCTCTCCTGGACAAGAGCGTGGACGCGTTCCGCGGGCGCGACGCCGCGAAGGCGCGCGAGGTGCAGCCCGCCGACGACGAGGTGGACGCGCTCTACGAGCAGATCTTCCGCGAGTGCCTCACCTACATGATCGAGGAGCCGCGCACCATCACGCAGTGCACGCAGTACATCCTCGTCGCGCGCCACCTGGAGCGCGTGGGCGACAACGCGGGCAAGATCGCCGAGAAGACGATCTACATGGTGACGGGCGAGCGCCGCCTCGACCCCTCCGTAGCGTGAGCGGCGCCCTCTGATCCCACCTGAGGCCACCGGAACCTCGGGAGGGGGCCTTGAAGGGGCCCGTGGCCCCACCGGGGGGCATGCCCCGCGGCCCCCTCCGCATCGACCTGCGCGAGCCCTACCGCGCGCGCCTCTCCCCTGTCCCGGAGAGCGTGAACATCCCCCTGGGCGTGCTGCTGGCCGAGCCCGAGCGGCTGCGCCCCGGCGAGCGCGTCGTCATGCTCTCCGACCGGCCCGAGCAGGCGGACTTCGCCGCGCGCCACTTCCGCGAGCGCGGCGTCGACGCCATCGCCCAGCCGTAGCGTCTCGCACGGGTTCGGCCCCACGTCGATGATCCCCGGCGCCAAAGAGGGGCCATGACGATCCCGGCAGCCGCCCTCGGGGAAGCCGCGACGCTCCCCTTCGCCCGCATCGTGGTCGCGACCGACGGCGGCCTCGCCAGCGCGCACGCCCTGGCCTGGACGCGGGCGCTGGCCTCCGCCGCGGGCGGGCGCGTGTGGCTCCTCCACGTGCGCCAGCGGCCCGGCCCCGCGGACCGGCCCGCGGCGGAGCGCGTGCTCCTCGACGCCGAGTCGACGCTGGGCATGCCCGCCGTCCACGGCCTCTTCGGCTACGGCGCGCCGGCCCCGGAGATCCTGGGTCTCGCGGGCTCCGTGAAGGCGCGCCTCCTCGTCCTGGGCGTCCAGGGGGCCCTGGACCCGGTGGCGGAGGCCGTCGCGGCCGCGTCCGGGTGCAGCGTCCTCCTGGCGCGCGGCGCGCCTCCCCCGCGCCGCGTCGCGGTGCTCCCCCTCGCCTCGCCCCAGGGGCGCCGCGCCGCCGGCATGGGCCTCGCCCTCGCGCGGACCCTGGGGGTCCCCGGCACCCTGCTGGCCGGGGCGCCCTCGACGGGGGCCGGCATCGTGGAGGCCACGCGCCTCGCCGGGGCCGACCTCCTGGTCCTCAGCGCGCGGGGCGCCGGCCGCGGCCGGGGCACGGTGCTGGACGCCGCCGCCCGCGACGTCGCCTCCCAGGCGAGCAGCAGCGTGCTCGTGCTCAAGGACCGCTTGTAGGGCCCGGCAAACGGCGTCAAGACATCTTGCATAGGGGGAGGGCCCATCTCCCCGCGGCGGCGGGCCCGTTGTGCCCCAAGTCCGGGACGCCGCCTCTCCGTCTCCCCGGCGCGACCTCCCGCGCAGTTCAAGTGGCCGGGCGCCAAGCCCCAGGATGGTCATGGCCACGCACCAGCCCCTCCCTGCAGGGGCCAGCGCCGGCGCCCCGCCGGCCCCCCTCCAGCCCGGCCCAGCGCCCCCAGGCGCGGCCCTGGCCCGCTGGCACTACGTGGACGACCGCCAGACCCACGAGGTCCACGCCGGCTTCCGCCAGTCCCCCCGCCAGGAGTTCGTCGTCCGCGAGATGGCCTACGGCAACGCCGACCCGGACCAGGTCGTGGAGTCCGCCTACCCCATCGCGGCCGCGTGGGAGGCGCGGCTCCACCACATGGAGCTGGAGGCGCGCCTCGCGATGCTGGGAAGCTACTGGCGCCACGACGCCCAGGCGGGCCCCGGCTGGACGAAGGTCAAGTCGCTGGGCGCCGCGGCCGACCTGCGCCCCGTGCAGGAGGCCTTGGTGCATGGCGAGGCGCGCGTCTATCATTTCCACCACCGCGCGACGGGCGACGACGCCGTCATCCTGGAGATCCCGCCCCGCGGCGGCGAGCCCCGCGGCTTCCTGGCCCGCATGGACTTCCGCTGGCCCGACGCGGAGACGGGCGCCATCCGCATCCTCGCCAAGGGCGTCCCCGCCGTGCTCCTGCGAAGCGTGCTGGCGCGCGAGCACATGGACCTCCAGGCGCGCGGCCACGAGAAGCTCGTCTTCACGCAGGACTTCCTGCGCGCCCACAAGCAGGGGTGGAAGCGCGACACGCTGGAGGCCTACCAGACCATGCTACGCCGCATCTCTGAAGGGCGGCTGGAGAAGCCCAAGCCGGGCGAGCCCGCGCCGCTTCCGGCCGACTCCACGTACACCGACTTCCTCGCCTCCCTCACCGACCCCCGCGTCCTCGCGCTCCACGCGCGCTTCCTGGAGCCGGGCGAGGAGGCCGAGCTGATCCGCGCGGGCGAGGTCGCCATCAAGCGCGCCATCCAGCAGAAGCGGCAGGGCAAGCCCCCGGCCGACCAGATCTTCCTCAACGTCCTGGAGGCCAGCCTCCTCGCCCGCGCGGGCATGCGTCCGGGCCAGCGCGCGCACGTCGACCCCGAGGTCGCCGCCATGGTGCGGCGCTTCGCGTACTACCTCTGAGCCTGCGCCGCGCCGCGCGCCTGGCCGTCCGCCTCGACGTTCGCGCTGCGGTCGACGCGCAGGACCTTCGCGCGCACTCCGCGCTGCGCCAGGCGCGCCAACACCTGCCGGCACGCCGCGCGCGCCTCCGCCGCCTCGCCCGACATGGAGGGGCGCCGCGACGCGAGCCCCTTCGCCACCAGCGCGCTGTCGGTGCGGATCTCCAGCGAGTCCCCCGGCTGGAGCGCCTCCTCGGCCCACGCAAGGGCCTCCCGCATCGCGCGCCACTCCGCGACGTGGCTCGGGCACGCGGGCAACGCGCCGCGCCGCACGACGTCGCCCGGGCGCGCGACGAACGCCCAGCCCGCCCCGTCCTCCCCCACGTAGCCGTCGGTCGAGAGGACGACGAGGGTCACGCCCTGCGGGTGGGGCGTGCAACCGCTTGGCCCTTCGCACGCGCCCGCCTCTTCGAGCCGCGTATCAGAAAGGCCATCCCGCGCGGGGGCAACCCTCCCTCAACCGGCGTCTCACGCCGGGATCGCCCGCGCCCCCGCATGGCAACAGCCTCCCAGCCTCCAAGCAACAGCCTCCCCAAACAGCAATTCTGAGGGGGCGCGGGCGACAACTTTCCTCCCCTGGGACGACTCCGACGAGCTTCCTCTTGCCCGAGGGGCTTGGGGGGTGGTTCTGGGGCGCTTGCTTTGCGCTTGCGCCGCTTCTGGTGCGGACTGGCCGTCGCAGGCCCAGGTGCGGCCCCACCGGAGGCCGGCCTCAGGTTGCGCAGGTGTGGCCACACCTGCGGCAGCGCCGCGCCGCCGCCAGCGCTTCCGCTGGTCCAGAGGCCGCTCCGTTCGCCCATCACTCGTCACGTCTGGGTGTCGGAGAACAAATTCTTCGTCATCGCGGCGGGGCCGGATGGCCCCGGCGTCGCAGGGCGCGCCTTCCACTTGAAGGCGCCCCCCGCACGTTCTTGGGAGGCGGGCGCCTTCGGGCCGGCGTGACCTTCGAGACCGTGCCCGTCGTCCACGTCGTGGCCGGGCGCTTCCCCGAGTACCCGGGCGCGGACCCGGAGCGCGCGCTGACGACGCTGGCGCGGAGGTTCGGCCGCGTCGCGCTGGTGGACGCCTCGGGCATCCAGGTCAACGAGCCCCAGGTGGAGTTCATCCAGGACGCGTCGCGCCACCGCTCGCTCTGGGTGGACGCGGGCCCGCGCTATGCGACCGACGCCATGGACGTGCTGGTGGCGGGCGCGGAGACGGCGACGCTGCGCTGGAACACGCTCCGGGACGCGAAGGAGCTGGAGGAGGCGGCGGAGCTTGCGCAGGCGGGCTCCCTCTTCGTGGGGCTGGAGTACCCCAAGGGGCGCTTCCTGGCGAACCCGCGCGACGCGCGCTCCGCCGACGAGGTCGCGCAGCTGGCCGAGCGCCTGGGCGTCGGGCTCGTCTTCATCCTGGACGACCCCGAGGAGCCGGGGCTGCGCGCGCTGCCCCCCGCGCAGACGGCGCGCTGGGTGCAGGGCATCCCGCGCCGCCTCGCGGCGGAGGCGCAGGAGATGGGCTTCCAGGGCGCGCTCCTCGCGCCCGCGGAGCTTCCCCCGGAGGAGTCCGCCTGAGCGACCTGCTGCGGGCCGTCGCGTTCGCGTACCAGCGCAAGGGCGCGCGCTCCATGCCTCGCATGGACCTGCACATGATCCTCTCCATGGACCTGCGCTGGTTCGCGCCCGAGGAGTCGAAGAAGGTCGTCGCCCGCGCGCTGGAGGGGGGCCTCGTCGTCGCGGAGGGGGACGCGCTCCGCGTCGCCTTCGACCCCGCGGCCGTGGAGGTGCCCCTGAGCTTCCGCCCGCAGGCCCGCGCGCTCCTGGAGGAGCCGCTCCCCGAGGTCCCCGCCCCGCGCGCGGCGCCACGCCCCGCGCCCGCCCGCGACGAGGAGGCCCACGCCGAGCGGGCGCGCCGCGGCGGCCTCCTCTCGCTGGAGGTCGCGAGGCTCGTGGTCGCGCGCCGCGCGGGCGAGGACGTGGCGCCCCGCCTGGCCGAGGCCGAGGCGTCGCTCCTGAAGCCCTAGTCGGGCCGCTCCACGCGGAGGCTCAGCTCGGTCATCGTCGCGCGGAAGTAGCGCAACCCCTTCTCGCGCCTCTCCTCCAGCAGGGGCATCATCTTCTGGATGGCGACGCTCACGGTGCCGGGCGCCTCGCCGATGCGCTCCGCGATCTCCGAGAGGTACATCCACCCTTCCCCCTTGCGGCGGGCCCGCGCCAGCTCGCGCAGGATGGCGACGTTCACGCTGGCGCCCAGCATGCGGACGAGGCGGGCCACCTCGTCGGCCTCGCGGGTGAGGAGCCACTCGTCCTTCGCCATGCTTCCCATGGAGCCGATGGAGTCGCGCCACTTGAAGGTATTGCGAGTACGTGAACATTGGATTTTGAAAAATCGCAAAATACTAAATGCGCGGCGCCATTGCGCCCCTTGCGGGAACCCGATCCGGGGCTTGCCCCGGAGAGGCCGGGAGGCAGGAGCGCAAGCTCCACCCTGGGCCGCCTCCCACCCACGCCCCTTCGGTCCGCGGGCGCACACCACGCGGAGCCATTCTTGTCAGGGGGTCCCCCGCGCGGTCCGCGCCTCGCTCGCGCGGGCCACCTTCCTTCCACGCGGAGCGCCGCGGGCCGTTGATCCTTTCTCCGCCATCCTTCAGCCGGCGGTCCAACAACGCTTTATCTCCCTTCCCGGGTCGAGCGGCCGAGAAGCCATGCTTCCCCGTCTCGTCGCCCTCGCGCTCGTGGCCGCGGCCCTCGCGGCCGGCTGCATCCAGCCCTCGGACCCCTCCGTCCAGGACTCGCCGCCCCCCAACACGCACAACTCGGGGGGCAACATGACGGCGAGCGAGCAGCGCACGGACTCCACCTGCGCGGGGAACGGCGGGGACAACGCCTTCTGCGCCTCGCGCACCGTCTCCGTCTCGGGCTCCCTCAGCGGCGTCGCCAAGATGGACGTCGACCTCAAGACGGTCAACGGCCACGTCAACGTCAAGCAGGGCGGCACGGGCTCGTGGAGCCTCGTCGCGGTGCTGAAGGCCTACGGCGCCACGCAGGAGGAGGCCAACGCGAACCTGGAGCGCGTCGTCTACACCTGGCGCCACACCGATGGCACGTCGCACTTCGTCCAGGCCGAGGCGCGCCAGCCCGACGACTGCCGCTGCAACGCGCAGGCCAGCATCGACGCGACGCTCCCCTCGGACGTCGTCATGGTGGTGACCACGGAGACGACCAACGGCGCCATCAACGTCCAGGGCAAGACCGACGGCCTCTCGGCGCAGTCCACCAACGGCGCCGTCTCCATCAACGCCGACGTGACGCAGGTCTCGCTGGAGACGACCAACGGGCAGATCGACGCGACGCTGCGCCCCACGGCCAGCGGCCGCATCGGCGCGGAGACCACCAACGGCCAGGTCCAGCTTCGCCTCCCCGAGGACGCGACGCACGGCTACGACGTCACGGGCCGCACGACCAACGGCGTCGTGGAGATCGGCCTCAAGGACGGCGACCTCGGCCCCTGCCCGCAGGGCTCGCAGTACTACACGCCCCCCTGCAACGAGCGCACGTTCAAGACGCACGGCTTCGACCAGCGCGCGATCCAGGAGATCGTGAGCGCGACGGGGACCAACGGCCGCATCGTCGTCGACGCCATGTGAGGTGGGATCGTGCGCGCCCTCCTTCCCCTCGTGGCCCTCGCCCTCCTCGCGGCCGGCTGCATCCAGCCCGACGCGCCCTCCGCGACGGAGAAGGCCACCGGCTCGCCCCCCTCCAGCGCCACGGCCGCCATGACCGGCGAGGAGTCCAGCAAGGACTCCACCATGCCCTGCCTGGAAGGCGTGGGCGTCAGCGGGACCGCCGTGCCCGGCGCCTTCTGCGCGGTCCGCACCGTCACCGTGAGCGGCACGATCTCGGGCATCGCGGAGCTTCCCGTGGACCTCTCCACCTTCAACGGCCCCATCGCGGTGAAGGAGTCCAGCGAGGGCGCCTGGAGCCTCGTCGCGACCCTCACCGCCCGCGGCACGACGCCCGACGAGGCGACGGCGAATCTCGCCAACGTCTGGCTGGAGTGGGACCACGCGGACGGGGGCGCCCACCGCGTCCACGCTCGAGCCAAGGTCAACGGCTCCAACGACGGCGGCTACGCGGCCTCGCTCACGCTGGCGCTCCCGCCCTCCGTCGCGACGCGCCTCGCGGCCTCCGACGGCTCGGGCGGCATCAGCGTGGAGGGGGGCAACGCCGAGGCGCTCTCCCTCTCCACCGGCTCGGGCGCCATCTCGGCGAAGACGCGCGTCGTCGACGCGACGCTCCACACCGGAAGCGGCTCCGTCGACGCGACGCTGACGCCCACCGCCGAGGGGAAGATCGCCGTCTCCACCGGCAGCGGCAGGGTGTCGCTCCGGCTCCCCGAGGACGCGGAGCGCGGCTACGCGCTCACGGCCTCCACGGGCAGCGGCTCCATCGACGTGGGCCTCAAGGACGGCGACCTCACGGCCTGCCCCCAGTACGGGCCGTGCAACCACCGCGAGTTCCACACCAGCGGCTTCTCCTCGCGCGCGATCCGGTCCACCGTCTCCCTCTCCACGGGCAGCGGCGGCGTGTCCGTCCAGCCCGCGTAGACGGCTATTTCCGTCCCCGCCGGGCTCCAGGCGCGTGACCCGCGTCTGCATCCGCACCGGCAGGGAGGATGGCAGACGGGCGGCGCCGCGGGGCCATCAGGAGGTGGCCCTCCGGTGACGCGCGTCTGCATGGGCGGGACGTTCGACGTGCTCCACCGCGGGCACCGCGCGCTCCTGGACGCCGCCTTCGCGGCCGGCGACGAGGGCGTGAGCATCGGCGTCACCACCGACGCGTTCGCCAACGAGCGGCGCGCGCGCAAGGTCCACCCCTACGCGCAGCGCGTCGCGGCGCTGCGGAGCTTCCTCGCCGAGCGCGGCCATCTCCCCCGCGCGGAGATCCTCCCCATCGACCACCCGTTCGGCTTCGCCATGGAGCCGCGCTTCGACGCCATCGCCGCCACCGAGGAGACGGTGGGCACGGCCGAGGCCATCAACCAGGAGCGCCGCGCCCGCGGCATGAAGGAGCTTCGCATCGTGCTGGCGCCCTACGTGCTGGCGGACGACGCGCGCCCCATCAAGAGCACGCGCATCCGCAACGGCGAGCTGGACGCGCAGGGCCGCCTCACGCGCCCGGTGCGCGTCGCGGTGGGCTCCGACAACCCCGTGAAGGTCGAGGCGACGAAGCTCGCCGCGCAGCGCCTCTACGGCGAGTGCGACGTGCGCGGCTTCCCCGTGCGCACGGGCGTCCCCGAGCAGCCCCGCGAGCGCGAGACGTGGGAGGGCGCGCTGGCCCGCGCGCGCGAAGCGCTGGTCGCGTGGCCCGAGGCGGACTTCGGCGTGGGCATCGAGGCCGGCGTGTTCGCGCTGGAGGAGGGGCTCATGGACGTGCAGGCGTGCGCGGTGGCCGACCGCATGGGGCGCGTCACCTACGGCCACGGCCCCGGCTTCGCGCACCCTCCCCCCGTGGCCTCCGCGCTGAAGGCGGGCCGCAGCGTGGGCGACGCGCTGGGCGAGATGAGCGGCGACCCGGACATCGGCCGCAAGGAGGGCGCGGTGGGCTGGCTCTCCCGGGGGCACGTCACGCGGACCGTGCTCACCGAGCCCGCCGTGATCATGGCGTTCCTGCCGCGGCTGCGGCCTGAGCTGTACGGGCTGTGAGATGTGTCCGGGGCCTCGCGGCTTTCACACGAATCCCCGACCGTCGGCCGTTACTCTTATCGCCGCTGCGGGCGTCTCGGGGCGCGGAGGATACTCCGTATGTTGCGCACCACCCTGCTCTTGGTCACGCTGGCCTCGTTCGCCCTGCTCCTGGTCCCCGCCTCGCAGGCCCAGCCCCTTCCCAACTGCACCGTCCACTCGGCGAACGTCGTGCCCATCATCACCTACTATCCGGACACCGGCGACATCGGCATCGCCTGGAAGGGCCCCATCGTCGAGTGCGACAACGGCCTCACGCTGCCGTAGCCCAGCGTCCTCAGCGGCGCCGCGCGAGCGCGAGGAGCACCGCGCCCGCGGCGCCCGCCCCGGCGAGGCCCATGGCGGCCGCGCTGGGGAAGAAGGGCACCTGCGTCGCCTGCACGTCCACGCTGCGCTCGCACGAGGACGCGACCACCGTGCCGCTGTGGTAGGCCACGACGTGGAATTGATAGCTTCCCGCGGCGAGCCCCGTAGCGGTGAAGTCGCGCGCGTCGCCGCTGAGCACGGGCGAGACGGCCGAGTCGTTGGCCGACCCCTGGTGTCCGACCACCTGATAGCCGTCCGCGCCGCCGAAGCCCGTCCAGTGGAACCGCACCTCGCCGGGGCCGTCCGCCGTCGCCATGAAGTCCAGCGGGCAGAAGTCGCCCTGCGCCTGGACGGCGGGCGCAAGGATCGTCGCGAGCAGGGCCAGCCCAAGGGGGGTCGCGCGCATGCCGCCCGGGCTGGGGGCCCCCTTCATTCCGTTCCTGGTACATGGGGCGGTGTGACGCTGGAGCCGCGAAAAAGGCCGTTTTGATGTCGTGAATCGCATCTAAGTCGTACCCATACGATATGACGTGGGCCCCGGTCACGAATCCCAAAGGTATTTCCTCTGCGTGGCGTAAGGACGACCCTCCACCTGGGCCCCGCGCCCGGGGGGTGTCCCTTGTGAAGCCCGAGATCCGCGTCCCCATCCCCGGCCCCAACGCGACCAAGGTCGTCGAGCGCGACCACCGCGCGCTGTTCACCACCACCAAGACGGCCCCCATCGTGGCCGCCAGCGCCAAGGGCGTCTGGGTCACCGACGTGGACGGCAACCGCATCCTGGACTTCACCTCCGGCGTGGGCGTCGTGAACTGCGGCTACTCGCACCCCAAGATCGTGAAGGCCATCCAGGACCAGGCGGCGAAGCTCATCCACTTCGCGGGCACCGACTATTATTACGACTCGCAGGTGGACCTCGCCGAGCGCCTGACGCAGATCGTCCCCGGCCCGTGGGCCAAGAAGGTCTTCTACACCAACAGCGGCACCGAGTCCAACGAGGCCGCCATCAAGATCGTGAAGGCGCACCACCCGGACCGCCAGCAGTTCCTCGCCTTCCAGGGCGCCTTCCACGGACGCACCATGGGCAGCCTCGCGTTCACCGCCAGCAAGCCCGTGCAGAAGCGGGGCTTCTTCCCGTGGATGCCCGGCGTCACGCACGTCCCCTTCCCCAACCCGTACCGCAACGCGTGGGGCATCGACGGCTACGAGCACCCCGCGGAGCTGGCCAATCGCGCGCTGGACTGGATCGAGACGCTCTTCAGCACGAGCCTGCCCCCCGAGGACGTGGCGGGCCTCTGGTTCGAGCCCGTACAGGGCGAGGGCGGCTACGTCGTGCCCCCCAAGGAGTTCTACCCCAAGCTCGCGAAGCTCGCGCGCGACCACGGCATCCTCCTCGTCGCCGACGAGGTGCAGTCCGGCTTCGGGCGCACGGGCAGGATGTTCGCGCAGGAGCACTTCGGCGTCGCGGGTGATGTCACCTGCCTCGCCAAGGGCATCGCCAACGGCATGCCCATGGGCGCCGCCGTCGCCCGCGCGGACCTGGACTTCGACAAGAACGGCCGCCACAGCAACACCTACGGCGGCAACGTCCTGGCCACCACCGCAGGCCTCGCCACGCTGGACGTGCTCCAGGGCGAGGGGCTCGTGGAGAACAGCGCCCGCGTGGGCGAGCATCTCCACAAGCGCCTGCGCGAGCTTCAGCAGAAGCGCGAGGTCATCGGCGACGTGCGCGGCCTGGGCCTCATGCAGGCCATGGAGTTCGTCAAGGACCGCCGCACCAAGGCCGTCGACCCCGCGTTCAAGGACCGCGTCGTGGACGAGGCCATGAAGCGCGGGCTCGCGCTCCTCCAGTGCGGCAAGGCCGGCGTGCGGTGCATCCCGCCGCTGTGCATCACCGAGGCCGAGGTGGACGCGGGCGTCGAGGTGCTCGACCAGGCCATCCGCGCGGCCCTCGCGTGAGGCTCAGAGCGTCACGCGGCACGCCGCCGTCGCGCCGCAGAGCGCCGTGACCTCGACGTAGCCGGTGACGTTGCTGGGCAGCGGGGTGCTGGTGCTGCCCACCGTGGCCCACGGAAGCGTCTCCGGCGTGCCCGAGGGGTCGATGCCCCCCGGCGGCGTCGCGCAGAAGGGGCCCAGGACGCACACGGGCGCGGGCGCCGGCTCCACGGAGGGGAGGTCGACCTCCTTCCAGCCCGGCGTCACGGTGGGCGTCGGGACGCTGAAGGGTCCGTCGCGCACGTCCAGGCAGGCGTTGGTGAGCGCCGAGGGCTCGTGCTCGAAGCAGAGCGGGCCGTGGCACTCCACGGTGGCGTCGAACGAGACGGCCTTGACGCCCTGCACGTAGGCCTCCAGGTGCGCGGTGCCCGCGTCGCAGTCGATCCGGTCCACCACGATGGGCATGGTGTTGGGCGCGCAGGCGCCCACGCCGCCCGTCTCGTTGAACCGCACCTGGCCGTCGGAGCCCTGGACCTCCACGCCGTTGGCGCGGACCTCGAAGGAGGCCATGCGGGTGCCGGAGGAGTCGAGGGTGGCCTTCAGCGCCGCGGGCTCGTGGCCCACGCAGGTCGTCCCCCAGATGGAGACCCAGAGGTCCGCCGTGCCGGTGGCGTAGACGGGGTCGAAGGGGGTCGTCGCGTCGGCCCCGTGGAGCGCCAGGGGCGCGGCGAGGGCACTCAGGGCAAGCAGGATCGTGCGGTTCTTCATGGGAATCTCTTCGGGCGGGGGGCCGCCGACGTCTCCATCCCCCGGGGGGACTTGGGCTTGGGCAAGCGTTCGCCTGCCTCGATCCGTCCGGCTTTATGCGAGCAGCGCCCGATGGCGCGGACCGCGATGCCCGACGACTCCGAGGAGACGCACGAGGAGCTGGCCACCACGCTGGCCGCCCTGGCGAACGCCACGCGCCTCGCCATCCTCAAGGCCGTCGTCGTGCCGCGGCCGCTGCACCTCATCCGCGTGCGGACGCTCTCGGAGCGCGGCGTGGAGGGCCCGCGCCTCGCCAGCCGCCAGGCGGTGAAGGAGCACCTGGACCGGCTCGTGCAGCACGGCATCGTCCACACGCGTGAGGGGGGGCAAGAGGGCGTGGAGTACGTGGTCAACCACCGCCGGCTCTTCCAGATCTCCGAGGAGGTGCGCGACCTCGCCTCGGTCCGCATGAGCGCGGACGTGGTGGAGGAGCCCACCATCCCCGCGGCGCAGCCCGGCGGCGCGCGCCCCGAGCCCGGGCCGCGGCTCCTCCTGGTCAAGGGGCTGCGCGAAGGGCGGACCTTCGAGCTTGGCCACGTCGCGCCGGGGGAGCCCCTCGTCCTGGGGCGGCGCGACCGCTCCGAGGTGCCCCTCTCCTACGACCCCTACGTGTCGAGCCGCCACGCGCTGCTGGCGCGCCAGGGCGAGGGGTTCACGCTGGAGGTGGCGCCCGAGGCGACGAACCCGGCCTACGTCAACCTCGTGGCGCTCCAGCCCGGCGAGCCGCGGCCGCTGCGCCACGGCGACGTCATCCACCTGGGGCGGAGCGTCCTCGTGTTCTGGGAGCGATGACTTCGAAGGCCTCCAGGCACGCTCCGGCCTCGGGGCGCGCCGCGGGGTCGCGGTCGAGCATGCGGCGCAGAAGACCGGCAAGCCCGGCGTGGGGCCCCCCTTGGGCCAGCGCGTCCAGCCGCTCGGGGAACGCGCCGGGCGCCGCGCCGTCCAGAAGGTCCAGCGCGACGACGCCCGCGGAGTAGACGTCGGAGCGTGGCGAGGGCGCGGCCCCCGCCAGCACCTCGGGCGCCGCATAGCGCGGCGTGAAGCGCGGCTCGACGCCCGCCTCCGGCGCGCCCGGGAGCGTGACGGAGCGGAGGATGCGCGCGCTGCCGAAGTCCGCGAGCTTGGCGCCTCCCGAGGAGAGGAGGACGTTGCTGGGCTTCACGTCGCCGTGGACGATGCCCACCTCGTGGACCGCGGCGAGGCCGGCCAGGACATCGCGCGCGATGCCGCGGGCCCTCTCGGGCTCCACCTCGCGGCGCGCGCGCAGCAGGTCCGCCACGGTGCCGCCCTGCGCCAGCTCCATGACGAGGTAGTGCCGCCGGCCGTAGTCCACCACGTCGTGGACGGTCACGACGTTGGGGTGCGAGAGCGCCCCCGCCGCGCGGGCCTCCGCCAACGCCTGGGAGACGTCGCCCGCGGCGGGCTCCTCGTCGTACTCCTTCACCGCCACGTCGCGCTGGAGCCTTTCGTCGCGGGCGAGGAACGTGCGCCCCGTGGCGCCCTTGCCCAGCGTCGCGCGGATGCGATAGCGCGATGCCAGCAGGAGCCCTTCGCGCAGCGGCACGGCCCGCTCCGCGAGCCCGCGCGCGAGGCGGACCTCCTCGTCCGAGAGCCCCAGGTCCCGGCGCAGCCGCGGCAGGTCGCCCCCGGAGGAGCCCTCCAGCGAGCGCTCCAGCGCGGCCTGGTACACCTCCAGCCGGCGCGGGCGCGTGGCGTCCTCGGCGAGCGCCAAGGGGAGGGCGCGCTCCACCGCCGAGAGGGCGAGGAAGCCCAGGAGCGCCAGGAGGAACGCCAGGAGCACGCCGCCCAGCGGGCCTCCAGAGAAGAGGGACGGGTCGGCGCTCACGAGGAGGAGCGCCAGGATGCCGCCGCCCACGAGGACGCCTGCCGTCGCCAGCGCCCGCAGCCCGGCGCGCTGCGCGCGCGGGGGGAGGCCGAAGAGCTGGAAGCGCAGGATGGAGTAGCCCACGAGGCCCGCGAAGACGAGCCAGCGCGAGGAATAGCGCGCCCGCTCCAGCGTGAGGAGGACGTACCCGCCTGGCGTCGCGGCGTCGAGGGAGACCCCGCGGTGGGCCAGCGCCGAGAGCGTCGCCCACACGGGCGTAGGGGCCCAGACCACCAGCGCGAGGAGCCCGAAGCCCTGGAGGATCCGCCGCAGCGCGCGCCGCCCGCGGGGCCGGGCCTCCAGCGGCGTCCGACGCAGGAGGAGCGAGCCCGCGGCGAGCGTCGCGGCCACCGTCAGCAGGACCTCCAGGACGCGCACGAAGAGAAGCTGGTACGCAGGGCCCACGGGCGGCGAGATGGCGCGCACCAGCTCCGCGGAGGTCTCCAGCGAGAGGCCGAAGCGCGAGAACACGGCGATGCCCAGCCCCACGAGGACGAGGTGCCCCTGGCGCTGGCGGATGGCGCTCGTCGCGGAGGCGTGGTCCTTCCAGAGGAGCACGAACGCCGCGGCGTAGGCTCCCAAACCATACGCGAGGAGCAGGAGCGAGGGGCCGGTGCTCCCGAAGGGCCCCACCTCGACGCCCAGCTCCCCGATGATGGGCAGGCGGATGGGCAGCAGGAGATCGGCCGCGAGGAACGTCGCGGCGCCGCCCGCGCAGAGGGCCAGGGCGCGCCGCGCCCGCGACGAGGGCGCGCAGAACGCGACGGCGAACGCCAGGAGCGCCAGCGGGTTGAGGACCTGCCCCGCGATGCGGAGCGCCTCCAGACGCGGCAGCCACGTCTCCTGGAGGGGCGTCGGCGTCGCGGGCACGCCCGCGCGGTTCCAGCCGGTGCCCAGCGTGACGAGGTAGGCGGAGTCGAGGACGTACCCCACCGCGAGGAGGCCCAGGAACGCCGCGAAGAGGAGGTTCCGGCTGTCGCTGCGGCGGGCCGCGACGACGAGGGCCGCCACCACCAGCAGCACGACCCCAAGGAAGACGTCGGGCGCGTTCGACAGGTACGAGGAGAAGGAGGCCAAGGCGCAGCGTGCCATTCCTCCCAGGGGGTCAAAGGTCCTTTGGAGCCGCGTCGGCTCCGGAGGCTCCGCGCGGGGGCACCGCCAATGGCTTTAAGAGCGAGGCCCCCCACTCCGCGCCGGTTGTTGCCATGGCCCGAGGTCCCCCCCTCGTCCTCGCCGCCCTCCTTCTCCTGAGCGCGCTCCCCCTGGCGGCGCCTCCCGCGTCGGCCGCGGAGGCCAAGGCGCTGGACCACGGCCTGCCGCAGCCCATGGTGGGCGTGGGCGCGGTGCAGGTGGGCGGAAGCGTGTACCTCCTGGGCGGCCGCTCGGCCGACGGCACGTACAGCAACCAGATCGTCAAGTACGACCCCGCCACCGGCGCGAACTCCACCGTGGCGACGTTCCCCGACGTGAGCATCGCGCCGGGCTCCTCGGAGCGCTACGCGGGCTCGGTGGCCGCGCACGGCACCAAGGTCTACTACTTCGGCGGCGCCACCAGCGTCCAGGGCAACGTGGGTGGCCAGCCCGCGAAGCTCCCCAAGCCCATCCCCGACATCGTGGTCTACGACACGGCGACGCCCGACAAGGCGCCCTACGTGCTCTCCTCGCAAGTGCGCGCCTGCCCGCCGTCCAACCCCTCGTGCGCGTCGCTTCCGGGCGAAGGCGCGTGGGGCATGTCCCTCGCGGTCGTGGGCGACGTGGCCTACCTCTTCGGCGGCTTCACGCTGGACATCTCCACCTACAACTTCGAGCGCCACGACTGGATCCTCGCCTTCGACATGGGCACGGAGACGCTCACTCAGCTCTCCGCCACGCTGCCCTACCCCGTGCAGGACGCGGGCGCGGCGTTCGTGAGCGCGCCCTCGCAGCAGGTCTACCTCTTCGGCGGCCTCGCCAACAACGGCACCGCGAACCTCTGCCCGGGACGCTACGTCACCAACGACACCACCGGCGAGCAGGAGTACCAGCGCCCCTCGCTCTGCCTCACGGACCAGATCATCCGCTGGGACCCGCAGCTCCAGCTCAACGCCGAGGTCGCGGACGCGAAGCTCCCCTACCGCGTGCAGTTCGCCTCCGCGGGCTCCGTGCGCGGCACCAAGGCCTACGTGCTGGGCGGCCTCCTCGTGGACGGCACCGCCTCGCAGGCCATCCTGGAGTTCAACCCCTCCTCCACGACGCCGCTGCGCACCCTCACGCCGCGCCTGGACCCCGGCCTCTTCGGGAGCGGGCTCACCGCGGGCGACACCGCGCTCACCCTCTGGGGCGGCCGCGTCGGCGACCCCAACCAGCTCACCGGCGACGTCGTGCGCTTCGACCCCAACCCCACGGCGCCCTTCCCGCCCGCGGGCGCCACCGCCGCGCGCACCGGCTCGGGCATCCACCTCACGTGGCAGCCGCCCACCTACGACGGCGACTCGCCCGTCACGGGCTACCGCGTCTTCCGCGCGGGGGCAGACGGCAACCAGACGCTCCTCACGCCGCAGCCCGTCACGGGCCTCTCCTACGACGACGCGTCGGTGAAGCCGGGTGCCAACTACACGTACCGCATCACGGCGCGCAACTCCATCGGCGAGAGCGATCCCGCCACCGTCAGCACCGCGACGGGCACGACGCCCCCGGGCCCCGTCTCCTCCTTCTCTGTCTACCCCGGCAACGGGCAGGCCGTCCTCAAGTGGGCGGCGCCCCTGGAGACCGGCGGCGCTGATATCACCGGCTATCACGTCTACTGCAACTGCAGCGACCGGCCCGTGAGCGTCGACGCCTCCACGCGGACCTACGCGTGGACCGGCCTCTCCGACGGCGTCGACTACGGCTTCACCCTCCGCGCCGTGAACGCCAAGGGCGAGGGCGCCGCGTCGCCCACGCTCCACGCCATGCCCGCGCCCGTGCCCGACGCGCCCGTGAGCGTCACCGCGCAGCCCGCGGGCGGCAGCGGCAGCGACGCGACGGGCATCGCCGTCTCGTGGGTCGGGCCCTCAAGCTCCGTGGACCGCTTCCTGGTTCTGCGCGGCGCGGCCCCCGACGCCATCACGCAGACCGTGGCGAACCTCACCGCGGACCAGTCCTCCTTCACCGACCAGGCCGTGGCGCAGGGCGGCACGTACTACTACGCGGTCGTCAGCGTGAACGCGGCCGGCGCCAGCCCGCCCACCGTCTCCGACGCGGTCGCGCTGGTGGACCCGCCCGGAGCGCCCACCGCGGTCCAGGCCACCGGGCTCGAAGGGCTCGTGCAGCTGACGTGGAGCGCGCCGCAGGACCTCGGCCACGCGACGCCCTCGGCCATCACCTACGTCGTCACGCGCACCTCGCCGGGCTCCACGCTGGGGAAGATCATCTCGCCCCCGGGCCTCAAGGACACCGCGTTCGCGGACCGCACCGCGACGCCCGGCCTCACCTACTCGTACACCGTCACGGCGCAGAACCCCGTGCGCGGCACGCCCAGCGCGGCCGTCACCGCCGTGGCCAAGGTCGTCACCAACAAGCCGCCCGTCGCGGCGCTCACCATCCTCCCCGCCATCGCGACGGCGGGCGACCCCGTGACGCTGGACGCCACGCAGTCCCACGACCCGGACGGCTCCATCGAGCAGTACGCCTTCGACTTCGGCGACCACAGCGACCCGGTCCGCTCGGCCAACGCCACCGTGACGCACCACTACGCGCAGAACGGCACCTACGAGGCGACGGTCGTCGTCACCGACAACCGCGGCAACGTCAGCGCGCCCGTCTCGGCCCGCGTCATCGTGGGCACGCTGGTGGGCAGCGGCGACGGCAGCGGCGAGGTGGGCGGCGCGGGCAGCACGCCCGGCTCCTCCAGCACGGGGGCGACGCCGGCGCGGCCCGGCTCCAGCTCGCCCAAGATCCCCGCCCCTGGCGTGGGCCTCGTGGCGTTGGCCGCCGTGGCGCTGGCCCTGGCGACGCGCCGTCACCTCCGCCGGTGAAAGGCGCAGCATCAAGAGCCGGGCAGGCCACGGTCGGCCCGGAGGCTTGTTGCCGCAAGCCCAGGTGTTGCCATGAAAGCCATCGTCCTCGCCGCCATCGCCTCGGGCGCCGTGGCCGCCAAGCAGGGCCCTCCCGACGACAGCACGGCCCGCGTCGACCTCACGAAGTTCGGCGGCCCCATCGTCTACGTCATGTGCGCAGAAGCTACTTCGCTCTCCAACTGCGAGAGCCCCACCTTCTGGCAGGAGAACAACGCGCTGGACAACCTCCAGACGCACCCCTTCGTGACCCACGAGAAGACGTGGGCCCCCGACAGCCGGCTGCTCCTCTAGATTCTCATCTTCATCTCTTTGAGCAGGGCGCGGTACGCTCCGCGCTCCTGCCCCGCGGCCCGCGCCCACGCCACCGTGAGCGCGCCGCCCGCGACCACGCTGGCCGCCGCGGCCCACGCGCCGAAGGCCAGGGCGGCGGGAGCGCCCAGCAGGGCGACCCCCACGGCCGCGAGGCCCATCCTCTGCGTGACGCGGCTGCGGCGCGCGAGCGCGCGGACCTCCGGAAGCGTGGCGGGGCGCATGTCTCCTGGGGAGCGTCGCGGGGGGATTCTCCCTTCTGCTGGCCGCGGGTGCGGCGCTGTGTCGCTGTGCTGAGCACGTCTCAACGCCACGGCGCGACGGACGAGGGGATACGGGGTTCCCGAATCGTCGCGTCGTGGCGCCGTGGCGTCGTCGCGTCAAGACGTGACGAAGAGGACTCCCCGCGCGCTCACACGTTCGGCGCGTCGACCTGCTCGAAGGCGATATCGCCGCGGACGAGCGCCGTCAGGGCGGGCACGAGCTTCGCGCGGGCGAGGCGCTTCTGCGCGCCCGTGTCGCGCTCGCGCAGCGTGACGGTGCCGTCGTCCTTGGACTGGTAGTCGATGGTCACGCAGAAGGGCGTGCCGATCTCGTCCTGGCGCGCGTAGCGCCGGCCGATGGCGCCGCCATCGTCGTACTGCGCGGCGAGCCCCGCGAGGCGAAGCTCGCGGTCGATCTCCGAGGCGAGCGCGTCGAGGCCGTCCTTCGCCATGAGCGGGAAGACGCCCACCTTCACCGGCGCGACCTGGGGCGCGAGGCGCAGGGAGGTCCACTCCTTCTTGCCCGCGGGGCCCTCCCACGAGCTTTCCAGCACGGCGTAGAAGATGCGGTCGATGCCGTAGGAGGGCTCCACGACGTGGGGGACGTACCACTCGCCTTCGACGCGCTCCAGGCGCTTCTCCACGCGGTACATCTCGGAGGTGAGCGTCACGGCCTCGCCGTCCACGCTGAGGGTGAGCGATGGGGGCGCGACCTCGGGCGCCTCCATCTCGCGGAGCGCCTGGCTGATGGCGCCTGCCTTCCCCTTGAACGTGGGGCCGATCTTCGTCGGGTTGGGCACGTAGCGGTTGACCTCCATCTCGCGCGGCTCCGGATACCTGCGCATCGCGCGCAGCTTCTGGCCGCTCACGCGCTCGTGGGCCTTGAGGTCGTAGTCCGTGCGGTCCGCGATGCCGACGATCTCCACCCAGCCGAAGCGGGGGCTATCAAACTCGGCGTCCCAGGTGTCGGTGGAGTAGTGCGCCTTCTCCTCGCGGCCGTGCTGGCGGAAGCGCAGGGTCTTCGGGTCGCGCCCGACGCCCGCGGCCTCCAGGAACTCGGCGGTGAGGGCGATGAAGTAGCCCAAGGCGCCATTCGCGATGATGCCCTTGTCCACCGCCTCCTGCATGCGCATGCGGCGCGGCTCGCTCTCGTCGCGCGCGAGGAGGTTCAACTCCTTCTGCGCGAGGCGCTGGAACGCGGGCCAGCTCTTGGCCTCGGGGTCGAAGAAGACCTCGGCCTCCATCTGGTGGAACTCGCGCAGGCGCAGCAGGCTCTGGCGCGGGCTGATCTCGTTCCGGTAGGCCTTCCCCACCTGCACCGCGCCGAAGGGGAGCTTCTCGCGGAAGAAGCGGTAGAGCCAGTTGAAGTCCATGAACATGCCCTGCGCGGTCTCGGGGCGCAGGTACGCGACGCGGCCGCTGCCCGGGCCCACCGTCGTCTTGAACATGAGGTTGAACGCGTCGATGCGCGCCTTCTGCGCGTCCAGGGGCTGGCCGCAGGTGGGGCACGAGACGTGGAGCGCGAGGATCTCCTTGCCCGCCTTGGCAACGCGCAGGCCCTGGTGGTTCAAGGAGACGTGGTATTCGCCGCTGGTCCACGACCGATCCATGGCATAGTCCCCCGTCCCCCGCAGAATCCCGCTGAGGTTCTGGGGGCTCGGGTTGCGGTCCGCAGAGTCGCGCACCGCCGACACGACGAGGGCGAGGGGCTGCCCGTCGATGCCCAGCTTCCTGAACTGCTGCATCGCGGCCTCTTCGATCCGCTTCCACTCGTTGCGCACGAGGTGGTCGCCGCGGTTGCCGGCGCCGCACGCGGGGCAGTCCACCACGGTGTCGGCGAACTTCTCCAGGTGGCCGCTGGCGCGGAACACCTGCTCGGGGCTGATGGTGGGGCACTGGATCTCCGCCATGCCCTCGCCCAGCACGTAGTGGCGCCGCCAGAGGTTCTCCAGGTTCGTCTTCAGCGCCGCGCCCAGGGGGCCGTAGTCGAAGAAGCCCGCGACGCCGCCGTAGATCTCGTAGCTGGGCTGGAGATAGCCGCGGCGCTTCAGCGTGGCCATCAGTTCTTCGTGGACGTCAGCGCGCGCGGTCGCGTGCTGAGAGGCCGAACCCGCAGGTTCGGCCGAATCGGGGCGGGCCGCGCTGGATTGCGCGGGGGCGGAAGGGGCGGGCATGCGTGCCCGCCAGGGGGGACCGGCCCTAAAAGGGTGCGGGGCTGCGCAGCCCCGCGCCTCAGAAGCAGGCCATCTCGGAGCAGGGGTCGTAGACGCAGGCCGACCTGCCGCCGTAGGTGATGGCGCAGGCGAGGTCGTGGCCGCAGGCGTCGTCGCCCTCGCTGCACGTCGTGACCTCGCGGTAGCAGGGGTCCGTGGAGGCGCAGGCCAGGACGTTGTGGACGTCGGGGTCGCACGTGAGGCACGGCGGGGCGGCATCGCAGGTCACGTTGCTGCACATCGAGGCGGGGACGCAGACGGTCGTGCCCAGCGCGTGGACGATGACGCACGCCAGCTGGCCCTCGCACGCGGGGTTGGGCTGGAGCGCGGTGCAGACCTGGCCCAGGGCGTAGCAGGGCTGGGCGCCGACGCCGCACGGGGGCGGGCACCCGGTGCCGGGCGACTCGGGGCAGGGCTGGGCGGCGGCGGAGGGCACCAGCGCGACGAAGCTGGTGGCGAGAAGCAGGACGGAAGCCAGGACAAGGGAGCGCATGGGGGGTCTCTCCAGGTTTGCCGCGAGTCTCGCTATCCCGCGCGGCCGACGCACGTCGGGTTCTCGATGAAGGCGAGGGTCGGGTGGTTGACGCACACGAGGCCGGCGCACGGGCGGTCCATGACGCCGGTGCAGGCGCTCACGGGGGGAAGCGCCGTCGCGGCGGGGAGGAAGACGACGGTGGCGGCGACCAGGCTGAGGGCAAGCAGAAGGGTTCGCAAGCGGGTGTGCCTCGTGGCCCCCAGCGTGGCAAGGGCGCTTGGTCGTTGCGCGCGGCCAGCCTACGGGTTGCGGAAGAGGACGAGCATCTCGGCGTCGTCCACGCGGAAGGGGCGCCGCCGGTACTCCCCGGTGACGCCGCCCCAGAGGGCTTCGAGGCGGAAGCCGGCCGCGCGCCCCATGGCCAGGACCTCCCGCGGCGCGAAGGCGCGCGTGGCCAGGGTGAAGCGGCGCACGCGCCCCTGGGGGTCGTCCACGTCGTAGGCGTCCACCATGACGTTGGTCGCGGGATCGAACGCGTCGTCGTGGCACATGGCGAAGACGCTCATGGCCGACAGGAGGAAGGGCGCGCCCGGCGCGAGGCAGGCGCGCACGCTGCGGAGCATCGCGACGTGCGCCTCGTCGTCGGGCAGCAGGCCGAAGGCGCCCTCGCACACGCTGAACGCGCCCTGGAACCGGCCGCGGAAGGGGAGGCTGCGCGCCTCGGCCTGCACCCACGCCTCGCCGCGGCTCCTCGCCTGCGCCGTCTCCAGGAGCCCCCGCGAGAGGTCCGCCCCCACGACGCGCCACGGCAGGTGCGGCTCGTGGCGGCCCAGCCCGCACGCGACGTCGAGGACGAGCGCGCCCTTGGGCAGGCCCAGCGCCTCCACCAGGAAGCGCGCCTCCTGCCGCGTGCCCTCGGTGTACGGGAAGTTCAGGTAGTTCTCCCTGGCGTGGTCGCCCAGCGCGCGGAACGCGGTGCCGCCCTGGAACGGGTCCTCCATGGGATCACGTCAGGCCGATGAACTCCGCGGGCTCGACCCGCGCGTCGGCGATGATCTTCCGCAGCAGGCCGACGCCGATGTCCTCGCCGGCGTGGTGGGGGACCACGGTGGTCCGCCCGTCGGGGTGCTTCCAGACGACGTGGCTCCCCCGCTGGCGCGCTTCGACGAAGCCGAGGCGGGAGAGGGCGCGAGCCACCTTCCGGTAGGGAAGGGGCCCGAGCGACGTCAAGCGGGGACCTCGACCTTCTGGACGCCCAGGAAGCGCGAGGGGGGCGTCGGCTCGTCGCTCTCGTCGAGATAGAGTTGGATCGCCTCGCGGATGCGACGCATCAGCTCGTCCTGCGAGCGGGCCTGGGTGTGGCAGCCGGGCAGGTCGGGGACGGTCGCGACGAGCATCCCGTCCTCGTCGCGCTCGATGATCACGTCGAAGGCGCGGGTGCTCTCGTTGGCGTGGGGGGCCTTCTCCATGGATGGGCCTCTGGAACCGCTCCCGCGCGAGATGAATGTTGGTTCAGCCCGCGAAGGACACCGCTCCGAGGCCAGGCGGCGGCTTAAACGCAGCGAACACGCCCGGTCGGGCCCCGCCCCACGAACCCTTTAATAGGAGGAGGCGAGTGGCAGGAATCCCGCCCGGCAGTTCGGACCCCCCGAGGGGACGAGCCGTTGCAGCGCTCCAGGGCGCTCCGGCCTCACCGGTCCGAGAGGACCAGGCGGGACGATGGAGAATCATCCATGCTTCGCCCCCGACAGATCCAGCGCTACTGCCCGAAGTGCAAGAAGCACACGGCGCAGGAAGTGGAGCGCGTCAAGAAGCGCAAGGCGTCCGAGCTCAAGAAGGGTCAGAGGCGCTTCCGCCGCGTGACCGCGGGTTACCGCGGCTTCCCGCGTCCGAAGCCCGAGGGCCGCGAGAAGGCCACGAAGCGCGTCGCGCTCCGCTACCGCTGCAAGACCTGCAAGAAGGCCACGCAGCCCGCGGCGCAGCGCGCGAAGAAGTTCGAGCTCAAGGAGGCGGCTTGATGGCGCGCCACGGCCAGGTCACGAAGTTCGTCAAGGTCAAGTGCAAGGACTGCGGCAACGAGCAGATCGTCTTCGCCAAGGCGGCCACCAAGGTCGCCTGCAGCGTCTGCGGCGCCACGGTCGCCGAGCCCCGCGGCGGCACGGCCAACTTCCTCGGCGAGATCACGGCCGAACTCGCGTAAGCGAGCCCTTTTGCGGGCCTTGCGGCCCGCGCATTCTTTCTTCCTCAGCGACGGCGCCGCCGCTTCCACGACAGGGAGAACTCGCGGAAGCGGAGGCGGATCTCCTCGGCGTCGTGCAGGACCACCCACACGGCGACGAGGCCCACCAGCGCGAGCCCCCACGTGGACCACTCCTGCGGGATCAACCGTGGCGGCATGGGCGCGGGGGGCTTAGCCTGCGCCGATCCGCGCTCACAGGAATCCTCCACGATCGGACGCGGCCCGCTCGATGAGCCGCGCCGCCTCGCGGGGCCGCCGGATGCCGCGCAGCACCAGGGGCTTTCCGTCCCGCGGGCGCACGACGACGCGCCCCAGGAGCGGGGCGGCCGAGACGGAGGCCACCTCCGAGAGGAGCACGCTCTCCTCCCGGCCCCCTTGCCGCACGACGACCCGGCGCGTGGTGAGCGCGCGCCGCGGCCGCGCCAGGAGCCACGCCACGACGAGGCCCAGCAGCGCGGCGCCTCCTGCCACCTCGAGGGAGAAGCCTCCGAGCGCCGCGAACGCCAGCGCATACGCCGCCGCGGCCGCGAGGGCGTACCCCTGCTGCGGCCCGAAGCGCGCGATCTCCCGCTCGCGGATCGCATCCATGGCTCGCCTGCAAGGGCCGCGAACGCGGGTCAACTTTGCGATGCGCGATCCGCGTAACGCGAACCGCGCACCGTCCTATTTCCCTGCCCTTTCGATCCCAAGCCGATGCGGGCTGGCGACCGCCGGACCTCGAAGCGGCTGGACCTCCTTCTGGAGCGCGCCCACGTCTCCAGCATGCTCTTCGCCCTCGACGGGAAGCCCGACCACTCGTGGGGCGTCAAGGAGCTGGCGAAGGAGATGAAGGTCCACATCGGCTGGCTGGGCGGCCTGGCCCGCCACGTCGAGCGCTTCGGCCTCGTGGAGGTCGAGACGAAGGAGGGCGTCGCGGGCCAGCCGGCCTACTCCATCCGCATCACGCAGGAGGGCCGGCAGTGGGTCGCCCGCATGCGCGCGCCGGGCTCCATGCTCCCGGAGCCCAGGCCCGCCAAGGAGCCCATCCGGCGGCGCGGGCCCCGGACGCGGGCTTGAGTGACCGGGATTCCAGCCCCCGACACATTATATACCCGGGCCCGGTCATGGGCAGCCGTTCCTCATGGTCAAGAGAAATCCGTTCCCGGAGGAGGGAGAGCTCGTCGTCGCCACCGTCAAGGACGTGAAGGGCTTCGGCGCGTTCTGCACGCTCGACGAGTACCCGGGCAAGGAGGGCTTCATCCACATCGCGGAGGTCGCCGCCGGCTGGGTCAAGTACGTGCGCGACCACGTGCGCGAGAACCAGAAGATCGTGGCGAAGGTCATCAGCGTCGACCAGAACCGCGGCCACGTCGACCTCTCGCTGAAGCGCGTGAACGACCACCAGCGCCGCGAGACCATCTCCTCGTGGAAGAACGAGCAGAAGGCCGAGAAGCTCCTGGGCATCCTGGGCGAGCGCCTCAAGAAGCAGCCCGACGCGCTGCTCAAGGAGTTCGGCATGAAGCTCGTCGACACCTACGGCTCGCTCTACGCGGCCTTCGAGAACGCGTCGGTCAACGAGGACGCGCTCGCCGACGACGGCTTCAACGGCCCCTGGGTCGCGCCCCTCGTCGAGCTGGCCAAGGAGAACATCGCCGCGCCCTTCGTCCACGTGAAGGGGTACGTCGAGCTGCAGAGCTTCGCCCGGGACGGCGTCAGCGAGATCCGCGACGCGCTGGCCGCGGCGGAGGAGTCCGAGTACGAGGACGTGGAGATCGCGGTGCAGTACGTCGGCGCTCCGCGCTACCGCATCACCGTGAAGGCGCCCGAGTACAAGGTCGCCGAGGAGGAGCTTCGCAAGGCGGCGGAGCGCTCCGTGAAGATCATCGCGAAGAAGGGCGGCGTGGGCCAGTTCATCCGGGGCGAGGAAGCCTGACGCTGCTCAAGTGCGCCGAGCACGGCTACACGCTCCAGGCGGCCTGCCCCCGCTGCGGCAAGCCCACGGCGCAGTCGGGCCCCGCGAAATACTCCCCCGAGGACCGCTACGGCGCGTACCGCCGCAAGCTGAAGGCCATGGATCGCGCGAAGGGCGCGGAGCGAAGCGGAGCGGACGCGAGGACCGCGGGCGGCCCGCGGGACCGGAGCGTGTCGTGATGACGATGCGCGACGTGCAGATCGACCTCACCGAGCGCCCCTCCCTGGAGAACGCCGTCTTCATCGAGGGCCTCCCGGGCGTGGGCAACGTCGGCAAGCTCGCGGCGGACCACCTCATCGAGGTGCTGGGCGCCACGAAGTTCGCCACCATCACGTCGAAATACTTCCCTCCCCAGGTCCTCGTCCTGGGCGACGGCACCATCCGGCTCGTCAACAACGAGCTCTACTTCTGGAAGGCCAAGGAGCCGGGCCAGAAGGACCTCATCATCCTCATCGGCGACTACCAGGGGCTCACGGCGGACGGCCAGTACGTCCTCGTGGAGAGCATCCTGGACCTCCTCGTGGAGCTTGGCGTGACGATGATCTACACGCTGGGCGGCTACGGCACGGGCAAGATGCTGGAGAAGCCCCGCGTCCTCGGGGCCGCGACGAATCGCGACCTCGTGAAGGACCTCAAGAAGAAGGGCGTCGTCTTCCGCAAGAACGAGCCCGGCGGCGGCATCGTGGGCGCCAGCGGCCTCTTCCTGGGCCTGGGCCTGCGCCGCGGCGTGGAGGGCGTCTGCCTCATGGGCGAGACGTCGGGCTACCTCGTGGACCCCAAGAGCGCGCAGAGCGTCCTTGAGATCCTGAGCGACATCCTGTCCGTGAAGGTGGACTTCACCGACCTGGAATCGAGGGCGGAGCAGATGGACAAGCTCGCGCAGCAGCTTCGCGACCTGGAGCGCGCCGCCGAGGGCCCCTCCGACGAGGACCTGCGCTACATCGGCTGAGCGAGGGTCCGGGGGCAGCCCTGATGCTTGCTCGTCTGCTGGACGTTTCCTTCACGTCAGGGGGGCGAGCCCCCCTGAAACCCCCCATTTTGGCGGCGCTGCGGCGCCGCCGAACGACAACCAAACCCTACCCCTATCGCCGCACGTGGGTCGACGCGATCCCCCGCTCCGGCCGCGGCGCGCGGCTGGGATGCTGCGCGAAGTAGCCGTTGTGGAGGCGGAAGACCTCCTCCACGAGCGCGGGCGCCTTGGGGTTCGCCCACGTGTCCATCCATTCGACGACGGTCTGGAGCCACGTGCACGGGACGACGCCGGCCTGGACCATGCGCTGGATGGCCGTCTCGTGGGCGACCGCGCTCTCGCTCCCCGCCGCGTCCATCACGCCGAAGACCTCGAAGCCGTCGCGCAGCGCGTGGAGCGCGCTGAAGGAGAAGCACATGCTCGTCCAGAGGCCCGACGTCACGACCTGCCTGCGGCCCGTCGCCTTCAGCGCGCGCATCACGTCCTCGTCGGCCAGCGCGTCGAAGCCAGGCACGGAGCGCTCGATGACCTGCGCGTCCGGGAAGGCCTCCACGATCTCCGGCGTGAAGGGGCCGTTCCCCTCGTCGTTGATGCTCGTGAGCACAGTGGGGATCTCCAGGATGCTCGCCGCCTTCGCGAGGCCCATCACGTTGCTCGCGAGGATCGTGCGGTCGGCGCCTTCGACGCCGTAGTACATGCGCGGCTGGTAGTCGATGAGGAGGAGCGCGCTCGTCTCGGCAAGCAGCGGCGACGCGGGGGTTCGGGCCATGGGGCGACCTCGGAGGCGGGAAGCGCGCGGGACGGGAAGGAGGCATCGGCGCGGGCGTCCGCCGCGAGGCGGGCGGGGAGCCACCACGATGAAGCTCGCGCAGCGCGCTCCGGGCCGCGGGTCCCTCCGATGACAGCAGAGCCCGGCGATCCCCTCCCCGCGAAGCCTGCGCGCGCCGTCGACCCGGCCTCCACCGCGTTCGTGCCGCCCGAGGCGGTCTTCGCGAAGCCCGGCGCGGGGAGCCGCATCGTCGTCACGAAGGACGGGCCCTTCGTCGTCACGGGGGACGTCCCCCTGCGGATCCAGGTCATCACGCCCGACGCGGAGGGCTTCTCGTGGGACTGGGTCCCCGGAAAGGCGTTCCAGGTGGGCGACACCTACGCGCTCTGCCGCTGCGGCCAGTCCCAGGCGAAGCCGTTCTGCGACGGGAGCCACACGCGCGCGAGGTTCGACGGGACGGAGACGGCGACGCGGAGGCCCTACGCGCGGCAGGCCGAGCGCACGCCCGGGCCCTCGCTCTCCCTCGACGACGCGGAGATCCTCTGCGCGTTCGCGCGCTTCTGCGATCCCGGCGGCAAGATCTGGGGGATCATCGGCCAGACGGACGACCCCGACGCGCGCAAGCTCGCCATCCGCGAGGCCAACCAGTGCCCCTCGGGGAGGCTCGTCGTCCACGACAACGCCACGCGCAAGCCCATCGAGCACAAGCTCGCGCCCGCCATCGGCGTCGTCGAGGACCCCGCCCTCGGGTGCAGCGGCCCCCTGTGGGTCCAGGGCGGGATCCCCGTCGAGTCCGCCGACGGCCGGCGCTACGAGGTCCGCAACCGCGTGACGCTCTGCCGCTGCGGCGTCTCGGCCAACAAGCCCTTCTGCAACGGCAGCCACGCCAGCGTCGGCTTCGACGACGGCATGGTCCCGCCTTCGCCGAGCCGGTGAGCGCCTCAGGGCCGCGCGACCGTGGGCAGCGCCACGGTGGGCGACGGCGGGGAGACGGCGACGCCCGCGGGCGGATGCGCCTTGGCGACCAGCTCGTCGTAGGCCTTGTCCGCCGCGCTGCGCTCCTCGGGGGAGGTCTGGTCGGTCCAGCGGTACTTGGCCAGCTGCGAGGGGTCGCCCACGGTCTCCACGAGGATCTCGTTGAGCACGTCGCGGGGCATGCCGTGGATGGTCAGGTTGCGCACGAGCTTCTCGTCGATGAGCTGCGCGATGCCGTTGACGTTCCAGTCGCGGCGGTCGAAGTCCACCAGCACGGTGCGGTCGCCGTCCTGGACGTGCACCTTGAGGTACGACGCCGTGGGGTCGTAGCCGTCCACGACGCCGGAGAGGTCCTGCGGCTTGGGCTCGGGCACGAGGGTGCACCCGGCGAGCGCGGGGGCGAGCAGGAGCATCGTCAACGCAGGGACGCGCACGCCTCCCCCGTCTCCGGGTCGACCTACTTCCCCTTTCGGGCGGGGGCCCCAGGGGACGTGGCCCGAAAATGTTTCATGCCGGCAGCGCGAAGCGGGGGCCGTGCCCCGGGGATGGCTCGTCGCGGCGCTCCTCGTCCTGGCGCTGGCGCCGGGCGCCCGCGCGGAGCCGTGGGTCGGCGCCGTCTACCTGGACGACGTGGTCGTGGTCGCGGCCAACGACACCCTGGAGTGGGGCCCCGGCGTCGCCATCACGGGGCCCGGCCACGTCGAGGTGTGGGGCTCCCTGGTGGTGGAGGGCGATCCGGCCCACCGCGCGGAGGTGGCCGTCCCGGTGCTCCTCCTGGGGAACGGCACGAGCCGGGTGGAGCACGCGCGCTTCTGGGGCTCGCACGGCGCGGCCATCGCCGTCTCGCACGGCGCGCTGGAGGCGCACGACGTGGCGTTCGAGGCCAACCGCGAAGGGCTCGTGGTGGCGAACGACAGCCGCGTCGACCTGCGCGACGCGTCGTTCCGCGGCAACGCGGGCCCCGCGCTGGTCGTGCAGGGCTCGCCGCGCGTGTCGCTCTCCCGCGGGCTCGTGGAGGCCAACGGGCGCGGCATCGAGGTCTCCTCCGCCGCCTCGCTCCTCGTGGAGGACTCCACGCTGCGCGGCGACGCGCCCCTGGTGGACGTGGCATGGGACGGCGGGCCGCTCAACGCATCCTTCGCGCGCAACGACCTCTCGGCGCTCCAGGCCGGGGGCGGGCCCCTCGTCGCCATCCACGCGGCCTCGGGCGAGGAGCCTGCGCCCGCGCTCTCCTTCTCGGGGAACCGCCTCCACGCGGCCACGGTGGGCGTCCTCGTCGAGGGCCCCGGGCCCGCCTTCGAGAGCCGCAACGACACGCTGGACGCCAATGCGGTGGGCCTCTCCCTGCGCGGCGGCACGGCGCGCCTCGTGGGGACCACGCTGGGCAACGTGCGCGACGTGGAGGGGAGCGAGTCGGGCGCGCTGACGCTGGACAACGTGACCTACCTGCGCGCCGCGGCCGCGACCGTCCCGCAGGGCGCGCCCGCCGCGTTCCCGTGGGCCACCCTGGGGCTCGGGGCCGTGGCGCTGGCGCTCGCGGGCCTGATCGTCGCGCAGCCCCTGGCGAAGCGGCGCCGCGCCCGCGCCGCGCCCCCCGCGCCGGAGGCGCCCGCGCCGCGCTCGCTGCCCGCCCTCACGCCCCAGGAGCTTCGCATCCTGCGGGACCTCGCGGCCCACCCAGGCAGCGCCCAGGCGAGCGCAGCCGCGCGGCTGGGCATGACGCGCCAGGCGCTCCACTACCACGTCAAGAAGCTGGAGGCGCGCGGCCTCGTGGTGAAGGAGGCCCAGGGGCGCGAGACGCGATGCCGCGTGCCCGACGACGTCGCAGCGGGGCTGCCGCCGCCCGACGCGGCAGACACACGGTCCGAAGAGAAAGGGTAAGGCCGAGGCACCCCTCGCGAGGCCGTATGCGCGGGGGAGCGGCCGCGATCGTCCTGGCGGTGCTGATGGCGAGCCTTCCGGCCGCCGCGCTCCCGGGCCCCTCGCCCGGCCCGTTCCTCCCCCACGCGCCCATCCTGGTCGAGGGGGACGCCAACTTCACCGCCGCGCACGGCGTCGTCTCCGGCAGCGGCGCCCCCTCCGACCCCTACGTCATCGCGGGCTGGAGCATCCGCGCCGGCAGCGGCGTGGGCATCCGCATCCACAACGTCACCGCCGCGTTCGTCGTGCGCGACAATGATATCAGCGCGCGCTACGGCGTGCAGGTCGAGCAGGCCGCAGGCGCGGGGCTCGTGGCCAACAACAAGCTCCTCACCATGGGCGTGGGCGTCAGCGTGGCCAACGCCGACACGGCCGTCGTGGACAACAGCTTCGTGGGCGACACGTCCATGGGGCCCAGCAACCAGGGCGTCGTCCTCCTCTCCAGCAACGCGCGCGTCGAGGGGAACGCCTTCATCTACACGCCCACCGGCATCTCGGCGCAGCAGGGCAGCCCGTCCATCCTCTGCAACGACGTGCACGACGACTCGGTGGTGAACGCGATCCTCGTCAAGTTCACCACCAACGCCACCATCGCGTGCAACACCATCTCCTCGTGCCAGGGCGCCATCGTGAGCGTCAACGCCATCGGCACCCTCATCGCCAACAACTCCATCGACGAGTGCGCGACGGGCATCGACGTGACGCTCACCAAGGACGCGGTGGTCGTCAACAACACCGTGCGCTTCTCCACGGGCGTCCAGCTCAACCTCTGGCACGCCTCGGGCGTCGTCCAAGGGAACGTCCTCCTTGATGGGCGCGCCGACGCCGCGGTCGTCGACCACTCGCCGCTCCTCTTCGCCAACAACACCATCGGCGACAACGCGCAGGCCGGGCTGCGGCTGAGGGACACGTCCACCGACGTCGAGGGCAACCTCGTCACGCGCAACGCCGTGGGGATCGCCCTCGAAGGGGGGAGCGTCCCGCACCTGCGCGCCAACGTGCTGGCCAACAACACGGTGGGCCTCGACGTGCCCTACGCCTCGCGCCAGGCCGTGCCGTGGATGGAGGGCAACCTCGTCAACGGCGTCAACGTGGACGGCGCGCTGGACCCCTCCCAGCAGGTCTACTTCTACAAGGCCGCCAACGTGAGCGTCAGCGGCGGCGTGCGCGACTCGGGCTTCTCCGCGGGCTACTTCGGCTCCCTCACCGCGCAGGGCAACGTCGTGCTCTACGAGGTGGACACCGCCACCGTGCAGGGCGCGCTCCTCGCCCACGCGCGCGCGGGCGTGCTCGCGGTCAACTCGTTCAACGTCGTCGTGCAGGGCGCCACGATCCTTCAGACGCAGGTGGGCGTCGAGGCCATGGCCGTGCCCGCCCCCTCCGAGGTGCCGCCCTGCGTCGTCTCGGTGAAGGACAGCAACGTCACGATCCCCGTGGACCCCGCGGGGACCGTGGGCATCGACGCGCAGGGCTGCCGCGTGCAGGTGCTCCGCACCAACGTCTCCTTGGTGGACACCGGCATCCGCGCGGACGCCTCCTCGCCGCTCCTCGTCGTGAACGCCAGCGTCACGGACGCGCGCGTGGGGCTCGACGTCGCGGCGCGCGACCTCAACGTCACGGGCAGCCTCGTCGCGCGCAACGGCGTGGGCCTTCTCGCGCGGGGCTCCGTGGGCTCCCTCGTGGAGGACCGCATCGAGGACAACGCGGGCCCGGGCCTCGTGCTGGCCAGCGGCGCGGACCTGCGCCTCCTGGGCAACGCGCTCACGGGCAACGGCGCGGGCGTCGTCGACGTGCAGCCCTGCGGCGGCCCCGCCACCTGCGGCAAGGTGGAGGCGGAGGGCAACCTCGTCGCGGACAACCGCGGCGACGGCGCGTCCATCAACGGCACGACCACCTGGCGCGGGGACCGCTTCCTCGCGAACCGCGGCACGGGCGCGCGCCTGGGCAGCGCGACCCTCGTGGACGTCGTCGCGTCGGGCAACGACCGGGACGGCGTCGAGGCGCGCGGCGCGTTCACCCTCCGCGGCTCCTCGTTCGACCACAACGGCCGCCACGGCGCGTACCTCGTGGGCTCGGGCGACCTTGCGGACTCCAGCTTCACGTCCAACGCCGGCGCGGGCATCCGCGCGAGCCCCACCTCCATCACCGCGCTGGGCCTCAACGTCTCGGACAACCTCGACGGCATCCTCTTCGACGACGCCTCGGCGAGCCCCGTCGCGCCCTCCGTCCCCGCGACGCCGCCCCCCGTCAGCGTGCAGGGCGTGTGGGGGCTCCTGGGCGGCGCGGGCCTCGCGGGCGCCTCCGTCATGGACGTGCACCGCTCCCTCTTCGTGGGCAACGAGCGCGACGCCATCCGCGCGGGAAGCGCGTTCGTCAACGCCACGAGCAACTACTGGGGCTCGCCCATGGGGCCCCCGGTGGACGTGGCCGACCAGGCGGGCGCGTACCAGAACGGCGTGAGCCCCGGCGTGCGCTTCCTGCCGTACTACACCGACCCGGGCATGACGACGACGGGGCCCGTGGGCCTCCTCTGAGGAGCCGCCATGGTGGTCGCCACCGCGCTGGCGGGCGGCTGATCCTGCGCCTGTCACGCCTCAACGCGACGACGCGACGGCGCCACGACGCGACGACCGGGAACCTTTGGCTCCTCGTCCGTCGCGTCGTGGCGCCGTCGCGATGCGAGGGGACGAGGGAAGCAGGTCCTGGCGCGCCGAAGGACGCCCTCTCACTCCTCGCTTCGCTCGGATTCGAGCTTCCGGCTCTGCGCCACGCGGGCCTCGCCGCCCTTGCGGCCGATCTCGGAGTAGAAGTCGGGCCCGCGCTCGCGCGCCACCCGCTGGCCGCCCTTGCGGCCGATGCGGCTGTAGAAGTCCGGCCCGTAGCGCTCCTTCGTCGTGTTGCCGCCCTTCCGCGCCGCCTCCTCGATGGTCATCGGCCGGCTGGAGGAGGCCTGCTCCTCCTCGTCCGGCTGCGATTCGTTCCTCCTCGTCTCCTCATCCTGGGGAAGGTTCTCAACCACTCGGGGTCACCGTGAGGAACCTCGCCTTCACGAGTCTTAGAAAGGTTCTAGCCACTTCCTCGGTTGGCTCGAAGGGTGATATCGACGAAGGGGCGAGCCCTTGGCCCGTCCGGGAAATGCGAGGCCTGGATGCCGGTCGTAAGCCCGGTTCTGTTCATCCCCGTGGTCTTGCGACGCCGGGGACTGACGGCATTCTCCTGACGCGCCGGACTGTGACCTCCGGGCGTCCCCCTCCATGCGGAGGGGCGCGTCCGACTCGCCCCTGGGTGAGCGCCGTGACGGGGCCGTTTGGACTTGCTCCGGGGACCGATGGCCGTTTCATCCTCTCCCTCCGGAACGTCCGGGGCTTGGGTCCCCATCACGCTGCCCGGGGGCGGTGTCGTGTCTGCTCCTCGGTCGGGGCTCTCGCCCCGGCCGCTGCGCGTCCTTGGGATCGCGCCGCGACGCCCCTGCTCACGGGAGCCGGGACTTTCCTCACCCCCTTGCGGGAGCGTCGGCCGTCCGCCGGCTTCCAGGCATCCGCCCCCAGGGGCTCCTGCGCCATGAACGTTGGGTGATCGCGGGACAAGGGTCTTGGCAACCTCGACGTTCGTAGGGGGCGTGCCCACGGGGTCGCTGCGCGCCCACCCGCCGCCGCTGAGGTTCGAGGTCCAACCGCTGGCCCGGCTCAGCGCGGAGGGCCGCCTCGACCTCCTGGGCGCCGAGTTCCCGCCGGAGGGCGATCTCGTTCTCGTCCTCTGGCGGCCCGGGGAGCGGCCCGCCTTCGCGCTTCACCAAGCCAAACTCCAGCGCGGAGGCCGGGCCACCCCTGGGGCGGACGCCTGGGTGGTGCTGTGGGCTCCGGCAGGCGCCATTGGCACCGGGGCACGGGTTCAAGAGCCGGGACGCTACGAGGGGCACGCATGATGCCGCGACGCGCCCTGCTGGTCCTTGCGGCCCTCGCGCTCTCGGGCTGCGCGGGCGCCGGCTCCGGCCTGGGGCCCCTGCGCGGCGGCGACGGGGCGCGCGCGGACTACGTGCGCGGCTTCCACGACGCGCTGACCCCGCAGTACAACCGCACCTTCTCCTTCCCCGTGGAGGCAGGGGCCCGCGCCCTCAACGTCTCCGCGGGGCTCCTCACCAAGTCGGGCGGCGTGCTCCCCTCCCAAGGCACGCCCGCCGCCATCACCGTGACCCTGCTGGACGCCGCCGGCGCGCCGCGGGCCAAGGCGGACCTCGACGTCGCGCACCCCAACGGCACCCTCCTCGCCGCCGCGCCGCTGGCCCCCGGGACGTGGCACGTCCAGGTGGTGGGCACCGGCGGCGCCTTCTCCGCGCAGGGCGTCGACGTGAGCACGTCCTACGCGCTGCGCGTGACCGTGGCGTATTCCTGATCGGCCGGGGCGTCCCAAGGTTCAAGCCGTGAGACCCGTCATGGGCGCGACATGCGGGACCCGGCGGACCTGGCGGCGCAGCTTGCGTCGATGTTCCGCGCCAAGGGGCGCGTCCTCGTCGCGTTCAGCGGCGGCGTCGACAGCGCCGTGCTGGCCAAGGTGGGCGCCGACGCGCTGGGCGGGGACGGCCTCGCCGTCATCGTGGACTCGGAGTCCTACGCCCGCGAGGAGCGCGAGGCGGCCGAGGGGTTCGCCCGCGCCATGGGCGTGCCCCACGAGGTGGTCTGGCACAGCGAGCTGGCCGACGCCGAGTACGCGGCGAACCCGGTGAACCGCTGCTACTTCTGCCGCAAGGGGCTGGGCGAGGTCATGCTGGAGATCGCGCAGGCGCGCGGCTTCTCCGCCGTCGCCGTGGGCACGAACCAGGACGACCTCTCCGACTGGCGGCCCGGCACGCAGGCCATCCGCGAGAAGGGGCTCTGGCAGCCCTTCGTCGAGCTGGCCATGACCAAGGAGGAGGTGCGCGCCGTGGCGAAGCACCTCGCGCTGCCCGTCTGGGACAAGCCCAGCATGGCGTGCCTGAGCAGCCGCATCCCCTACGGCGAGCCGGTCACCCTGCAGAAGCTCACGCGCATCGGGCAGGCGGAGTCGCTGCTGCGCGCGCGGGGCTTCCGCCAGGTGCGCGTCCGCACGCTCTCCGAGGGCCGGCTCGCCCGCGTCGAGGTGCTGCCCGACGAGATCGCCCGCCTGCGCGCCCTCCTGGGTGATATCACGCCCGCCTTCCGGCTCCTCGGCTACTCCGAGGTCGAGGTGGACCCGCGCGGCTACCGCACCGGGGCCCTCAACGAGATGATCGTGCGCACGTCAGCACCATAGCCGTGCCCTTGCGCGCTCCCCGAACCGGCATTTGAGCCTCATCGGCGCGCCTTAAGGGCCCCCTCCGGGTGGTTCCGCGATGAGCAGGACCGCCCTGGTGGTCGAAGGAGGGGGCATGCGAGGCGCCTACGCGGCCGGAGCCCTGGTGGGCCTGGACGCGGCCGGCGAGCGCTTCGACGCCGTGTACGCCAGCAGCAGCGGCGCGTGCTCGGCCGCCTACCTGCACGCCAGGCAGCCGGAGGGGCTCCGCATCTGGCAGGAGCACCTGGACGGCGCCAAGCTCCTCCGGGCACGGAACCTCCTCGTGGGGCGCCCCTACCTGGACCTGGAGTACCTGGTGGACGAGGTGTTCGCCCGCCGCGTGCCGCTGGACCTCGCCCGCCTGCGCGCCGCGGAGGCGCCCCTCTGGATCACGCTCACCGACGCGCGCACCGGCCGCGCCGAGTACCGCGACCTGCGCCGCGAGGCCGACCCGCTGCGCGTCCTCAAGGCCACCGCCGCGCTGCCCATCGCCTACGCGCGGCCCGTCCGCGTCGAGGGGCGCCCCTACCTCGACGGCGGCATGGCGGACCCCATCCCCGTCCGCCGCGCGGTGCTGGAGGGCGCGGACGACGTCACCGTCGTGCTCACGAAGCCGCTGGGCTACCGGCGCCCGCCCGCGTCGCGCGGCACCGTCCTCGTGGGCTCGCTCCCCTATCCCGGCGCGGCGGGCGCGTTCGCCTCCCTCCACGAGCGCTACAACGCCGCGCTGGACTTCGTCGCGAAACCCCCCGAGGGCGTGCGCGTCCGCGTCGTCGCTCCCCCTCCGGAGCTGCGCCTCAGCCGGCTCATGCGCCGCGCGGAGGACCTCCGGCGCGCGGTCGCGCAGGGCGTGGACGACGCGATGCATGCGGCCTAGATGCGTGGCTCCCTGGTCAAGGGTCCAAAGAACGCCATGAGCGCGAAGAGCGCCAAGGTCGCCAAGTTTTCTTTCGTCGCGTCCTTTGCGCTCGTGGCGCTCGTCGCGTTCTTTGGACCCTTGACCGAAGAGAAAACCTACGCAGCGCGGGCCTCCAACGTGCCAAGCCCCTCGATCTCCGCCCGCATGGAGGAGCCCGCCTTCAGCGGCAGCGCGCCAGGGGTCCCCGTGAGCAGCAGGTCGCCGGGCTCCCAGGGGAAGACGTGGCTGAAGAAGCGCACCAGCTCGTAGGGGTCGTGCCGCATCTGCGCGACGCGGCCCTCGCGCGTGGCTCCGTCCACGGTGGTCGCGATGCGCGTGTCGCGCGCGGGCTCCCACTCGTCCTTGGTCGCGACGAAGGGGCCCACGACGCAGAAGCCCTCGTAGCTCTTGGCGCGCGCGAGGTTGCGCACGTTCTTCAGGAGCAGCTCCTCCGCGGTGAGGTCGAGGACGGGCACGAAGCCCAGCACGGCGTCGCGCGCGGCCTCGCGGCTGGAGAGCGAGCGCGCGTACTTGCCCAGCACGACGCCGATCTCGCCCTCCGCGGTGACGCGCCCGACGCCTGGGGGCAGGCGCACGGTGGTGCCGTGGTGCGCGAGGCTCGTCGCGGGGCGCATCCAGGCGCCGGGTTCCTCGGGCGCCGCCGCGCCGAGGTCCGCCGCGTGCTCCGCGAAGTTGAGGCCGATGCCCCAGATCTTGGGCGGGTGCGCCAGGGGCGGCGCGAAGCGGAGGTTGCCCACGCGCCAGCCGCTGCGCGGGACGCGCGCGGTGGTCAGCGCCTTGGCCAGCGCGTCGGCCTGCCCGCGGCGCAGCACGCCGTCCAGGTCGGGGCCGAAGTCCGTGCCCAGGGCGTCGTTGAGGTCGTCCAGGGACACCACGCGGTCGCCCGAGAGGAACCCGGTCGCGACGGCGTCGTACTCGTGGTAGGCGCAGAGCCGCATGGCCATCAGAGCGGGACGCGCACGATCCCGCCGTCCACCTGGAGCGCGACCCCCGTGATATAACGCGCGCGGTCGCTGGCGAGGAACGCCACGGCGTCGGCCAGCTCCTCCGGCTGCCCCAGGCGCCCCAGGGGGATGGGCCTCGCGCGGTCCGCCAGCGCCTCCTCCACGGTGGCGCCGGTTTCGGCCGCGCGGGCGCGGGCCAATTGCATCGAGCGCTCAGTGGCCATGGTGCCCGGGAGCACGAGGTTGAACCGGATGCCCTCCGGCGCGTGCTGCGTGGCGAGGGACTTGAAGAGGCCGGCGACGGCGAGGCGCAGGCTGTTGGAGAGCAGCAGGTTGTCGATGGGCTGGCGGATGCTCGTGGACTGGATCGCGACGACGCTGCCCCCGCGTTCGGCGCGGAAGTGGGGCAGCGCGGCGCGGACCGCGCGCACGGCGCTCATGAGCGTGAGGTCGAACGCGGCCTGCCACGCCTTGTCGTCCAGGCTCTCGAACCGGCCCGGGGGCGGTCCGCCCGCGTTCACGACCAGCACGTCGAGCCCGCGCAGGTCGGCCGCGGCGGCGTTCACGAAGCGCTCCACGTCGTGCGCCTTGGACACGTCCGCGACGATGGGCACCGCGCGCCGTCCCGTGGCGTCCGCGATGGACTTCGCCGCGGAGCGCAGCGCGTCCTCGCGCCGCCCGCAGATGGCCACGTCCGCGCCCTCGCGCGCCAGCGTCAGAGCGCAGGCGAAGCCCAGGCCGTCGCTGGCCGCCATGACCGCCGCCGCCTTGCCGTGCAGGCCCAGGTCCATGGGTCCCGCCAGCGCCGCGGCCGGGGAAAAGGTTGGCTCCCCCGCGGGGGACGAACGACCCTTGAAGCCCCTGCCGGCGGGCTCAGGGCCGTGCGCGCGCTCCTGGCCCTCCTGGCCGCCGCCCTGGTCCTCCTGCCGCCCGCGGCCGCCGACGCGCAGGACGACTGCGGCACCGGCGCGGACGCCCCCTACTCGCCCCAGGAGGGCGCGGTCCTCCAGCTTCCCGCGGACTGCTCTGGCGCGATCACCACGGGCGACGAGCGCGACGCGTACCGCTTCGAGGCGCCGCCGGGCGTCCACGTCACCATCGCCATCACGACCGCGCCGGGCGACACCGTGAACGTCTACGCCTGGTCCCCCGACCACGGCGAGGGCGAGGGGCCCTCCTTCGCGGGCTTCGGCGTGGGCTCCTTCTCCTTCGACTCCACCGAGCCGGGCCTCTGGTCGTTCTACCTGGAGGTCTGCAACGGGGCCGACTGCGGCGCGGGCGTGGGAAGCTATCACCTCAGCGTCCGCGCCGAGGGCGACCCCTGGCCCACGCTCCGCGCCGAGGGCAACCTCACGCTGGGGCTGCCCGCGGGCCTCTCCGTCAACGGCGCGCTGGGCCCCTCCCGGCACGATGGGCTCGACGGCGCGTGGATCGACCTGGGCCGCGAGACGCGCGGCGACGAGTTCGCCGCCCTCCGCTTCGCCGGCTGCTCCGATTGCCTCTCGGTGGCGTTCGCCGACGCGGATCACCAGGGCGTCTCGGGCAGCGGCGCGTGCGGCCACCGCGACGGCCTCCTGGAGTGCTTCGTGCCCGCCGGCGCGCGGTGGGCCTTCGTCTCCGCGCACGAGGGGGCGCGCCTCTCCTACGCGCTCACCTTGTGGCGGGCGCCTTAGCGCGCGCGCAGCCGCGAGAGCACGACCGCCATGAGGTCGTCGACGCCGGCGCCCGTCTCGCTGCTGAAGGCGATCTCGCCCACGCCCGCCGTCGCGAGGTCGCTCTTGCTCTCGGCCACGACGAAGGGCGTCTCGGGGAACATGGCCTTGGTGTCCTGGAGGAGCTTCGTCTGCGCCTCCAGCGAGTAGCCGCAGTGGCCGCTGGGGTCCACGAGGAAGACGATGACGTCCGCCAGGTGGCGCAGCGCCGCGATGGCCTGCATCTCGATGGCGTTGCGGTCGTCCATGGAGCGGTCCAGCAGGCCCGGCGTGTCGACGATCTGGTGCTTCTGGAACTTGTGCTCGAAGTGGCCCACCACGATGCCCTTGGTGGTGAACGGGTAGTTGGCGACCTCGGGCGTGCCGGTGCTCACCTTCCGCACGAGGCTGCTCTTGCCCACGTTGGGGTAGCCCGCGATCACGATGGTGGGCATGGACACCTCCAGCATGGGGAGCCGGCGCAGGTTGTTGCGCGCCTCGTCGAGCGTGTGCAGGTGCTTGTCCACCTGCTTGACCAGGCTCGCGATGCGGCCGTAGGCGTGGGTCTTGGCGACGCGCACCTCGTCGCCGTGGCGCGCCTTCTTGATCTGCGGCACGGCCTCGTCGCCCACCTCGTCCACGCGCTTGGAGGCCCAGTCGATGGCGCCCAGCGCCTTGCGGACCGCGTCCATGTCGCAGAGGACCGCGGCGAGCTCCTGGTAGAAGGGGGGCAGGCCGTCGAAGCTGGGGAAGCGCTTGACGTAGGTCTGGAGCGCGGCGGCGACGGTGTTCTGCACGCTGCGGACGCGGGCCATCTCCGTCTGCTTGGTCCGGATGAAGGCGTCCGCGTTGGGGATGGTGATCTTGGCCGCGCGGTGGAAGGCCGACTCGATGATCTCGTCGGCGAAGCGCACCGTGGGGATGCGGTCCAGCGAGCGGGGGGAGACGCGCGCCTCCTGGCGGACCTTGGGCGTGGCGTCTCCCGGCATGGGCGCCCCCACTCGATCCTCCCTGATGAACCTTCCGTGGTCCCGGGCGGGGGGCCCGCGGCCTTAAGAACGGGGAGCCGCGTTGCGCGTCCCGACATGCCCGCTGGCGCGGCCCCGGAAGACAAGGAGCTCCTCAAGCAGCTGGCCAAGATCGGAGGCCTGCACGACTACGTCTACACCTCCAGCGGCGAGCTGGCGGAGAAGCTCCAGGTCTCACAGCAGACGGCCTCGCGCAAGATCCTGGAGCTCCTGGACGCGGGGCTCATCGTGCGCCGCATGGGCACGCGCAAGCAGCTCATCCGCCTGAGCCCCAGCGGCGTCGAGGTGCTGCGCCGCGAGTACGCCGACTACCGCGCCCTCTTCCAGAGCGGCGAGGGGATCAGCGTGCGCGGCCGCATCGTGGCGGGCCTCGGCGAAGGCCGCTACTACATCGGGCGCGAAGGCTATCGCAAGGCGTTCGGCAAGCTCTTGGGCTTCGACCCCTACCCCGGCACGCTCAACGTGGAGGTCGAGCCGCTGGATCGCGAGAAGGTCGCCGAGGTCAAGGACATGGACGGCCTCATGATCCAGGAGTTCCAGGCCGAAGGGCGCACCTTCGGCGCCGTGAAGTGCTTCCGCGCCGAGATCCAGGGCGTGGAGGCCGCGGCCATCTTCCCCCTGCGCAGCCACCACACCAACGTCATCGAGCTGATCTCGCCCCACTTCCTGCGCGAGAAGCTGGAGCTGGCCGACGGCGCCGAGGTCACGGTGCGCATCGAGATCGGGCAGCGGGCGTGAGCGGGGCTCCGCGGTGGTCACCGCTCTCGCGTTCTCCTCTTCTCGCTTCTCTTGGGGGACTCCGTCCCCCAAACCCCCACAACACCCGAATCTCGGAATCTCCGAATCAGCGCCGCGAAGACGCTCCTGAGTTGTTTCCCGGCCGGTGATTCCGGGATTCGGAGATTCGGGTCTCGCGGGGGTCTGGGGGCGGCAGCCCCCAGGAGGCACAGGAGCCGGATTGAGATCGGTCAGCGCTGACACGCTCTCGCACGGCTCCGTGGGCTTGGTCGCTTCGCGGTTTCCCCGAGAGATTTTGTCCTCCCGGCGGTGAGCACAACCTCAGAAGCTTTAAGCCGATCAACCGACATTGTTTCACGATGCGCCGAATCAAAGTGGTCTCCGAGTCCACCGATCTGGTGCCCATCCTCCGGGCCTTTGATTCGGACGTGAAGCGCGACGTGTTTCAACGCCTCATCGACGGCTGGCTCACCGCCGCGGCCATCGAGAAGGAGTTCGGCAAGCCCGGCCTGGAGGCGCTGGCGCTCTTCGAGAAGACGAAGCTCGTCGAGACCCGCTGGGAGGCCGTGGACGGCAAGACCGAGAAGGCCTACCACTCCTACTACACCGCGTTCCACATCAACACCAGCGCCTCGGTGCAGGAGATCGCCGAGATCCTCAGCGTCGCCGCCATGGCGGAGGAGAAGTTCGACGGCATCGACGGCGAGCTGGCCAACATGGTGCCCCCCGAGGGCTTCTCCGCCCGCGCCATCGCCGAGAAGTTCAACATGCCCCTCATTCGGCTGAAGTCGCTGCTCAAGCGCTCCTCGCGCCTGGAGTTCAAGGGGCACCTGGTCAAGAAGCTGGAATGAGCGGGCCCATGAGGATCACCGTCCTGAGGCTCGGCCACCGGCCTGAGCGCGACAAGCGCATCACGACCCACGTCTGCCTCACCGCGCGGGCCTTGGGGTGCGAGCGCGTCGTCGTCACCGAGCGCGACGACCGCGTGGTGGAGGGCGTCAACGACGTGGTCAAGCGCTTCGGCGGCCCCTTCGCCATCGAGAGCGGCGCGCCCTACCGCCCGCTGCTCAAGAACTTCCCCGGGACGAAGGTGCACCTCACCATGTACGGCCTCCCCATGCAGGAGGTCGTGCCGCAGATCCCCAAGGACCGGGACCTCCTCGTCGTCGTGGGCGCCGAGAAGGTGCCGCGGGACGTGTACGACCTGGTGGACTGGAACGTGGCCGTGGGGAACCAGCCCCACAGCGAGGTCGCCGCGCTGGCGCTGTTCCTCTACGCCGTCCAGGGCGACGCGGCCTTCGCCAAGACCTTCCAGGGGCAGATCGAGGTCGAGCCCAGCGCCCGCGGGAAGGTGGTCCGCCCCCGGGGCGAGGCCGCGCCATCCGACGAGTCTTGATCCTGCCCAGCCCGCTTGCCCATCCCTGACGCATCGCGGAGGGGTCCGGATGGCTCAATGTCCCATGTCCGAATCTTTAAGGGGCTCCGCCGACGAGATGATGGACAGGTGAGTCGCGTGCAGCCCTCCGAACGCGTCCGGCAGTACATCGCCCAGACCATGGGACCCGAAGGAGTCCGGATCGCGGAGGCCCTCCTCACGCGCAAGGAGGCCACCGACTCGGAGCTTGCGGAGGAATTGGGCGAGAAGCCCTCCCACATCCGCAAGGTCCTCTACGACCTGTACGAGGCGCGCATCGCCGAGTACCACAAGGAGAAGGACAAGGAGACGGGCTGGCTCACCTTCTACTGGCAGATCAACCCCCAGCACGCCAGCGCCCACATCCTGGACCGCGCCCGCAAGGACCTCGACAAGCTCACCAAGGCCCTGGAGTACGAGGAGAACCACGAGTTCTTCGTCTGCCCCGAAGGGGCCGAGCGCTTCGATTTTGCCCGCGCGACCGAGTCCGACTTCCACTGCCCCGCCCACGGCAAGATCCTGGAGCAGCACGACAACCGCAACGAGCTGGAGCAGCTGCGCCAGCGCGTCGCCGCGTTGAAGCGCGAGGCCGAGACGGCCTCCTGATCGCCCTCCCCTCTTCTACTCCCGCTCGACCTCTTGACGCTCCGACCGGGCCTTCGAGAGGGCCCGGCCCGCGTTCCGAAGCTCCTCCTCCGCCTCGCGCAGGGCCGCGAACGCCGCGACGCGCGAAGGGCCGTCGGGGGGCGCGCTGCGGGTCACCGCCTTGGCGCGGTCGTACGCCGCCTGCGCCCTCTTGAGGCGCTGGAGGGCCTCTTCCTCGTGGGGCTGGGGCATGCTTTCCGCGGGGCCATGCCACGGTGCGACCTTGACTGCGATGGCTGGCCCTCAATGGGGGGAATCGGGGGGCGCGGAAGGAAAGGGACCTCTCCAGGGGCGGAACAGGACAGGATGCCATCGGAGCGCCGATCGCCCCGGTGGGTTCGGTGGGTGGGATTGCCCTGGAGAGGGGGGAAGCGTCGATTCGCACCGCGGGCAGACCCACGAGGTCGGCACCGGCCAGGGAGCCCCGAAGGGCCCGTCCGCGGACCAGTCTCCAACGCGTCTCGTTCTTCCTTGAGGCGAAAGACGTTGGGTGCAGTATTTGGACCTTCGGAACCGGAGACGGGCAAGCGCGATTGCGAAGGCTTATGCCTGTTTTCTCGGGGGCGCAACGAGGGGCCTCCTGCGCTGCGGGTCCACCCGCCATGGTCTTCCTCCTCAGCCTCCACGCCCCTTGAGCCACCGAGGAGCACAGAGACCGTCTCCTCTTGTCCCGCCGTGGCTTGAGGGATCGAAAGACCCCGCCAAGGCGGGGTTGACGGAGCTGCGCGACGGCCCCTTGGCGCTCCAGAAGCGGAAGCTGGCGCCCAAGACGCTCAGCAACACGTCAGCGCCTTGCCCGCGAGAACGAGTTGCAGGAGTCCAAGGCGCGTCAGGGGCTTCGACGTTTGCGATCCGCCTGATGCCGCCCTCCGCGCCTTGGACCCGGTGAGCGCCACGCCCGCAGCATCGCGGCTTCGTCCCGGCTCATTCGGGGACGAACGCTTGGGCGTGGGCGCGCCGCTGCGGGCCGTTCACTTGCGCCGCCGGTGGACGATCACCGCGATGGCGGCGCCGCTGCCCACGACGGCCGCCGCGAGCGCGCCCGCGCCGGGGAAGAACGGCACGGCTGCGCTCGTGCAGGGCTCGGAGGGGTCGGATTCGCCGTCCACCGAGACGGCGGTGATCTTGTAGCTGTACGTCAAGCCTGCCGCGGCGGTGTGGTCCTCGTAGGGGCTCGCCACGGTGTTCGCGAGGAACGCGAAGCTCCCGTTGCCCGTCGCGCGGTAGACGTTGTAGCTCGTCGCGCCCGAGACCGCATCCCACTGGACGTGGACGCCGCTGGGCGTGGGGGAGCAGGAGACGTTCTGCGGCGGAGCAGGCGGGCCGCAGGGAACGTTCTGGATCGTGTTGTTGTCCATCGTCACGGCGCCGTTGCTGGCCAGCGCGCGGCCGGTGATGGAGGCGTCGTGGTTGATGGTGATGCTCGCCGAGGCCATGATGGTGCCCTCCAGGTGGGAGGCGGTCCCCAGGGTCGCGCTGCTGCCGACCTGCCAGAAGACGTGGCATGCCAGGGCGCCGTTGGTCAGGACGACGTTGCTGCCGGAGGCCGTGACGAGCGTCGAGCCGGACTGGAAGATCCAGACGCTGTTGGTGTTGCCCTGGCCATCCAGGGTCAGGGTGCCCGTCAGCGCGAGCGAGTCGGGCGCGTTGTCGTCCGCATAGACGCCAGGCACCAGGGTGAGGCCGCCCAGCTCGCCGCCCACGATGGGGGTCGCGTTGGGCCGGCCTGCGGCGTCGTTGTAGGCGGTCACCAGGTCGTTTTTCGCGCTCTGGGTCACGGCATCGCCCCCGTGGTTGGTGCCCGTGATCGCCACGGAATTCGCTCCGGGGCCGAAGCCGGTCTCTGAGGTCGTCGGGAAGGTCCCGACATCGCCGGTGACAGTCGTCGTGCCGGTGTTCGTGATGCCGGAGCCGGCCAGGATCGCGAAGCTCGTCGCCGTCCCCAAGTCCACGGTAGCGGTGGGAGCCGCCGAGGCGTTGGGGACGAAGAGGACGGACATCAAGAGGACGGCCAACAGGACACAGGGAATGGTTGCGCGCATGCGGTAACCCGGCCGTTACAGCAAAGACTAGCAGTTAATTCCCGTGGTGCACGCGCCGGAATCCATGGCGTCGTGCCTGACGACCTGTCGAGGCGCGACAGACGCGCAGGAACGCATGGTAAATTCTCTTGGGGAAACGCTCTCGGACATTGACAAGATGTCTCCAAAAAATGTCGAGGGCTGGAACGTGGAGCAGGAGGGGCTCGCCCCGGACCGGGCGAGTTTCTTTGAGGCGTCCTTGCAAAATGACCCGAGGCGTTGGGTGAGGCTTGGCCTCGGAGCGCCGTCCTGCTCGCCTGCGGCGCTCGGCGCAGCCGGCCCGCGGGGGCGTCAAGACGCCTGGAGAAGGGGGGTGGCCTCGCCCGCCCCCGTTCTCAATTTCAAGAGCCCCACGACGCGTCCTCCCGCGCTCCGGCCTCCCTCGCCTGGATCGCTCGCTTCGCTCACGACTCCGGCTCGGCCATCCCGAAGCGCTTCTTGAAGAAGAACTTCAGGTTGCGCCAGCCGTCCTTCCAGGACGCGAGCTTGACCTCGCCCACGCGGACGCGGTACTCGATGGGGATCTCGCGGCTCTTGAGGTCGCCCTTGGTGAACGCCTCCAGCTTGATCTCCTCGCTGAAGGGCATGCCGTCGCTGGTGAGCTTGAGGCGCGGGAGGATGCTCCGCTTGAGGAGCCACATGCCGCTCTGGCTGTCCTTGATGTTGGCGAGGAAGAGGACGCGGCCCGTGGTGGAGAGGACGAAGTTGCCCACCTTGTGCTTCGCGCTCATGGCGCCCGGCTGGAGCTTGCCGAAGCGGTTGCCCGTGAGGAAGTCCAGCCCCTCGCGCTCGAAGTAGCGCAGGTACTCGGGGAGCTTGTCGAAGGGGTACGTAGTGTCGGCGTCGCCCGTCGCGATGACGTCGCCCTGCGCGACCTCGAAGCCGGTCTTGTACGCGCGGCCATACCCCTTGCGGGGCTCGATGACGACGCGGGCTCCCTTCTCGCGAGCGATCTCGCGCGTGCGGTCGACGCTCTCGCCGTCGACGACGATGACCTCGACGGGGTAGCCCATCTCCTCCAATTCCTTGACGGGGATGACGTCCAGCGTCTCGCCGATCCCCTCCTCCTCGTTCATGGCGGGGATGACGATCGAGAGTCGAGGCTTGGCGGCGGGGGAGTCGTTCATGCGCGTCGCGGCTCCTTGATCTTGGCGGAGACGTAGCCCAGGCTCGCGGTGCCCAGGCGGAGGAGGCCCCAGAAGTTGAGCTGGGACTTGATCATCTTGCGGAAGGAGTACTGGCCCCAGAGGTTGCCGTGCTTCAGCGTGAGCTGCTTGCGGCCGTAGCCGTTCCAGTACGCCTGCTTGAGGAACTTGCCGATGGTGTCGCGGGCGCGGTGGTAGACGATCGCGTGCTCGTTGGCCGCGATCTTGGCGCCCGCGTCCACGGCGCGGAAGTTGAGGTCGATGTCCTCGGCGGTGTGGAAGTGGTCGTCGAAGCCGCCCGCGGCCTCGAACACGTCCTTCCAGTAGCCCAGGTTGCACGAGGGGAACGTCACGTCGTAGCCGCGGTGGTCAAGCTCGACGCGGCCCAGCGCCTCGAAGGCCCAGTAGCCGATCTGGATGGTCTTCCCGGCGGCCACGTCCGCGCCCTGGAGCGCCTGGCGCAGCTGCTGGAGCCAGAAGGGGTTGGCGATGCAGTCGCCGTCGATGAAGGCGAGGATCTGCCCCTGGGCCTCCCGCGCGCCGCGGTTGCGCGCCTCGCCGCGCCGCCCGCCGCGCTCCAGCAGGCGGATGAAAGGGTACGAGGCCGCGTAGCGGCGCACGATCTCTCGCGTCCCGTCGGTGCTCTCCGCGTCGATGACCAGCACCTCGAAGGGCTGCTCCTGGACGACGAGGCTGTCCAGCAGGTCCGCGATGTGGCGGGCCTCGTTGCGCACGGTGACGATGACCGAGGCGAAGGGGCGCGGGGGGCGCCCCGAGCGGGAGAATCCCGGGGCTGCGGGAGGCTCGCTCTCGGGGGGCACGCCGCGGGCACCCCCCCGGCGCGTTTTAAAAGTTGGCCTCTGCGCAGTCCACCCGTTTTTTCCCTGGCTCTCCCACCGGGGGCTGCGCCCCCTTTCCCCCGCCACAACCCGAACCACCGAACCACAGCAGGAACCGTGGTTCGTGGGTTCGGGTTTGCGTCGTGGAGCTTGATCAGGGGATGCTCCAGAAGGTCACGACCGCTCGACGAGCCGCCGGTACACCGCCTCCACGCGCTCCGCGATGGAGGGCCACGAGTAGCCCTCGACGGCGCGCTGCCTCGCGCGGCGCCCCATGCGGTCGCGCATCTCGGCGTCGCCCAGAAGCTCGGCCAGCCTGGCGCGCAGGGCCGCAACGCGCGTCTCGTCGTCGCCCTTCGTGGGGACGAGCCACCCCTCCTTGCCGTGCTCGACGAGGAAGGAGAGCATGTCGCTGCACACCACGGGCAGGCCGCACGACATCCCTTCGACGACGGCCATGCCGAAGCTCTCGGTGACGCTGGGGTGCACCAGCACGTCGCCCCGCGCCAGCTCGCGCACGAGGTCCGCCTCGTCCATGGGCCCCAGCATCCTCACGCGCCCGCCCCCGTCGGCCTCCACGCGGTCCGCATACGCGGGGTCGCGGATGGGGCCCACGAGGCGAAGCTCGCAGTCGAGCCCGCGCGCCGCCCGCGCCGCCAGGTGCCAGCGCTTGTGCTCGGCGATCTCGCCCAGCCCGATGACGCGCTTACCGTTGCGCGCCGGGAGGTCCGGCGCGTAGCGCTCCACGTCCACGCCGTTGGGGACGACGTGGGTGGGCCGGTCGATCTGCTGCGCGACGAAGCGCGAGACGGCGATGACCTCGGCGGCGTGCGCGACGGCCTGCCGCTCCAGCGCGAAGCCCACCCGCTCGCCCACCCCCTTCGTGCCGGCCCAGTGGCGGCTGTGCGTCGTGTAGACCCACCGGCGCGGCCCCAGCGCGCGGAAGACCGCCGCGACGCCCGGCGTGTGGAGGTGCAGCACGTCGTGGGGCTCGCGCGCGACTTCCTTCCGGGCCCACAGGGCGAAGCGGTACTCGTCCTTGGAGGAGGCGCCGAACACCTTGTTCACGATGCGGACCTCGTGCCCGCGCGCGCGAAGCGCCTCGCTGAGGTTCCAGACGTGCTTCTCCACCGCGCCGTAGCCCGGGGGCGGGATGGGGATCATGCCGGCGCCCACGAGGGTGATCCTCACCGGAGCACCTTCCGCCTCAGCGTCAGCGCCCTCAGGAGCGCCAAGGGCTGGATGACCAGGTTCCACCGCTCGTAGGGGTGCTTGAACGCGACCGTGTTGCGCGCGGCGCTGCGCATCTTCTCGCGCAGCACGCCGTTCTTCATGTACGCCAGCGTGGCGCCGACGTTGTAGCGGTACTTCCTCCGCAGGAGCCTGCGCAGGTCGTTGCGGCCCCCCTGGTCGTGGTGCACCCACGCGTCGGGGACGTACTCGCCGCGGTGGCCCGCCTTCGCGACGCGGAGGTTGACGTCGTAGTCCTCGCCGCCCCAGGAGAGGCGCGGGTCGAAGCCGCCCACCTCACGCAGCACGGAGAGCCGCCACGCGCTGTTGCCCATGGGGAGCTTGGTGAGGTCGTGGGCGACGACGTGGGGGTAGAACCACGCCTCGAAGTCGTTGAGGTACGCCTCGCCGGGCCCCGAAGGGGGACCCAGCGGGCGCGTGGGGCCGCCGGAGAAGTCCGCGCGCCCGGCCTCGATGGGCGCCACCAGCGCGGCGAGCCAGCCGGGGGGCGCCACCTGGTCGCTGTCGAGGAAGACCACCACGTCGGTCCCGCGCAGGCCGGCGAGCGCGGAGTTGCGCGTGCCCGCGACGCTGCCTGGGTGAGGCTCGACGCGGACCCACGGATGCGCCGCCGCGAACGCGCGCGCGGGGGCCAGGTTCTCCTCCGTCGAGCCGCCGTCGGCCACCAGCACGGCGTCGGGGCGGCGCGTCTGCAGCAGGAGCGAATCCAGCGTGCGCCCGACGCGCTTGTCGTTGAGGAGCGTGATCAGCACGGTGACGTGGGTCATCTCCGCGCCACCGCCTCGTAGAGGTCGAGATATCGTTTCGCGATGGGGGGCCAGGCGTAGGAGGCCGCCGCGGCGCGCCCCTTCCGCCCCATGGCCTTGCGGCGCTCGGGGTCGTCGAGAAGCTCCTTCGCCCGGAGGGCCAGGGCGCCCGGCGCCGCCACGGCGCCCGCGCCCAGGGCGGCCAGGTCGGGCGCCGCGCCGCAGGGCGTCGAGAGGAACGGCAGGCCCGCGGCCATGGCCTCCAGGAGGACGAGGCCGAACCCCTCGAAGTCGCTGGCCAGGACGAAGAGGTCGGCCTCCGCGTAGCCGGCCAGCACGTCCTGGCGGGGCAGCACGCCCAGGAAGCGCGCGTCGGCGCCCGTCCGCGCCGCGAGGGCCTTGCACTCGGCGAGCCCGTGCTCGGGGTGCGCCTCCTTGCCCACCAGGGCGAGGGTGGTGCCGGTGTCGGCGGCCAGCTCCACGAGGCGATCGCAGCGCTTGTTGCGGTAGAAGCCCCCGACGTAGAGCAGCAGCGGCGCGCCGGGAGCGATGCCGTGGCGCGCGCGGAAGCCTCGGGGCAGCGCGGCGAACTCGGCCTCGACGAAGCCGTTGGGGATGACGTGGAGCTTGCGCGGGTCGACGCCGAAGGAGACGAGCTCGTCGCGCTCGGGGCCGGTGAGCGCGGTGACGGCCGCGACGTGGCGCAACGCCCGGGGCATCACCACCCGGTAGTAGAGGTCGCTCAGCAGCGGCGTGCCCTGAGAGCGCTGGAAGAAGCCGTGGGCCGTGAAGACGACGGGCGCGGGGCTGCGCTTGAGGTGACGGTAGAGGTAGTCCGTGCTCCAGACGCGCTGCCCGTGGAGGTGGACCACGTCCCAGCCCGGCGCGAGGACGGCCTCGCGATAGCTTTTGGGCGGGAAGCGGAACTTGCCGCGGCGCTGGAGCGGGAAGCGGCGGATGAGGTAGCCGTCGCGCTCCTCGCGCTCGGGGGCGCCAGGCTCGTCGCTGCTGAAGACGGTCACGTCGTGGCCGAGCGCCACGTAATGCCTCGCAAGCTGCTCGACGACCTCCTCGGTGCCCCCGACGCTGGGCCAGAAGCGGTGGCAGGTGAGGAGGATCCTCACCGGCGCCCCTCCGCCAGGGCCTTCTCGTAGACGCCGACGACCTTGCGCGCGTTGGCCTCCCACGAGTAGCGCAGGGCCCACTCGCGCTGGCGCTCGCGGCTCCAGGGGGTGTCGCGGAGCTTGGCGTAGCACGCGGCAGCGTCCACGGGGTCGTTGGAGTGGTAGAGCGCGCGGTCGCCGCACACCTCGCGCGTGACGTCGATGTCCAGCGCGGCGACCTTGGCTCCGCACGCCATGGCCTCGATGGGCGGGAGGCCGAACCCCTCCGCGAGGCTGGGCCAGACGAACGCGTCGCACCCCGAGAGGACCGCGCGCAGCGTCACGTCGTCCACGAAGCCCGGCTCCACGAGGTCGAGGCCGTGCTCGCGGGCGTAGGCGTGCGCTCGCTCGCGCATCGCGGGGAAGCGCGTGGGCCCGAAGCGCACGAAGCGCGACTCGACGCCGTGCCGCTCGCGAAGCTCCCTCATGGCCTGGAGCGTGAGCAGGAGGTTCTTGCGCGGGTGGTCGTCCCCCACGTAGGCGAGGTTGAGCTTGCCAGGCGCAAGAAGCGGCGTGGGCGAGGGCTCGGGGCGGAAGAAGTCCGGGTCGATGCCGGAGTACGCGACGACGCAGCGCTCGGGGGAGACGCCCCAATGCTTGACCACCGCGTCCCGCGTGAACGCGCTCATGCACAGGAACCAGCGCGCCCGCTTCGCCAGCGAGCGCGTGACGGCCCAGTCCAGGCGCTCGGCGCGCGTCGCCGCGATGAGGCCCGGGTGCGTCTCGATGAGGATGTCGTGGACCGTGACGACGTCGGTCCTGCGCGTCGCGACGGCGGGGTCCAAAGCGTGCAGCAGGTCCCAGTCGCCGCGGGGGAACGTCGCGCGGTCCCACCAGAGGGTGAGCATGCCGCCCACGGGCCGTCCGAAGAGCTTGACCTCGCGGCGGGCGAGCTTCACCTCGACCGCGTCGATGCCCTGCCGCTGCACGGCGGGGATGATGCGCCGCGCGTAGCGCTCGACGCCGGTCTGGAATGCCCCGGCCCCGAAGGCCATGCCGACGCGCATCGCGAGGGCGAGACGAGGGGCGCCGGAGATAAGGCTTTCAGACTGGTCTCGGCATGCCGCGGGCATGCACGTCCTCTACACCGTCCACCGCTTCTGGCCCGCGGTGGGCGGCACGGAGCTTGCCCTCATGGACCTCAGCCAGGAGATGCTGAAGCTCGGCCACCAGGTGACGGTGGCGACCTCGGACGAGCCCGGCTCCCCGGAGCGCGAGGTCGTGAAGGGCGTCGAGGTGCGCCGCTTCGCCATGCGCCGCATGGGCAAGTTCCGCTACCCGCCCAGGGAGTACGTCCGCTTCGTCCTCGACGGGCCGTGGGACGTGGTGCACGTCAAGGGGCAGCGCGTCTGGAGCAGCGACTACCTCTTCCGCCGCGTGCCGGAGATCAAGCAGCCCAAGGTGTTCACCGCGCACGGCTTCCACCAGTGGCACATGCACCGGCGCGACCCCGTGGAGCTGTGGTACTACCGTTGGCACCTGCCGCGCATGCTGAGGCCCTTCGACAAGGTGATCGCCCTCACGGGGAACGAGGTCGAGGAGCTGGCCCTCTTCGGCGTGCCGCGGGAGAAGGTCACCATCCTCCCCGACGGCGTGAACCTCCACGAGTACGCGACGCCCCCGCCCAAGGGCTTCCGCGAGAAGTACGGCGTCAAGGCGAAGCACGTCCTCCTCTACGCGGGCGGCTTCTACGACAACAAGGGCGTGCCGCTCCTGGTGGAGGCCGTCTCGAAGATGCGCGGCGACGTGGAGCTTCTCCTCGTGGGCAAGGACCCCGCGGCGGGCTCGACGAAGGCGGAGACCGAGGCGCTCATCGCGAAGCTCAAGGCGCCCGTCCGCATCCTGGGCGTCATCCCGCGGGAGGACCTCGTGAAGGCGTTCTTCGAGTCGGACCTCTTCCTCCTGGGGAGCCGCTTCGAGGGGTACGGCATCGTGCTGCTGGAGACCATGGCGGCGGGCGTGCCCTTCGTGTCCACGCCCGCGGGCGCGGCGCCCGACCTCGCGGCCAAGGGCGCGGGCCGCGTCGTGCGCTCCGCGGACGAGATGGCGCGCGTCGCGGACGACCTCCTAGCCCATCCCGAGGAGCGCGCCCGCATGGGCGAGATCGGAAAGCGGCTCGCGCAGGCGCAGACCTTGGAGGACGCGGCGCGCAGGCACGAGGCGCTCTACCGGTCGCTCCTGGGGGAGTGACAACGTGCCCCGGAGCCTCCGCGCGCTTCTCCTCCTCGTCTTGGTCCTCCTGGCCGGGTGCGCGCGACCCGCGGGCGACGGTCCCGCCTATGGCCGCCTGGTCACCATCGACGCGAAGCAGGTGCAGCTCGACCTCCAGGCCACCGGCAGGACGACGCTCCCCTTCGGCTTCCACGACTACGCCATCGACGCGGCGCCGTACTCCGTGAAGTCGCCCGACTACTCGTGCCAGGCGGTGGGGCCCAACGGGACGCAGGAGCCCTGCCCGCCCGAGCCGCCCTCCTCCATGTGGAAGGGGCACCTCGTCGACGCTCCCTCGAACACGACGGTGGTGCTCACGGTCCAGCCCGACCCGCCGCTCGTGAGCGCGCTGCTGATCGCGCCCTGGGGAACGTACACCATCCAGCAGTGGCCGCCCACCGGGGAGCCTTCGGGGCGGGAGTGGACCTACGGATGCGACAGCGCCCCGGCGGACGCCTGCTCCGTCCACGAGTAGCGCTCAGTCCAGCTCGACGTGCTCGCCGCGCACCTGCGCCAGCATGTCGGACACGGTGCGCTCCAGGGGCACCTTCGCCTGGTAGCCCGTGGCCTTGACGAGCTTCGCGTTGTCGCCCCAGATGACGGGCTCGTCGGTGGGCCGCAGCAGCGCGGGGTCCTGCTCGGGCGCCAGGGGAATGCGCGCGTGCTTGAGGAACGCGTCGACAAGCTGCTGGATCGTGATGGTGCGCCCGGTGCAAAGGTTGTAGACGTCGCCGGGCGCGCCGTGGCGCGTGATGGCCACGATGGCGCGCGCCTGGTCGCGCACGTCGGAGAGGTCGCGCCGCGGCGTCAGGTTCCCCACGCGGATGGTCTTGGCTCCCGCCTTCTCGGCCGCGACCACGCGCTCCGCGAAGTCCCCCGGGGCGTCGGCGGACTTGCCCGGCCCGGTGGTGTTGAAGATGCGCCCGCGGATGGCGGGGATGCCGTCGTTCTTCCAGTATTGATAGCTCAGGAGGTCCTGGGCCACCTTGCTCACGCCGTAGGGGTGCACGGGCTGGAGGACGCGGTCCTCGCGCACGGGCGTCTGCTCCGGGGGCACGATGCCGTACTCCGCGCTGCTGCACGCGACGAACGTGCGCGGCCTGATGCCGGCGACTTTCATGGCCTCGAAGAGGTGGAGGGTCCCCTGCGCGTTCACGAGCATGGTGCGCTCCGGCTCGCGCCACGAGAGGGCGGGGAGCGACTGCGCCGCCAGGTGGTAGACCTCGTCGGGGCGGGCCTTGGCGACGAGCCTCGTCACGGCCTCCTTGTCGCACACGTCCAGGGGCACGAAGGCGCGCTGCTGCGCCTCGCTCCAGGGCCAGGGCGTCTTGCGCTGCGCGGGGTCGCCTGCGATGACCACGTCGGCGCCCTCGCGCAGGAGCATCCGCGAGAGGTGCGAGCCGATGAAGCCCGTGCCTCCGGTGATGAGGACCTTCATGCGCCCCGAACCCGGCGGCCTCCCTTCAAGGTTGCCCGAGGGTCCAGCGCGCCGCGTCCGCGAGGTCCCGCGCCACGTGGTCGGGCGCCTTCGCGCACGCCGCCAGGGCGTCCGCCTTGGAGGGCACCAGCACCGTGCGCGCGCCGATGGCCTGGCCCGCGCCCACGTCCATCCACGAGTCGCCCACGACGAAGCTCGCCCGGAGGTCGATGCCCCGCTCCTTCGCCGCCCGCTCGAAGAGGGCTGTCCCCGGCTTGCGGCACGCGCAGCCCGCGTCCGGCAGGTGCGGACACCAGTAGAACGCCTCGACGCCTCCGCCCAGGCGCTCCACGAGGGCGCGGTGGAAGGCGTGCATGTCCGCCTCGGTGTAGAGCCCGCGCCCGAGGCCGCTCTGGTTGGTCACGACGACGACGCGCCAACCCGCAGAGTTCCAGAGGCGGATCGCCTCCGCGGCGCCGGGCATGAGGACGAGCTTCGCCACGTCCACTTGGCGGACCTGGTCGACGTTCAAGGTCCCGTCGCGATCAACAAAAACAGTCGGTTTTTGTTGAGAAGCCGAACGCGCACGTTCGGCCGAATCGACGAAGACGGTCTTCATTTCGACCCGAAGAGCGCGCGCTCCACCTCGTAGCACACGAGGTGGAAGAACATCTCGTGGATCTCCTGGATGCGCGCGGTGTCGTCGCTCTCGACGGTGAGGGCGACGTCGCACATCTGGGCGAGGGGCTTCCCCTTGCGGCCGCAGAAGGCGACGGTCTTGGCGCCGGCCTTCTTGGCGACCTCCATGGCCTTGACCACGTTCTTGCTCGTGCCGCTGGTGCTGATGCCCAGGACCACGTCGCCGGGCTTCACGCAGCCGCGAAGTTGGCGCGAGAAGACCTCCTCGTAGCCGTAGTCGTTGCCGATGGCCGTGACGGCGCTGCTGTTCACGGTCAGGGCGAAGGCGGGCAGGGGGTCGCGGTCCAGGTAGAAGCGGCCCGACAGTTCGGCGGCCATGTGCTGCGCGTCGGCCGCGCTGCCGCCGTTGCCGAAGACGTAGAAGAAGCGCCCCGCGCGGAACGCCTCCACGATGGCGTTCGCCGCGGCGCGCACGTCGTCCGCCTGGGCGAGCGCGGCCTCGCGGAGGCGCACGCCCTCCCTGATCTGGTCCTCGATGGTCGCCGCATCCTTGGATTGATATCCCATTCAAGCACGCTCCTCGCGGACGCGCCAGGCGCGCGCCCCGTCCATGTCCAGCGCGAAGCCCACGGGCTCGCCGCCGTGGCGGCGAAGCTCGCGCGTGACCTCGTGCTTGCGCTCGTAGTCGCAGAAGAGGTAGAGGAACCCGCCGCCGCCCGCGCCCAGGAGCTTGCCCCCCTGCGCGCCCGCCTTGCGGGCGGCCTCGTAGAGCGCGTCGATCTGCGGGTCGGTGATCTTGCTGCTGAAGTTCTTCTTGTGGGTCCACCCTTCGTGGAGAAGCTCGCCCCAGCGCTGCCAGTCCGCCTTGAGGATGGCGCGCTTCATGTCGTGGGCGATGCGCTTCGTGGCGTCCAGGGCGTCCTTCACCGTGCCCTTGGGCTTCGCGCTCTCGGCGATCTGCTCGTTGAGGATGTTGGCCGAGAGGCGCGTGCGCCCCACGTAGACGAGGATGCTGCGGTACTCCAGCTCCTCCCTCACGCTGCGGTGGAGGCGCATGGGCTCCACCAGCGTGCCCTCCTTGGAGAACTCAATCCAGTTGAAGCCGCCGAAGGCCGCCGCGTACTGGTCCTGCCAGCCGCCGGGGATCTTCAGCTCGTCGCGCTCCATCTTGATGGCAAGCTCCGCGACCTCGTAGCCGCTCATGTGGACGCCCTTCAATTCCGCAAGGGCGGTGATCATCGCCACGAGGAGCGCGCTGGAGGAGCCCAGGCCGCTGCCGGGCGGCGCGTCGCTGTGGATCATGATATCAGCGCCGTCGCCCAGGTCGAAGTGGTTGAGCGCGACCTTGGCGAGGTCCATGTTGCCGTCGTAGCGGAACTTCTCGCCCGCGCTGAAGTCGGCCAGGATGTCCAGGTCCAGCGACTTCACGCGGATGGTGCGGTCCTCGCGGGGCTTCACCGTGCAGTAGGTGGCGCGGTCGATGGTGGTGCTCAGCACGCAGCCGCCGTGCTCCGTCGCGTAGGGGGGCACGTCGGTGCCGCCGCCTCCGAAGCTGACGCGCAGGGGCGCGCGGGCGCGCACGGTGGCCTTCTGGGGCATGCGGGCTTTCCACCCTGTTCGCGGGCTTCAAGCTTTGGACCTTGGCGCTGCGGCCGGCTAGCCGTAGACCCCGACGCGCCCGCGCGTGGCCTTTCGGATGCGCTCCGCGCTCCACGTCTGCTCGAACGTGGCGAGGCTGCGCTTCTGGCGCTCGGACATCTGGCCGCTGGACTTGCCCTCCAGGTGGACGCCCGTGGCGCGTGTGGCGAGGGCCAGCTCGAAGCCCGCCTCCCGGGCGCGCAGGCTGAAGTCGGAGTCCTCGCAGCCGAACTCGTAGCGCTCGTCGTACCCGCCCAGGGCCTCCCACGCGCGGCGCGTCACGAGCGCGCACGCGGCGGTGATGAAGTCCAGCCGGTGGCGCGGGCTCACCGAGCGCCAGTGCGTGTACATGTAGGGGAAGGGCCGGAAGCGGTGCTTCGCCAGCATGCGCAGCGCCCAGAGCGGCGCCCGGTGGTACGACGCCTCCGCGAGGAAGGGGCCCGGCGTCATGAGGACGCGGCCGCCCGCGTGCTGGAGCCCGCCGTCGGGGTAGCGCAGCACCGCGCCCACGACGGCCACCTCGGGGTGCGCCTGCGCGACGGCGATCATGGCGTCGAGCCAGCCGGCGTCCATGAACGCGTCGTCGTTGAGGAGGACCCACGCGTCCGCGTCGGGCGCCTGCGCGACGCCCCGGTTGATGGAGCGCGAGAAGCGGAAGCCGGGCCCCGAGTCCTGCACGGGGATGACGGCGGCGTCGAGGTGCGCGGTGGTCTTGCGCGCGAGGGCGATGCTCGTCTGCGCGGGCTCCGCGGTGGCGTCCTTGGTGGGGATCACGATGCCGATCTTCATGCCTTCCGCCTCCGGCCCACGAGGTCCTTCACCGCGCTGGCGGCGCCCCCCGAGTGGCGCGCGTAGCGCCCCTCGCGCCACTCCCGCGAGACGGCCGCGACGCGGGCGAGCCGGCGCGGGGGCAGCGCGGCGCGCGCCTCCAGGTGGGCGACGCGCTCCTCCAGGCGCGCGAGGTCGCGCAGGCGGTCGGGGCGCCCGCCCAGGCGGCGCATGGCGCGGGCGGCCTCGCCCCAGTAGCGCGCGTCGCGGCGGAACGTCTCGGTGGGGTCGGCCAGCGCGTCGCGCGCCTTCTTGCGCACGCGCGCCCACGAGGATTGCTTGTTCGCGCCGGTCGCGTTGGCCGCGTGCTGGCGGTAGAGGACGGTGACGTCGGGCACGGGCGCCAGGTCGTGGTTCATGGCGGCCAGGAGCGCGATCCACGCGTCGTGGATCCAGCCGGCGGGCACCGGCAGCGTCTCCTTGCGCAGCGAGGCGCGCATCGCCATGGCGCAGCCCGTGACGACGTTCTCGTGGACGAGGTGCGCGACGGGCGCCGCGCGGAACGCCTCCTGCTGGGCGGCGCCGAAGCCGCGCGCGCCCCACATGGTGTACCCCAGCGGACGCAACGCCTCGTCCACCACCGAGAGGTCGCTGAAGGAGACGGCCACCGCGGGCTCGCGCTCCAGGGGCTCCATGAGCCGCTCGACCTTCTGGGGGAGCCACACGTCGTCCTGGTCGCAGAAGAGGATCGCGTCGCCCTCGCAGAGCGTGGCCGCCCGGGTGAAGTTGCCCGCGACGCCGAGGTTCGTCTCGTTGCGGTGCAGCCTGACCGGGAAGGGCGCGTCGCGGCGGAACCCCTCCAGGACGCTCCACGTGCCGTCAGGGCTGCGGTCGTCGCACACCACCAGCTCGTCGGGCAGCCGCGTCTGGCGCGCGAGGCTCTCCAGCTGCTCGCGGAGGAAGCGCTCCCCCCGGTAGGTGGCCATCGCGACGCTGACGCGCAACGCCTCGGCCACGTGGCATGGGATTTAAATAGGCTGCTTTCGCTGGCGGCGCGAAATGAAGGGCATCATCCTCGCCGGAGGCTCGGGGACGCGCCTGCACCCCGTGACGCGCGCGGTGAGCAAGCAGCTTCTCCCGGTCTACGACAAGCCGATGGTGCACTACCCCCTTTCGACGCTCATGCTGGCGGGCATCCGCGACGTGCTCGTCATCAGCACGCCCCGCGACCTCCCCCAGTACCGCGACCTCCTGGGCGACGGCTCGCACCTGGGCATGCGCTTCACCTACGCCGAGCAGCCCCACCCCGGCGGCCTCGCGCAGGCGTTCCTCATCGGCGAGCGCTTCATCGGCTCCGACGCCGTGACGCTCGTGCTCGGGGACAACATCTTCTACTCCCAGGGGATGACGGGCCTCCTCCAGCAGGCGGTCCGCGAGAACCAGGGCGCCACCGTCTTCGGCTACTGGGTGAAGGACCCGCAGCGCTACGGCGTCGCCGAGTTCGACGCGCAGGGCCGCGTCGTCGGCCTGGAGGAGAAGCCCAAGCAGCCGCGCAGCAACTACGCGGTCACGGGCCTCTACGTCTACTCCAACGAGGTCGTGGAGATCGCCAAGTCCGTGAAGCCCAGCGCCAGGGGCGAGCTGGAGATCACCAGCGTCAACCAGGAGTACCTCAAGCGCGGGAAGCTCAAGCTCATCAAGTTCGGCCGCGGCACCGCGTGGCTGGACACCGGCACGCACCAGAGCCTCATGGAGGCCTCCAACTTCATCGCCACCATCGAGCACCGCCAGGGGCTCAAGGTCGCCTGCCTGGAGGAGGTGGCCTGGCGCATGGGGTTCATCGACGCCAAGAAGGTCGAGGCCCTCGCGCAGGGCTACAACAACGAGTGGCGCGACTACCTCCTCGGCATCCTCACGCAACCCTTCTGAGCTGATATCATGCCTTTCGAGTTCAAGCCGTTCCCGGGAATGCCTGACGTCGTCATCGTCGAGCCGAAGGCCTTCGGCGACGAGCGCGGCTGGTTCATGGAGACGTTCAAGGAGTCCGAGATGTCCAAGCACGGCATCGTGGGCCCCTTCCGCCAGGACAACCACAGCCGCAGCGTCGGCAAGGGCATCCTGCGCGGGCTGCACTACCAGAAGAGCGGCGCGGCGCAGGGCAAGCTCGTGCGCTGCCTCCGGGGCGAGATCCTCGACGTGGCCGTGGACATCCGCAAGGGCAGCCCCACCTACGGCAAGCACGTGAGCGCCACGCTCTCCGCGGAGAACCGCAAGATGATCTGGGTCCCCGCGGGCTTCGCGCACGGCGTCCTCACCTTGACCGACGAGGCCGAGATCGTCTACAAGGTCACCAGCGAGTACAGCCCGCCCCACGACCGCGGCATCCGCTGGGACGACCCCGCCCTCGCGATCCCCTGGCCCGTGAAGCACCCCATCCTCAGCAAGAAGGACGCCGAGGCGCCGCTCCTCAAGGACGCGGACAACGACTTCGCCTGGAAGGGGGGCCACCCGTGAGCGCGAAGCCCAAGCACGTCCTCGTCACCGGGGGCGGCGGCTACATCGGGACGACGCTGACCGAGATGCTCCTCGCGCGGGGATACGAGGTCACGGTCCTCGACCGCTTCTTCTTCGGCGACACGCTCGCTGATCTCAAGGCGAACCCCAAGCTCCACCTCGTGCGCGAGGACAACCGCTGGGCGCCCCCGGCCGTGCTCAAGGGCGTAGACGCCGTGTGCGACCTCGCCGCGCTCTCCAACGACCCCTCCGGCGAATTGGACCCGCAGAAGACGCTGGACATCAACCACGCGGCCCGAGCCCGCATGTGCAAGATGGCCAAGGAGCACGGCGTTGCGCGCTACGTCCTGGCCTCCTCGTGCAGCATCTACGGCTTCCAGGACGGCTTCGTGGACGAGACGAGCAGCATCAACCCGCTCACCACCTACGCCGAGGCCAACGGGCTCGCCGAGAGGAGCAACCTCCCCCTGGCCAGCGAGAGGTTCACCGTCACCGCGCTCCGGCAGGCCACCGTCTACGGCCTCTCGCGCCGCATGCGCTTCGATCTCGCCATCAACGGCATGACGCTCTCGCTCTTCAAGCAGGGCGGCGTGAAGATCATGCGCGACGGCACGCAGTGGCGCCCCTTCGTCCACGTGCGCGACACCTGCCGCGCGTTCATCACCGTGCTGGAGAGCGATCCCGCCAAGGTCAACGGCGAGACGTTCAACGTCGGCAGCGAGGACCAGAACGTGCAGATCGGGCCCCTGGCCGAGCGCGTGAGCAACGCCGTGGGCATTCCGTACAAGCCCGACTGGTACGGCGACGTGGACCACCGCAGCTACCGCGTCTCGTTCAAGAAGATCGGCCAGCGCCTCGGCTACCGCGCCGAGAAGCAGCCCGAGGACGGCGCGCGGGAGATCTTCGAGGCGCTCCAGAAGGGAACGCTCACCGACGGCCCCACCACGAACACGCTCAACTGGTACAAGACGCTCCTCCAGTGGAACCGCGAGATGAAGGAAGTCGCTCCCCATGGGATCGTCCTCTGAGGGAAGCCGCCGCATCGCCATCGTGGGCTTCGGCTACATCGGCACGTGCATCGGCGCCGTGCTGGCCGACCGCGGCTTCGTGGTGACCGGGATCGATCCTCGCCCCGAGGTCGAGCAGGAGATCGCCAAGGGCGCCACCAGCATCCACGAGCCCGGCCTCAAGGACCTCGTGGCCAAGGGCGTCGCCGCGGGCCGCCTCAAGGCCACCACGAGCTACGACGCCGTGCGCGAGGCGGACGTGGTGCTCGTCACCGTGGGCACGCCCCTGGGCGCCGACCACGCGCCCGACATGGCGCAGATCCTCAGCGCGTCCGAGCAGGTGGCCAAGCGCCTGCGCCGCGGGCAGCTCGTGATGTACAAGAGCACCGTGCCCCCCGGGACCACCGAGGACGTGGTGCGTCCTCTCCTGGAGAAGCAGGGCCTTCGCTCCGGCGTGGACTTTTTCCTGGCCTTCTGCCCCGAGCGCCTCGCCGAGGGGCGCGCCATCGTCGAGTTCCTCTCGCTGCCCATCGTCGTGGGCGGCGCGGAGCCCGAGAGCACGCGCGCCGCCGCCGAGTTCTGGCGCGAGGCGCTGGACGTGCGCGTGCTGGAGCTCTCCACCGCGCGCGCCGCCGAGATGTCCAAGCTCGCGGACAACCTCTTCATCGACCTCAACGTGGCGCTCGCCAACGAGATCGCCATGCTCTGCGACCGCATGGGCATGGACGCCATGGAGGTCATCGAGGCCGCCAACACGCTCCCCAAGGGCACGCACCACGTCAACATCCTCGTCCCCGGCGCGGGTGTCGGCGGCTACTGCCTCACCAAGGACCCGTGGTTCGTCCACTGGCTGGGCCAGCGCCACGGCCTCGACCTGCGCACGCCCGTTGCGTCGCGCTCCGTGAACGACGGCATGCCCGCCTACACCGCGGCCGCCGTGCGCGACGAGCTTGCGCAGCACGGCAGGGCGCTCAAGGGCGCGCGCGTGGCCATCCTCGGCATCGCGTTCAAGAGCAACACCGGCGACGTGCGCTTCACGCCCGCGGGCGGCACGATCCACGCGCTGCGCCAGGCGGGCGCCGACGTCGTCGTCTGCGACCCGTGGGTGAGCGCCCGCGACGCCAAGGCCGTCACCGACGCGCCCCTCGTCGCCTCGCTGGACGACGCCCTCAGGGGCGCCGACGCCGTGGTGGTCCTCGCGGGCCACACCGAGTTCCGCACCTTCCCCACGCCGCGCCTGGCGGAGCTTGCGAAGCCCGGCGCCCTCGTCCTGGACGGCCGCGCCATGTACACCAAGCTCCAGATCGCCGAGATGCGCAAGCTGGGCCTCCGCTTCCGGGGGATCGGCCGATGAGCAAGGTCGTCGTCACCGGGGGCGCGGGCTTCATCGGCTCCCACCTCGTGGACCGCCTCCTGGCCGAGGGGCACGACGTCACCGTCTTCGACGTGGGCATGCACCGCAACCTCGACGGCGCCAAGTCGCGCCGCGGGTTCCACTTCGTGCAGGGCGACGTGCGCGACGCCAGGCAGGTCGCGGACGCCATCCCGCCGGGCACCAAGGTGGTCTTCCACCTGAGCGCCATCGTGGGCATCAAGCACTACGTGCAGGACCCGCTGCGCGTGCTCGACGTGAACGTCCTGGGCACGCGCAACGTGCTGGACGCCGCCCACAAGGCGGGCGCCAAGATCCTCTTCACCAGCACGAGCGAGGTCTACGGCAAGAACCCCAAGATCCCGTGGGCCGAGGAGGACGACCGCGTCCTGGGGCCCACCACCACCGAGCGCTGGAGCTACAGCACCAGCAAGGCCGTGGGCGAGCATCTCGTCCTCGCCATGCACAAGGGCAAGGGGCTCGACGCGAGCATCGTGCGCTTCTTCAACATCTACGGGCCGCGCCAGACGCCCGACCTCGTCGTCTCGCAGAGCGTCCGCAAGGCGCTGCGCGGCGAGAGGCCGCTCCTCTACGACGGGGGCCACGCCACGCGCTGCTTCACCTTCGTGGAGGACGCCGTGGAGGGCACCATGCGCGTCGCCTTCGACGCCACCACCAACGGGCAGGTCTTCAACATCGGCCGCGACAAGGAGAGCACGGTGCGCGAGCTGCTCACCATCATCCTGCGCGAGGCCCAGGCCTCCCAGGGCTGGGAGGAGGTCGACACCCAGGCCAAGTTCGGCAAGGGGTTCGAGGACATCCAGCGCCGCGTGCCGGACGTCAACAAGGCGCGCCGCGTGCTGGGCTGGGAGGCCAAGACCACCCTGGAGGAGGGCGTCCGCCGCACGGTGCAGTGGGCGCGCGAGAACAAGTGGTACCTGGAGTGATCAGGCCTTCTCGCGCTTCGCGTAGTCCGCGAGGCACGCATCCAGCGTCATGGGGTGGAACCAGGCGGGCATGTCCCAGGGCATGCGCGTGTCCTGCGCGCGGGGCGCCTTCCACTTGAAGTCCTTGAACTTCGAGCGGTGGACGACGCCGGGCAGGCCGAACGCCTTCTGCGCCGCGACCGCCAGGTCCCAGCGGCTGACGCTCTGCGCGTTGGCGACGTGGACGATCCCTTCGAGCTTGCGCTCGCCGGCCTCGGCGATGAAGCGCGCGCCCTCGCGGGCGTAGGTGGGCGACGACCACATGTCGTCCAGCACCGTGACCTCGCCCTTCTCCTTGAGCGTGCCCGTGACGAACTTCACGAAGTCCTTGCGGCGCGGGTGGGGCCCGAACGTCGTGGAGACGCGCAGGATCGCCGCGTGGGGGTCGTGCTTGAGCACGGCCTTCTCGCCCTCGGCCTTGGTGCGCGCGTAGACGCTCACGGGGTCCAGCACGTAGTCGGTGCTGATGTGGACGAGGCGAGCGCCGCCCGCGCGCGTCGCGGCCGCGATCTCGCCCGCCGCGTCGACGTTCACGCGCTGCGCGTCCGCCGCGCGCTCCTCGCACACGTCGGGGTTCGTGAGCGCCATGCAGTTCACGACCACGTCCGCGCCCGCCAGCGCCTCGCGGGGCACGGGCTTCAGGAGGTCAAGCTCGGCGTGGGTGAGCGTGCGGACCTGGTGGCCGCGCTCGGCGAGTACCTGCGCGGCGTTGAGGCCCAGCAGGCCGTCGCCCAGGACGAGGAAGCGCATGCGGCACGGACGCGGGGCCGCATTTAAAACGCTTATGGGGTGGGAGGGGCCGCGCGCGTGGGGCACGCGCCCGTGGCTCTCAAGGAGAAGGGGCATATCGGGGGACCTGCATCGCGAGGCCGTGAAGGAGACGGACGAACGGCAGCTCGACGCCCTCGTGGCCGAGGCCCGGGAGGACCCGGACGTCCTTGCCGTCGTCCGGTTCGGCAGCACCGCCCGGGGCCTTTCCGGGCGCGACGTGGACGTGTGCGTCGTCCTCCACGAGAAGCCGCGAGGGGAGCCGTTTGACGTCCACCTGCGCTACTCGGCCCACGCGAGCGGCAAGCGCCACGAGGGGCTCGACGTCTCCGTCTTCCAGTCCCTTCCGCTCTACGTGCGCGAGCGCGTGATCGCGGAGGGCGTTCCCCTCCTCGTCAAGGACCGCGAAGCCTTCTTCGCCCTCGTCCGCCGGACCTATCAGGAATGGGAGACGTTCCGGCCGCATCTTGATCTCTATCTCGACGAGGTTGTCCATGGGTAGCGACCGGCGCGCCGCGATCCTTCTCGACACGATCCGGCAGCACGCCGATTTCATCAGCCAGACCCTCCCCTCCAGCGTCGAGGCCTACATGGAAGACCAGACGAGGCGCCTTGCGATCGAGCGCGGGCTGCAGGTCGCCATCGAGGCGCTCGTCGACCTCGCCGCGCTGGTCTGGTCCAAACGGCAGGAAGGCGCGCCTCAGGACGACGAGGGGATCATCCGGGGGCTCGCGCGGATCGGCGTCCTCTCCGGGACCGATGCCGAAAGCCTGTCCGATCTGCGCCGATTCCGGAACGTCCTCGTCCACCAATACGCTGCGCTCGACCACGCCCGCGTCTTCTCGCACGCCCACCGCGCGCCCGAGGCGGCCCGCCGCCTGGGGGCGCATCTCCTCAAGGGGCTGCCATCGTGAGCGCCGACGCGGACGTCCTCGTGGTGGGCGCGGGCGCGGTGGGCGCAAGCTGCGCGCTCCACCTGGCCCGCCAAGGCCTCCGCGTCGTCGTCGTGGAGAAGGAGGGCGGCCCCGCGCTCCACCAGAGCGGCCGCAACAGCGGCGTCATCCACGCGGGGTACAACGTGAAGCCCGGCTCGCAGAAGGCGCGCTACTGCGTCGAGGGCAACCGGCGCCTGCGCGCGTACTGCGAGGAGCGCGGCATCGCCACGCACCCGGGGGGCATCCTCGTGGTCGCCCGCACCGAGGCCGAGCGCGCGGTGCTCGCGGAGCTCCACAAGCGCGGCCAGGGCAACGGCGTCGACGTCCGCCTTCTGGACGCCGAGGGGCTGCGCGCGCAGGAGCCGCACGCCGTGGGCATCGAGGCGCTGCACGCTCGCGATGCCGCGAGCTTCGACGCGCGGGCCTACGTCCACGCGCTCAGCGACGACGCGCTGCGCGCCGGAGCGACCATCCTCTACGACACGCGCGTCCTGGGCCTCGACGAGGCCGACGGGGGTGTCACGGCGCGGACGAGCAAGGGGCCCATCACGGCGAAGGCGCTGGTGAACGCCGCGGGGCTCTACGCGGACCGCCTGGCGGGATCGCTGGCGCCCGACATGCGCGTCATCCCCTTCCGCGGCTACTACGCGGAGCTCGTCCCCCGGCGGCGCGACCTCGTGAGGAGCCACGTCTACGCGGCGCCCGACCTCGCGTTCCCCTTCCTGGGCGTGCATCTCTCGCGGCGCGCTGACGGGCGCGTCATCGTGGGGCCGGGCGCCATGCTGGCCTTCGGCCGCGAGGCGTACCGCTTCTCCTCCTTCAAGGGCGGCGGCCTGGGCCTCACGCTGGGCTGGGGCGGCTTCTGGCGCATGATGGTGAAGCCGCAGTTCCGCCGCCTCGTGCGCGACGAGGTCGCCAAGAGCCTGAGCCTCAAGGCCATCTGGAAGGAGGCGCGCCTCCTCGTGCCCGACCTGCGCCCCGAGGACCTCTGCAAGAGCTACGCGGGCAACCGCGCCCAGATGGTGGACCGCAAGGGCAACCTCGTGGAGGACATCGTCGTGCGCCAGACGCCGCGCACCGTCCACGTGCTCAACGCCGTGAGCCCGGGCCTCACCTGCTCGCTCCCCTTCGGCGAGCACCTGGCGGAGACCGCCGCGAAGCTGGCCGGCTGAAGCGGAGCGTTGGGGAAGTCGTCCGGCGGCGCCGCAGCGCCGCTACCCGAGGGGGGTTCGGGGGGCGAAGCCCCCTGACGTTTTCGTTTTCTGATCCGACGACTTCACCTCAGGGGGCTGTGCCCCCCGAACCCCCCGCTTTAGCGCAGCAGCACGTCCTTGATCGCGCTCCCCACGCCCGCGGAGTGGCGCGCGTAGCGGCCCGCGCGCGCCTCGCGCATCACGGGGCCCACGCGGCGCAGGGGGTTGCGCGGGAGCGCCATGCGCGCCTGGTAGTGCCCGATGCGCTCGCGGAGGTCCGCCAGGCGCTCGCGCGCGGCGGGGCGCGTCGCCATCGCCTCCAGCCGCGGGAGGACCGGGCCCCAGAGCGCGACGTCGCGGGCGAGGAGGGCGCGGTTGCTGGCGAGGCGCATGCGCAGCACGGAGCGCGCGCGCTCCCAGGCGCCCGGCGGGCGCACGCCGATGGCGTTCCCCCCGTGCTGGCGGTAGTCGAGGCCCGTCTCGCGCAGCGCCACGAAGGGCCAGTCCAGCGCGGCGACCAGCGAGAGCCACGCGTCGTGGGCCCACCCCTCCTGCACCGGGAAGGCCTTCTCGCGGATGGGGGCGCGGAAGCCCATGGCGGCGCCCTGCACGACGAACTGGCGCAGCAGCACGTCCAAGGGCTCGCGCTCGATGGCCTGGAGCACGTCCTCGCCGAACCCCATGCCCTGCCAGAAGGTGTACCCCTTGGGCTCCAGGTCGGGGCCCGTCACGTCGGCGTCCATGAAGACGACGCCCGCGTCGGGGCGCGCGAGGAAGGCGCGCTCGATGCGCTCGACCTTGTCCGCGTGCCAGCGGTCGTCGTGGTCGCAGAAGAGGATGACGTCGCCTTCGCACAGGCTTGCGGCGCGCTGGAAGTTGCGCCCCATGCGCAGCGGCGCCTCGTTGACCTCGACGCGCACCGGGAAGGGCGCGCGCTTGGCGAACGCGCGGGCGATCTCCACCGTGTCGTCCTTGGAGCAGTCGTCCGTGATGACGAGCTCGTCGGGGAGGCGCGTCTGGGCGGCGAGGCTGTCCAGCTGCGTCGCCAGGTAGCGGCCGCCGTTGTAGGTCGCCATCGCCACGCTGACGCGCATGCGGGCGGATCGCGCACATCTCTCTTGAATCTGCCCGGCTCGCGCTCCTCGATGCAACCCGAACCCACGAACCACCGGACCACGGTCTTACCTTTGGTCCGGTGGTTCGTGGGTTCGGGTTGCTTCCGGGGGCGCCGGCAGAGGGGCGCCCCATCGCGAAGGGAGCGCTACTCCTCATCCCGCAGCTCGGCGCGCAGGTAGCGCAGCATCTCGCCCGGATGCACCGCGTCGCGGATCCAGCGGTAGTCGTCCGCCGTGAACTCGCGCATGGCGAAGAGCGCGGCGAAGTAGACCGCGGCGCCCAGGACTGCGTAGAGGGGGAACGACCACCAGCGCGCGAGGTGCAGCGGCGTGAAGGCGTCCAGGGCCAGGAGCGCGCCCGACATGACGGCGGCTGCCGCCAGGTGCCACCACGTGTGCGCGGGCGGGTGATAGCCCAGGGCCTGCCGCGTCTCGCGCTGGATCATGACGAGGTAGACGACGCCCGAGATCAGCGTCCCGATGGCGGCGCCCATGGCGCGCAGGCCGAAGAGGCGGATGCCCAGCGACTTCACGTCGGTGGGGACCAGGACGAGGATGAGCGCGATGTTGAGCAGCGAGGTGACGATGCCGATCCGCGCGACGGCGCCGGGCCGGTCCGCGCCCATGACGAAGTAGATGTACGGCCGCGCCAGCGTCGTGACCAGAACCCAGAAGGCGAGCACGCTGAGGACGTAGGCGCTGTCAGTCCAGGCGTTCGCGAGCACGAGCGTGATGATGGGGACGGGGAAGACCGCCAGGAACGCCGTCATGGGGACGATGAGCATGGAAAGATAGCGCAGGCTGCGGTCCATGGTCTGGTGCGCCTCGCCGTGGGCCTGCTCCGCCGTGAGGCTGGAGAGGCGCGGCAGCAGAAGGAGGCCGACCGCCGCGCCGATGCCGTCGATGACCATGACGACGCGCCGCAGCGCGCCGAAGTCGGCGGTGTCCACGTTGCTGCCGAAGAAGCCCAGCGCGATGCGGTCGATGTTCACCGAGACGATGCTGAACGCGGCGACGCTGAAGAGGGGGATCGCGAAGCGGAAGTAGCTCTGGAGGAGGTCCCAGCGGAAGCGCCCCTTCTCCAGCGCGCGGCGCAGCAGCCACAGGCTCACGACCGCGTTGGCGACGGCGCTCAGGGTGAACGTCAGCGCGAGCGCGCCGCTGGGGTGCGCGGCGACCCAGCGCCAGAGCGCGTTGTCCGGCGAGACGCGGCCCACGAGGGGGCCCGCGTGGGAGGCCAGCGCCGCCAGCACGAGGGCGAAGAGGGCCGTCAGCAGGAAGCGCACGAACGTCTCCACCAGGGAGCCGGCCTGCGTCTTGGCGATCTGCTGCTTGGCCTCGAAGGTGGACTGCGGGACGATGCAGACGCTCCGCGCGACGTAGTAGACGATGGTGACCACCATGACGTCGAGGCTCGTCGACACCAGGGGCTTGCCCAGGACGCCCACGTAGAGCCACAGGATGCCCGCGGAGAGCAGCACGAAGAGGGCGGTGGAGACGATCTTGAAGGCGGCGAAGGTCGCGAAGCAGTCGCCCTCGTGCTCGCCCTGCGAGACGCGCTTCACGTGCGCGTCCGACATGTTGAGGTCGGTGAGCAGGTAGAGCATGCCCAGGATGCTCGTGGCGAACTCGACGTCGCCCAGGTCCTCGGGCCCGAAGTAGACGGCCGTGATCTTGAGGATCACGAGGCCCAGGAGGGCGCCCAGGCCCAGGTTCGCGATGGCGACCAAGGCCTTCCGTCCGCTCACGCCCGGCACCTTGCCGCGTGGCGAGGCCGGGCGCGTCCCATAAGGGCTGCGCTACGGGACCGCCGCGGCCCGGGAGGCCACGTCGCGCAGCAGGCCCAGGGGCTGCCTCGCGGCGCGCCCGACCTGGGGAAGCTGCGTCGGTGCCGAGCCCTTCTGCGCAGGCGCCGCATGGTGGAGGAGGCCGCGCACCGCGTCGAGGGCCGCGTGCGTCGCGTGGGCCAGCGCGCCCTTCACGGCGCCGGCCGCGCCGCCCGCCGCGTGGGCCGCGCCGGCGGCCGCCGAGGAGACGGCCGCCTTGGCGTGGCCCAGCCCGGCCAGGCTCGCGTCGAGGCCCTGCACGGGGAGGTGGAGCAGGTCCTTCACGAACTGGACGAGCGTGGCGACGAAGGCCGCGACGCGGTCGGGCGCGCTTCCGGGGTCCTGCGCGGCGCCCTGGGCGGCGTCCACGGCGTCCTGCGCGAGCGCCGGCGCGTCCTGCGGCGTCGCGGGGGGCGCGGCGGGGTGGTCGTGCTGGTGCTCCGGGTCCGCGGGCTGCGCGGGCGCGGGGTCCGCCCGGGGGCAGACCGGCAGCTTGTCGCGCGCGTCGGGGGAGACGCCGCCCACCGCCGCGCACGCCGTGTCGACGACGCCCGAGGGGTCGGGGAGGGGGACCTGGGCGGCGGCGAGGGGGGCGGCGACGAGGAGGGCCAGGAGCGCGAGGACCAGCGCGGAGCGCATGCGTCCCGGGTGCGGCCGGGGGGTATTCCCCTCATTGGATGGAGGCTTTGAGCCTACGGGATGCCCGCGGCTTCCAGCGTGTTGAGCATGAGCATCGCGATGGTCATGGGCCCCACGCCGCCGGGCACGGGCGTGATCCAGCCGGCGACCTCCTTGACGGCCTCGAAGTCCACGTCGCCCACGAGCTTGCCCTCGACGCGCGAGGTGCCCACGTCGACGACGACCGCGCCGGGCTTCACCCAGTCGGCCTTCACGAGGCGCGGCTGCCCCATGGCGGCCACCAGCACGTCGGCCTCCCGGCAGAGCCGCGCGAGGTCGGGCGTGCGCGAGTGCGCGACGGTGACGGTGGCGTCGCCGCGCGGGCCCTTGTTCATGAGCGCAGCCGCCAGGGGCTTGCCCACGGTGTTGCTGCGGCCGAGGACGACGACGCGCTTGCCGGCGGCGCCGCCCGCGCGGGCGATCAGCTCGACGACGCCGCGAGGCGTGGCGCTGAGGAAGCGCGGCTGCCCCTGGAGGAGGAGCCCCTGGTTCAGGGGGTGGAAGCCGTCCACGTCCTTGTCGGGCGAGACGGCGCGCATCACCTTCTCGCCGTCGATCTGGCGGGGGACCGGGAACTGCACGAAGAAGCCGTGGATGCGCGGGTCCGCGTTGAGCGCCGCGACCCGTGATAGCAAAGCGGCCTCGGCCATGTCGGCGGGGTAGCGCTCGACGACGCTGTGGAAGCCGCACTCCCTGGCGGCCTTCTCCTTGCTGGCGACGTAGGTGTGGCTCGCGGGGTCGTCCCCCACGAGGATGACGGCGAGGCCCGGCTGGCGGCCGGAGGCCTTGACGCGGCGCGCGATGTCGGCGCGGATCTCGGCCGCGATGGCCTTGCCGTCCAGGAGGCGCGCGCTCACTCGCCCGGCCTCCGGCCGCGGGGCGAGCCCCCCGCTGCCCGCTCCTTGTCGCGCCGGGATTGGTCGCGCTGGGCCTTGGGGGGGCGGTACTTCTCGCCGCCCAGGGGGGTGGGCTGCGCGAAGACGCGCTTGATCTCGCCGGCCTCCGCGCTGCCGCGCTTGAGGAGGCGCTCCTCGGTCTTGATGGCGTGGACGGTCACGCGCAGGCGGCCGAAGACGAACTCCTCGCCCACGCTGAACTCCTGCCCGGGGGGCGCGGCGACGACCTTGGTGATGGTCTTCTTGCCCAGGTTGATGGCGAAGCCGACGGGGATCTCCTCGAACTCCTTGGCCCAGAGGGTGAGCACGTCGGAGACGGCGGCGGCGTCGACGCGGCGCATGTCCCTGGACTCGATGCCGGTGAGCTTGCACGTCTTCCCGTCGACCACCAGCGCCTCGCCCACGGAGAGCTCGTCGTCCCCGGGAAGCTCGACCTTGGCGCGGTGCGACTGCTCGCCGCGGCTCACGACGATGGGCACCTCCACGGGCTTGGGCTCGCGCACCAGCGCGTGGTGGACGCGGCCGCACTCGGAGCACTCCACGGTGCCGTCGAAGGTGAGGAACTGCCCCTTGGTGCCCATGGTGGCGCGCAGCACCGCGTGGATGGTCTCCTGGCCGCAGCCGGGGCACGACGTCGTGATCGCGCTGGGGGGCTCCGCGGCGGGCATCGGCGCGGCGAGGAGGGTTCGCCTAGATAAATCCAAGGGGGCCCTCGGGGGATGGCCGCCCATGCACGGCATGCGCCCCTTTGGCGCGCTGGTCTCCAAGGAGGAGGCCCTCTCGCGGCTCCTGGCCGCGGCCTCGCCCGTGGAGCGGGCGGAGGAGCTCCCCCTGCTGGAGGCCGCGGGCCGCGCGTGCGCCGAGGACGTCGCGGCCCCCGTCGCGGTGCCCCCCTTCGACCGCTCCACCATGGACGGCTACGCGGTGCGCGCAGCCGACGGCACCGCCCCGCGCCGCGTCGTGGGCGAGATCGCCGCGGGTGCCAGCGCCCTTCCGAGCGTGGGCCCCAGGGAGGCCGCGCGCATCGCCACGGGCGCGCCCCTGCCGCCCGGCGCGGACGCGGTGGCGCGCGTCGAGGACGCCAGCGAGTCGGGCGGGCTCGTGGAGCTTCGCGTCGCGCCGCGGCCCCGCCAGTTCGTGGACCCCGCGGGCGTGGACCTGGCCCGGGGCGCGCCCGTCGTCTCGCGCGGCGAGGCGCTCACGCCCGCGCGCCTGGGCCTGCTGGCGTCCGTGGGCCGCGCGCGCGTGAAGGCCCTCTCGCGGCCGCGCGTCGCGCTCTTCGCCAGCGGCGACGAGCTTCTGAGGCCCGGCGAGCCGCCGCAGCCGTGGCGCGTCTACGACAGCAACTCCACGAGCCTCGCCGCGCTCCTGGTCTCCGCGGGCGCCGAGGTCGAGGCGATGCCCCCGCTCCCCGACGAGATCGAGGCGCAGCGCGCGGCGCTGCGGACCGCCGCCACGAGCCACGACCTCGTCGTGCTCGCGGGAGGCGCCTCGGTGGGGAAGCGCGACCTGGCGGCCGACGCGCTGCGGGCCGAGGGCGAGGTGATGCTCCACGGCGTGCGCGTGAAGCCGGGCAAGCCCCTGCTGGCGGGCCGCATCGGCGCATGCCTCGTCGTCGGCCTCCCGGGGAACCCCACGAGCGCGCTCTCCAACGCGCACCTCTTCGTCGTGCCCGTGGTGCGGCGCCTCGCGGGGCTGCCCCCGCCCGAGGCGCGCTCGATCCCCGCGACGCTCGCGCACGAGGTCCGCGGCGAGCCGGACCGATATCAATTCCTGCCCGTGAGGCTGGAGGGGGGCCGCGCCTCGACGACGTTCAAGGGGAGCGGCTCGCTCACCAGCATGGCCGGGAGCGACGGCTGGATCGGCGTGCCCGAGGGCGCGACGCTCCCCGCGGGAAGCGCCGTCGAGGTCCACCTCTGGTAAGCTCAGAGCGGCGAGTCCGTGTCCTTCAGCCAGCCGCGCTGCCACGTGGTGAGGCCGCTGAACGACCAGGCGAGCGTGACGCCGCTGGCGTCGCTCCACGTCGCCTCCGCGCTCTGGCATTGGCATTCGGGCTCGAACGCGCCGCGCCAGCCCGAGGCGGCGACCGGCTGCCCGCTCTGGTTGGTGGCGCGCGTCGCGGGGCCCTGCACGGTGAGGTTGCCCCAGGGCCAGCCGTCGTCGCACCCCGTGAGCGCCTGCACGGTGACGTTGGCGCCCGCGCTCGTGCGCGGCGGGCCGGTGGGTGGCGCGCCCGGGACCGTCGAGAGGATGCGCGTGCGGTTGGTGGGTGTGCCTTCGCCGTGCGACTCGTAGTGCCAGCCCTCGCACGAGGCGCTCCACTGGCCCCGAGAGAAGGCGAAGCTCACGTTGACCTCGTCCCATGCGGCAAAGTCGCCGCTGGGCGAGCGCTCGCCCGCCTCGCTGTGGAACGTCGCGAAGCTCCCCTCGCGCGGCCACGGGCCCGCGGGCGTCGCGCCGGGCCAGCGGTAGAGCCCGCTCTCGTTGGTCGCGCCGTCGCCCGCGATGGCGCGGAAGCGCACGAGGCTGCCCTCGGGCACGTGGAAGCTCGCGGCCCACGAGCCCCAGGATGTCTTCGCCAGGTCGTGCCAGCCGAGCCCTTCGATGCGCGCCTGCACCTTGGCCAGCGGGCGGTCGGCGTCGACGTAGGTCTCGACCCACCACTCGTTGCCCGCCACGGGGCGGAAGCCCGCGCGGAAGCCGGGGGCGCCGCCCTGCGCGGGCGTGGCGTCGGGCCAGCGGTACGCGCCCGACACGTCCTCCTGGCCGTCCTGGCTGCGGGCGCGAAGCTCGACGAGGCTGCCGTTGGGGACGTGGAGGCTCGCGGCCCAGTCGCCCCAGCTTCGCAGCGTGAGCGGCTGCCACGCGCCGCCGTCCACGCGCGCGTCGACGCCCGCAAGCGGCAGGCTCGCCGTGACGTGGGCCTGCACCCACCACTCGTTGCCGCCCACGCCGGTGAACGTCGCGGCGAACGCGCCGCACTGCTCGACGCCCGCGGGGTGCGTGAAGGCGCAGCTGAGGACCTGCGTCCCGTCGGGCATCGTCGCGCGGAATCGCACCGTGTGGCCCGGCTCGACGTGGAAGCTCGCGGCCCACGAGCCCCAGGCGCGCTTCGTCAATTCGACCCACGGGCCGCCCGTGTCCATGGCCTCGACGCGCGTCACCTGCGACGCCGACGCGCCGCCCACCACCGCCTCGACCCACCACTCGTTGCCGTTGCGGCTCTGGAACGTCAGCGTCCAGCCGTTCACCGTCTGCGCGTGCGAAGCGAGCACGGGGCCTGCGCCGGAGGCAAGCAGGAGGACGACGGCGAGCGTGCCCAGGAGGCGCGTCATGCAGCGGGCGTGCTCAGGAGCGCCGAAGACGGCTCTGGAACACGGCTCGGACGTCTGCTCCATGGCAACGTCTATGCCGCGCCCCGGCTAGGCGGACGCGCCCATGTGGCCCGCCCTGCTGAACCTGGGGCCCTCCGAGGTCGCGCTGATCCTGGTGCTCCTCGTGGTGCTCTTCGGCGCCGACAGGCTCCCCGAGCTTGCGCGCCGCGTGGGGCAGGCCAAGGCGCAGCTGGACGCCGCGAAGAGCCAGGTCGTGGACGCCTTCCAGGACGAGGACGAGCGCGCCCTCGCGAAGCAGCAGGAGTTCGAGCGCAAGCGCGAGGACTACATCCGCGCCATGGGCGACCCGCCGCGAGAGGACCTGGTGAAGCGCGCCGAGGCGCTGGGCCTCCAGACGCAGGGGCTGGGCGCCGAGGACCTCAAGGCCGCCATCGCCGCGAAGCTCGCGGGCGAGGAGGGCGCCGACGCGGAGCCCGCGCTGGGCCAAGAAGGGTCAGAAAACGCTGCGGGCGCGCAGCAATGAGCCTATCCGAGACAAGATGGGGTCCCGGGTCCACCTATTTGAACCCGAGCCTCACATGAAGGACTTGCCGCAGCCGCAGTGGCTGGTCGCGTTGGGGTTGTCGAGCACGAAGCCCGCGCCCTGCAGCGACTCCACGAAGTCCAGCTTCGCGCCGGAGATGAGGGGCTCGATGTCTTCGTTGATGAAGACCTTCACGCCGTGCTGCTCGACGACGATGTCCTCCGCCTCGCTGGCGTCGGCGAAGTCCAGGCCGTAGGTGTAGCCGGAGCAGCCGCCGGGCATGACGGAGACGCGCAGGCCCGCGCTCTCCTTGCCCTCGTTCTTCATGATGGTCTTGACCATCTCGGCCGCCTTGGGCGTGAGGGTGAAGACGGGGTTCTCGGTGACGGTGGTCGTCATGCTCGTCGAACCCAAGTAGGGAGTCTTCTTCAAAAAGCTGACGGTGGCCGGCGGGATACTCCCGGGGTCGGAAGCATGCTCCTGGACATCTCCCAGCCCGTGACGCCGGCCACGGCCGCCTGGCCGGGCGACGAGCCCTTCTCCTGCGGCTGGACCGCGATCCTCGCGCAGGGGGCCAGCGTGAACGTGGGCTGGACCCGCGCGAGCGCCCACGTGGGGACGCACGTCGACGCGCCCTACCACTTCGACGCCCGCGGCGCCCGCGTTGGCGGGCTCGCGCTGGATGCCTTCGTGGGCCCGGCCCTCGTGGTGGATGCCGTGGGCCGCTCCTCGCTGGGCGCATCCCTCTTCGCGGGGCTCGACCTCGCCGCCGCGCCGCGCGTGCTCGTGAAGACGCGCGCCCACAGCGACCCCACGGCCTTCGAGAAGCGCTTCCCCGTGCTGACGCCCGACGCCATCGCGCTCCTGCGCCGCGCGGGCGTGCGCCTCGTGGGCGTCGACCAGGCCAGCGTCGACCCGTGGGACTCCAAGGACCTCGCCATCCACCACGCGCTGGCCGCCGCGGGCATCGTCAACGTCGAGAACCTGCGCCTTGACGACGTCAACGCCGGCCGCTACGAGCTGCTGGCCGCGCCCGTGAACTGGGTCGACATGGACGCCGCGCCGCTGCGGGCCTTGTTGCGCATCTAACATGGTCCAACGGCAAACGACAAACCCGCATAGGGCCTTGCGAGACGGGGAACCACTATGGACGCGCGCCAGGACTGGGTGTCGTTCCAGTGCTCGTGCGGCTTCCGCCTGGAGCGCGTCCCGCGCAGCGTCGTCGCCGACCTGCCCCGCTGCCTCGGCTGCGGCCGCCCCCTGAGGGCCGTGCAGCGCCTCCGCACGCGCGGCCTGCTGGACGTGCGCGACCTGCGCTGACTCACTCCTCTTTCCGCGCGGCGCGCCAGCGCTGCCACGCGATCGCGATGCCCCACGACGCGGCCAGGCCCGCGATCGTCAGGACGGCGGCCCAGACGTACATCCCCGTGTCGTCCATGTTGTCGATGTCGAGCGAGCCCAGCAGGTCGCCCAAGACCACGGGAAGCACGCCCGCCCACCGGAAGGGGCCCCCATGACGTTTGCGGCCGCCCCTGGGGCCCCACGCCCCAGACGCCCCTCGCCCGCCTCGGAATCCGCGACACGTTGAAATAGGAACGCGGCAGAGGGGCGGGCCGAGCAGGGAAGAGAAAAGTTTTCATGACTCAAGCCTCCCCCCTCCCCTTTTTCTCCCACCTGCTCGCGCTGCGGTGACCCTGCGGCGTTCGCCCGTTCCCTCCGCGCCAGGGTCATGCCCGCGCGGAGGGGCGGGGGAGAACTTTTTACTAACACTCCGTCGCACGCGCTTTCGCGCGTGCCGACTTCGTGGCAGAGGGGGTGGCCTCCCCCTCTGCACTCCCCCCGCCGGGGGGCTCCGCCCCCACGGACCCCCCGCCAGGGGGCTTGCGCCCCCTTGGAACCTCCACCACGACACGGGGGCACTTGCTGGCGCTCGTGGGCAGGGGGCTATCTTTGCTGGGGGTTCGCTGACGAGAGGGAGAGGGCCTTTCTGGTGGGTCGCGATGGGGGAGCGCGGGGGGCGCGGGGGGCGTCCACCACGAGAAAGGGCCTTTCCTCGGCGTGGGCCGTGGGGGGTAAATGCATAAGTAGGGCCAGCGGCTTCCGCGGCGTGCTTCCTTCTCTGTGGGGGTAGCCTAGCCTGGTAAGGCGCAGGATTGCTAATCCTGTGCTGTTTCAGCTCGGGGGTTCAAATCCCCCCTCCCACGCTTCCCTCTTAGCCTTGCCTCGGTGGCTTATCGCCCCCGGAGCGCCGCCTGCGGCGCGGAGCGGGGCGCGTAGGGCGCATTGCCGGCTGGTGCGCCAGCCGTGGCCTGATCCTGTGCTGTTTCAGCTCGGGGGTTCAAATCCCCCCTCCCACGCTTCTTTCGCAGCGCAGCCGCCGTTTCACCGTTCGTTCGAGTCAGGTTCAAGCGCCTGAATCAGCGGGCTCCCGCTGGCTCAAATAGCCGAGGAGCGAGAGCAAGGGCCGGGGCTTGTCCGTTTGTTCCGAAGACGGATGCTCGGGGTCGCGTTCCTGGTCGTGCTGGCCCTGCCCTCTGTCGGGGGCCAGGTGGCCCCGCCCTCCGTCTCGCCGACGGTCCCGACGGTGACCTCGCCGGTCCTGCCGCCCCTCCTCTCCTCGACCCCTCCGGCGGACACGTCCCCGCCCCCGACCACCACGACGGACACGACCCCGACGCCCACCTCCACCACGCCGGTCTCGACGACGCCGTCCCCGACGCCCAACGCCACCGAGGAGCCGACGCCCGCGTCCACGCCTGAGCCGCCCACCGCGCCCGGCACCGCCACGGCCTCGACCCCCTCGGAGGACACGGCCTCCACGCCCGAGGCCAGCAGCACGGTGGCGCTCCCCTCCACCCCGTCGGTCCCGTCGCTCACGTTCCCCACGGCGACGCCCACGCCCACCTCGCCGACGTCGGCCGCTCCCTCTGTTGCGCCGTCGCCGCCGCCACCGTCGCGCCCGACGCCCTGGCCCGACGCGGCCATCCTCCTGGCCATCGCTGCCGCGCTCGTGGTGCTCGTGGCGCTGAGGCAGCGTTAGCGGCGAGCCGGGGCCTTGCCCGCGGGGGTCAGCACCGCGCGGGCCGCCGCGAGGGCCAGCACGGAGCGGGCCTCCTCCAGGGTGGCGGCGTCCACGGGTGTCGTGCGCATCAGGCGCTCCACGACCTCCGCGGGGATCCACAGCGCGCCGCAGCGGGAGCAGGCCTCGCCGCGCGCGCCGCCGCCCGCGCTGGAGACGCTCGCCAGGGCGGCGTTGTCCTGGGGGCAGCGGCGCGAGACGGGCTGGCCGGTGGTGGCGAGGTGCTGCGCGTGGGCCGCGCTGCCCAGGCCGAAGGTGGCGTCCAGCATCGCGCTGCCCAGGAGGTGGCCGTGGGCCGTGCAGGCCAAATCGCCGTGCGCTCCCGCGGCGAGCGGCCCGTGGCACGAGGGGCAACGCGCGTCCATGGGGGCCCGAGGTGGCGGGGGCCCCACTTGAGGCTGCCGAACTGCTCCTCACGCCCTCGTGAGCTTGTACGCGAGGGAGGTCTTCAGCGCCTCCTCCACGTGCTTCCCCGCCAGGAGGCCCACCTTCTCGGGAAGCTCCATGCGGTTGACGCGCCGCGGCGAGTCCTGGGGCTCCTCGGTGAGCATCGCGCGGTAGACGAGCGTCAGGGCGTCGGGCGCGCTGAGGAGGTCCACCAGCTCCAGCTTGGGCGCGCGCGTGCCGGTCCACTCCTCGACGACGCGGCGCATGGCGTCCGGCACGACCTCGCCCGCGCGAAGCTCGCCCTGCGGGAAGGCCCACGCGCCGTCGCGCTCGTAGAGCACGTACTGGTTGCCCGACATGGCGATGCACGCGAGGAGCACGCGCGTCATGGGCGCCGCAGCGCGCGCGGGGCGCCTAATCCTTCCGAGCGGGCGCGCCGAAGCGGTAGCCCACCTCGACGACGTAGCTCGCGACGTGGGCGAACGCGCGCATGCCCGCGACGCTGGAGGGCTGGCCCACGTCGCGCCGCATCGCGCGCATCACCGCCTCGGCCGGCGCCTCGCCCTCCTCGCGGAAGCGCAGCAGGCCGTGCACCGCCGCGAGGCCCAGGAGCGCGGAGGCCAGGAAGAGCGCGTCGTGGGGCGCGAACCAGAGCACGAGGCGCCCCGCCAGCGCGGCGACGAGGAGCCCGCCCAGGAGCGGCGCGACGCCCGCGGCGAGCGCCTTCACGAGGCTCGCGCTGCTGAGGTACGCGGGCGCCTCGTCCAGGGGCGCCATCTTCATCACGAGCCCGGTGGACGCGACGTCGAGCCCCGCGTTGGCGAAGCCCAGGAGCGCGTGCACCGCGACGGCCGCCACGAGCGTCGCCACCACCGGGAGCTTCGGCGTCAGCGCCCACGCGAGCATCGTGGCGACGAAGAGGCCCGCGCAGAGGGCGATCACGGGCTTGTTGCCGAAGCGGTCTGTGAGCGGCGCCCACAGGCGGAGGCCCAGCACGTTGGTCGCCTGGCTGAGCGCGGCGAGGAGCGTCGCGAGCGCGACGGGGTACTGGAGCGTGCGCAGCAGCACGACGCTCACGAAGGGCAGCGCGAGGTTCGCGGCGAACCCCCACGCGGCGAGGAACGCGAGCACGCGCCGATAATTGCTATCACAGAAGGTGCGTCGCAGCGCGAGGGAGACGCCCTCGGCGTGGGGCGAGGCGACGACGACGCTGGGCGTGCGCGCGAGGACGAGCGCGCTGGCCAGGCCGCACGCGCCGCCCAGGGCGAAGAGGAGCGCGTAGGCGACGAGGGGCCCGCCGCGCCAGAGCGAGACGAATTCTCCTGCGACGAGCACGGTCACGAGCCCGACCGCGGCGAGGATGGCCATGCGGCGGCCGAACCACGCGCCCAGCCGATCGCGCGGCACCATCTCGCGGATCCACACCTGCCAGCCCGCGCCCGAGAGCGTCGCCAGCGTCGCGTAGGCGGCCATGAGGGCCAGCAGCGCGTCGACGCGCGACACCCTGGTGTCCAGGAACGGCAGCGCCGCGAGCACGAGGAGGAGCAGCCGCGCGGCGCCCGCGACCCACGCGACCAGGGGCCGCCGGTCCAGGAAGCGGCGCAGAAGAGCCAGCGCGGGCAGGTGCGCCAGCTGCGCGAGGAGCGGGATGGCGCCCAGGACGCCGATCTGCACGTCGGTCGCGCCCAGGGCGAGGGCGAACCCCGCGAGGATGACGCCGCCCGTGAGGCTGTCCATGGTGCGCGAGAAGAGGCCCTCCTGGATCATGCGCCGCTCGCCCAGGTCCGACTGCGCGGGGGCGTAGGAGGCCACGCGCCATGGCGGGGCGCCTGGAGCCTTGAAAGGGGGCGCTCGCGTCGTTGCGCGCCTCCGCAGCGAGACGAGGGGGACGAGCCGAGGCATCCCAGGCTTTTTCAGGGACCCGCGCATGCGCGCCCGATGCCCGGCTTCGACGCGCTTGGCCTGCCCCCCGCCATCCGCCAGGCCCTCGACGCCATGGGCTACGCGGAGCCGACGCCCGTCCAGGCCGCCGCGATCCCGGTGCTCCTCGCGGGCCGCGACGCGCTCGTCGAGGCGCAGACCGGCAGCGGCAAGACCGCCGCGTTCGGCGTGGCCGCGGTGAAGGCCGGGAGCGAAGGGCCCGGCCTGCGCGTCGTCGTGCTCGTGCCCACGCGGGAGCTGGCGCGCCAGGTGGCGGAGGAGATCCGCGCCTTGGGCGCCGGCTCGCCCTTCCGCGCCGTGGCCGTGACGGGCGGCGTGCACGCCGAGCAGGAGGAGCGCACCCTTGGCGGCGACGTGCGCTGCGTCGTCGCCACGCCCGGGCGTCTCCTCGCGCTCCTGGAGGAGTCGAAGCTGCGCGTGGACCGCGTCGCCTTCGTCGTCCTCGACGAGGCGGACCGCATGCTGGACATGGGCTTCGCGCCCGACGTCGAGAAGGCGCTCGCGGCGCTGGCGCACCGCGCGCAGACGGCGTTCGTGAGCGCAACGCTGCCGCCCGAGGTGCGCGCGCTGGCGCGCAAGCACCTGCGCGAGCCCAAGGAGGTGCGCGTCGGCGAGACGCACATCCCCACGAGCCTCACGCACTTCCGCCTCAACGTCTTCCCCGACCAGAAGGAGCGCGCCCTGGTCGCGCTGCTGCGGGCGGAGAGCCCCGAGCGCTCCATCGTGTTCGTGCGCACGCGCGACCGCGCCGCCGCGTTCGCGAAGCTCCTCAAGGCCGAAGGGTTCGCCGCGGACCCGCTCCAGGGAGAGATGTCCCACGAGCAGCGCCGCCACGTGTTCGACCTGTTTCAGCGAGGCACGACGCGCATCCTCGTGGCCACGGACCTGGCGAGCCGCGGCCTCGACGTGCCCGAGATGCAGCTCGTCGTCAACGTGGACCTGCCCGACGAGGACGAGCAGTACCTCCACCGCGCGGGCCGCGCCGCGCGCCTGGGCCGCCCCGGCAAGGTGGTGAGCTTCGTGCTCCCCGACGAGAAGGAGCGCCGCGTGGAGCTGGAGGACGTGGCGGGCGCCGCCTTCGCCCCCTACCGGTTGGACATCCCCGAGCCCAAGCCCCCGGAGCCGGAGCGCCGCGGGCCTGCAGGCAAAGGGGTGCGCGGGCCCCCGCGCCGGAGATAATCCTTCCGGCCCGCCGAAGATGGGCGCCACGCAACGACGCCCCTGGCCTCGTTCTCACGAGGACGGGCCCCGCGGCTTGACCCTTGTCAATCGGGACCATTTCCCAAAGCCCGAATCCATGCGACGCTTCGTCACGGTGCCGGACTCCGGCGATGCCCCTGGGAGGGGGCGAGGCAAGGCGAGACACCATGATGATCGACGAGTACCAGGAGCGGCGGAAGCCCGTCGTCATGACCGAGGACAAGGAGATCAAGGTGAAGATCCCCCTGGACTACCACATCAAGCTCCACACCGTGAAGGTCGTGAGCGGCGTCCCCATCTCGGACACCGTGAAGCTGGCCCTGGAGAGCTACTTCGAGGAGATCAACCAGGGCGGAGCCTGAGGCCGGCGCGTTCCGGCACCCTTATCGCCCCTCTCCGCAGAGCCGCAGCGGACAGGGATGACGATGAAGGACCTCCTCGCACTGGACATGCCGCGCGACCAGCTGGAATACTGGGCGCGCCGCAAGCTGGAGTCGCGCGACCGCGACCTGACGTGACCTCCGCGCCGAAGCCATCATGAGCGGCCGCAGCCCTGCGGCCCCCGATGGCGGGCGACAGGCAGGAGGCGGCGCGGCGCCGCAAGCTCGCCGCCAAGCGGGCAGAATCCGACGCCCCCTCGCCCGCCCACGAGAAGACGCTCGTCCGGCTGGGCATCGCCGCCATCGTGCTTGGCGTCCTCTTCCGCATCGCCAGCCTCCTCCTCATGGACCTCCACCAGGACGGCGCCGCGTACCTCGCCATGGGGCGCGCCTGGATGGAGACGCACACCCTCCTCATGCCCACGGGCGACGTCTACACTCGGGACCCGACGCCCGTCTTCAGCCACCACTTTCCGCCCGCGTTCCCCGTGGTGCTGGGCGCCGCCTTCACCCTCTTCGGCTACGGCCTCCTCCAGGCGCGCCTCGTCTACCTCGCCCTCTCCCTCGCGGCGCTGGCGGCCATCTACCTCACCACGCGCGACCTCTACGGCAAGCTTCCCGCGCTCCTCGTCACGGGCCTCCTCGCCCTGGAGCCGCACCTCGTCTGGGCCACCGGGACCGGCTTCTCGGAGAACCTCAGCGTCCTCCTCTTCGTGCTCACCATGTGGGCCATCGTGCGCTCGCTGAAGGACGAGCGCTTCATCCTCCTCGCGGGCCTCTTCGCGGGCCTGGCCTACCTCTCCCGCGCAAGCATGGGCTCCTTCTTCTTCGTCGCGGGCTTCGGCGGCCTCGCCTGGCGCCTGTGGTTCAAGGGGTGGCGCCTCTTCACCGACCCGTGGTACCTGGGCGCCATCGCCATCTTCGGCTCCATCGTCGGCGGCTGGGCCCTGCGCAACGTCACCCTCTTCGGCTGGCCCCACTGGGAGACCTCCGAGTACGTCTCCATCCTCACCGACAAGGCCCTCGCCAACCCCGGAGCCCTGGCCAAGGCCCTCGCCGCCAAGCTCCCCCTCTTCCTCCTCTTCCTGGTCCCCTACGTCGTCCCCTTCTTCGCCGAGACCAAGGCCGGCCTCGCCCGCTGGCGCGAGGAGGAGACCAGCGCCCTTCTCCTCTCCGTCGCCCTGGCGTGGGTCCTCGCGTGGCTCATCGCCTCCACCTTCTGGGTCTACGAGCAGACGCCCCTCTGGTGGCTGGACAACCACCGCTACGTCCTCATCGGCATCATCCCGCTGGCATGGCTCCTCCTGCGCGACGCGCGCCCCAGCTCCGCCACCGTGATGAAGTACGGCACCCTCTTCGTCGCCCTCCTCCTCGTCTGTGGCGTCGTCCTCGCCTACCCCAACAAGTACCCCGAGAACGCCGCCGGTCAGTGGATGGCGCCCTACGTCCACGCGGGGGACGAGATCGCCGTCACGGGCAACATCGCCCGCTACGCCATCCACCCCTACCTCGCGCAGCCCGACGCGGTGCAGGTCTACCACATTCCCGTCCCGGCGAACCACACGCCCACGTGGCTCGTGAGCATCAACAGCCCCGCGGGCTCCACCGCCAACTACACCCTCGTCGCCACGTTCCGGCAGACGTACCTCAACGACCCGCCCGACGTGATCCGGGTGTACGTGGAGCACGCGCTCGTGGCGGAGCGGGGGATCCCGACTGGCGTGAAGCAGGGGTAGCTTGGTCTCCCATAGATGGTCGTGAACTGGAGACGCCAAACTTAGGCTTGGCCAAAGATTAGTCAGCATCCTCCGGATCCTTCTTCTACCTCCGATCCAATTCTAGGAGGCGAATTCCTAGCTCGGCCGTGGGTGAATCTGTAGCGCGGATGCCCCTCGCGACGTTCCGAGGGAAATTTGAGAAAATATCATATATATGAAATGTTGAGGTTGGCTTAAATGAGGCGAACAATCAGGTTGCCTAATGCTGCAACGATGCATACTATGGACAATTATCTCCGCCTCAACAACTTCTGCTTCGATAATCTCAACCAAGAGTTCGTGCTCAAAGCTCAGAGCAACCTCGTCCATGCCCAGCCTTTCGTATTGGCTCAACTCGCCGCATGGGGTCAAGAGGTCCGACAGGCAGGTGGGAGGATCACTTACGATGGGCCAATCCTCCCCGGTATCCAGTATGCAATCCGCTTAGGTCTCTTTGACTACCTAGGGATTAAAACCGACCATGTGATGATTGAGCATGAGCCAGCAGGGCGATTCATCGAACTCACTAGCATCAGAACAAGTAAGGAAATGGATGCCTTTCTGACCAACGTTGTGCCGCTCCTTCATCTCCCTAGTCGGGAACCCCGTGAGGCCTTGAACTACTGCTTGAGCGAACTCGTTCGCAACGTTCTGGAGCACAGCGGTGCTACGAACGGGGCCGTGGCGTGTGCACAATATTATAAGAAACCACAATACGTAGCCATCGGTGTGGCTGACTGCGGACGTGGAGTTCGCAATACGCTGACGCGTAACTACCCATCACTTGCGGAAGCAGACGATGCGGATGCGCTAGCAGTAGCTCTTCTTCCTGGCACAACCGGCGCAGTCCGCGGCCGCTTAGGAGCCACAGAGAACGCCGGCGCTGGCCTCTTTTTCACGAAGAGTATCGCGCGGACTGGGCGGCAGCATTTCGGGATCATCAGCGGAGGGGCTTATTACAGGCTCAATCCGAGCAACAAGGGACCTCTCCAACCGAATCCCCTCAAGGATAATCATAGGTTGGAAAAGGGGACTCCGTTTTGGCGTGGTACGATTGTTGGCCTTAATGTAAACGTATCGAGAACGACGCCGTTCAATGAAGTGTTGGGGCAGATTCGTCGGATCTTCCCAAGCGGAAAGGCCCAGAAGCGTGACTACTCTAAGAAGGTGCGCTTCGAATGAGTTCTCTTCGTACTGTCCAAATCGCAGACTACATTGAGGGTGCGTTCGCTGAGAATAAAGACATCGCGCGCATGCTACGCGAGCAGTACATTCTGCCGTTGGCTGAATCTAAGCGTGCTTTCACCGTAGACTTTCGAAGTGTTGACCTTTCCACGCAATCATTCATTCACGCTCTACTGAGTGAAGCGCTAATGATTCATGGCGAAAGTCTTCTCGATCGTATGAAGCTGGAAAACTGCAATAAAGTCGTCCGAGAGTTGATACTGACTGTCGTCGACTATACACTCAACCCCGCCGACGCGCTCACTGACGACTGCGGCGAAGCGCACATTGTGGACACCTGAGTCTCATTTTAACTTGCCCTTGCTAAGCCAGGAACCAAAGGCGCTACTCTGGAAAGTTGCGCCTTTGCGCAGGAGCCTGGTCACAGTCGCTTACTTCGATCCCTTGGCCCCAGCCACCAAACCTTCATATACTACCGCCCTCTTGGCCGGCCTACACCCTGAGTAGTCCAGACCAGACGCGAGGGGCAATCCGCAACCAGGAACGGACTCCGAACTCCGGTTCGAGGCATGCACTCCGGTGCTGTCCGCTCTCGCGGAACCCCGCGCTCGACGGTCTCTCCCGGGCTCGCCCGGCGGGATGATCGTCGAAGGAGACGTCACGGTTGGATGAAGAACGGGCTTCGGCCCGTTCGCTGATATCAGGAGTCCAAGGGGCTCCGGATTCGCCAACAGAACGCTTCGAGCGCGCAACTCGGAACGGCCTGGAGACGGACCGCTCAAGGAGGAAGATACCATGGGCCAGCCCCACAGACCAAAGAAGGGTTCGAAAGGCTATTCGCCGCGCGTCCGCGCGAACAGCCAGGTTCCCCGCATGACGTCCTGGCCGGTCGGCGGAGACGCGCCGAAGATCCAGGGCTTCGCGGGCTACAAGGCGGGCATGACTCACGCGGTCGTCACCGACTACCGCCCCGAGTCGCTCACCTCCGGCCAGGAGGTCACCGTCCCCGTCACCGTCGTCGAGGTCCCCCCGATGAAGGTCGCCGCGGTGCGCTACTACCGCGAGACGCCCTACGGCCTCCGCACGCTGGGCGAGCAGTGGGCCGCGGAGACGGACAAGCGCCTCGGCGCCCGCCTCCCCGTCCCCAAGGCTCCCAAGGCCTTCGCGGCGGATGCGGCCAAGGTCGACGACGTGCGCCTCCTCGCGTACACGCAGCCCAAGCTCGTGACCGGCGTCCCGCGCAAGACGCCCGAGATCATGGAGCTGCGCGTGGGCGGCGGCGACGTCGCCGCGCGCATCGCGTTCGCCACCGAGAAGCTCGGCAAGGAGCTCACCATCGCGGACTTCACCAACGTCGGCCAGATGATCGACGTGGCGGCCGTGACCAAGGGCCACGGCTTCAAGGGCGCCGTCCCGCGCTGGGGCGTCAAGCTCCAGGGCCACAAGGACAGCAAGAACCGCCGCGACGCCAGCCCCCTGGGCCCCTTCCAGCCGCGCTTCATCCGCGCCATGAAGGTCCCCATGCCCGGCCAGATGGGCTACCACAACCGCACGGAGTACAACAAGCGCATCCTGAAGGTCGGCACCGACGGCGCGGAGATCACGCCCGCCGGCGGCTTCCTCCACTACGGCGTCGTGCGGAACAACTACATCCTGCTCCACGGCAGCATCCCGGGCCCCACCAAGCGCCTCATCCGCCTCCGAGAGGCGGCCCGCTACACGCGCGGCATCGAGATCGCGGAGCCCCAGATCGCCTACGTCAGCACCGCCAGCAAGCAGGGTCGGTGATATCGATGGTCAAGGTCAACATCTACAGCAAGACGGGCGCCGCCAACGGCGAGGTCGAGCTTCCCGGCATCTTCGAGACGGAGTTCCGTCCCGACGTCATCCGCAAGGCCGTCAACTCCGCGCAGGCCAACCGCCGCCAGGCCTACGGCCCCACGCCGCTGGCGGGCCACAAGCCCGAGCACTCCGTGCGCTCGGGCCAGGGCATCTCGCGCGTGCCCCGCGCGACCCAGGGCGGGAACGCCGTGTTCTCCCCCGCGGTCGTCGGCGGCCGCCGCGCCCACCCGCCCCGCGTCGAGAAGAACTGGTCCGAGAAGTGCAACAAGAAGGAGCGCGCCCTCGCGCGCGCCTCCGCCCTTGGCGCCACCGCCAACGAGGACGCCGTGCGCACCCGCGGCCACCAGTTCAAGGAGGGCCTCACGCTCCCCGTCGTCCTGGACGACGAGGTCGAGGCCATCGAGAAGACGAAGGACCTCGTGGCGGCGCTGGACGCCGTCGGCGTGGGCGACGACCTCGTCCGCGCGGACGAGGGCAAGCACCAGCGCGCGGGCCGCGGCAAGATGCGCGGCCGCCGCTACCGCACGCCCAAGTCGATCCTCTTCGTCGTGTCCGGCCTCGAGGCCCCGGTCCTCACCGCGGCCAAGAACCTGACCGGCGTCGACGTCGCGACCCCCGAGATGCTCTCCACCGAGCTCGTCGCCCCCGGCGGCGACGCGGGCCGCCTCGTCGTCTTCACCAAGAGCGCGCTCAACGCCCTGGAGGCGATGTAAGTGGTCCACTCCACCCCCTACGACGTCATTCTCCACCCCTTCGTCACTGAGAAGACGATGGGCAGCATGGAGCGCGACAACAAGCTCGAGTTCGTCGTGCGCCGCACGGCGACCAAGCCCGCGATCAAGAAGGCCGTCGAGGAGCTCTTCTCGACCCAGGTCGCGAGCGTCAACACCAAGATCGGCACCGATGGCCAGAAGCACGCCGTCGTCCGCTTCGCGGAAGGCGTCAAGGCCGAGGACATCGGCACCAGGATCGGAATCTTCTGAGGTGAACGAATGGGCAAGCGTCTCATCACGCAGCGCCGGGGCAAGGCGTCCCCGGTCCACATGTCGCCGGGTCACCGGCACCTGGGGCCCGCAAAGCACCCCAAGGTCCCGAGCAACACGACCGCGGAGGTCGTGGACATCGTCCACGCTCCCGGCCGCAGCGCTCCGGTGGCCGAGGTCCGTGCTGGCGACGGCTCCACCTACCACGTCATCGCGGCGGAGGGCATCTCCGTCGGGCAGCAGATCGCGTTCACGACGAGCGACATCAAGCCCGGCAACCTGGCCTACCTGCACGCGATCCCCGAGGGTACTCCCGTCTACAACGTCGAGGGCCAGCCGGGCGATGGCGGCAAGTTCGTCCGCGCCGCCGGCACCGCCGCGTTCGTCGTGTCCCGCGAGCAGGGGCGCGTCACGCTGCGCATGCCTTCGGGCCAGTTCAAGCAGTTCCACCCCTCCTGCCGCGCCACCATCGGCGTCACGGCGGGCGGCGGCCGCGGCGACAAGCCGCTGGCCAAGGCCGGCAAGGTGGCCCACAAGTACCGCTCCAAGGGCAACCTCTTCCCGCGCGTGCGCGGCGTCGCCAAGAACCCCGTGGACCACCCCCACGGCGGAGGCAACGCGCACCGCAAGGAAGGCAAGCCCACGACGCTCAAGCGCGGCACGCCCCCCGGCCGCAACGTCGGTCACATCGCGGCCCGCCGCACGGGTCTCAAGAAGGGGTGATGAAACATGGCAGACAAGCCCCAACCCAAGTCCAACGCGACGACCCGTCGCCAGCGCAAGAAGAAGATGGCCGTCGACACGCGCCGCCAGGTGGAGTTCCTCTACCGCGGCCAGTCCATCAAGGACATCCTGGCCCTGCCCTTCGAGCAGCAGCTCCAGCTCATGCCGAGCCGGAGCCGCCGCTTCTTCGGGCGCCAGCTCGACCACGACACGCAGGTCTTCTTCGAGAAGGTCAAGGCCGCCGGCGACGGCGAGGAGCTGCGCACGCACCTGCGCGACTTCCCCGTCATCCCGCAGATGGTGGGCAAGCTCGTCCACATCCACAACGGCAAGGAGTTCCAGAAGATCGGCATCACGACCGAAATGATCGGGCACAAGCTGGGCGAGTTCGCCCAGACGCGCAAGTCCGTGAAGCACACGGGCCCTGGCGTCGGCGCCACCCGGTCGTCCAAGTTCATGCCGCTGAAGTGAGGTGAAACCACATGGCTTACGGATATGCGGCACAGAACGTGGACCCCGAGACGACCTCGAAGGCCGCCGGTCGGGAGATCCCTGTCAAGCCCAAGTTCGCCGTCAACGTGTGCAAGGCGATCAAGGGGAAGTCGGTCAAGCAGGCCCGCGCGTTCCTTGAGGACGTCGTGGAGCTGAAGGCCGCGGTCCCCTTCCGCGTGCACAAGCGGCAGGTCAAGCACCGGGCCGGCGGCATCGGCCCCGGCCAGTACCCCGTGAACGTCGCGCGCGCGACGCTGCGCATCCTCAACGATGCCGCGTCCAACGCCGAGTACAAGGGCCTGGACCCGGAGAAGATGTACGTCTGGCACGCGGCGGCCCACCGCGGCGCGCCGATCCCCGGCACGATGCCTCGCGCCCAGGGCCGCGCCACGGCCTGGGACAAGAGCACGAGCCACATCGAGATCGTGCTCAAGAACGAGAGCGAGGAGAAGGAAGGCAAGGCGGAGGAGTGACTTTGGCGGTCGAACGCAAGCTGATCAAGGAGCACAAGAAGCGCGTGGCCGTCCGCGAGTACCTCCACCGCGAGACCGAGCGGGCCGGCTTCGGCGGCGCGGAGATCACGCGCACGCCCATGGGCACCCGCATCGCCCTCGTCACGGAGCGCCCCGGCTTCGTCATCGGACGCCGCGGCGAGACGATCAAGAAGCTGACCAAGAACCTCAACGAGCGCTTCGGCCTGGACAACCCCCAGATCGAGGTCAACGAGGCCAGCGACCCCTCGCTCAACCCGCAGATCATGGCGCAGAAGCTCGCCGAGGCCCTGGAGCGCGGCTGGCACTTCCGCCGCGCGGGCCACAGCACGCTTCGCCGCATCATGGACTCGGGCGCCAAGGGCGTCCTCATCACCATCGCGGGCAAGCTGACCGGCGGCCGCAAGAGGACCGAGAAGTTCCTCGAGGGCCACATCAAGTGGTGCGGCGACACCGCGCTCACGCAGATGACCTACGGCTACGCGACGGCGAAGAAGAAGCTCGGCATCATCGGCTGCAGCGTCGCCATCATGCCCCCTGGCAGCGTCCTCCCCGACGAGGTCGACATCCACGGCGGCACGAAGGGCGCGGGCTCCGCTCCCGCGGCGCCCGTCCAGGAGGCTCCCCGCGAGCAGGCCCCCGGCATCACCGCCCAGGGCCGCGGCCACGAGAAGAAGGGCCAGGTCGCCGGCCTCACCACCGGCATGTACGGCCAGGCCCCCGTGAACAAGCCCATGGCGCCCCCGCGCCCGACGCCCGCCCCCGAGGCCGCCCCCGAGGCGGCCCCCGCGGGCAAGCTCGAGGGCTCGGTCACCGACGTGCCCGGCATCGGCCCCAAGAAGGCCGAGGCGCTCAAGGCCGCCGGCTTCGAGACCATCGCGGACCTCGACGAGGCCAGCGTGGACGACATCGGCGCGGTCGAGGGCATCGGCCCCAAGCTCGCGCTCAAGATCAAGGACGAGCTGAAGAAGCTCCGGAAGTGATAGCGAATGAAGACCAGCGAACTGCGTGCCCTCTCCCCGACGGATCGGGCGGCGAAGCTCAAGGAGACCCGCGACGCGCTCATGAACGCGCGTGGCGTGGCCGCCATGGGTGGCGCTCCCGCGAACCCCGGCGAGATCCGCAAGCTGCGGACGACCATCGCGCGCATCCTGACCATCGAGAACGAGGAGGCGCGCCGCGAGGCGTGACCTCAGGAGGACAACCGAATCCATGAGCCAAATGTGTGACGTCTGCGGACTCCCCAAGGAGATCTGCGTCTGCGAGGAGATCGCCCGCGAGCAGCAGGAGATCCAGATCTACACCGTCGCCCGCCGATACGGGAAGATGGTGACCATCGTGGACGGGATCAACGTCGGCGACATCGACGTGAACAGCCTTTGCTCGGAGCTCAAGGGCGCCTGCGCCTGCGGCGGTACGGCCAAGAACGGCACGATCGAGCTGCAGGGCGACCACAAGACGAAGGTCAAGCAGGTCCTCGAGCGGATGGGCTTCAATGCGGAGTTCAAGTAAGAAGGAAGCAGCAGACGTCGCGCGTCGCGAGCTCATCGGGCTCGAGGTCGCCGTCGATTCCCGCCACGCGGGATGGGACGGCCTCTCGGGAACGGTCAGGGACGAGACGATGAACACATTCCTCGTGGAGACGGCCTCGGGTCGCGAGGTCCTGGTCCCGAAAGCGGGCCAGGGCTTCACCTTCCGCGTGGGGGATGTGCGCATGGCCGTCCGCGGCAACGACATCCAATTCCGACCGGAAGACAGGACCAAGAAGATATTGAGGTGATATCACCATGGCGAAGGCGAGAGACATCGGCGTGGACGTGCAGGCGCCCCAGGCGGACTGCGCGGATCCCCACTGCCCCTTCCACGGAGGCTTCTCCGTGCGCGGCCAGCTCATCGAGGGCCAGGTCGTCAGCACGCGCATGGAGCGCTCCGCGCGCGTCCAGCGCGAATACCTGCGCTACGTGCCCAAGTACGAGCGGTACGAGAAGCGCACGAGCAGCTACAACGTCCACGCGCCCCCCTGCATCAACGTGCAGGTCGGGGACCACGTGAAGATCATGGAATGCCGCCCGCTGAGCAAGACCGTCAGCTTCGTCGTCATCGAGGCGAAGCGCGGCCAGCTGAGGCTCGCGGGCGACGATGCGAGCCTCGCCGGCAAGGGTGCCGGCGCGGAGAAGAACAAGGAGGTTTCAGAATGAAGGGACTTGCGGGACGTCAGACCCGCGGCCTGCCCCTCGGGGCCCGCCTCGACTGCATCGACAACTCCGGCGCGAAGGAGGTCAGCATCATCGCTGTCCCCCGCGCGGGCGCGCACCACAAGCGCGTCAACGCCGGCGGCGTCGGCGACTACCTCGTGGTGAGCGTCAAGAAGGGCACGCCCGAGATGCGGCGACAGGTGCTCAACGCCGTGATCGTCCGCCAGAAGCGCCCGTTCCGACGCCCCGATGGCACGTGGGTCCAGTTCGAGGACAACGCGGCCGTCATCGTGGCGCCCAACGGTGAGACCAAGGGCAGCGACATCAAGGGCCCCGTGGCCCGCGAGGCTGCCGAGCGGTGGCCGCGCATCGCGGCGACCGCCAGCCAGATCGTCTGAGGTGACCAAGTTGTCCACGCAACCGAGGAAGGAGCGCAAGGCGCTCCACAACGCGCCGGTGCACGAGCGCCGCGCCCGCATCGCCAGCCACCTCGACGAGCCTCTGCTCCTGAAGTACAACACGCGCAGCGCGACGCTGCGCGTGGGCGACACCGTCCGCGTCATGCGCGGCGAGTACGCCGGCACTTCGGGCAAGGTTCTCGAGGTCAACACGCGCTCTGGCAAGGTCACGGTGGATGGCGTCACGGTCACCAAGGCCGACGCGACCCAGAAGCCCCGCGCCGTCGATCCGAGCAACCTCGTGATCACGAAGCTCGACCTCTCCGACCCCCTGCGCCGCGCGAAGCTCGGCGCGTCCGAGGCCGACGCCACGCCCGCCGAGCCCAAGCCCAAGAAGAAGGCCAAGAAGGCCGAGGAAGAGTCCCCGGAGGCCGCCTGATGTCGCTCCACATGAAGAGGCTCGCGTCCCCGCGCGCCTGGAAGATCCCCAAGAAGTCGAGCACGTGGGTCCCCAAGCCCATCGCCGGCAAGCACTCCGCCGAGCACAGCATCCCGCTGGGCGTCGCCCTGCGCGACTACCTTGGCATCGTCGACACGATGACCGAGGCCAAGCGCGTCATCGGCAACCGCGAGGTGCTCGTCGACGGCCGCGTCGCGACGTCCCACAAGACCCCCGTGGGCCTCATGGACGTGCTCTCCGTGCCCAAGCTGGAGAAGCACTACCGCAGCGTCATCGACAAGCACGGCCGCGTCGCGCTCGCCGAGATCAACGCGACCCAGGCCGCCTGGAAGCTCTGCCGCGTGCAGGACAAGACCGTCGTCAGCGGCGGCCGCCTCCAGCTCAACCTCCACGACGGCCGCAACGTCATCGTGAAGGAGAAGACCTACAAGACCGGCGACGTGGTCAAGCTCGCGATCCCCACCCAGGAGATCAAGGGCCACTACGCGTTCGGCCAGGGCATGACCGCCCTCATCACGGGCGGCGCGCACGTGGGCGAGTTCGCGAAGGTGCAGGCCGAGGAGACCATCCGCTCCCCCCGCCCCAACCTCGTCTCCCTCACCTCCGGCAGCGACGCCTACTCCACGGTGAAGCCCTACGTCTTCCTCGTGGGCAAGGACAAGCCCGAGATCGCCCTCCCTGAGGTGAACGCCTGATGTCCCAGATGTCGAACCCGATGCTCAAGCCCCGCATCGTCAAGGTCGTCGTCAACATCGGCGTCGGCGAAGGCGGCGACAAGCTCCAGAAGGCGGAGAAGGTCATCGAGATGGTCACGGGCGCCAAGCCCGCGCGCACGCTCTCGAAGGTCACCAACCGCGACTGGAACCTGCGCCTGGGCGCCCCCATCGGCGTCCGCGTCACGCTGCGCGGGGAGAACGCCGAGGCGTTCCTCCGCAAGGCCCTGGACATCCGCCAGTTCAAGATCCCCGACTACTCGTTCGACGACGGCGGGAACCTGAACCTCGGCATCCCCGACTACACCGACTTCCCCGGCATGAAGTACGATCCCGAGATCGGCATCTTCGGGATGAACGTCGCCGTGGTCATCGAGCGCCCCGGCGGCCGCGTCGCCCGCCGCCGCCTCGAAGCCCGCAAGGTGCCCCGGCACCACAAGGCGACGCGCGAGGAGGCCATGGACCTCATGCGCGAGAAGTTCAACGTCGAGGTGATCTGAGCATGGTGAGCCACGAGATCTTCGGACGCGGCGTCAGCAACCAGTGCGTTCGCTGCGGCCGCAAGCGCGGCATCATCCGCCGCTATCAGATCTTCATGTGCCGCCAGTGCTTCCGCGAGGCAGCGCCTGAGCTGGGATTCAAGAAGTACTCCTAAGGTGAGAAAGATGCTCAACGATCCTCTCGCCGATGCGCTCACCCTCATCAAGAACGCCGAGAAGGCGGGCAAGCTGGAATGCGAGGTTCGCCCCGCGTCCAAGCTGGTTGGCCACGTCCTCAAGGTCATGCAGGAGACCGGCTACATCGGTCCCTTCGAGTTCGTCGATGACACCACGGGTGGCCGCTTCCGCGTCAAGCTGAACGGCAACATCAACAACTGCGGCGTCATCAAGCCGCGCCACGCCATCAAGAAGACCGACTTCGAGAAGTGGGAAGCCCGCTATCTCCCCGCGCAGGACTTTGGCACGCTCATCGTGACCACGACGAGCGGCGTCATCAGCCACTACAGCGCCAAGGAGATCGGCACGGGCGGCAAGCTTCTCGCCTACGTGTACTGAGGTGAACCGAATGGTCAGTCCAGAAACCCACGAAGTCATCCACGTCCCCCAGGGCGTGACGGTGACCATCACCGGTTCGACCCTGAAGGTCAAGGGCAAGAACGGCGAGCTCGCTCGCTCCTTCCCGGGCCAGGGCATCGCGGTGAAGAAGGAGGGCAACGACGTGGTCATCCACGCCGACCTGCCCCGCAAGAAGACCCGCGCGCTCGTCGGCACCTACGCGGCCCACATCCGCAACATGGTGAAGGGAGCGACGGAGAACTACGAGTACAAGATGAAGATCTGCTTCAGCCACTTCCCCATCAAGACGAAGGTGCAGGGCGAGCATTTCATCATCGAGAACTTCCTGGGCGAGCGCACGCCCCGCAAGGCGCGCATCATGGGCTCGACGAAGGTCAAGGTCAGCGGCGAGGAGATCTCGCTCACCGGCCCCAACGTCGAGCACGTCTCGCAGACCGCGGCCAACATCGAGCAGGCCACCATCATCCGTGGCTTCGACATCCGCGTCTTCCAGGACGGCATCTACATCACGAGCAAGGGGGCCTGAGCCGATGGCCACGAAGGAAGAGTTCGTTGAGGAGGTCAGCAAGCTCCCCGGCGTCTCCAAGAAGGCCGCCGAGGCCCTCTACGACGCGGGCATCACGTCCGTGGACGACCTCAAGGGGAAGTCCAAGGAGCAGTTGACCGAGGTCAAGGGCATCGGCCCGAAGACCGCCGACGCCATCGTCGCCGGCCTGAGCGGCGAGGCCGCCGAGCAGAAGGCCGACGAGGTCCAGGTCGTCGAGAGCAAGAAGACCAAGGGCAAGGACGCCAAGGCCAAGAAGAAGGCCGAGAAGGGCGAGGCCGAGGCCAAGCCCGAGGTCGTCGAGCCCGAGGCCGTCTACCGCGTGAAGATCAAGGCGGAGATCAGCCCCGAGGTGCAGCGCGCGCTGGAAGTGCGCGCCATCCGCCTCGACCAGCAGCCCGCCTTCCGCAAGTACCACTGGTGGTACAGCGGCGGCCGCGTGAAGGAGGCCTGGCGCGCCCCCAAGGGCGAGCTGTCCAAGCAGCGCCGCGGCTTCAAGTACCGCCCGCCCCGCGTCAAGGTCGGCTACGGCAAGCCCGCCCTCTCGCGCCACCTGCACCCCTCGGGCTTCGAGGAAGTGCTCGTGGCCAACCCCGAGGAGCTTGCGCTCGTCGTGGACCCCAAGACCCAGGCCGCCCGCATCCGCGGCGGCGTGGGCGCCCGCAAGGCGAAGCTGATCGAGGCGGCGGCGGCCGAGAAGAGCATCCGCATCCTCAACCCCAGGAGGACCTGAACATGAGCGATCTTCGCAACCAGCGCCGGCTCGCGGCCGCGGTCCTGAAGTGCGGCGAGGGCCGCGTCTGGATCGACCCCCTGCACGCCGACGCGGTCGCCGAAGCCGTCACGCGCGAGGACGTCCGCGGCCTCGTGCGCAAGGGCTACATCAAGGCGCACCAGAAGGCCGGCACGTCCAAGGCCCGCGCGAGCGTCATCGCGATCCAGAAGGAGAGCGGCCGCCGCAAGGGCCCCGGCTCCCGCAAGGGCGCCGCGGGCGCGCGCAACCCGCGCAAGCAGAAGTGGATCCGCACGATCCGCCCCATCCGCGCGGTGCTCAAGGAGCTTCGCGGGAGCGAGAAGCTCACGCCCTCGCTCTACCGCCAGTACTACCGCAAGGCGAAGGGCAACGTGTTCCGCTCCCGCGCGCACCTGCTCTCGCACCTCCGCACCGATGGTGCCCTCAAGGAGGAGTAAGACATGGCCCACGGACCACTCTACCGCGTGGCCTTCCGGCGCCGCCGCGAGGGCAAGACCGACTACCGCCGCCGCCTCGGGCTCCTCAAGTCCGGGGAGACGCGCGTCGTCGTCCGCACCAGCAACACGAACGTGGTCGTCCAGTTCGTCAGCTACGACGAGAAGGGCGACCAGGTCCTCGCCACCGCCGAGGCGCGCGAGCTGCCCGAGATGGGCTACAAGGCCGCGGGCAACAACACGCCCAGCGCGTACCTCACCGGCATCCTGGCCGCCAAGCGCGCCAAGGACGCCGGCGTCACGAACGGCATCCTCGACCTCGGCCGCGCCAACCCCCACAAGGGCGGCGTCATCTTCGGCGCCCTCAAGGGCGTCGTCGACGGCGGCGTCGAGGTCCCTGCGGGCGACGTCTTCCCCTCGGAAGACCGCCTGCGCGCCGAGCACCTGAACGCCGAGAAAGCGGCAGCCTTCGCCGCGTCCTACGAGAAGATCGTGGGCAAGCCCCTCCCCCCCAAGGCCGAGAAGCCCAAGGGCAAGAAGGGCGAGCCCGCGAAGGGCGGCGCCCCCCAGAAGGGAGCGCCCGCCAAGGGTGGCCAGCCCCAGAAGGGCCAGGCCCCCAAGGAGAAGAAGGCCAAGTCCCCCGAGTAAGGAGGCAGACACATGGCTGATCGAAGGAGAGACGACGACAAGCGCGACCCCCGCGACTGGGTCCCCAAGACCGAGCTGGGCCGCCGCGTCAAGACCGGACAGATCACGACGATGAAGAACGCCCTCGCGACGGGCCTGCCCCTTCGCGAGGCGGAGATCGTGGACATCCTGCTCCCCGGCCTCACGGACGACGTCATCGACGTGAACATGGTCCAGCGCATGACCGACTCGGGCCGCCGCGTCCGCTTCCGCATCACCGCGGTCGTGGGCAACAGCGACGGCTACGTCGGCATCGGCCAGGCCCGCGGCAAGGAAGTGGGCCCGGCAATCCGGCGCGCGATCGACGCCGCCAAGCTGAACATCATCGAGGTCCGCCGCGGCGCCGGCAGCTGGGAGTCCGGCAAGGGCGCCCCGCCCACCTCCGTGCCGTTCAAGGTCATCGGCAAGTGCGGCGCCACCGAAGTGACGCTCATGCCGGCGCCCCAGGGCACGGGCCTCGCGACGGGAGACGTCGCGAAGCAGGTGCTCAGGCTCGCGGGCGTCCAGGACGTCTGGAGCTTCGCGCGCGGCCAGACGAAGACGACCATCAACTATGCGAAGGCCGTCTTCAACGCGCTCGAGGTCGCCAGCGCCATGCGCATCCAGGAGCACCACAAGGAGAAGCTGTCCATGGTCGAGGGGAGCGTGGTCCAGTGAGCCTCATCCTCGTCCGCATCCGCGGCACCGTGAACGTGACCGGCAAGATCGCCGACACGCTGGACATGCTCCACCTCTCGCGCCCCAACCACGCCGTGGTCATCCCCAAGACGGAGAGCTACCTCGGCATGGTCAACCGCGTGAAGGACTTCGTGGCCTACGGCGACATCGACGCGCAGACCCTGGAGGCCCTCATCAAGGCCCGCGGCCGCGTCATGGGCGACAAGCCCATCGACGACGCGTTCGTGAAGGCCGCGACCGAGAACAAGTACGCCTCCGTGCAGGCGTTCGCCAAGGCCGTCGCGGACGGCAAGGCGACGCTCAAGGACCTGGGCGAGGACGCGAAGCCCGTCTTCCGTCTCCACCCCCCCGAGGGCGGCCACAAGGGCTCCACCAAGAAGCACTTCGCCGTCAAGGGCGAGCTGGGCTACCGCGGCAAGGAGATCAACGAGCTCGTCAAGAGGATGATGTAACATGGTCGGCTTCAGCAAGAAGCGCAAGTCCTCCAAGCGCCGCGGCGACCGTGAGATGGGCCGCGGCCGCAAGAAGGGCCGCGGCGCGGGTCTGCGCGGCGGCAAGGGCAACGCGGGCAAGCACAAGCACAAGCGCGTGCACTACGCGAAGCTCGGCCAGGAGTTCGGCTACAACAACTACGGCTTCAAGATCCCCGACGAGGCCCAGAAGGTCACGATCGGCGTGAACGTGAGCGAGCTGGACACCGTGCTTCCCCGCCTCGTCGAGATGGGCGAGGCCACCATGGCCAACGGCGTCTACACCATCGACCTCGCGGCGATGGGCGTGGACAAGCTCCTCGGCTCCGGCCAGGTCCGCAGCAAGATCAACGTCACCGTCGGCTCGGCCACCGAGCAGGCGAAGGCGAAGATCACCGAGGCGGGCGGAAAAGTGATCGAGCCCGCCGCGGCCGCGCAGTAGGCGAACCCCGCCGGCCCGCGCGCCGGCGCCCTCTTCTCTTCCTTCTTTGGCCCAGCGAAGCCGCAGGCTGGCGCCAGAATCCTTATCCCCCTCGCACCGCGTGGCCAGGGCGAGGCTCGTGAGGCTCGCCGCGCTCCTGCTGCTCGCCCTCGTGTGCGCCGGCTGCGTGAGCCACGCCCCCGCGCCGCCCACGCCGCGACCTCGCGCCGTGGAGCCCGTGGCGCCCCTTGCGCTTGCCCCGCCGCCCGCGCCCCGGCCTCCCCCGCCCACGCTCCAGGCGAGCCTCTCCCTCTCAGAGCTGTGGCTGAAGCCCCTGGGCGAGGAGACGGCGACGCTGGCCGCGCCCGCCGGGACCTCCGTCTCGTGGTTCGCCAGCATCCGCGGCATCACCTCGCACCTCCTGGTGTGGAACGACGGCATCTACGTCACCGCGGACCACGTGAACCGCGTCGCGACGTACCCCGCCACGGGCGACCTGCCCCCCGGCGCCGCCGCCGCGATGCGCCTGCACGAGGCCGGGAGGATGACCTTCGTCTCCACGCACCACCCGGGCGCCTCGCTCGTCGTCACCGTGCGCCCCGACGCGCCCCCCGAGGCGCGGGCGTTCCTCGTGGGCGAGCCCGGCGCCGAGCGCTTCGTCCCCGACGCCGTCGAGGTGCGCCCCGAGGGCCTCCTCACCTTCCTCAACGAGGCGCAGACCGTGGGCGACGCCACGGGCACGTCCTTCCTCGTCCTCCTCCCCGAGACGGGGCCCACGCTGCGCGTCACGGGCGTGGACGAGGGGCTCTACGACCTGCTGGCGGTCGTGCGCGACGGGAGCGGCGCCCAGGCGGAGCTTCGCGGGCGCTTCCTCGTGGACTTCGACCGGCCCGACGCGGAGACGCGCTTCGGCCCCTACTCCGGCACGTTCGAGCAGCCGGGCGCGGCCAACGCGGTCCTCCCCGGCGCGGCGTTCAGCTTCAACGCGAGCTACCCCGTGCGCTCGCTGGTGGTGAGCTATCACGCCACAAGCCGCGCGCCCGTCCCCGCCTCCGTGCGCGTGACGCTCCTGCGCGAGGGCGAGCCCGTCGCGTCGGCCTCCAGCGCCACGAGCCAGGAGCTTCGCCTCTCCGACCTCCCCGCGGGGCGCTACCGCGTGCAGGTGGACGCGGAGCAGGGCGCCCTCGTGGACTGGGACGCCGCGGCCGACGCCGTGTACCAGCTCCCCGTCCCGCCCGCCGTGGGCGACGCGCCCTGAACCGGCAGCGCGCGGAACGAGCCGCAGCCGTACTCGTCGAAGAGGAGGTTGCCCGCACGCAGCACCCAGGCGACGTGCTCCTCCTCCCCCGGCGCGGCGTGCGTCTCGAAGGCCACGTCGACCCCGAAGCTCCCCGAGTCGGGGAGGAACGTCTCGCGCCGGTCGATGGCGGAGGCGACGGCGGGCGCGCCGGGGCCTGGGCTGTAGGGGCACGGCCCGGCCACGAGGAAGGCCGTGAGCGTAGCGTGCTGGAGGCCGCTGGTGGTGCCAGTGGCGTTGGCGAACACGCGCAGCGCGCCCGTGAGGAGGTCGTAGTCCACGCGGGGAGCGCTTTCGCGCAGCGAGGCGTTGCCGAAGCTGGGACCCACCCCGACGGAGCCCACGTCCAGGGGCCACGCGGCGAGGCAGCCCGCGAGGGCGACCGCGAAGGCGAGCGCGAGCAGCAGGCGGACCCGCATGCGACCCGCGCGCCTTGCGGAGGCTTCCCTCTTCGCCGGAAGCTTCCCGCGCGTCGAGGGTTATAAGGCGGGGAGGGGTTCGGGCCCCTTGTGAGGATCGACCCCTGGGCCTCGCAGCAGAGCACCGACTACGCGAGGCTGCGCAACGAGTTCGGCATCCAGGCCTTCGACCCGGAGACCGTGCCCGAGCCCAGCGCGCTCATGCAGCGCGGCGTCATCTTCGGCCAGCGCGGCTTCGACCTCGTGGCGCGCGCCATCCGCCGCGGCGAGCCCTTCGGCGTCCTCACGGGCCTCATGCCCAGCGGCCCCATGCACCTGGGGCACAAGCTGGTCATGGACCAGGTCATCTGGTACCAGCGCCTCGGCGCGGACGTGACCATTACCGTGGCGGACGTGGAGGCGTGGGCCACGCGCAACATGAGCCTGGAGAAGGCGCGCGAGTACGCGGAGCGCTACTACCTCCCCTACTACCTCGCGCTGGGGTTGGAGCCCAAGGGCGCGCAGATCTACTTCCAGAGCAAGCGCGCGTCGGTGAAGGACCTCTCGTGGAAGCTGGGCCGCAAGGTCAACTGGAGCACCATGGAGGCCATCTACGGCTTCGGCGGGACGACCAACATGGCGCACGCCGTGGCGCCCCTCGTGCAGGTGGGCGACATCCTCCACGTGCAGCTCCCCGAGAACGGCGGCCCGCGCCCCGTGGTGGTGCCCGTCGGCGTCGACCAGGACCCGCACATCCGCCTCACGCGCGACCTCGCGCAGGCCAACCGCACCTTCAACGTGCAGCCGCACAAGGACGACAAGCTGGGCGACGTGCTGGGCGTCTTCGTGAAGACCGACGAGAAGGTCGAGGCGTGGCTCGCCGCCGCCAAGGCCGCGCTGGAGAAGATCGGCTACAGCGACCTCAAGCTCAACGCGCCCTACAAGGCGCTCTACATCCCCAGCGGCAGCGCGGCGGACGTGCCCGCGGTGGACGAGGCGCTGGCGCAGCTGGAGATGCGCAAGGGCGCCTTCGGCTTCCTGCCCCCCGCCGCGACGTACCACCGCTTCATGCAGGGGCTCCAGGGCGGCAAGATGAGCAGCAGCAAGCCCGAGAGCCACATCTCCCTGGAGGACTCGCCCGACGAGGCCGCCAAGAAGATGGGCGCCGCGATGACCGGCGGGCGCGAGACCGCGGAGGAGCAGCGCCGGCTGGGCGGCCGCGCCGAGGAGTGCATGGTCTACGAGACCTACGTCTACCACCTCGTCCCCGAGCAGAAGGAGCTGGCGAAGCTCTACGAGGACTGCAAGAGCGGGCGGATGCTCTGCGGCGAGTGCAAGGGCATCGCCAAGGAGAAGATCCGCGCGTTCATGAAGGACGTCCACGAGAAGAAGGCGGCGCGCGAGCACCTGGTCAAGGAAATCGTGCGCGAGGCCTGAGCCTTCGCCCCCTGTACCTCAACGGCGAAACGGGCCCCCTGCGGGCCCTTGGCCATGGACGCTCCCGTGGTGCGCCCGCGCCTCGCCGCGCCCGGCCTGGCGGCGCCCGGCTCGGTGAACCTGCCCGACGCGACGGAGACCGACGCCGGCGTCCGCATGGCCGCCCTCCTGGGGCGCGCGACGCGCCTCGCGGACCTGCGCGCCGCCCTCGACGCCGTGACGCTTGAGGAGGTGGCGGACGCCGCGCGCTTCTCCCGCGAAGGGTACGCGCGGGTGCTTCTCGCCCGCTCGGAGGGGGCCGAGATCCTCATCCTGGGCTGGCTGCCGGGCCAGCGCTCCCTCGTCCACGACCACGGCGTCAGCCACGGCTTCGTGAAGGTGCTCGCCGGCGAGGGCGTGGACGACTCCTTCGCCTTGGAGGGCGGGCGCGCCGTGCTCGTGGAGCGGACGGGCTTCGAGGCGGGCGCCCTGCTGGAGGAGCGCCCCGACCAGGTCCACCGCGTGGCCAACGCGGGGAGCAACGTACTCATCACCCTGCACGCGTACGCCCCTTGCCTCCGGGGCGCCCGCACCTATGACGAATGACGCCGAGCCCGTGACGCGCGAGCCGCTCAACGCCCACACGCCGGCCGCCGCGCTGGCGGAGCGCGTGACGCCCACGCGGGCGTTCTACGTGCGCAACCACTTCCCCATGCCGAAGGTCGACGCCGCCTCGTGGCGCCTGCGCCTGCCGGGGCGCGAGGTCGCGCTGGCCGACCTGCGCGCGATGCCGCAGCGCTCGCTGGAGGTCGTGCTGGAGTGCGCCGGCAACGGCCGCACGCGCATGAGCCCGCTGCCGCCGGGCACGCCGTGGGGCGAGCGCGCGGTGGCGTGCGCGGGGTTCTCGGGCGTGCCGCTGCGCGACCTTCTTCCGCCGCTGCCGCCCGGCACGCGGGAGCTTCTCTTCGTGGGCGCGGACGAGGGCGAGGCGCACGGCAAGAGCATGGCCTACGAGCGCAGCCTCCCCGTGGAGCGCGCTCTGCATCCCGACACGCTGGTCGTCCTGGCCATGAACGGCGAGCCGCTGACGCCCGAGCACGGCGCGCCCGCGCGGCTCCTCGTCCCCGGCTGGTACGGCATGGCCAGCGTGAAGTGGCTCGTGGAGGTGCGCGCCCTGCGCGAGCCGTTCCGCGGCTTCTACCAGGCGGAGCACTACGTCTACCGGGAGCAGCGCGGCGGCGCGCCCGACGCGCCCGTCACGACGACGCGCGTGAAGTCCCTCATCGCCGAGCCCCGGGAGGGCGCGCAGGTCCGCGTGGGCGCGCGCGTCCGCGTCGCGGGGCACGCCTGGAGCGGCGCCGCGGCCATCCGCAAGGTGGAGGTCTCGGACGACGGGGGCCGCACCTGGAGCGCAGCGCGGCTGGAGTCGCCCGCCTCGCCCTACGCGTGGACGCCCTGGACGTTCGACTGGACGCCCGCCCGGCCGGGGCGGATCGCGCTGCTCGCCCGGGCGACGGACGCCGCCGGGAACGCGCAGCCCCTGGAGGCGCCGTGGAATGCCCTGGGGTACGGCAACCACGAGTGCGCGCACGTCGACGTGGACGCGCGGTGAGAGGATGCGAGGCCGCCCTGTCAGACACTCGGGGGAAGCTTCGAGGGCGGCCCCGGCCCCGTGCCCAACAAGAGCGCGAAGGCAAGGCCCCCATGCGCGGCCATGGTTTTGCCTTGCCGGTCACCCCTCGTGATTTTCACAAGACCGCTCCAGAATTCCGAACCGAGTCGTGAATCTGACGGGCGTGGGCCCGCCTTCCTGGCCGCATTCTGCTAGTCCATTCGCTTTCCCGCGACTTGTCAGGCTGCTCCGGGAGCGGCCTCGGGGGACGCCCCGCCGGCGGTCGCGCCGGGGGAAAACGATTTAGGGCGCTCCCCGGCATCCCCGCCCGACCCGCCATGCAGGAGCTCTCCCCCATCGAGAAGCGCGTCCTCCTCGCCCTGGGCACGCTGGGCGAGCACGCGACCCCGGAGCAGATCCAGCAGGCCGGCGGCTTCGGCGAGCTCGTCCAGGTCATGAACGGCTCCTCCTGGCTCCAGGCCAAGGGGCTCGTGCGCCACGAGGAGACGATGCGCGTCTTCGTGGGCCTGGGCCGGGAGGGCGAGGACGCGGTGCGCGACGGCCTGCCCGAGCGCAAGGTCGTGAAGCTCCTCCAGCGCGCCGGCGGCGCGATGCCCCTCGCCGACCTCCAGCAGGCCATGGACGCCGCCGAGGTCAACGTCGCCACGGGCTGGCTGCGCCGCAAGGGGCTCGCCCTGGTGGAGCGCCGCCCCGAGGGGAACGTCCTCTCGCTCACCGACAAGGGGCGCCACGAGGTCCACGGCCCCGACGAGGAGGTCCTCGCGCAGCTGGCCGGCGGCGAGCGCCCCGAGGGCGAGATCGACCCCGAGGGGCTCAAGCTCCTCCTCCAGCGGCAGAACGTCGTGCGCCGCCGCGAGGAGATCACGCGCCTCATCCACCTCACGAAGAAGGGGCACCTCCTCCTGGAGAAGGGCATCGAGGTCAAGCCCGAGGTCAACGAGCTGACCACCGACCTCGTGGGCTCCGGCAAGTGGCGCGACGTGGACATCCGCCCCTACGACGTGACCTCCTTCGCGCCCACCGCCATCGGGGGCCGCAAGCACCCGCTCCGCCAGATCATCGACAAGATCCGCCAGGCGTTCCTGGAGATGGGCTTCAGCGAGATCGAAGGCCCCACGGTGCGCAGCGCGTTCTGGAACATGGACGCGCTCTTCACGCCGCAGGACCACCCCGCCCGCGCGATGCAGGACACGTTCTACCTCAACACGCCCGCGCGCTTCCAGTTGAAGGACTCCGAGGTCGCGCTGGTGAAGGCCATCCACGAGCACGGCGGCGAGACCGGCAGCCGCGGCTGGCGCAACGCGTGGAGCCGCGAGATCGGCGAGCAGCCCCTCCTGCGCACGCACACCACCGTCGACACCATCCAGTGGCTCGCGCGCCACCCCGCGCCCCCGGTGAAGGTCTTCTCCGTGGACCGCGTGTTCCGCAACGAGGCCATCGACGCCACGCACCTGCCCGAGTTCCACCAGGTGGAGGGCATCGTCATGGAGGAGGGCGCGAACCTGCGCCAGCTCATCGGCCTCCTCAAGCAGTTCTACAGCAAGATGGGCTTCGACGACGTGCAGGTGCGCGCCTCGTACTACCCCTACACCGAGCCCTCGCTGGACGTGGCCGTGTGGTACAACAACCGCTGGCTGGAGCTTGGCGGCGCGGGCATCTTCCGCCCCGAGGTCGTCGAGCCCTGGGGCATCAAGCCCCCCAACCGCGTGCTGGCGTGGGGCCTCGGGCTTGAGAGGCTCGGCATGCTCATGCTGGGCCTCAAGGACCTGCGCGAGCTGTACGTCAGCGACGTGGACTGGCTCCGGAGCCAGCCGCTCATCGAGTGACGTCCCGCGGGGCGGGTCCCGCCCTCCGCCCGGCAAGACGCCAGGCCTCCTTGGAGGCCAGACGACGGGGGGTCACGTGACCGGTCACGTGACGCGCTGCGCTGTATCACGTGACCGGTCACGTGACCCGTTCACCCGCGGCGTTCCTGGCGCCGTGGCGTCTTGGCGGCCCAAAAAGCGACTCGCACCCACGACCCAAGGATATCAAGACGACGCGATCGCGCCGCCGCGCAGGTCGAACTCCAGCGGCGCGGGCGAGGTGCAGGGCGCGTCGCGGCCGTGGTCGTCGATGACGCACAGGAGGGAGACGACGTAGTGGCCGTCGGGGAGCGTGCCGGTCACGACGAGGTCCACCGAGGCGGGGCTGGTCTGGAAGCTCTGCGGCGCGAGGCGCTGCTCCAGCGCGGTGCCGTTGATGCGCCAGTTGGGGCCGTCGCGGCCGACGTGCCAGCCGTCGCGCAGGATGAGGCTCCACGCGTTGTCCACGGGGCCGTGGACGTAGGTGAGGAGCGTGGCCTTGCCGCCGGGCGCGTAGGCGCCGTTGAGCACGAACGCGCGCGGGCCGGTCACGGTGCCGGGGCCGTGGTGCGCGGTGGCGCCGTAGGCGTAGCCCGACCCCGCCGCGGGGTCCGTGGGCCCGGTCGCGCCGGGGGCCTGCGTGGAGCAGCCCGCGAGGAGAAGGGCGAAGGCCAGGGCGATCAGGGGCGCGGCGCGCATAGGGCCCCGCGGAGGGAGCGAACCCTCCGCAGGACCTGTTGGTTCCTCCATGACGGTTCAGCGTCAATTAGGCATCGGGCTTGCCGGCCTTCGCATCGAGGCGGAGCGCCTTGGCGTCGTGGTGGCGCCAGTGAATGGCCTCGAAGAGGGCGTGGAAGCCGTCGCGGATGCAGTGCGCCCACGAGCGCTGCTCGTCGTGGGTCGCGTTCTGGTGGTCGAGGGTGGTGTCGTGGCACCCGTCGCGCACGCCCTTCATGGCGGCGAGGAGGCCCTCCAGCGCGTCGTGGCGCTCCGAGGTGCGGTTGCCCCCGTCCTGCGCCTTGGCGGCGACGTCGGAGGGCGCGCCCTTCTCGCCGCCGCGGGCGGCGAAGGCGACGGGCGCGGCGAGGAGTCCGAGGGCGAGGATGGCAGCGATCAGGAATGGTCGCATGGCCGCAAGGACGGGTGCCGGCCATATCAAGGAGTTCCGGCAAACCTCGAAGAATCCTCGGGCGGACGTCGAAGGGTCGAGTTTTCCTCACGATTTTCCTCCGCAAGCGGCTTCCATGGTGCAGGGGATCGGGCGACCCCCGGTCCTCGGGCCGGGACGGAGGCATCCCATGTCCAGGCTCTTTGTCCTCACGGTCGTCCTCGCAGCGACGGCCCTCCCCCTCGTGGCCGCGCAGACGTTCATCGGCATCCAGGTTCCCCCCGGCCCTCGGGTCTGCGGGGTCGACCAGCCTGTCCACACCTATGTCCTCGGGGGTTTCGCAGGGATGAGCTCCAACACGCTCTCTGAGCAGACCGGCAGCAGCCCCGTGGGCTCCATCGGTGGCGCCAGCGCGGGCTTCGCGATTGTCATGGACACCAACACCGACGACTGCAACGGTGACGGTGCCCCCGGCGACTTCGATGGGGATTACGACCTTGGCATCGGCGGCGCCTTCTTCGGCTCCTCCAACGCGTGGGACGCCGCGGAGGGCTGCGGCTACGACCTGAACGTCCACGCCACCAGCGGCACGGCGACCGACGTCACCCGCCTGCCCGTCAGCGGCAGCTACGGCGTCGACGACACCGCGGGCCCCGTCGTCGTGACGGACCCCACCACCGGCGCGACCGTCTCGTGCCAGACCGACGGCGGCATCACGCCCGAGACGGACGGCAACGACTGCCTCAACGACTGGACCGGCTTCTGGTCCCAGGGCGCCTGCGCCGGCACCGGCGGCGACGACGGCTACTGGCTCTTCGTGGGTGCTCAAGTGAGCGAGAACGGCGGCCGCCTTACGGCCCAGATCGCCACGACCGGCACCCTCGCGGCGGACTTCTGACCTCACGCCGCCGCGACCTGCACGCGCCAGTACCACAGCAGGTAGAGCCCCACGGCCACGAGGACGACGCCCCCCGCGCGCTCGACGAAGGGCATCGCGCGGCGCAGCCCCCGGAGGATCGTCTCCTGCGCCGTGGCCACCAGCACGGTCACCGCGACGAGGAGCGCGCAGAGGCCCGCCGCATAGGCCAGCACCACCAAGGCGCCCTGCGCCGCGTCCGGCGCCGCGAAGGCCTGGACGAGGACCGCGAGGAAGGGGGGCGCCACGCATGAGGCGGCGACGGCGGCGTAGAGCGCGCCGAAGCCCACGAGGGCCCACGCGCTGCGGCGCTGCGAAGGGCGCAGCGCGACCGCGAGGGAGGGGCCCTTTCCCGCGAGCGTGAGGACGCCCAGCGCCAGCGTGACCAGGGCGCCCGCCAGCTCCAGGTCCGCGACGTGGGCCTTGAACGGCGCGCCCAGGAGCGCTGCAAGGCCGCCCACCGCCGCGAGGACCGCGAAGGCGCCCAGCGCCGCGAGGGCGCCGCCCAGGAGCCCCCGCGCGACGCCGCGCCCCAGCCCCGAGGGGCCCTCGCCCTCGCGGGGCAGGTAGTACGCGAGGTACGCGGGGAGCATGGGGAAGCCGCAGGGCGAGAAGAAGGCGTTGGCGCCCAGGGCGAACGCGAAGAGGAGGAGGAGGGGAAGGTCCACGGCTCAGACGTCCGGCACGTCCTCGGCGCCCTTCTTGGCCTCGGCCTGGGCGCGCTTGGAGCGCTCCTTGGCGTTGTAGCCGGTGGCGAGCTCCAGGAAGTCGTTGTAGGCGCGCAGCGTCTTCTGGGCGTCCTCGTTGGCCACCTTGGGGTTCATGGTGGTGTCGACGCGCAGGTGGGTCTTGCCCAGCTGCTCGCAGTAGAGCTTGGTGAGCGCGCCCCAGTCCTCCACCTGGAAGCCGGCCCCGACCTTCTTCGTCTCGCCGAAGACGTCCTGCATGAGGTGGAGGAGCTTCTCGCCGTCGATGTTCTTCCAGTGGCCGCGGCGAAGCTCGTAGTCGCGCATGACCGCGCAACTTGCGATGGGGGGCAAATACCTGGCGACGCCGCTCCCGGGGGGCACCGGACCCGTCCGGCCCTCTCGTGGCCACCCGCAGAAGGGCCCCTCCTCGGGGGCGGGCCGGCCCGGCGTCTCGGGGGGAGCGCCCTGTCTCGGGGGGAGCGCCCTTTTTGGGGGCGCGAAGAACAGGGAAGAGGGGGCGCGAGCCCCCAAGTTTTCTTGACTCAAGCCTTCTTCTTGCCAGCTTCCTGGCGTTCGAGGAGGGGGATGCGCTCCGGGTTGTCCAGGTAGGCCCCGTTGACGTGCATCGGGTATTCCGCCAGCTTCAGGATCCGCGCCGTGTGCGGCCGGAGGGCGGGATAGCGGGGCGTCTTGGTCCGTGCCACAGCCTGTCCTCGGCGAAGGGACGTCCCGGGGGGTCATTCCCCCTGTGGTACGCCCGTTCGCCAGGCCGCCCTCAGCGCGCCTCGTTCTCGATGCCGAAGGCCACGCGCAGGTCGACGCGGTACTCGATGACCCGCCCCTCCTCGCACTTCACCGAGGTCCGGACGACGTCCGCGCCGCTGATGTGCCGCACGGTCTTGCTGGCGTCCTCCAGGGCGTTCTTCACGGCGTCCTCGAAGCTCTCCTGGGAGTTGCCGATGAGCTCGATGACCTTCGCGGTGCGGTGCCAGGTGGCGCTCTCGGCGGTCCGCTGGTCGCGCTGCATCTGCTGGCTTGAGGGGTTGGGCGGAGGCGTCATGCGCCTTCGCTAGCGGGCGATCGTGCATCAACCGCGCGCCTGCCCGGAGCCGCCCGGCGGCAGGCCTGGCCGGCTGGGCGCCCGGCGCGGTGTCCGTCCGCCCTCGGGTGGCAGGAGGTCAAGTAGGCCGGCGCGCAGACACCTGGAGCGATGCCTCATGGGTTCTGACCGTCGCCGGGTCCTCGTCGTGGACGACGTCCCTGAGATCCTCGACCTCGTCAAGGGGCTCGTCCGCCGGATGCGCGTGGTGCAGGTCGAGCTCGTCACGGAGGTCAACAGCGCGCGGGCGAAGCTGCTTGCGTCCCAGCAGCCGTTCGACCTCGTCCTCTCCGACTTCCGCATGCGGCAGGTGGATGGCATCGAGGTGCTCCAGGCCGCCAGGGACGCGAACCCCGCCGGGCGCCGCATCCTCATGACGGGCTACAACGAGGTGCCCACCGAGGTCGCGCGCATCCAGCGCGCGCAGATCGACGCGTACATCCAGAAGCCGCTCAAGAGCCAGGAGCTTCTCCAGCTCATGCTCGACTTCCTCCAGGGCAACCAGCCCGCCATCGAGGCCTGCCAGGCCCACGCGCGCTCGCTGGAGCGCTCGGCGCTGGAGGAATCCACGGGCCTCGGGCTCACCTGAGTTGAATCGCCATCATGGGTCCTCATGGGTCGTTCCCACGACGGGGGCGCAGGCGAACGCGCCTCGCCCCCGCCGCGGGGCACCGACGAACCTGCCAGAAGGGGGTTAGCCCCCTGGCGCGCCACCTTCTTCCACCATGAAGTCACGCGGCGGTGAGACCGGCGGCCTGACCATCCGGGACGCCATCCAGGACTACGAGAGCCGCGGGTACAAGGGGCAGTTCGGCGCGCGGGAAGGCGGCCGCGTGATGTGCTTCACCTGCCAGACGCGCAACGACCCCAAGGCGGTGGAGCTGGACAGCCTGCGCCGCATCGAGGGCGTCTCCGACCCCGCGGACATGTCCGTCGTCGCGGCCCTGCGCTGCCCCAAGTGCGGCGCGTGGGGCACGGGCACGTTCATGATCGGCCCCATGGCCTCGCCCGAGGACAACGACGCGCTGCGCCTCATGGACGACGTGCGCCGCTGCCTCCAGAGCATGGGCGCGGACGGCGTCTGCGAGGTTCGCGCGCCCCCCTTCGGAGGCCCGCAGCCCGTCTCGGCCGAGCGGCGCGACCACGTCGCGGAGCTTGAGCGCGGCCCGCTCTGAGCCGAAAAGCTCCTCCCTCGGGACGCCGCGTCCCCCGCGTGGCGAGCCTGCGTCCCCTGGGCTTCCTCCTGGCGGCCCTCCTCTTCGCGCTGGGCGTCTCGGCCATCGCGTGGGCGGGCCTGCGCGAGGGGCGCCTCCCCGACTCGGAGGCCACGCAGGCGCTGGGCGCGCTCCTGCCATCCCTCAGCGTCGCGGCCGCCGTGACGCTGGCCCTCTTCGTCCTCTTCCGCGCGGGCTCGCGCCACCTCCTGCGCGGCGCGCACGTGCGCGACCTGCAATCGCTCTCCGCGCTGGAGACGGTGACCGTCGTCCTCGTGGTCGTCTTCCTCGTGGCGGAGAGCTTCGGGAGCTTCACGGGAACGATCCTCTCCCTGGGCCTCGTGGGCTTCGGCCTCACCCTCGCGCTCCAGCGCCCCATCCTCGCCGTGGGCGGCTGGTGCGCCATCCTCTTCTCGCGCCTCTTCCGCGTGGGCGACCGCATCGAGGTGGACAAGATGATGGGCGACGTGCTGGAGATCCGCCTCTTCAGCACGCGCCTCTGGGAGGTGGACGCGACGACCGGCCGCGCCACGGGTCGCGCGCTCACCGTGAGCAACGCCCTCTTCCTGGAGAAGCCCGTCGCGAACGCGACGCTGGACGTGCCGCAGACGTTCGACGAGTTCGCGGTCGTCGTCGCCTACGGCAGCGACCTGCGCGCGGCCGAGGCGCTGCTGCGCGCCGTGGGGGCCGAGGTCCTCGATCCTGCGCAGCAGTCCGCCATGGCGCAGGAGTACGAGCGCGTCGCGCACGGCCTGCCCATCGGCACGACGTTCCCCCGCTCGCCCACGGTCATCGTCGCCCTCCAGCCCGCCGCCGTCGAGCTGAGGCTGCGCTACCTCGTCGACGCGCGCCACCGCTCGCAGGTGCGCACCGCCCTGGCGGAGGCCTGGCTCAAGGCGCTGGGCGACGCGGCGGGGCAGCCCGTGCCGCGCGTGGGGTGAGCCCTACTTCAGCGTCAGCACGTCCAGCCCGCGGTTGAGGTCGCCGGTGAAGATGTAGCCGTTGTAGTACCAGGATTCCCACGTGTTGGTGCCCTGGTTCCACATGTCGACCATCTGCGGGTTGGTGGGGTCGGTGAAGTCGATGAGCACCGTGCCGTCGGCGTACCATGCGATGGCGAGGAGCTGCCGCTTGCCGGAGGGGTCGGGGACGAGGCGGCCGTGGTGCGCGGTGCAGCCCGCGGTGACGTCGGGGTTGGAGATCATCTTGGGGGGCGGGCTGAAGAAGCCCAGGAGCTTGGGGTTCTTCTCGTCCTTCACGTCGTAGAACCAGACGTTGCCCAGGGGGCCGCTGGCGTCCTTGACGGGCGTGTGGACGCCGTCGCATTCGGCGGTGGCGCCGCCCATGAACTCGTCGCCCACGATCAGCTCGGTGCCGTCCTGGCTGAGGATGCTGAAGTGGCTGAACACCAGGGGCGGGACGCTGGTGGCGGGGAGGGCGGGGTTGCCGTGGTGGACGGGGACGCTCACGATGACCTTGGGCTTCGCGGGGTCCTTGATGTCCCAGATCTGCGTGTACTCGATGCCCGCGCAGATGGCGCGCTCCTTGTCCTGGGTCGCGTCGATCCAGAAGAAGATGTGGTGGCAGCCGTAGCCGTTCTTGAACTCCTGGACGAGCTGCGGGTGCTCGGGGTCGGAGAGGTTGTAGATCTCCGTCTCGCCCTTGTCGCCGACGCCCTGCACGTCGCCGGTGGTGCCGAAGAGGGGGTCGCCGTCGCCGCCCTTGCTGTTGGCGTTGTAGACGAAGGGCGTGCCCGGCACGATGCCCAGCTTGTGGCCGTCGCGGGGCGCCTTCACCTGCGCGACGATGCTGGCGTTGTGCGGGTCGGTGATGTTCACGACGTCGAAGCCGGGCGTGGTGGAGACGACGCCGTAGAGCCGGCCGTCGGGGAAGGCCATGATGGCCGCGCCGCGCTCGCCCCCTCCCGGGTAGTGGCTGAGGATCTGGGGCGAGGCGGGGTTCGTGATGTCGAGGACGTAGGCGTCGGGGCCGTCGCTGGGCACCAGCGCGAGGCGGCCGAAGAGGGCGATGCCCGCGCCGGACTTCACGGCGTCGGGGGACTTGGCCAGGTGGCTGAGCCCCTTGATGTCGGCGGGGACCGTGGCGTTCGCGATGGGCTGCCACCACTCGGGGACCGTGCCGTTGACGGCCGGGTGGGTGAGGGTGGGCCAGCCGAACGCGGGGTGCGGCTCGTTCTCGTGGTCCGGCCAGAGGGAGGCCGCCTGCGCCATGAGCCCCGTGCTCTCGGGGGCCGAGGCCTGCTGGAGGACCCCCGTGGGGTTCACGCAGCCCGCCAGCACCGGGACGGCGAGGAGGGCGAGGGCGGCAAGCAGGGCTGGGCGGACCATGCCACGCGCAGGCCTGTCTAGGCTGGAAAAGCGTTGTGGTGGGCGGCCTGCCCACGCGGAGCCTCCCGGTCAGGGCAGCGCCGTCGCGTCGTCCCACGCGAGGGGCCCTGCCTGCGCGGACGTGCGGAGGATCACGGCCTCGGGCGAGCCGCCGGCCTCGCGCAGGTCGACCTCCACGTGCGCGCCGCCAGGGGGCAGGTCCACGCCGGAGGCCGGCAGGGGCACCGCGAGGTCCACGGGGACGAGGGGGGCCCCGGTGAAGACGGTCGCCTCCGGGAGGGGCAGCCCCAGCGCGGCCGCGTCCACGCGGTACTCGCGCGGGTCGATGACGTCCGGGTGGCCGTGGACCTCTGCGAGGGGCGCGTCGGGGAGCGGGAGCCAGGCGCCCCCGCTGGGCAGCGGCGCGTCCACCTCCAGCACGGGCGCGTCGCGCTCGCCGGGGCCCGCGGGGCGCGGGTCGAGGAGCGTGGGCTTGCCGGTGCCCAGCGCGAAGGCAGCCGCGGAGAGGTTGCCCTCGCCAAGCCGGTTCGCGGCGGCCACCGCATATTGATAGCGTCCTCCCAGGGGCAGGCCCGAGTCGGTCCACGCGGGGGACGAGACGCGGGCCACGGGGCGCAGCGGGGAGCCGTCGTCGCCGCGGTACACGACGTAGCCGCGCAGCGGGTGGCCCCCGTCGTCGGCGGGCGGCGTCCACGAGAGCGAGACCTGCCCCAGCGAGGGGCCCGGAAGCGCGCTCAGGTTCGCGGGCGCGCCGGGCGCCGAGCCCCACATGGGCTCGATGGCGATGGCGATTTCCAGGCTCGCGGGGCCGTCCCCCTTCTGCGCGTCAAGGGTGGGCTCGTCGCGCAGGTCGAACGTCTCGCCCTGCCACGTCGCGTTGAGGGTGAACGTCTCGGGGAACGCGGCCAGCTCGCTGGCGTTCCACGCGACGCGGAGCGCGCCCGCGGGGCCGTCCGCGTCCACGCGCAGCGTCCAGGTGGCGCTGGGCGCAGGAGCCTCCAGGCTGCGGGAGAGGCGCTCCGACGCGTTGGGGGCCAGGAGGTACGCCGAGAGCCACGCGCCGCCCGGGGGAGGCGGCGGCTCCGGAGCGTCGAGGCCGCGGTCGTAGCCCGAGGTGGCGTCGGGCGACACGCCCAGCGTGGCCTCGTCGTGGAGCGCGCCGGGCGCGCCCACGGAGGCGGTGAGGAGGAAGGGCGGGATGGCGGCCTGCGCTCCGCTGGGCTCCGCGCCCGCCAGGGGCGCGAGGAGGGCCAGCGTCAGCGCGAGGGCACGCCATCCCATGGGGCTCGCCTCAGAGGAGCGACGCGGGGTCGAAGGGCAGCTGCGCCGCGCAGCCCTCGCCCAGCGCGAGGACGCACACGGGCGCGTCCTGCTGGCGCACGACGACCTCGAAGGTCTTCGCGGAGAGGCCCGAGGGCGCGCTCCACGAGTAGGACGACGCCTCGCGCAGGTCGACGCGCGTCGCGCCATCCACCAGCTCGAAGGCGTAGCCCTGGGGCAGCGCGCTGGCGTCCCACGTCAGCGTCTCGGAGCCCGCGGGGGCGTCGCGCGAGACGACCAGCGAGTACGCGGCCTTGCCGGCGGGAGCCACCACGGAGCGGTCCAGGGAGCGGCCCTGCGCCTGGAACGACGCGGAGGTCCACGCCGTCGCGGCGGGGGTGGGCGGCTCCATGACGTCGGAGGCGTCGAAGCCGTCCGAGGCGCCCTGGGCGGCCTGGAGCGTCGCGTTGTCGCGCGCGCCGCTCTCGTCCTTCGCCGTGAAGGGGAGGACGAACGTCGGCGCGTCGGAGGGGCCCGACGAGGAGGGGAGCGCAGGCGCACGGATCGCCGCGTCGCCCAAGTGCAGCGAGGCGGGCTGGCCGTCGACGTAGACCCAGGCGCCGTAGCCCTCGTAGACGTAGGACGTGTCGTAGTAGCCGCAGCAGGACCACAGGAACGCGGTCCGGCTCACCTGGCTGGGGGCGTTCCAGAGGCCCGCGCCGCCCTTGGGGGCGCCCACGAGGTTCCAGCCCGCGTGGAGGTCCAGGTCCAGGCTGCGCACCGGGGTGCCCACCAGGGGGAAGGCGCCCCACGTCGTGCTGTGGACCCAGTAGCCGACGCCCGGCGCGAGGTCGCCGGCCACGGGCTGGTACTGCGAGCCGTCCCACGAGTAGGCGGCGTCCGCGGCGCCGCGGAAGAGGCCGGAGAGGCTCATGTCGGAGGTCTGCACGGGGATGCTCACGAGGCTCCAGCCCGGGTTGAGCCAGACGTAGCTGAGCGGCTCGGAGGTCACGAGGACCGTGAAGTCGCGCGAGCCCGTGGTCCCGCTGGCGTCGAAGGAGAACGAGGACTCCTGGCGCAGGTCGTGGATCGTCGCGCCATCGACGAGGTAGAGGTTGAACTCCGGGGGGAGCGCCCAGTCGGAGAAGTACGAGCTGAAGCTGCCCGTCGTGGAGCAGCCGCAGTCGGGCAGGTTCCACGTCACGCGCAGCGGGAAGGAGACCGTCGCGCTGCCGTTCACGATGGAGGTGGAGAGCTGCTGCTGGTCCGCGGCGTTGTCCGGGTACTCGAAGAAGGCCTGCACCGTGTCGTTGGCGGGCGAGGCCGGGGGCTGCGGCGCGTCGTAGGCGTCGTCGTAGCCGGGCGTCGCGTCGCCCTCCACGCCGTAGGTCGCGCCGTCGAACGCGTCGCCGACGCTGGCGTAGAGATAGCCGCGGAAGCCGTTGAGCGTGGCGTCCACGCCGTTGCAGTCCTGGTCGATCCCGTCGTAGGGCGCGTCGTAGGCGCCGGGGTGGATGGAGGCGTCGTTGTCGTTGCAGTCCGACGAGGCCGCGTAGCCGTCGCCGTCCGCGTCGACGGGGGGCTGGCCCGGGTCGCCCAGGGAGACGTCGAGGTTGTCGAAGCCGAAGCCCACCGCGGTGGGGTCGGTCCACGTCACGGCGTAGAAGTCGACGCCGTAGAGCGTGGTGGGTCCCGAGAGGGGCACCGCGCCGGAGGAGGCGACGATGGAGCCCGAGTCGTCCAGGAGCGAGGCCGTGGCCGCGTTGGCGACGGGGTCGATCTCCAGCAGGAGGTGGTTCCACGAGCCGGGCGTCGTGGCGGCGAACTCGCTGCTCTCGCCCTGGGAGGTCACGAGGAAGAGGCCGCTGTTGCCGTTGGTGTTGCCCGTGAGCTGGAAGGTGATCGTCTCGGTGTCCAGGCGGACGTGGAAGCCGGTGTCGGTGTCGCCCGTCCCCTGGTCGGGGCGCAGGTCGAAGGTCGCCTTGAGCGGAGCCCCGCCCAGGGGCTGCGCCATGTCATGCTCGACCGTCAGCCACTCGCCGCAGCAGGGGGGCGCCAGGCGCAGCAGGCAGTCGCCGCTGGAGCAGTCCACCGAGGCGCCGTCGCCCGTGACGTTCCAGTCCTGGAAGCCCTGGTCCCACGTCTCGTGGACGAGGGGGGTCGGGCTGGCGGTCGTGAGCATCGGCACGGCGAGCGCCGTGAGGCTCGCCAGAACTAGGGTGACGGCGTAGAGCCGGCTGCGGGTCATGTCTCCTCGCTCCGCCGGGCGGACCCGGCGCATCCGGGACAAGCAAGCGAGCCTTAAACCCGCGCATCCAACTGGTTGCCTGGCGTGGCGGTTGTCACCAAGGGGGACGATCGCCCTGCCCCGTTCGAGGGGGCGGAGCCCGAGGGAAAAGAAAAGAGAGGGGCTTGTTACAACGTCGCCCGCTCGGGCACGAACTTGTAGCCGTACTGGATGACGCCGCTCTCGCCCTCGGTGTTGATGCGCCGGAAGACGGCGTGGACGGGCGTGCCGACGCCCACCTGGTCGGGCTTGGCGTCCACGATCTGCGCCGTGACGCGGGGCCCCTCCTCCAGGCGCACGAGGGCCAGGAGGTAGGGCGCTTGGAGCTCGAAGCCGGCGGGGGGCGCGTGGACGGTGGTGACCGCCTCGACGGCGCCCTTGCCGCTGAGCTTGAACGGCGTGAGCTTGCCGTAGCTGGCGTGGCGGCACTTGGGGCAGAGCGTCCGGCTGGGGAAGAGGACGCTGCCGCAGTTGCCGCACTTGACGCCCTTCATGGCGTAGCGCTCGTCGATCTCGCGCCAGAAGCGTGGGGTCTGCATGCTCACTCCCTCCCGAAGATGGACACGACGGCGGTGGCGCCGCTGCCGCCCACGTTGTGCGCGAGGCCGATGCGCGCGTCGCGCACCTGGCGCTCGCCCGCGGCGCCGCGAAGCTGGGCCACGATCTCGGCGACCTGCGCGAGGCCCGTGGCGCCCGGCGGGTGGCCGCGCGCCTTGAGGCCGCCGCTGGTGTTGACGGGCATCTCGCCCGAGAGCGAGGTGAGGCCGTTCTGCGCGGCCTTGCCGCCCGCGCCCTTCTCGTAGAGGCCCAGGTCCTCCAGCGCCATGATCTCCGCGATGGTGAACGCGTCGTGGACCTCCGCGACGTCCACGTCCGCGGGCGCGACGCCCGCCTTGCGGTAGGCGAGGTCGGCCGCGGCGCGCGTCGCCGCGAAGCTCGTGATGTCAGCCCGGTCCGCCAGGGCGAAGCGGTCCGAGGCCTGCGCGCTGGCGAGGATGCGCACGGGCTTCGCGCTGGAGGAGGCCGCGATCTCGTCGCTGCAAAGCACGACCGCGGCCGCGCCGTCGACGTTCGCCGCGCAGTCGAGCATGCGCAGCGGGTCCGCCACCATGGGGCTGCGGAGCACCTGGTCCATGGTGATGGTGAACGGGTAGGCCGCCTTCTTGTTGCGCGCGCCCGCCTCGTGGTTCTTCACGGCGACGGCCGCGAGCATCTCCCGCGTGGTGCCGTGGCGGCGCATGTGCTCCTGCGCCATGAGGGCGTGGACGCCGGGGAAGGTCGCGCCGTAGAAGGCCTCCCACTCCTGGTCCAGCGCCGCCGCGAGGGTGTTGGTCTGCTCCTGGTCCATGACGTCGGTCATCTTCTCGACGCCGCCCACCACGACCACGTCCGCCTCGCCGCTGCGGATGGCGAGGTAGCCCTGCCGGAGCGCCACCGCGCCGGAGGCGTCGGCCGCCTCGATGCGCGTGGCCGGGATGCGGTTGTCCGCGAGGCCCGCCTCGTCCACCACCAGCGCGCCCACGTGCTCCTGCCCGATGAAGCGGCCCGCGCTCATGGAGCCCACGTAGAGGCAGTCGATGTCGTCGCCCGCGATGCCCGCGTCCTTCACGGCCGCGAGGCCCGCCTGGCCGATGAGCGTGCGGAAGGAGTCCTCCCAGAGCTCGCCGAACTTCGTGACGCCCGCCCCGAGGACGTGGACGCCGCGGCCCTTGTGCGTGCTCACTTGTCGTCACCGATATCAAAATCCACGCCCGCGAGCGGCGGGAGCTTCCTGGGCGCGGCGTTGTTCGGCTCGGGGATGGCGTCCGCGTGGACGGGCGGCGCGGCGACGCGCTCGGGCTGCGGCATCTGGAGCGCGCTCACGTGGCGCGGGTCCATGCCCATCCGGGCGAGGTGCTCGCGGCGCGCGTCCACCATGGCGCGGCCTTCCGCGAAGAAGGCGCCCTTGGAGAGGACGGCGTCGTGGGGCTCGGGAGTCTTGGGGCCCTTCTTGGGGGCCGGGAACGGGACGTTGGGAGTGAACTCGGTCAGGCGGAGGCCCCCTTCTGGATCTTTCCACGGTACTTGGCGTAGGTGGCGTAGTCGACGTACTCCTTGTCGGCCACGAGGTCCTGCACGGTGGGCGTGCGGGCGCGGTCGAGGCGCGAGATGGCGTCGGTGACGGTGATGTCGAAGGCGTCGGCGCCGGCGCCGCTGCCGTAGGCGCACAGGAAGATGCGGTCGCCCGGCGCGGCCTCGTCGAGGATGGCGCACAGGCCCAGCACGCTGGAGCCCGAGTAGGTGTTGCCGATGATGGGCGTCAGCAGGCCGGTCTTGTACTGCTCGCTGGTGAAGCCCATCTTCTCGCAGATGCGCACGGGGAACTTGCCGTTGGGCTGGTGGACCACCGCGTAGCGGTAGTCCTTCGCGCTGGTGCCAGCCTTCCGAAAGAGCCCCTCGCTGGCCTCGCGGACGTGGCGGAAGTAGGCGGGCTCGCCGGTGAAGCGGCCGCCGTGCGTGGGGTAGCGCTGCCCCTCGCGGCGCCAGAAGTCGGGCGTGTCGGTGGTGTACGAGGTCGTGTGGTCGATGCGCGCGACGACGTCCTTGGTGCCGATGACGAAGGCGGCCGCGCCCGCGCTGGCGGAGTACTCCAGCGCGTCGCCGGGCGCCCCCTGGGAGGTGTCCGCGCCGATGGCCAGCGCGTTCTGGATGTAGCCCGCCTTCACGAGCCCCATGGCGGCCTGCATCGCGGCGGTGCCCGCCTTGCAGGCGAACTCGAAGTCCGCGGCCGTCATGCGCGGGTCGCAGTCGATGGCCTCGCTCACGATGGTGGCCGTGGGCTTCACCGCGTAGACGTGGCTCTCGGAGCCCACGTAGATGGCGCCGATGGTGGCGGGGTCGACGCGCCCGCGCGCGAGGGCCTGCCGCGCGGCGTCCACCGAGAGGGTGGTGGTGTCCTGGTCGGGCGAGGGGACGGACTTCTCGAAGACGCCCAGCCCCTTCTTGATGCTCTCGGGATCCTCGCCCCACACCCGCGCGATCTCCTCGCTGCGGATGCGGTAGCGGGGGATCGACGCTCCGTAGGAGACGATCCCCACCACGGGGTCCGACATGCGCGGCGCTACGCCCGTCCCGGTATTATAGATGACGGGACCGATGTCGCGTTGCATCGGCAAGCGTCGACATCCAGCCTACGGGGGCGGCTTGAGCGACATGCGCCCCGGGGGGCTCTCCGGGAGGGGCGCGCGGACGCCCTCCGCGGGGGGCTGCCCGGGGGGCGCGGCGCGCCGCCGCAGGAGGGCCCACGCGCCGGCCGCGCCCGCCGCGACCAGGAGGGCGCCGCCCGCCACGTAGGGGAGCGCGTGCGCGAGGGCGGGAGGGAGGAGGGCCCGCTGCACCGCGTAGCCGTCCAGCGCGCGGGTGCCGTCCGCCTCCTTCCAGCCGTTGCCGGGCGTGTAGACGATGGTGGAGGCGCCCACGTTCTGGAGCACCGAGCCGGGGCCAAGCCCGGGGACGCTGGCGTAGGGGATGCGCGCGGTGTAGGAGCCGGGCTTTCCGGTCTTCGCCGAGACGCGGTCGAGGCCGCCCTGCATCTTCTCGGGGGAGTTGCTGGCCGCGAACTGCTGCGTGGTGCGCAGGCTCGTCGCGAGCTTGCCCGACGAGGTGACGGCGACCATGGCGATCCAGCGCGCGCCGTTGAAGTCGAACCCGATGGCCATGCCGTGGTCGGGCGTGAGGTTGTCCATCTCGCGGACCTTGAACGTGAAGACGACGCCCGAGGGGTCGGGCTCGAACCAGGCGGCGAGGAAGTCCAGGTCGGGGCTGGACGTGGCGTCCGCCGTGTCCGTGATGTCGGGGTTCGCCTCGTCGCCCGCCTGCGCGAGGGGCAGCAGGAGCGCGCTCGCGAGGACGATGGCCCAAGCCGTCTGAAGCCTCACGAGGGCCGGAGGCGCCCGGCCCGGAGAAAAGCGTTGTGGAGCCGGGGTCACCCGATGTCGCGCAGCACTTCGATCATCTTGTCCAGCGGCATGCGCGTGACCACCAGGGGGATCGTCTCGGTCTTGGCGAGGCGCAGGGCGAGGTCGTCCATCTTCTCGGGGCGGTGGTAGACGATGAGGGCCGGCTTCATGGGGTGGACGCGGATGGCGACCATGGGGCTGCGGCCGGTGCTGATGCCGGTGAAGATGAGCGCGCGCTCGCTGGTCCACCCGTAGATCTTCATGTACTCGAAGGCGGTGAGCGAGGTGATCGCCTTCACGGAGTCGATGATGGTGTAGCCCTTGAGCTCGTGGTGGAGGTTCTCCTCGTTGGCCAGCGTCTCGCCCTCGATGGCCTGGACGAACTTCGTCATGGGCACGGGGATGAGAAGCTCGCGGATGTCCAGGATCGCCTCGTTGGTCTCCATCATCGACTGGTAGTTGCGCAGGACGCGGTTGCCTCGCTCCTCGTCGATGGCCAGCAGCCCCTTGACGATGCGCTGGACGGTCAAGGTGCCCGGGCTCTTGCGGCGGCCGGACTCGTAGTCGCTGATGACCGAGGGGGAGACGCCCAGGAACTCGGCGAGCTCCGTCTGGGAGGCCTGGAAGATCTCCCGCCACTTGCGGATGGTGGGGCCGGGCTCGCGCGAGAGGGTGATCTCGCCGGCCATCTTCTCGGCCATCCTGTCCTTGATCGTCACGCGCGCCCATCGGCGCGTGCCGATAAAAAGCTGCCGTGAGTGGCTTCGGGGGTTGCCGTAGGCGCGGTGGTCGCGCGCGTGGTGCGCGGGGGCGCGCCCCCGCGCACCACACGCGCGCGACCACCAAGGAAGCGAACGTTGAAGCGAGACCCAGGGTTCGGCGTGCCCATGCCGGTGGCGATGGGGCGTGGCGCCTACGTGCGCATGCTCGCCGCCGTCTACGCCGCGCTCTTCCTTATCCGCATCGCGTTCGGCGTCGTTCTGGTCACGTTCCCCAAGTACGTGCCCGGCGGCTCCGACACGCTGGGCTGGCTCTCCGCGGCCTCGCCCCTGCTGGAGCTGATCACCATCTTCTTCGCGCCCGTGTTCATCGCGCGCTACGGCCGCAAGGGCATCCTCCTCACCGGCCTCGCCCTGGGCGCCGTCGCGCTCTACGGGCTCGCCCTCACGCGCGCGCCGCTCCTCCTGGGCGCCATCTACGCGGTGCACGGCGTCGCGTCGGGATTCATCCTCGTCACGACGCTGGCCGTCATCGCGAAGTACGCGCAGCCCCAGCACCGCGGCCGCGAGATGGGCATCTTCAACTTCGTCAACATCTTTGGCCTCGTGGGCGGCATCGTCGTGGGCTTCCTCCTCTCGGAGGCGTTCCGCGACGACCTGGAGTACACGTTCGTCATCGCGGGCGCCCTGGCCACGCTGGGGCTCCTCTACGCGAACCGCGTCATCCAGCTCCCCCCCGACGAGGAGGACGTCGCCGCGCGGGAGCGCCCCCGCTTCCGCGCCGCGGTGCGCAGCATGACCAACGGCCGCATCCTCCTCCTCACGCTGCCCTGGCTCATCGTGTGGACCCTCGTCGCGGCGTTCCTCACCTTCTTCCCGCGCATCACCGACACGCTCCAGATCGGCGGCGTGCGCACCGCGCTCTCCGTCCTCGCCGTGGGTGCGCTCCTCGTCTTCGCGATGCTCCTGTGGGGCTGGCTCGCGGACCGCTTGGGCCACGACGTCGTCATGCTCGTGGGCGCTGTCGGGCTGGCGCTCCTCATGGGCACCGTCGTCTACGCCTTCTTCGCCACGCAGAGCACCGATCCCAAGGTGGTCTTCGACGCCGTGATGGGGCACCGCGTCCTCATCGCCGTCTTCCTCTTCGCCGCCCTCGCGTTCGCGCCCGCGGGGCTCGCCGCCATCGCGGACCAGGCGCAGGGCGAGGCGCAGGGCGGCGCCATGAGCGCCTACGCCCTCACGCTCTCCCTGGGCTTCATCGTCGGGCCCCCCGTCGTGGGCGAGATCGCGACGCTGGACGCGAGCTACTCCATGGGGGGCCGCCTCATCGTCCTCTTCTACGCCGCGCTCGCGCTGGCCATCCTGGCGCTGGTCGCGGCCCACTACGCGCGCCGCCGCGGCGCGCCCGCGACGCCCGAGGTCGTGCACCCATGAGCGCCATCATCGAGGCCAAGGACCTGCGCATGTGGTTCGGCAAGCCCGAGCAGAAGGACTCCAAGGGGAAGCCCAAAGGGGTCAAGGCCGTCGACGGCATCGACCTCTCCATCCGCAAGGGCGAGATCTTCGGCCTCCTGGGCCCCAACGGCGCGGGGAAGACGACCACGCTCTCGATGCTCGTCACCATCAAGCGCCCCACGGGCGGCTGGGCGCGCGTCGCGGGCTTCGACGTCGCCAAGGACCCCGACGAGGTGCGGCGCCACGTGGGCATCGTCTTCCAGGAGCCCAGCCTCGACACGCTCCTCTCCGCCCGCGAGAACCTCCTCCTCCACGGCCGCCTCTACGGCGTCCCGCCCCGCGAGCTTCCCGGCCGCGCCAAGGAGATGCTGGAGCTGGTCGGCCTCGCGGACCGCGCGGACGACCTCGTGAAGAAGTACAGCGGCGGCATGAAGCGCCGCCTGGAGATCGCGCGCGGCCTCTTCCACCGCCCCGAGGTGATCTTCCTCGACGAGCCCACCCTGGGCCTCGATCCCGCGACGCGCGAGCACATCTGGGACTACATCCGCAAGCTGCGCGACACGATGGGCACCACCGTCGTCCTCACGACGCACTACATGGAGGAGGCGGACTCGCTCTGCGACCGCATCGCCATCATCGACAAGGGGAAGATCGCGACCCTGGGCACGCCCCGCGAGCTGAAGGCGGAGCTTGGCGGCGACCTCGTGACGCTCCAGGGCGCGCGCAAGGCGCGCAAGGCCGTGGAGGCGCTCCCCTTCGTGAAGAAGGTCGAGGAGAAGGGCGACGCCCTCATCCTCACCGTGGAGAACGCGGGGCACAACCTCCCCAAGATCCTCGCCGCCGCGGGCCAGGTGGAGAGCGTCGAGGTGCGCACGCCGCGCCTGGAGGACGTGTTCCTCCACCACACCGGCCGCGGCCTGCGCGAGGAGGGGGGCGAGGACTGGTTCGACCAGTACGCCAACATGGCGTCCCGGGGGCAGGGCTGACCGACGACGTGAATCCGTTTGGACAGGGGAAACTTTTTCACCCCGGGTCGCGTCGGAGGCGCCGATGGTTGTGCGAGTCCCAGCCCTGCTTATCCTGGCCTCTTTGCTTCTCCTCAACGTCGTCGTCGCCACCCCGGATGGCCCCGCCGACGCCACCCTGACCATCGTCTCGGGCACAAGCGGCGGCTACGGCTGGTACCGCACGCCCGTCGGGATGGACTTCAACGCCCACGGCCGCGTCGCCAACGGATCGTACGCTCCCATCCAGTCCCTGGACGTCGTGCGCGACGGCGCCGCGCATGGCCACGCCACGTACGTGGACGAGTTCGAGACGGCGGCCGCCTGGAACGGCTCCAGCCTCCAGGGCGCTGCGGACCCCACGCTTCACGCGGACGGCACGCTCGTCCAGCAGGGCTTCGCCTCCCTCAACGTGACCGCCGTGCAGCCCGCCGACGCTCACGACCACCAGGCGAAGGTCACCCGGGCCGCGAGCCTCAACCTCTCTGCCTACGACACTGCCAAGCTGGCCATCCGCTACGACACGTCCCACTCGGGCTACCTCGTGGGCGGCGTCTACGTCGGCCGCGACGGCAACGTGACCCTGAAGCTCTTCGACGGCGCGCAGACCACGCTCAGCCAGACCATCGAGCTCTCGCCGGGCGTCTGGAACCAGGTCACGCTGAACCTCTCGGCCATGACCTCGCCCAACGTGACCGCCATCGAGGTGGACATCGACTCCCCCCGCGCCACCTACGCGCTCACCTCCTCCGAGACGCAGTGGTTCAACCTCGACGGCTTCCGCGCCTTCGCCAAGGCGGACCTCGTGGAGTCCTCCGAGGGCGACCACCTCTGGCACGTCCGCGTGAACGACTCCGCGGGCTCCACCGACGCGGCGGACGTCCACGTCCGCGTCGACATGACGGCCCCCACCACCAATGCCAGCATCAACGGCACGCTGGGCCAGAACGGCTGGTACGTCAGCTCCACCAAGGTCCTCTTCAACGGCTCCGACGCCCTCAGCGGCTACCAGAGCACCCGCTGCACGATCAATGGCGGCTCGCTCATGAACTGCCCCGGCTACGTCCTCATCCCCGCCTCCGACGGCGCCTACACCGTTTCGTACTGGGGCTACGACTACGCGGGCAACCAGGAAACGCACCAGTCCATCGTCGTGCGCCAAGACCGGAACGCGCCCAACTTCGGCTACACGCGCACCTCCACGGGCACGTGCTTCCCCAACGGCTGGTGCAACGGCAACGTCACCCTGGCCATCAGCGCGAGCGACGGAGCCAGCGGCCTCGCGAACGTTTCGTACCGCGTCAATGGAGGCGCCTGGACGACCACCGCCAACGGCACCACCACCCTCTCGTTCGCCACCGACGGCTGGTACAACGTCGAAGGATACGCCGTGGACAACGCGGGGAACGCGCTTTCCACGCGCACGTACAGCTTCGGCGTCGACAAGACGCGCCCGGTGGTCGACTCGTACTCGCCCAACGCCACGGCGTGCCCCTCGGACATCGTCGCGGCGCTCTACCACGACGCGACGAGCGGCGTCGACGCGAACGGCACGACCCTGCGCGTCGAGCAGCACGTCGGCACCGCGCCGGCGGACCGCTGGGTCGACGTGACCTCCGCGGGAACGATCCACAAGGACGGATCGTCGATTACGTGGACCTCCACCGGGCCCATGGCCGTGGGCGACTACCGCGCGACGGTCAACGTGCAGGACAACGCGGCGAACGTCGCGGCGCTCCAGTGGGGCTTCACCGTCGGGCTCTACTCGTACTGCTGAACCGGGCCACGGGGGGCGGGGACCCGCGACCTTCATAGGCCGCCCCCGCCTCCCCTGGCCAATGGGCCACGAAGGGCAGGCGATGTACGCGCTCTGGCTGCGCGAGATGAAGGTCTTCCTGCGGGAGAAGCCGCGCATCGTGAGCGCCATCGTCACGCCGCTCCTGCTCATCGGCGCCATCGGCACGGGCTTCGCCGCCACGACGCAGTTCATCGACCCGCGCTATCAGGGCATCTCCTACGAGTCGTTCATGTTCCCCGGCGTCCTCGCCATGGGCGTCCTCTTCGGCACCGTGTTCTACGGGCTCAACATCGTCTGGGACAAGCGCCTCGACGTGCTCAAGGAGGTGCTCGTGGCGCCCGTCTCGCGCACGACGATCTTCTTCGGCAAGGTCATCGGCGGCAGCACGCAGGCCGTCGCGCAGAGCGCCATCCTCCTCGTGGCGGGCCTCTTCCTGTTCCACACCTCGCTCGCGGGCTCGCTCCTCGCCCTCCTCTTCGCGCTGCTCCTGGCCATCCTCTTCGTGAGCATCGGCCTCTTCCTGGGCAGCTTCTTCGAGAGCTTCGAAGGCTTCCAGCTCATCGTGAGCTTCGTCGTCTTCCCGCTCTTCTTCCTCTCGGGCGCGCTCTACCCCGTGGAGAACCTGCCCACCTGGCTCACGGTCGTCACGCGGCTCAACCCCGCGACCTACGCCGTGGACGGCCTGCGCGGCGCGCTCCTGGGCCCCACCGCGTTCGGCTACGCCACCGACGCGGCCGTGCTCCTGGGCTTCGGGCTCGCCTTCCTCGCGGCGGGCACGTGGGCGTTCAAGCGCATGACCTGATCCGCCGCGCGTGCCCTCCTGGGCCGGCTCGCCGAACGCCGGCATCCAGCCGTTCGTCGAATGGGCGGCAACCGGGAAACGCGGCTTCGGCCACGGAAGCGCATGGTCCGCCGCGAGCCCCGACCGTTCGCGACCCTCGGCATGGTCCTCCTCGTGGCGATCCTCGTCGCGGGGTGCGCCTCCACGCAGGAGAGCGTCGCGCCCAACACGACCGCGAACGGATCGGGCAACCTCAGCAATTCGACGAACGAGACGCCCACGTCGCCCTTCCCGGGGTTCAACACGACGGCGGGAAGCGGCCAGACGCCGGTCGTGGGGCCCTGATCAGCGCCGCGCGGCGTACGCCTTCCGGATGAACTCCTGCACGTGCCCGTCCAGGGCGTCGGAGGAGTCCAGCGCCACGTAGCGGTCGACGCCGCGGCGCAGCAGGCGTCCCATGGGGTCCTCCAGCGGCACGTCCTCGGGGAACGCCAACGTGGGCGGCCCGCGCGCCGAGCGCACCGACACGAAGGGGCGGGTCCGGCGAAGGTACGCGACCTCGCCGCTCTCCACCCGCTCGACGACGTCGGGGCCCAGCGAAAGCGCCAGCGCGCGCACGGCGAGGAACGCCATGCGCGGCTCGGGGCGCATCCGCTGGAGGAATCCCGTGAGGCGCGCATGCTCCGCGCGCACGTCCTGCTCGCTCACCGGGCGCAGGATATGGGACGTTCCTGCGGTGAAGGCTTGTGGTACGGGAATGAGGGGGAAATGGGAGGTTCAGGAGGGGCTCGCCCCCCGAACCCCCCGCTTTCACCTGCACGATTGCCGGATGAGCGCCCCGCAGGGCGGCTCGGGTGCCTGGGCGCGCGCCCCGGGCAGCACGGGCAGCGTGAGGACGCTGGGGTGCTGCGCGTCGTGGAGCACCGTGTCCACCGCGGGGAGGGGCGTGGGGGCCAGGGCCCACAGCTCGGGGATCGTGGTGGGGGCCTCGATGGCGAGGCGGATCTGCGTGCCAGCGCGGAAGGCCTGCCCGAGCGGGAAGACCTCGACGCTGAATTCCTCCGGGGCGCCCGGCGTGAGCAGGCGCTGGTCCGCCTGCTGGTGCGTCTGGTAGGGGCGGTAGAGGGTGCTCTGCGCGGGGTCCAGCGCGCGGTGGCTCGCGCGCAGCCAGCCCTTCTGGACGTAGGTCTCGTGCCCGTCCGACCCGCCAGGGGAGGATAGGTCGGACCGGGGTCCGGCCGTGTCGGGCGTGAGATAGCTCACCGTGACCTGGAAGTCGGTGTCGGGCGCGGTGCTGCTGGCCCAGAAGGTGAGGTTCGCGGGGCCCAGGGCGACCACGTCGTGGTCCAGCGGCGCGGTGTCGTAGACGAGGCGCGTGGGGCCGGGCGTGGCGAGGTTGGTGGGCGGGCTGCTGGTGGGCCAGTAGCCGTACCCCGCGTCGTTGGAGGAGGAGCCGCCGTAGGCGTAGCTGTCCGCGGGCTCGGCGCCCTGGGGCGGCTCCGGGGAGAGGGCGCCGCCCTGGTGGAGGTAGAGGCGCAGCGGCGTGACGTTCTCCACGGGCCACGAGGGGTACGTCGTCGTCCACGAGGGCGCGCGCGTCGCGGCGAGGGCGTCCCACCACACGGTGACGCGGGGCTCGCGCTCGAAGCCGTTGTCCTCGCCCTTGACGTAGTGGTCGAAGAAGCGCGCCAGCCGGTCGAGGCTCTGCGGCGTGCGGTACATGCCGTGGTCGCCGTTGCTCAGCGTCAGGAAGTACGTGGTGTTCAGCCGCTCGACCACGTCCACGCCCCGCACGCCCACCTGCTCGTCCTGCCAGCTCTGGAAGAGATAGAGGGGCACGGTGATGTTGCTCACGAGGTAGAGCGGGCTCCGCTCCTTGATGAGGTCGTCGTCCCACATGTGCTCCTGCGCCTGCACGAAGGGGTTGTAGCGCGCGTTGAGCGCCTGCCGCTGGGCGACGTTTTGCGCGCAGAGGGTGTCGCCCGCCGCGATCTGCCGCCCCTCGGCCTCGTAGCCGGGCTCGGGCTGGGCGAGGAAGCTCCAGAGGCCCGCGAAGCCGTCGTTGAAGATGCCGCCCGGGTAGGCCACGTCGCGGTAGATGTCGCCATAGACATGCCCCGGCGCGGCGGCCAGGAGGTGCGGAGGACGCTTGGCGGCGACGAAGAGCTGCGTGATGCCCGGGTAGGACTTGCCGATCATGCCCACCTTGCCGTCGCTCCACGTCTGGTTCGCCACCCACTCGACGGCGTCGTAGCCGTCGTCGGCCTGCACGGGCGCGAAGAAGTCGAACACGCCGCCGCTGCACCCGGTCCCGCGCACGTTCACGCCGATGAGCGCGTACCCCTTGGCGAGGTACGTGGGCGCGTAGCCCGCGCCGGGGCCCGAGTCGAATTGATAGCCCGGGCTGTAGCCGCTGTACTCCATGAGCGTGGGGAAGCGGCCCGAGCCGTCGCCGGGCAGGAGGAGATCGTAGGCGAGGAGCGTGCCGTCGCGCGTCGCGAGGTAGCCACGCTTCTCCACGTAGCCCGAGGGCGCGGAAGGGGTCGAGGAGGCGGCGCCGGAGAGGCACCCGGCCACCAGGAGGAGGGCCACGAGGGCGACCGCGCGGAGACGAAGCGGCATCGCGCGCCGACCCCTCCCCGCCGGCTTGAACGCTTTGGTGAGCCCGGCTCTCCTTCCCTGGAAAGCGGCCGGAAGCCGGATGCAGCCCGCGCGCCAAGAGGGCCCATGCGGTCCCTTCTGCTGCTGGGGCTCTGCGTCGCGCTCCTGTCCGGCTGCTTCGCCCCCGAGGGGAGCGAGTCGACGGCGCCCAGCAGCCCGACCGTCGCGCAGCCCCCCGCGGGGACCCCCACGGGCTGCGCGGGCCCCGGCCCTGCCGCGACGAGCCGCGTCTGCAACGACACGGACCTCGCCAACGCGTCCATCTGAAGCGCGAAATCCTCATGCCGGGCGCCCGCCTCGGCCCTCCCATGACGCGCGCCGTCGTGCTCCTCTCGGGCGGCCTCGACTCCACCGTCGCCTGCGCCATGGCCAAGGCCGCGGGCCACGAGGTCCACGCCGTGTCGTTCGACTACGGGCAGCGCCACAGGCGCGAGCTGGAGAGCGCGAAGGCCGTCGCCAAGGCGCTGGGCGCGCGCTCGCACTCCGTCCTCAAGGTGCCCGTGGGAGACTACGGCGGCAGCGCGCTGACCGACCACGGGATCGCCGTGCCCACCGGGCGCTCCGAGAAGGACATGGGCGCCGACATCCCGGTGACCTACGTCCCCGCGCGCAACATCGTCTTCCTCTCGCTGGCGCTGGGCGTCGCGGAGGTCAAGGACGCGGAGGCCATCTACATCGGCGCGAACGCCCTGGACTACTCGGGCTACCCCGACTGCCGGCCCGAGTTCTTCGCGGCCTTCGAGGAGATGGCCCGCCGCGGCACGAAGCGCGGCGTCGAGGGGCGCCCCGTGCGCATCGAGGTGCCCCTCCAGAGCATGACCAAGGCGGACATCGTGCGCGAGGGCCTCCGCCTCAAGGCCCCTCTGGACCTGACGTGGTCGTGCTATCAGGGGGGCGAGGTCGCCTGCGGGGTCTGCGACTCGTGCGTCCTGCGCCTGAAGGGCTTCCGCGAGGCGGGGGCCGCGGACCCGGTCCCCTACGCGCGGCGTTAGGGGATTTTCACAGGACGGTTTCCCGGGTCAAGACCGGTCCAGGCAGCGGGGTTTCCGCAACCGTTAAAGCCGACGCCCCCTAAGCGCGCGTCCGTTGCAGCCCGGCCACGAGAGCGTCCCTATGGTGGAGGCGCGGGGCGTCGTCAAGGTCTACCGCACCGGCGCGCTGGAGGTGCCCGCGCTCCAGGGCGTGGACCTCGTCATCCACCGCGGCGAGATGGTCGCCGTCATGGGCCCCTCCGGCTGCGGGAAGACGACGCTCCTCAACTGCCTCTCGGGGCTCGACGACATCGACCGGGGGAGCGTCCACGTCGCGGGGCGCGAGATCACCTCCATGAAGGACGCCGAGCGCACCGCGTTCCGCGCCCGCAGCATGGGCTTCATCTTCCAGTCCTACAACCTGCTCCCCGTGCTCACCGCGGCGGAGAACGTCGAGCTTCCCCTCCTCGTGGGCGGCGTCGACCCGCGCAGCGCCCGCAAGCGCGCGCTGGAGGCGTTGGCCTCCGTGGGCCTGCGCGAGCGCGCGGACCACAAGCCCACGGAGCTTTCCGGCGGCCAGCAGCAGCGCGTCACCATCGCGCGCTCGCTGGTGAACGATCCCGCCATCGTGTGGGCCGACGAGCCCACGGGCAACCTCGACACCAAGACCGGCCGCGAGGTCCTCGACATCATGCACCGGCTCAACCGCGAGCGCGGGCAGACCTACGTCATCGTCACGCACGACCCAGCGCTCGCCGCGACGTGCGACCGCATCATCCACATGGAGAGCGGCCTCATGGAGCGCGAGGAGATCCCCGCGAAGGCGTGAGCCATGGACCCCTACGTCGCGTGGCCGCTGGCGATCGTGGGCGTCGTGCTGCTGGGGTTCGGCGCGCTGGCGTGGCGCCACCAGGTGCTCGCGCGCATGGGCGTGCGCAACGCGATGCGCCGCAAGTGGCAGAGCGCGGTCGTCGTCGCGGGCCTCATGGTGGGCACCGCCATCATCGCGGGCAGCTTCGCCTCGGGCGACTCCCTCTCCTTCGGCATCCGCAAGGGCGCCTACGACGCGCTGGGCCCCGCGGACGTCTTCCTCCAGACGGAGGGGCAGCTCCACTACCCCGCGGCGCTGCTGGACGACATCCGCGCGAACGCCACCGCGATGAAGGACGTGAAGGCCCTGGCGCCGCTTCTCTACGAGGAGGCCGCGCTCTCGGCGCCCGCGACGCACCAGAGCGAGCCGCGCGTGTCGCTCATCGGCCTCGACCCCGCGACGCAGCGGCCCTTCGGCGCGCTCCACCTGAGGGGCGGCGGCGTCTTCGACCCCGCGACCCTGGGGCCGGACGACGTGGCGCTCCAGGACGAGGTCGCCGACAAGCTGGGCGTCAAGGCGGGCGACTCCGTCTCGCTCCACTACGCCCCGGCCCCCGTGCCGCGCATCCCCAAGCTGTTCCTCTTCAACGGCAGCGTCACCGCTTCCGCGGGCGCGTGCCCCGTCCCCGGCACGCCCGCGTGCGCGTTCGTCTCGCCGCCCACGGACGCCACCTCCTTCCAGGTGCCCGTGCAGCCCGGCGCCGTGGGGCTGACCACCCTCGTCGCGTGGCAGGGGGGCGCGGACCTCGACCAGATCGTCAAGGCCCCTGACGGGACCACGTACGCCAACACCAACGGCACGCCCGCGGCTCCCGACGACCCCAGCGTGCTCAACGTCACGGGAAAGCTCGCGCCGGGCAACTGGACGCTCCAGGTGGGCGCCAAGGCCGCCGCGCAGCAGCCCTTCCGCGCGGTCGCCATGGTGTTCTACGAGGAGTACAACCTCACCGCGCTCCAGCAGTTCGCGAAGCAGGCGCAGGCCGCCGGCTTCGACCCCGCGCAATTGGGCGCCTCCACCGCGCCGGGCGAGGGGCAGAGCGCGAGCCTCACCGTGAAGGCCGTCGTGACCAAGGAGGGGTTCGGCGGCTTCCTCCTGGGGGAGAACGCCTTCGCGCGCCTCGACACCGTGGGCCGCCTCTACGGCGTCGAGGGGAAGACGAACCTCGCCCTGGCCAGCGCGGACCTCGATCCCGTGAAGGGCCCCCAGCGGACGGCGCTCCTCCTCGACGCGCTGCCCAAGGCCGTGAACGCCAGCGCCGCGCTCCACCCCGACCAGCCCGCCATCCGCAGCGTGCACGTGACGCCCGTGAAGGAGCGCTTCCTGGACGCCGCGGACCGCGCCGGCACGCTGTTCAAGGAGTTCCTCACCAGCATCGGCTCCTTCACCGTGATCGCGGGGATCATGCTCATCGTCAACATCTTCGTCATGCTCGCCGAGGAGCGCAAGAGCGAGCTTGGCATGGCGCGCGCCGTGGGCCTCTCGCGCCGGCAGCTGGTCTACCTCTTCGGGTTCGAGGGCATGCTCTACGCGCTCCTCGCGACCGCGGTGGGCGTGCTCCTGGGCGTGGCGCTCGCCTACGGCCTCATCTTCGGCTTCAACGGCATCCTCGCCAACCGCACCGACAACGGGCCCGCGTTCACCATCCCCTTCCACGTCGAGCCTTCGAGCCTCGCCATCTCCGGCGCGGCGGGCTTCCTCATCACGCTGGTCACCGTCGCCGTCGCCTCGTGGCGGGTGAGCCGGCTCAACGTCGTGCGCGCCATCCGCCACGTCGAGGAGCCCCCGAAGACGCCCGGCCGCGCGGCGCTCCTCGTGGGCGCGCTCCTCGCCCTGGGCGGCGTCGCCTACGCGGCCGAAGGCTGGCTCTCCAACGACTTCCCCGGCAAGATCCTCGGCCCCTGCCTCGCCATGCTGGGTGCGGGGCTCCTGGCCAGCCGCCTCGTGCGGCCGCGCCTCGCCTATCCCATCGCCGGCGCGGGCATCGCGGCCTTCTGCCTCTACACCATCTTCACCTACGGCAACCCGCAAGGGCTCGTGAACGCCGTCATGGGGCCCGTCCGCGGCCTCTTCATCGTGCTGGCGGTCGTGCTCATCGTCGTCCACCTCCCGCAGATGGTGAGCCTCACCGCGGCGCTCCTGCTGCGCTTCCGGCGCCTCGTGCCCGCCGTGCGGCCGGGCGTCGCGTATCCCCTGGGGAAGAAGACGCGCACGGGCCTGACCATCACGATGTTCGCGCTGGTCATGCTGGTCGTCGTGGCGTTCAGCATCTTCGGCTCCACGTTCAACGTCGACCTCCGCAAGCAGAGCGGCGGCTACGACGTGGAGGGCGACACCACGGTCCCCGTCTCGGGCGATCTCCACGCCTTCGCGCTGGCCAACAAGGACGCCTCGCTCCCCGACCCGTTCCAGCGCGTGGCGCGCTACGACGCGCTGCAATACGCCATCGCCTACGGCGGAGGGCTCCTCAAGATCAACGGGCAGCCCATCAACTACCAGGGCCCGCCCGTGGACTACGTCTACGCCTACGACGAGGCGTTCGCCCAGAACAACCGCTACGAGCTGCAAAGCGTGGACCCGAGCTATCATTCCCCCCGGGAGGCCTACGAGGCCGTGCTGAAGGACCCCACGCTGGTCATCGTGAGCGTCGCGGACAACCTCGACTCGCAGGGCCAGCCGGGCGCGCACCACGTCGGGGACACGCTCACCATGGAGACGCCCTCGGGCACCGTCTCCTTCCGCATCATCGCGTTCCAGAAGCAGCTCTACCTGGGCGGCGTGTTCGTCAACCCGCAGGTGCTCAAGGCCAACTTCCCCGTCATCCGCGGCGACTACCTCTTCCAGCTGAAGCCCGGCGAGGACGCGGGCGTCGCGGCGAAGGAGTTGGAGGCCGCCTTCGAGAAGGCCGGCATGGACGCGCAGAGCATCCAGGAGATCGCCCAGAAGCAGGCGCAGCAGACCAAGCAGTTCCTGACGCTCTTCCAGCTCTTCCTGGGCTTCGGCCTCGTCGTGGGCATCGCGAGCCTGGGCATCGTGACCGCGCGCAGCGTCCTGGAGCGCCGGCAGGAGATCGGCATGCTTCGCGCCGTCGGTTACGGCAAGGCCGACGTGCTGCGCATGCTCTACATCGAGATCTACTTCACCACCACGCTGGGCGTCCTCGTGGGGGGCCTCATCGGCGTCCTCACCAGCTACGGCGTCGTCGCCAGCACGCCGGGCCTCAGCGAGCTTGGCGTCAAGTTCACCATCCCCTGGCTGGACCTCGCTGAGATCCTCCTCCTCGTGTACGCGGCGGTGTTCCTGGCCACCATCGTCCCCGCGCGCCAGGGCAGCCGCGTGCCGCCCGCGGAGGCCGTGCGCTACGTCGAATGATCGCAAATGAGCAGTCCGGCCCCCCGAGCGGCGTGCTAACGCGTGGACTGCTTCGCCGTGCCCTGCAGCGAGCGCATTGCAGCTTGCAAGCGCGACACGTTCAAGTTGGCGAGCAGGAGCATACGGTGTCCGATGTCGCGCGAGGCCCTGGACGCCGCCCTGGAGGCCCAGCCCGCGCTTCGCGTGGAGGCCGCCGACGCCCACGCCCGCATTCAGCGCCTCATCGGCGTCCTGAGGCCGCTGGCCGACGAGGCCGTCCGGCGCGCGCCGGGCGATCCCGACCTCCTCTACCGCGTGCGGATGCTGGAGCACGCGGCCCGCGAGCTGGAGGACATCCTGGGCTCGCGGACCTGGGAGTAAGTGCGGGGGGTTCGGGGGGCGCAGCCCCCCGGAGTCGTTCGTCGTCTCCGCCGCGCCGCAGCGCGGCGACCCAAGGGGGTTTCAGGGGGCGCAGCCCCCTGAAGTGAAATCAAATCGGTGTGGGCGAAAACGTCAGGGGGCTTCGCCCCCCGAACCCCCCAGCGCCGCCCGCGTCGTCGCGAAGTGGACCTTGGCGACCTCCCGAAGGAGGGGCGGCCCCCCGCGGGCGACGACCTCGCGCGCTGCCTTCACGACCTGCGGCCCCGCCCCCTTGGGCAGGCGCACGCCGTGGCGCACCTCCAAGGCTGCAAGGCCCGCCAGGAACTCCGCGCGCGCGACCAGCGAGGCCGCCGCGACCGCCACGTCCGACTCGGCGTGGGTGGCCTGCCGCACCGTCGCCTGCACGCCGCGGTCGCGAAGCTGCCGCTCCAGGACGCCCGGGTGCGCGAACTGGTCCACCAGCACGTCGGCGGGCCCGGCCTGGTCGAGGAGCCGCTCCAGCGCGGCGGCGTGCATGGACGCCAGTAGCACGTTGAGGTTGCCCACCCGCTCGTAGGCCTCGTTGTAAGCGGGGGGCGCCAGCGCCTCCGCGACGTGGGGGCAGCGCGCGCGGACGAGGCTCGCCAGGAGGGCCGCCTCGGCGTCGGCCACGAGCTTGGAGTCGCGCACGCCCTTCTCCACCAGCAGGCGCGCGGTGGCCGCGTCGGGCACGAGGACCGCGGCGACGCAGAGGGGCCCGAAGTAGTCGCCCTTCCCCGACTCGTCCGCGCCGGCGTGGGGCGCGAAGCTCGCGAGGGCCGGGCGCGCCGCCGTCTCCTCGCGCTGCGCCAGGCGATTGCCCGCGAGGACGCCCGCGTACTCCTCCGCCTGCTCCCCGTTGACGAGGAGCTTCCCGCTGGCGTAGGCCGTGAGGCTGACGCCAGGGCGCTGCGCAAAGAGGAGGGCGTGCGGGCGGCTGCCCACCTCGAACCCGCCGCGGCGCAGGAAGGCGCGAAGCTCCTCCGCGCGCTCGGGCTCGAAGCGCAGGACGACGTTCACGCATAAGCGACGCAAGGATCGGGCAAGAGAGCTTCGATCCTTGAACCACAAACGGTGTCCGGGTGCGCGAAGAGGATATGGGTTCCATGCGGCGAGGGCTCGCTTCGATTCTCGCTGCGGCGCTCCTCCTGGCGGCGGCAAGCCCGGTGGCGCTCGCCGCGAAGGGGCAGCCCTCCAGGCTCCCCGCCCTGCCGCCCAAGCTCCCTCTGCAACCGGCCCCCGCCGTGCCCGGCCAGTCGGTGTCACCCACGACCCCGGCCCCCGGGGCCCCGGGAGGGACCGCAGGCGACTGGGTGGGGCTCATGGGGATCGGGGCCGCGTCGCTGGGACTCCTGGCCCTGGGGCTCGTGGTGGCGTCCCGGGCGCGCCGCGCCAAGCCCGTCCGCGCGCCCAAGCGCACGCGGGAAGGGGGGCGCATGAAGGCCCGGGCGCTGGCCCCCCGCACCGTCGACCAGGCGTTCGTGCAGCTGGCCGAGGCGCGCCTGGGCGCGCTGCTGGAGGCTGCGCCCATCGCGGGCGGCGCGCGCATCCTCGTCGAGCGCACGCGCGGCCACCCTTGCGAGCAGGTGTCCGGCTTCCTGGCGGGCCTCTTCGAGTCCGTGTGGGCCATCGACGTGCGCGTGGAGCACGCGCAGTGCGCGGGCCGCTCGGGACCTTGCCGCTACCTCGTGATGCGGGCCGACGCGCCTCCGGTGCGCGTGGAGCCCGCGCGCCTCAGCGGTGCCGCTGCTCCAAGGGAAGCAGCATCGACTCCAGGATGGCCAGGCGCGGCTCGTCGATCGCCTCGAGCTCGCGGTGGTGCCGGCTGAGGAGCCGGGTGCGATCCTCCACGCTCACGTCGCGGAACGCGCTCAGGAGCACGGGCTCGCTGCTGTCGCCCTTGACGTAGGCGAGCGCCGCGTCGAGGCGGATCGACTCCTTGTCCATGGGGCCATTCCTCCACCCTGCGCATGCAAGAACCTTGCGAGGGAGTCGCACGGGGTCCCGGACAGGTGACGGAACGGAGGAACGCTCTTGCCCCAGCCGCGCCCTGCGCGGCGCGTGCCCGCCCCCAAGCGCGGCCCGCGCAAGGCGCCCCGCGCCAAGTCGGAGCCCCAGCCCAAGTTCCCCATCGTCTACGTGAAGTACCACGACCACTGCTGGCTGGAGGCGAGGGAGCTCAAGAAGATCGAGGTCGCCAAGCCCTTCGTCGTCGAGGAGACGGGCTTCCTCCTCACCGAGACGGAGAAGTTCATCACCCTCGCCAAGGAGCGCAGCACGGACGGCGAGAAGGGGAAGGTCCAGTACGACGACGTGACCATCATCATGAAGTCGGACATCCTGGAATTGGAGCGCTACGCGAGGGGGCGATAGCATCCCCTTCGACGTGGGCGAGCCCAGCCCGCTGTGGACCGACGAGTTCGGCCAGGCCGCGCCCACGGGCAAGCGCCTCCGCTGCAAGGGGTGGCGCCAGGAGGCCGCGCTGCGCCTGCTGAACAACAACCTCGACCCCGCCGTCGCGGAGCGCCCCGAGGAGCTCGTCGTCTACGGCGGCATCGGCCGCGCGGCGCGGACGTGGAAGGACTACGAGCGCATCGTCGAGACGCTCCAGCGCCTGGGCAACGACGAGACGATGCTCGTCCAGAGCGGGCGGCCCGTCGCCGTGTTCCGCACCCACGAGCGCGCGCCGCGCGTGCTCATCGCCAACAGCAACCTCGTGCCCCGCTGGGCGACGTGGGAGGAGTTCCGCCGCCTGGAGGCCGAGGGGCTCATGATGTACGGCCAGATGACCGCGGGAAGCTGGGCCTACATCGGCACGCAGGGCATCATCCAGGGGACCTACGAGACGTTCGCCGAGTGCGCGCGCCAGCACTTCGGGGGCTCGCTGAAGGGCCGCGTCGTCCTCACCGCGGGCCTGGGCGGCATGGGCGGCGCGCAGCCCCTGGCCGTCACCATGAACGAGGGCGTCTGCCTCGCCGTCGAGGTCGACCCCACGCGCATCCAGAAGCGGCTGGAGACGCGCTACCTCATGGAGAAGGCGCGCGACCTGGACGACGCCCTGGAGCGCGTCGCGCGGGCGAAGAAGGAGGGGCGCGCCCTGAGCGTCGGCCTCGAAGGCAACGCCAGCGACGTCCTGCCCGACCTCGTGCGTCGCGGCTGGACGCCCGACGTCGTCACGGACCAGACCAGCGCCCACGACGAGTACAACGGCTACGTGCCCGGCGGCATGGGCCTCGCCAGCGCGCTCGCGCTGCGCGCCCGCGACCCCAAGGAACACGCCGTCGCCGCGATCCGCAGCATGGGGCGCCACATGAGCGCGATCCTGGAGATGCAGCGCCGCGGCGCCCGCGCGTTCGACTACGGCAACAACCTCCGCGGGCAGGCCGTGAAGGCGGGCGTCTCCGAGGCCTTCGCCGTGGGCGGCTTCGTGCCCCTCTACATCCGCCCGCAGTTCTGCGAAGGCCGCGGCCCCTTCCGCTGGCTTGCCCTCAGCGGCGACAAGGAGGACATCTACAAGACCGACGCCGCGCTGCTGGAGCTTTTCCCCCACGACGAAGGGCTGCGCCGCTGGCTCACCCTCGCGCAGCGCGACGTCGCGTTCCAGGGGCTCCCCGCCCGCGTGTGCTGGCTGGGCTACGGCGAGCGCGACCGCGCCGCGCTGCGGTTCAACGAGATGGTGCGCTCCGGCGAGCTCTCCGCCCCCATCGTCATCACGCGCGACCACCTGGACGCGGGCAGCGTCGCCTCGCCCTACCGCGAGACGGAGGCCATGCAGGACGGCAGCGACGCCGTGGCCGACTGGCCCATCCTCAACGCGCTGGTGAACGTCGCCGCGGGTGCCGACATCGTATCCTTCCACCACGGGGGCGGCGTCGGCATGGGGCTCTCGCTCCACGCCAACATGCACGTCGTCCTCGACGGGAGCAAGCTCGCCGAGGAGAAGGCGCGCGCCGCGTTCCTCACCGACCCGGGCATGGGCGTCGTGCGCCACGCCGACGCGGGCTACGAGATCGCCAAGCGCGTCGCCCGCGAGCGGGGGCTCGACATGCCCTCCATCGAGTGATTCCCGGAGGAGCTTTAAGCCAACCTATATGCTCATGGGGTATCTACCATGCTTGTAGATACAATGAACTCCGAGATCAGGAAGTGGGGCAACAGCTACGCCATCCGGGTCCCCAAGCCGGAGATCGAACGCCTGGGCCTGCACGAGGGGGACCGCGTCGAGGTCGAGCTTCGCAAGGCCGCGGGCCGCCGCAGCCCGAAGGTCTCCCTCGCGGGCCTTCCCGTGTTCCACGACACGGCCACGGACGTCAGCGCGCGGCACGACGACTACCTCTACGGTGGCCGCGAATGAGGATCGGCGACACCTCCGCCCTCTACGCCGCCTTCGTCGCCGAGGACGCGCACCACGCGCGCTCGCGCGCCGCGCTGGAGGACCCGGAGCCCGTGCTCGTGCCCACGGAGATCCTCGCCGAGACCATCGCCCTGCTGCAGCGGCGCCTGGGGTTCGAGCCCGCGCGCCAGGCCGGCGCCGCGCTGCGCGCGCTCCCCCACGTCCGCCTCGATGGCGCCTCCCCCAGCCTCGCCAACGCGGCGTGGGCCGAGTTCGAGCGCGCGGGCGGCCGCCTGAGCCTGCCCGACGCGTTCGTCGTCGCCTGGTGCCGCGCCGAGGGCGCCTCCCCCCTCTCGTTCGACCAGGGCGTCGTGCGCGCGGCGCGCCGGTAGCTCAGTTCAGGCGCGGCCCGCTCCACGCCTTGGGCGTCCGCGCGTGCTCCAGGACGCGGCTGTGGATCTCCGCCTCCAAGGCCTTCATGCGCGTCTCCAGCTCGCGGGCCAGGAGGCCGTAGTGCTCGGGCTTGAGCCGGCCGCTGGCGAGGTTCACCCTCGCGCGCTGGAGATCGTTCGACAGGGTCCGCATGCGGACGCCCAGGTCGGCGGGCATCGGGAACGTTCGACGTGCATCCATCGGGACGAGGCCTCGGCCGCCCCTCCCGTTAGGGGCATCGGTCCGGCTCGCCGGCAACGAGGCATGTCGAAACCCTTTCCCGCTGGGGCCTCGGTGGCGGCTCCGCGCATGCCGGGCGACCTCTTCGCGAGCACCGCGGCGGCCTGGTCGGCCCGCCCCTCCGATCCCCACGACGTGTTCTTCGCCCAGGTCGTCGAGAAGGGCCCCGCACGGCCGGACGCCCCGCCCGCGGTCGCCCTTTTCGGCGTCCCCTTCGACGGCGCGGTGCTGGGACGCCCCGGCGCGCGGGAGGGGCCCGACGCGATCCGTCACCACATGGCGCGCCTCAAGCCGTGGACCCTAGACGGCGGCGCCATGGACCGCACGATCTACGACTTCGGCAACGTGCGCGTCCCCCACGGCGACGTCGCGGCGGCGCACCAGGCGACGGAGAGCGCGGCGCTCGCCATCCTCCAGGGGGGCCACTTCCCCGTCGCGCTGGGGGGCGACCACTCGCTGACGTTCCCCCTGGCGAAGGCCCACGAGGGGCGCGTCCGCAAGCTGGGCGTCATCAACCTGGACGCGCACCTCGACGTGCGGGACGTCTCGGGCGTCCCCAACAGCGGCACCTCCTTCGGCCGCCTGCTGGACCTGGGCCTCGTGCCCGGCCCGAACCTCGTGGAGGTCGGCCTGAGGGACTTCGCCAACGCGGACGCCTACGCGCGGAAGGCGCGCAAGGCGGGCGCCACGCTCTTCGGCGCGCAGGAGTGGATCGAGGACCCGCGCGGCGTCCTGCTGCACGCCATCGAGATCGCCAGCCGCGACGCGGAGGGCGTCTACCTCAGCGTGGACCTCGACGTGCTCGACCAGGCGGAGGCGCCCGGCGTCAGCGCGCCCACCCCCGGCGGCGTCAGCAGCGCGCAGCTCAACGCCGCCATCCGCCTCATCGCGCAGCGCGCGCCCCTCATAGGCGCCGACTTCATGGAGGTGGCGCCGCCCCTGGACCGCGACGGGACGACCTCCCGCGCGGCGGCGTTCGCGGTGATGACGCTGCTGGGGGCGATGAAGTGACCGACACCCTCCTGCTCCACCACATCGGGGAGTTGGTCACCCTCGAAGGCGGCGCGCGCCGCGGCCGCCAGGAGATGAACGACCTGGGCATCGTGAAGGACGCCGCGGTGCTCGTGGAGGACGGCGTCGTCGAGGAGGTGGGCCCCAGCGAGAAGATGCTGCGCGCCGCGCCCACCGGCGCGGGGAAGATCCACTGCGGGGGGCGCGCCGTCGTGCCCGGCTTCGTGGACGCGCACACGCACGCCGTGTTCGCGGGCGACCGCGTCGACGAGTTCGAGATGAAGCTCCAGGGCGCGTCCTACGCCGACATCCTGGCGCGGGGCGGCGGCATCCTCCACACGGTGCGCCTGACGCGCGAGGCGAGCCGCGCCGAGCTTCTCAAGGGCCTGCTCTCGCGCCTCTCCAGCATGATGGAGTACGGCACGACCACCGTCGAGGTGAAGAGCGGCTACGGCCTCGACCTGGAGACGGAGAAGCGCCTGCTGGAGGTCTGCCGCGCCGCGGACGAGCGCCACCCCATGGACGTCATCCCCACCTTCCTGGGCGCGCACGCGGTCCCGCCCGAGTTCTCCAGCAGCCACGAGTACGCGCGCCACGTCGCGGAGAAGATGGTGCCCGAGGTCTCCGACCTCGCGGAGTTCGTGGACGTCTTCTGCGAGAAGGGCGTCTTCGACCCCGACGACTCGCGCCTCGTGCTGGAGGCCGGCGCGCAGCAGGGCATGCGCGTGAAGGTGCACGCGGACGAGCTTGCCACCTCGGGCGGCTCGCTCCTGGCCGCGGACCTGGGCGCCGTGAGCGCGGACCACCTCCTGCACGCGGGCCCCAAGGAGCGCGAGGCGCTGGCCGACGCGGACGTGGCGTGCGTGCTGCTTCCCGCCACCGCGCTCTCCCTCAACGCCCCCTACGCCAACGCGCGGGCGCTCATCGACTCGGGCGCCCTCGTGGCGCTGGGCACCGACAACAACCCCAACTGCTACACCGAGAGCATGCCCTTCGTCATGGCGCTCGCATGCCACGGCATGCGCATGAGCCCCGCCGAGGCGCTGGTGGCCGCCACCGTGAACGCCGCCGCCGCCGTGGGGCGCGAGGACCGCGGCACCATCGAGGAGGGCTCGCTCGCGGACCTCGTGATCCTGGACGCGCCCTCCCATCGCTATCTTCCGTACCGCTTCGGCATGAACCCGGTCTGGCGCGTGCTCAAGCTGGGCGAGGTCGTCGTGGACTGGTCGAACCGGCGACGGTGACGGCTCCCTTGGTCAGGGGTCCAAAGAACGCGACGAGCGCGAAGAGCGCCAAGGAGGCGAAGTCTCCTTTCGTCGCGTCCTTGGCGCTCTTCGCGCTCATCGCGTTCTCTGGACCCTTGACCAGGGAGAGGCCTATCCGCGAGGCGCGCAGGCTCATCTGCCATGGGGCCCCATAGGGAGCGCGTGAAGGTCGAGACCCGCGGCCGCGGCGTGCTGCTCCCCGACCTCAAGCTCGCGCTGGACACCTCGGCCCCTGGCTTCGAGAGCGTCGTGAGCCACGCCCACGGCGACCACATCCCGTGGGACGCGCGCCACGCGTGGGCCTCGCCCGAGACAGCCGACCTGCTCGCGATCCGCAAGCCCGACCTGCGCGTGACGACGCTCCCCTGGCGCGAGCCCGCGAAGGTGGGCCGCGCGAAGGTGACGCTCCTCCCGGCGGGCCACATCCTGGGCTCCGCGCTCACGCTGGTGGAGTCGCCCGAGGGGGAGCGCCTCCTCTACACGGCCGACACCAAGACGCGCCCCGCGCTCACGACGCCCACCGCGGAGTTCCCCGAGGCGGACGCGCTCGTGGTGGAGTCCACCTTCGGGCTTCCCATCTATCATTTCCCGCCCACGGAGGCGCTGCGCGCGACCGCGGCGCGCTGGGCGAAGGAGACGATCGCCGCGGGCGAGGTGCCCGTCTTCCTGGGCTACGCGCTGGGCAAGGGGCAGGAGCTTCTCGCGATCCTCCACGAGGGGGGCGTCCCCACCGTCGCGCACGGCGCGGTGTGGGCCATGTGCCAGGCCTACGAGCGCCACGGCGTGAGCTTCCCCACGACGCGCCCCTACGAGCCGGGCAAGGTCGAAGGCGCCGCGCTGGTCGTGCCCGGCAGCTTCCGCGAGCACCCCATGGTGACGAAGCTCGACGCGCGCCTCGCCTACTGCTCCGGCTGGGCGATGCTATCGAAATCGCGCGTCCAGATGGATGCCGACCTCCTGCTGCCGCTCTCGGACCACGCCGACTATCCGGGCCTCCTGGAGATCGTGGAGAAGGTGCGGCCGCGGAAGGTCTACGCGAACCACGGCTACGCCGACGTGCTGGCCCACCTCCTGCGCAAGCGCGGCCTCGACGCGGCGCCCCTGAGCGTCGGGCACGTGGACGAGGACGAGGGCGGGACGGGGCAGACGACGCTGGAGGGGCGCTCCGCGTGAGGTTCCGCGACGTGGCGGAGGCCGCGGAGGCGGTGGGCAACGTCCGCGGCACGCACGCCAAGCGGGACGTCGTCGCGGCGCTCCTCGTCCGGGCGGACGACGCGAGCCTGCCCCACGCCGCGCGCTTCCTCTCCGGCTCGCCCTTCGCGCGGGCCGACGACCGCGTCCTCCAGGTGGGGTGGGCCACGCTCCAGCGCGCGGCCCTGGCGATCGTCCCCTTCGACGAGACGGTCTGGCACGCGTGCCACCGCGCGACGGGCGACACGGGCGAGACGCTGGGCCTCCTCGTGGGCGCGTACCCGCCCAAGCGGCAGAGCGCGCAGCGCACCCTCGTCGACCTGGGCGGCGCGGAGGAGATGAGCGTGGAGGAGGCGGCGCAGACCTACGCGCGCCTCGCCGCCGCGACCGCCGCCGCGAAGCCGAAGCTGCTGGAGGACGCCTGGCGCCGCATGAGCGCCATCGAGGTGAAGTACTTCACCAAGGTCATGACCGGCGGCATGCGCATCGGCCTCGCGGAATCGCTCGTGGAGGAGGCCATCGCCAAGGCCTTCGGCCGCGACGTCGCCGCGGTGCGCCAGGCCAACATGATATCAGGCGACGTGGGCGAGACCGCGCTCCAGGCGAGGCGCGGCCGCCTGGGCGAGGCCGTCTTCCGCATGTTCCACCCCCTGGGCTTCATGCTGGCGAACCCCCTGGACGAGGCGCCGGACGACCCCACACCCTACGCGGTGGAGGACAAGCTGGACGGCATCCGCGCGCAGCTCCACGCGACGCCCGGCCGCGCCGAGGTCTACACGCGCACCCTGGAGGAGGCGGGCGAGTTCCCCGAGATCGTGGACGCCGCGAAGCGCATCGGCCACGAGGTCGTGCTCGACGGCGAGGTGATCGCGGTGAGGGCCGACGGAAGGGTGGCGCCCTTCGCGCTGCTCCAGAGGAGGCTGGGCCGCAAGCTCGTGAGCGCCGCCCTGCGCGCCGAGGTGCCCGTGCGCTACGTCGCCTACGACGTGCTCTTCCTGGACGGCGAGCCCATCTACCGCAAGCCGTGGACGGAGCGCCGCGCCGCGCTGGAGTCCCTGGGCCTCTCGGGGCTCCTGGGCGTCTCGCCCTGGCGGCGCCTGGCGACGAAGGCCGAGGCCGAGGCAGCCTTCGAGGAGTCGCGCGCCCGCGGCAACGAGGGCCTCATGTTCAAGCGCGTCGAGTCGCCCTACGAGCTGGGCAAGCGCGGCAACCAGTGGCTGAAGCTGAAGCGCGCCTTCGCGACGCTGGACGTCGTCGTCACGGCCGCCGAGGTGGGGCACGGCAAGCGCGCGGGCCTCCTCAGCGACGTGACCTTCGCCGTGCGCGACGAGGGGGGCGGCCTGGCGAACGTGGGCAAGGCGTACACGGGCCTCACCGACGAGGAGATCCGCCGCATGACCGCGCTCCTCAAGCAGATCACGCTGGAGCGCTACGGGAGCGTCCACGTCGTGCGCCCCGAGATCGTCCTGGAGGTCGCCTTCGACAGCGTGACGCGCAGCAGGCGCCACAAGTCGGGCTACGCGCTGCGCTTCCCCCGCATCGCGCGCTGGCGCACCGACAAGCCCCCCTCCGAGATCGATACCGTGGCGCGCGTCGAGGAGCTTTGGAGGCTCTCGGGCGGGGCCGAAACGAGCGAAGCGAGCGAGGCGCGGTCGAGGCGCTAGCTTCGGCCAGCGGCGGCGCCCTTGGATAACAACCGAACCACAACGGGCATCCCGGGCCTGACGGGTCATCCCCAACGAGGTCTGGTTCGATGGTGGCCCTTGCTTCCGGCCCGATCCTGACGCCCGCTCCCCGCACCCGGCGCGCCGGGCTTGCCCAGCAGGAGCGCATCGTCGCCATCGTGCGCGCGGCCCCCGGGCTCCTCGTGGGCGAGCTGCAGCAGCGCGCCCAGATCGGGTGGGGCACGCTCTGCCACCACCTCCCGCGCCTCGTCGAGGCGGGCCGCATCCGCGTCGTCCGCGTCGGGCGCCGCCGCCTGGTCTACCCCATCGAGGCCCGCGGCGCCGCGGAAGCCAGCTGCGCCGACGCGATCCTGCGCGGCAAGACGGCGCGCCGCATCGCCGAGGCCATCCACGCGCGCCCCGGCTCCTCCGTCTCCGGCGTCGCGTTCGAGGCCGGCGAGTCCGAGCGCGCGACCTACTACCACGTCCGGCGCCTCATCCAGGTGGGGCTCGTGACCTCCGGCTCCGCGACGCGCCTGAAGGACCTGCGCCCCGCGCCCGGCCTCGCGGCCCGCCTTGAGGCCGAGGCCGCTGCCGCCGCGCCCGCGTCCGCGCCCCTGGCGGCTCCGCAAGCTATTCAACCACGCCTCGCCGTCGGCGCCTCGTGATCCGGCGCAGCGGCGGCGACTGGGACTCCGTGGGCATCAACCACAAGACGCTCCACGTCCTGGCCTACTCGTGGCACAACAAGCTGCTCGCGCGCACCAAGGGACTGGAGCACCTGCCGCGCACGGGCGGCTTCCTCTACGCCGGCAACCACACCTCGTGGTGGGACCCCATCCTCATGTCCGCCACGTTCGAGCGCCCCGTGCACTACCTGGCCAAGCACAGCGTCGCCAAGGGCCCCATCTCCAAGTGGTTCTTCTTCCAGAGCGGCGGCGCCATCCCCGTGGACCGCAACGCGCGCAACCCCGAGGCCTACCGCGCCGCGGTCACCGCGCTGAAGAACGGCCAGATCGTGGGCATCTTCCCCGAGGCCACGCGCTACGTGGGCCAGCTCGGCCCCGCGAAGACGGGCGTCGCGCGCCTCGCGCTGGAGGCCGGCGTCCCCGTCATCCCCGCCGCCTTCGCGACGGACCGGTTCTGGCCCCCGAAGAAGACGCTCCCCGATTTGCGCGAGACGGTCTACATCCACATCGGCGCGCCCATGCGCTTCAGCGGCGACGCGCAGGACGAGGCCGTCGCGCGCAAGGTCACCGACGAGATCATGGCCGAGATCGGACGCCTGCTGCGAGAGGCCAAGGCGGCGCGCGACGCCAAGGAGCCCTGGCCGAAGGTGCGGGGGATGCAGTAGAGAGGATCGAAAGAAGAAGCGCGCCTCCCGTGCGGGCGGTCATCGGCGCTTTGGCGGGGCTTAGGAGTTCGCCGCGAGGGTGCCGATGGTGGCCGCCTGGGACATCGCGCCGCCGCTGTCCTCGGAGACGCCGCTCTGGAGGAAGAGCCAGTAGCCGTCGTCGCCGCCGTGGCCGATGGCGCAGACGGGGTCCGGGCCAGGGCTCCAGGTGTCGACCCACACGTGCAGGCAGTCGTGGGCATCCGTGTCGGGCGTGATGCTGCCGTCGGTCTCGCACACCGCGCCGTCGGGGCCGTCGGTGATGGGGTCGAGCGCGTCCTCGACCGCGGGCGCCTGGGTCTCGACGATGCCTTCGGCCGCGTCCAGCGCGTCATCGGCCGTGGAGCCCGCCGGCGCCGGCAGGAGGGCACCGACCGCGTCCGAGATGTCCCCCTTGACGGGGACGACGATGGGACCGCCGGTGTCGTCGACGCCCCAGGTACCGCCCACGTGCAGGACCACCGTGTCCGTGGCGACGCCGGAGGTCGAGTGGACGTTGAGGTCGTAGCCGCAGTTGTCCGCCAGGTCCCACTCGGTGGACGAGCCGAAGAAGCCGCCGCCGACGCCCGCGTCAAGGTCGCCGTCGAAGTCGCCGGGGACGTGATCGCCGTTGCAGTCCACCGTGTTCGTGTCCTGGACGGTCACGAAGCCCGCGCTGGCGCCGCCAACGGAGCCCGTGGGGGCGCCGGAAGTCTGCTCGGAGAGCGTGTTGGAGTTCGCGCCCAGCGAGCCGGCCACGTTGTACGTGTGCACCGGCTGGTTCGCGCCAACGCACACGCTGTTCGCGTTCACGACGACGACGGCGTGCGCCATCGCCACGGCGACAAGAGCGCCGAGAAGAATCGAAGTCTTGTTCATGGGTTTAGCCTTCCGCCAGCCCAACAGGCCAGCGGGGTGTAACAAGCGACGTCGTGCAAGCCAATTGCGGAGGATTGCTGTGAGGATAACAATTCAACCCTAAGGCCGCTTCGATCCTAACTCCGCGCGCCGTTTCTGGAGGAAGAAGTCAGGCTCGCCGGGCCTCGGCTGCGGTTCCTGGAGACGCCACAGGCGTAGTCCCTCCGACTCCTGCGAGGCCTCGACGCCTGCCTCCCTCGTGGGGGCCATGGCGCGCGACGCCAAGGAGCCCTGGCCGAAGGTGCGGGGGATGCCGCAAGGGGGGCCTGAGCGATAGAAAAGATTGGTGTGCCTCGCGAGCGTGCGGTCATCGGCACATTGGATTTCTTAGGAGTCCGCCGCGAGGGTGCCGGTCGTGGCCGTGGCCGCGGTGGCCGCGCCGCCGGTCTCGGTGACGCCCGTGTTCAGGAAGAGCCAGTAGCCGTCGTCGCCGCCGTGGCCGTTGTGGTAGCCGATGAGGCAGACATCGCCAGCCCAGGTGTGAACCCAGCCCACTTCGCAGTCGGTCGAGTCCGTGTCGGGCGTAATCGAGCCGTCGGTCTGGCAGCCCACGACCGCGCCGGTGGTCGGATCCGTGATCACGACGGGGCCCGCGGTGTCGTCGACGCCCCAAACGCCGCTGACGGGCAGACCCGTGACGTCGGTCGCGACGCCGCTGGTGGCGTGGACGTTGAGGTCGTAGCCGCAGTTGTCGGTGACGTCCCACTCGTTGGACGAGCCGAAGAAGGCGCCGCCGACGCCGACGTCGAGGTCGCCGTCGAAGTCGCCGGGCACGCCGTCGCCGTTGCAGTCCGCCGTGTTGGTGTCCTGGACGGTCGTCAGGCCCGCGCCCGCGCCGCCGACGGGGCCCGCGGGGCTGCCGGAGGTCTGCTCGGAGAGCGTGTTGGAGTTCGCGCCGATGGAGCCGGCCACTCCGTAGGTGTGAACGGGCTGGTTGGCGCCGGGGCAGACGCTGTTCGCGCTCACGACGACGACGTGCGCCATCGCGATCGCCAGCAGTGCCCCGATCAGGATCGAAGTCTTGTTCATCGTAACATGCCTCTGCTAGCTATCATGCCAGCGATCCAGCCAGGGGCTACACGAGCATGTTAGTTCCGGGGGATAATTGTGAAAATAACAACTTAACCCTTGGGCCTCTTCGCCTGCCACTCTGCTTTCCTTTTCTGCAGGAAGAAGTCGGGCTCGCCGGGCCTCGGCTGCGGCTCCTGGAGACGCCAGAGGCGCAGCGCCTCCGACTCCTGCGCGGCCTCCTGCTTCGCCGCGGCCTCGGCGCCCGCCTCCTTCGCGGCGGCCATGGCGCGCGAGCCCAGGATGCCGCGCCACGCGGCGAGGAGCTTCTTCGCCTCGTCGTGGTTCTGGCCGCGCAGCGTGTAGTGCACGCCGTCGTCCTTGAAGTGGGCGAAGACGTTGAGGTCGTCGCGCCGGTAGATGCCCTTCTTGCCCTCGGTGTCCTCGCCCAGGTAGGACCACTTCATGCCGAGGTCCTTGATGGGCGCCTTGATGGCGTCCTTGTTGGGCTCGTAGACGTCCATGGGGATGACGATGCTCTCCACGGGAAAGGAGGGGCCTTTGGCGGCGGCCTTCTGCGCAGGCGCCTTCTTCGCCGGGGCGGCGGCCTTCTTGGGGGCGGCCTGCTTCGCGGGCGCTTTTTTCGCGGGGGCCTTCTTCGCCGGCTCTTTTTTCACCGGTGCCTTCTTCGTGGCCATCGCGCGGGGAGCGGGCGCGGGAGGAAAGACCCTTTCGAGCCCGGCGCACGCCGGCCCAACCCTTTTCGTGGCCCGGGCGCTGGGGCCCGCGTGAGCGACCGGCCCCTGAGCCTGGAGCAGGTCCGGCGCATGGCCATCGCCGCGCAGGGCTACGCCGCGCGCTTCCGCCGCGCCTCCGCGGACGAGGTCGCGGCCGCGGCGCGGCGCCTCTCGTGCGTGCAGCTTGACAGCATCGCGACCGTGGAGCGCAGCCACCGCATCGTGCTATCATCCCGCGCGGGCGCGCACGACGCGGCCACGCTCACGCGCCTGCTGGAGCGCGGCGAGGTCTTCGAGCACTGGGGCCACGAGGCGTCGATCCTGCCCGTGGAGGACTGGCCCCTCTTCCGCCGCCGGATGCGCGAGCGGCGGATCCACCACTGGTGGGGCGACGTCATCGGGAGCGACCCCGCCCTCGCGCGCTCCGTGCTGCGCGCCATCGAGCGGAACGGCCCCATGGGCTCCGCGGACTTCGAAGGCCGGGGCGGGGGAGGCATGTGGAACCTCAAGCCCGAGAAGCGCATGCTCGACGCCCTCTGGACCGCGGGGAGGCTCGTCGTGAGCGGCCGGGACGGCTTCCAGCGCCGCTACGACCTCCCCGAGCGCGTCATCCCCGCCAGGTGGCGCGAGGCGCCCGTGCCCACGGAGGCCGAGGCGACGCGGGCGCTGGCGCTCAAGGCCATCCGCGCGCGGGGCGCCCTCACCGAGCGCGGCGTCGTGGAGCACTGGCGCATGGCCGGCGGCGTCAAGGCCGTGCAGCCCGCGCTGCGGCGGCTGGAGCGCGAGGGGGAGATCGTCCGCCTCGCGGTCGAGGACGGAGGGCCCGACGTGCTGGCGCCCGCGGAGGCGGACCTCGACCCGCCAGCCCCGCGCGCCGCCGTGCTGCTATCACCCTTCGACAACCTGCTCTGGGACCGGCCCTTCGCGCGGCGCGCGCTGGGGTTCGACCACCTCATCGAGGTCTACAAGAAGGGGCACCAGAGGCGATACGGCTACTACGTGCTGCCGCTGGTGGTGGGCGACCGGCTCGTGGGCCGCGCCGACGTGAAGTCCGACCGCGAGGCGGGCGCGCTTTGGGTGAAGGCGGTCCACCGCGAGCCCGGCGCGCGCTGGACCTCCGCGACGGAAGACGGCCTCGCCAGGGCGGCGGACCGTCTTGCGCGCAGCATCGGCCTCGCGGAGGTGCGGGGCCTCAGCTGATGTCGGGCACGCAGGCGATGGACCCGGCCGCGTCGTAGACGCACGCCAGCTGGTCCCACTCGCAGGGCGGGTGGTTCTCGATGCACACGCCGATGGCCGTCTCGACGCAGACGGAGTCCGCCGACGAGGGGAGCGCGCAGACGACGCCCGCGCACCGGCTGGTCGCGTTGGTGCACGCCAGCGGCGGGATGGCCCCCGACGCCGCGACAACGGGGAGCAGCGCGGTGGTGAGAGCCAGGGAAGCGGCGACGAGGAACAGCGTGGATCGCAAGGTGATCTCCACGGCGGGACGGCCCCCACCCCAGATGAGCCCCGTGCCCGCGCAACCGATGGGCTCTCTCGCGCGGACTCGCTCACCGGTCCAACGCGAGCGAAGGGGGAAAGGGGAATGGCGCGTCCGTGGTGAGGATGCCCGCTCCCGGGTTCGCCCCTCCATGGGATTCTCCCGCCAGAAGGCCCGCCCGCGCGCGCCGAGGGCCACGCCACCGGGCAGGAACCCCGGGGAAAAATCCCTTGGGCGGGCGATGCCGGGCCGGGTCCCGGCGGAGATGTGCAGGAGGGATGCTCGTGAAGGCGCTCCGCAAGGGCATTCCTCGTCATCGGCCCGGTAACGGGGCCTGAGTGACCCTCTTCCGGTCATCGCGCCGTGGCGGGGACGGCGGGCCTGGCATTTCAACCAATGCGGCCCAGCGTGGGGCGTATATAGGAGGTGGAGGGAGGCCCTTGCGATGCTCAGCGCGCTCCAGGGCGTGACGGCGGCGCTCTACGTCGCGGTGGCCCCGTTGTGCGCCGCGGTGGGCGTGGCGCTGGCGCGGCGCCGGATGGCGGACGCCGCCTCGCGGCGCGCGGTGCGGCTCTTCGCGGTCTTCTGGCTGGCCCTGGCGGCGGACGCGCTGCTGGGTGCCCTGGAGCTTGCGCTGGTGGGCGCGGGCTTCGCGTCGGCGGGGCTTGCCCTGGGCTTCAGCGTCGTGGCGTTCCTGGCGGTGTCGCTCATGATGTGGGGCCTGCTCCACTACCTGCTGTTCCTCTTCACGGGGCGCCCTGGGTGGCTCTGGCCGCTGGCGGCGTTCTACGCGCTGGCGTTCGCGACCAGCGTCGTCCTCGTCGCCTCCTGGGAGCCCACCGGCCTGGAGCCCACGCGCTGGGGCGTGGAGGTGGACTACGCCGCGCAGCCGACGCCGGCCGCGGGCCTCTTCCTCTCCCTGGCGTTCCTGCTGCCGCCCATCCTGGGCGCCCTGGCCTACGGGAGCTTCCTGCCCCGCGTCGGCGACGCCACGCGGCGCTATCGCATCGCCCTCGTCTCGGGCGGCATCTTCCTCTGGTTCGCGACGTCGGTCGTGCTGGGGGCCCGCCCGCTGGCGGACGACGACGCCGTGCAGGGGATCGGGCGCCTGGTCACCCTCGTCTCCATCCTGGCCGTGGCCGCGGCCTACTTCCCGCCCCCCTTCGCGCGCCGCCGCTGGGGCATCGAGAGCCTCGCGGACGAGGGGGGCCACGCGCCGCGGCCGGGCCTCGACGGCCCCGAGGAGCAGAAGCGCAAGGCCGCGCGGGCCGCCCACCTCCAGAACCGCGTCCGCGACCTCATCTGAGCGCGGCAAACCCTTAACTTGGGGACCCGGCTTGGGCGCACCATGCCCCTTCCCACGGCCCCGGCGCGCGGCGGCTCGCTTCCCGTCCAGACCGCGGGGCAGGCGCAGGCGGCCAACCTCCAGCAGGACCGCATGGCGCAGCAGTTCCGTCTCCGCATGGCCATCGCGGACAACCTGAAGCGCATCAAGCACACGATCATCGTGATGTCGGGCAAGGGCGGCGTGGGCAAGACCACCGTCGCCGTCAACGTCGCGGCGGCCTTCGCGGCGAAGGGGTGGAAGGTCGGTCTCCTCGACCTCGACCTCACCAACCCCAACGTGCCCATCATGCTGGACCTGGAGGGGGCGAAGCCCGGCGGCCACAGCGAGGACATCAAGCCCGTGGACGTGCCCGCGCCCAATGGCAGCGGCGGCTTCCTGCGGGTGATGAGCACTGAGTTCTTCCTCCAGGGCAAGGAGAGCGCGATCATCTGGCGCGGCCCCATCAAGATGAACGTCATCAACCAGCTCCTGGGCAACGTCGACTGGGGCGAGCTGGACCTCCTGGTGTGCGACCTGCCTCCGGGCACCAGCGACGAGCCGCTCACCATCGCGCAGCTTCTGCGCGACGCGGATGGCGTGGTGCTGGTCACGACGCCCCAGGCGGTCGCCATCCTGGACGTGACCAAGAGCCTGCAGTTCGCGCGCAGCATGGAGCTGCCCGTGCTGGGGATCGTGGAGAACATGGGCACCTTCGTGTGCCCGCACTGCGGCGAGCCGACGCCCATCTTCGGCGAGGGCGGCGCAGCGGCGCTCGCGCAGAAGGCCGGCGTCGACCTCCTGGGCAGCATCCCCCTGGAGCCCAGCGTGCAGCAGAGCGCGCAGAAGGGCGTCCCCTACGTCTGGAGCGACGCGTCCAGCGCCACGGGCAAGGCGTTCGCGGCGACCCTCGCGGCGCTGGAGACGAAGCTGGCCCGCCCGGAGCCCTAAGGCGGGCCGCGGCGAGCCCCCGCGTAGCCGCAAACGCCATCCGTCCAGCAGCGGGCGAAGGGGGGCGTGGCCGACGACGGCGAGCGAAACCGCAGGCGCTCCTCGCGCTTCCTCGTCGCGCTGGTGGCGCTCATCGGCGTCGCGGGGTTCGTGCTCCTGAAGCCCATCGTCTCGGGCGTCACGTTCGGCCTCGTCGTCGGCTTCCTCCTCCAGCGCCCCTACCAGCGCGTCTCGCGGCGGCTTCGCGCGCCCCGGCTGGTGGCTGTGGGGTTCGTCGCGCTGCTTTGCATCGCCCTCGACGTGCCCCTCTTCGTGCTGGGCTGGCGGCTCGTGACCGAGATCCGCGGCTTCGTGGACGCGGCGCGCGACCCCGGCTTCGGGCCCTCCCTCGCGCACGGCCTCGTGCGGCTGGGCGTGCCGCCCGATGCAGCGGGCGCCTTCGTGCAGCAGGCCAGCGCCGACGCCATGGCCTGGCTGCACGGCGCGACGCTCCCCACGCTGGGCTTCGTGGGCGCGCTGCTCATGAACGCGGGCGTGTTCCTTTTCGTCCTCTACTACACGCTCGTGAGCGGGCCCCGCTTCGTCAAGTGGGTCCTCGACGCCCTGCCCCTTCCCGAGCGGCACGCGAGGCATCTCGTGGAGGCGGTGGCCGACCGCATGCGGAACCTCTTCCTGGGCACGTTCCTCGTCGCGACCTGCCTGGGCATCCTCTCGGGGGTCGCCTGGTGGCTGGCGGGCTTCCCCGACCCCGTCTTCTGGGGCGCGGTCATGACCGTGCTCAACCTCATCCCCGCGCTGGGCATGGGCCTCGTCGCCATCCCCGCCGGCGCCATCGCCATCCTCAACGGGCGCGTCGTCGCGGGCGTCGCGATCCTCGCATGGGCGTTCCTGCTCTCGCCCCTGGTGGGCAACGCGATCCGCGCCGTCTTCGTGGGGAAGACCGAGGGCGTCCACCCCATCCTCGTGCTCGTGGGCACCGTCGGCGGAGTCGCGCTCTTCGGGCCGGCGGGCATCCTGCTGGGGCCCCTCGTCCTGAGCATGCTCGACCCCGTGCTCGCGGAGTGGGAGAGCCTGCGCGAGCCGCGCGAGGGATTCCCCCACGCGGAGTGAACCCGGAGGCGCAATCCTCTAAGGGCCCGGGGCCCGTCTCCGAGGCATGCCCTTCCACCTGACCGCCGACCAGGACCTCATCCGCAAGACGGTCCGCGAGATCGCCGGCGCGTTCGAAGGGAAGCCCGCCGACGACCTCGACCGCGAGCGCGCGTTCCCCAAGGAGCAGATCAAGGCCCTCGGCCAGCTTGGCCTCGCGGGCATGCTCGTCCCCGCGGAGCTGGGCGGCCCGGGCACCGACGCGGTGAGCTTCGTCCTCGCGCTGGAGGAGGTGGCCCGCGCCAGCGGCGTCGTGGCGCTCGTCCTCAACAACCTCAACGCGCTGGGCACGTTCCCGCTGGCCACCAGGGGCACGCAGGAGGCGCGCGACCGCTTCCTCCCCCAGGCCCTTGCCGGCGAGACCTTCCTCGCGTGGGCCCTCACGGAGCCGCAGGCCGGCACCGACCTGGGCGGCGTCGCGACGCGCGCTGCGAAGAAGGGGGACGCCTACGTGCTCAACGGCCTCAAGAGCTTCGTCGTGGGCGCCTCCGACGCCAGCGCGATCCTCGTCTTCGCGCGGACCTCGGAGAAGGACGGCCTCACGGCGTTCGTCGTCCCCGCCTCCGCGAAGGGCGTGCGGATCGCGCCCCCCGAGCGCACCATGGCGCTGCGCGGCAGCGACATGGCGCAGGTCTTCCTTAAGGACGTGGAGGTCCCCGCCGCGCTCCGCCTGGGCGACGAGGGGAGCGGCACGGCCCTCGCCGCGCAGTGCAACGAGCTGGCCTCCCTGGGCGCGGCCGCCATCGCGGTGGGCGTCATGCAGGCCTCGCTGGAGGACGCCATCGAGTACGCGGGCCAGCGCGAGCAGTTCCGCCTTCCGCTCAAGCAGTTCCAGGCCATCCAGTTCCTCGTCTCGCAGCTGGACGTGGAGCTTCGCGCCTCGCGCCTCCTCGCGTGGGCCGCCGCCGACCTGCGCGACCGCGGCGAGGACGCCTCCGCCGCCATCGCCGCGGCCAAGCTCTACGCCGGCGAGGCCGCCAAGCTCGTGACGCAGAAGAGCATCCGCATCCACGGCGGCGCGGGCTTCATGCGCGAGCTTCCCGTGGAGCGGTTCAACCGCGACGCGCGGGCCCTCAGCGTCTACGCCGGCACGGCCGAGGCCGAGCGCGCCATCCTGGCGGCGAAGGCGCTGGGGCTCTGAGAGAAGGAGCGTGACCCGCCCGCCAGCGTCCTGCGCTCATCGGCCAGCGCTCCAGGGTGAGCCGGAGCGCCGGGTCCTCGCAGGGTGAGGGCGGCGGGCGGGGTCGGATGATCTCAATCCTTGCGGCGGACGAGCACGGCCAGCGCGACCGCGGCGGCGACCACGAGGGGGATCTCGGGGCCGGGCACGCCCAGGAACTTCCCCTTGGAGGCCTCGGTGGGCGTGGGGTTCTCGTCGCCCACGGTGGTGGAGACGGGCGTGGACGTGACGGGGGTCGACGTCTCGGGCGTCGTGTTCACGGGCGTCGAGGAGACGGGGGTCGTGGGCGTGGGGGTGACGTTGCCGGTCGACGCGGTGAGGGCCTGCGTCGAGACGTTGACGACGCCCGTCGCGGTGTCGAACGTACCCTGGGGGTTGTTGGCGTCAGGAGTCGGCTGGCAGCCGGTGTTCCCATCGAAGGTGGCGGTGACCTTCGCCGTGCCGTTGCCCAGGCCGCTGCTCACGAGGGTGAGGTTCACGGGGGCCTGGCCGCTCCACGCCGCGGTGGCGTGGTTGTTGGTGGCGCCCGTGGGGTTGTTGGGGTCCACGTCGGCGGGGATGGTGAACTTCACGCTGGTGACGTTCAGGCTCGCCGTGATGGGGCCATCGGGCGTCACCGCGAGCGCCACGGTGGCCGTCCCGGGGGCCTGGCAGAAGAAGCCCGAGTCGATCTGGAGGTTGATGGTGATGGGGACGGACTGCGTGGTGGAGTCCGTGAAGTAGACGATGGCGTTGGGACCCGACAGGCTGAGGTGGGTCGTGACGGCAGCGGCGGTCGGGAGGACGAGCAGAGCCGCGATGAGCAGCCCAGCAGCCAGGAGGCGCATGACCGGGGACCATCAACTCCTTCAAAAACCCCTTCGGTGCGGTCGTCAAAGCGATGGCCCAAACGCCCTTGCCAGGCCGCCCCCCTGCCAGGCCGTGCGGATCGCCGTGCTAGGGGCAGGGGCCGTGGGCTGCGCCCTGGGGGCCGGCCTGGCCCGCGTGGCGGAGGTCCGCCTGGTGGCCCGGGGCGATCACCTGGCGGCGCTCCAGCGGGACGGCCTCCTCCTGGACGGCCGGAGGGTGCGCCTCCCGGCCGCGGAGCGCCTGGAGCCGGGGGCCAACCTGGTGATCGCGGCCGTGAAGACCCAGGACCTGGACGGTGCCCTGGCGGCCTCCCGGGGGGCGCTGGGCCAGGCGCGCGTCCTCACGATCCAGAACGGCCTGGCCGCCGAGGGGATCGCCGCCCGGCACGTCCCCGCGGAGCGCGTGGTGGGGTGCGTCACGGCCCTGGACGCCGAGATGCTGGAGCCGGGGGTCGTGACCGTGGGGCGCGTGGGCGGGCTCGTGCTCTCCGGCGCGCCCGACGTGGCGGCGCTCCTCTCCCAAGCTGGCTTCCCCACGAGGGTCAGCGCCAACTTCGCGGGCGCGCGCTGGACGAAGCTCCTGGTCAACCTCAACAACGCCCTCCTGGCCGCCACGGGCCTCACGGCGCAGGAGGCCTACGCGCGGCGCGACCTGCCGCGGCTCTCGGTGCGGCTGGTCAGGGAGGGGCTCGCCGTCGCGCGGGCCGAGGGGGTCCGCCTGGAGCGCATCCCGTGGGCGGACCCGCGGCAGGTGGCGCTCCTCGCGCGGCTCCCCGAGGAGTGGGCCGCCCGCCTCCTGGCCGCGCGGGTGCGGCGCGACGCGGGGAGCGTCCCCCTGCGCGGCTCGACCCAGCAGAGCCTCCTGAGGGGCCGCAGCGTGGAGGTCGCGTGGCTCAACGGGGAGGTGGTCGCGCGGGGGCGGCGTCTCGGGGTCCCGACGCCGGCCAACGAGGCCATGGTCGCCGCGGTGGAGCGGGTCGCGGCCTCAGGGGAGCCCGTCCCGCCCGCGGCGCTCGCCTAGCCGCCCGACCACGAAGAAGAGGGTCGCCACGACGCCCCCGCCCAGCGCGATGGCCAGGAGGCCTGGAGCGCCGTGGCGCGCGGGGGGCTCCGCCGAGGCCGTCGCGTCGGGCGCGGGCGGGGCGGGCTCCGGGGCGGGTGCGTCGCCCGCGACGTAGCGCACGCCCAGCGACGCCTCCGCGCTGGGGTCGCCCGACGTCACGCACGAGGAGGGCAGGTCGTAGCCCGCCGCGACCATGACCTGCCCCTGCGTGCCCGCGGCGGGCGCCAGCACGAGGAGCGCGTCCGCGTCCGCCTCGAAGGGGCGCCCCACGTAGCCGCCCGCGGGGACGCGGACGACGACCTCCGCGGGGACCTGCGCCTGGGCGTCGGAGGGGCCGTAGGCCGCGAGCCGCACGCGCAGCTCCTCGTCCTGGCTGCACACGGCGTCCGCGAGGACGACGTGCACGCGCAGCGGGACGCGCGTCTCGCCCTGCGCGTGGACGAGCGCGTCGGGCCCCTCCAGCGAGAGCCCCGCTCCCGAGGCCGCGGCCACGGGGAGGAGCGAGAGCGCGAGGAGGGCGGCGAGGACGCGGATCAATCGTCTAGGCGTCGGCGCGCGGGGACGATGCCGCTTGTGGAGCGGTGGGCGAAGGCCCGCATCTCACGCGTCCGCGGGCGGGCGGTACTCGCCCCACTCGGCGCGCAGCGCGTGGCAGATCTCGCCCACCGTCGCGTGGGCCTTCACGGCGTCGACGATCACGGGCACGAGGTTCTCCTCGCCCCGCGCGGCCTCGCGCACGCGCGCGAGGGCCTTCTGCACGGCGGCCGCGTCGCGGCGCGCCTTGAACGCCTTGAGGCGCTGGACCTGCTCGCGCTCCACGGCGGCGTTGACCTTGAGGATCTCCACGTCCGTCTCGTCGTTGCCCTGCGTGAAGTCGTTCACGCCCACGACGACGCTCTCGCGCGACTCCAGCGCCTTCTGCGCGCGGTACGCGCTCTCGTGGATCTCCCGCTGGACCCAGCCGCGCTCGATGGCGCGCAGCATGCCGCCCATGCGCTCGATCTCCTCGATGAGCCGCCACGCCTCCTGCTCCAGCTTGTCGGTGAGCCACTCGACGTAGTAGGAGCCCGCGAAGGGGTCCACGGTGTTGGCGACGCCGCTCTCCTCGGCGAGGATCTGCTGCGTGCGCAGGGCAATCCGCGCGGCCTTCTCGGTGGGCAGGCCCAGCGCCTCGTCCATGCTGTTGGTGTGGAGGCTCTGCGTGCCGCCCAGCACGGCGGCCATGGCCTGCACCGCGACGCGCACGACGTTGTTCTCGGGCTGCTGCGCCGTGAGCGTGCTGCCGCCGGTCTGCGTGTGGAAGCGCAGCATCCAGCTTCGCGGGTCCTTGGCGTGGAAGCGGTCGCGCATGATCTTCGTCCACATGCGGCGCGCCGCGCGGAACTTCGCGACCTCCTCCAGGAGGTCGTTGTGCGCGTTGAAGAAGAAGGAGAGCTGCCCGGCGAACTCGTCCACGTCCAGGCCGCGCCGCCGCGCCGCCTCCACGTAGGTGATGCCGTCCATGAGCGTGAAGGCCAATTCCTGCGCCGCGGTGGCGCCGGCCTCGCGGATGTGGTAGCCCGAGATGGAGATGGTGTTCCAGCGCGGCACCTCCTTCGCGCAGAACTCGAAGACGTCGGTGATGAGGCGCATCGACTGCTCGGGCGGGAAGATGTAGGTGCCCCGCGCGACGTACTCCTTCAGGATGTCGTTCTGCACGGTGCCGCCCAGCTTCGCGCGGGGGATGCCGTTCTTCTCCGCCACCGCGACGTAGAGCGCCAGGAGCACCGCCGCGGGCGCGTTGATGGTCATGGAGGTCGTGACCTTGTCCAGCGGGATGCCGCCGAAGAGCGTCTCCATGTCCTCCAGGCTGCTCACCGCGACGCCCACCTTGCCCACCTCGCCCTCCGCGATGGGGTCGTCGGAGTCGTAGCCGATCTGCGTGGGCAGGTCGAACGCCACCGAGAGGCCCGTCGTGCCGTGGGCGAGGAGGTAGCGGTAGCGCTTGTTGGACTCCGCCGCGCTGCCGAACCCCGCGTACTGGCGCATCGTCCAGAGGCGGCCGCGGTACATGGTGGGCTGCACGCCGCGCGTGAACGGGGGCTCGCCGGGGAAGCCCACGTCGCGCAGTTGGTCCTCGCCCTTCACGTCCTCGGGCGTGGCCAGGGGCGGGACGGGGATGCCGCCGCCCGTGCGGAACTCGGGCTGACGCTCGGGGACCTTGCGCTTGGCGGGCCCGTAGGTCTTCTCCTCCCAGCGCTTCTTGCCGCTCATGAGGGCCGGACTCTGCGGCCCCCACATGAAGCTGCCCTCTCCCTTAGGTCTCCGCCGCGTGCGCGTCCTCGCGCGCCTTCGCGTCGGTCCAGGCGGAGAGGCGCGAGCGGAACGCGTACCAGGGCGCCGCGCCGAACGCGCCGCCGTAGAAGGCGATCCACGCGGCCAGGAGCGCGCGCGCCGCGGCGAGCTTGCCCGTCTGCGCGAACTCCAGCCACTCGTCCCAGGCGAGGCCGCACGCGACGGCGAGGAGCGCCCCGCTCGCCAGCGTCTCGAAGACGGGCCACGAGCCCGCGCGGGCGCCGCGGCGCTTCTCGGTGCGCGTGAACGCCATGGGGATGCGCAGGACGCCCTTGGTGGCGCCCCACGCGTTGCTCAGCTTCACCGACATCCAGAGGCCCAGGACGCCCAGCGTGGCGCGGGCCGTGCGGTCCACCGAGCGGCGCAGCGCGACGTGGAGGCGCACGACGCCGTCGAAGAGCAGGAAGAACGGCACGAGCGCGAGGAGCAGCACCTCGTCGGCGTGCTGCGTCATGAGGTGCATGCCCAGGAGGTCCGCGACGCCCAGGATGAGGAGCATCGCGGCCATGAGGAGCATGACCGCGCCGTCGAACCAGTGCAGGCTCCCCACGAGGAAGTCCGCCTTCTGGCGGAACGTCATCTTGGAGCGCGTCATGCGCTTCGCGTGCCCGCGGAGGATCTGCCCGCCACCGTAGGCCCAGCGGTGGTGCTGCTTGCGGAACGACTCGTAGCTCGCGGGGATGAGGCCGCGGCCGTAGGTGCGGTTGACGTAGAGGGAATGATAGCTGATGCCGATGACGCGGATGGAGAGCTCCGAGTCCTCGCAGAGGTACGCCTCGCCCCAGGCGCCGGCCTCCTCCAGCGCGGCGCGGCGCAGGATGCCCATGGTGCCGCAGAAGATGATGGCGCCCTCCTCGTTGCGGCTGGGCATGACGGCGCGGTAGAAGAACGCGTCCGCGACGTGATATCTCCGGGTGATGAACGACTCGTCCGCGTTGCGGTAGTCCTGGGGCGTCTGGAGGAAGCCCAGCTTGGGGTCGACGAAGTAGCCCACCGTCTCGCGCAGGTACGCCGGGTCCACCTGGTAGTCCGCGTCCACGACGGCGATGAGCTCCACCTCGGGGGGCGTCGCCTTGAGCGCGTCGTTGAGCGCGCCGGCCTTGAAGCCGCGGCGGTCCGTGCGGTGGAGGTGCTGGACGCCGTGCTGCGCGCAGAAGCCCGCAAGGCGCGCGACGGCGGCCTCGTCCGTGGAGTCGTCCAGGAGCATGATCGTCAGCCGCTCGCGCGGGTAGTCCACCGCGAGGATGCTGCGCAGCGTGTCCTCCACGAGCTCGGGGGGCTCGTTGAACGCCGCGACGTGGAACGCGACGCGGGGCACGTAGTAGGAGGAGAAAGGCTGGTCGTCGCTGCGCCGCGACCAGCGCTTGCGCGACGCGATGTCCAGCGCGTAGAAGGCGTGCACCGCGGCGAGGGCGAGGCTCGCCGTCTCCGCGACGAAGAGGAGGACCGAGAAGGGGAGCCCCTGGGCCGGCACGCGGGGGAGCGCCACCGTCGCCTCGTGGAGGACGTAGCCCGCGACGACGGAGACGACGGCCACGTAGGAGGCGACGCCGTAGGAGCGCCACGAGCAGCGCGCGAGGAGGAGGCCCGCGCACGCGCCCAGCGTGATGCATGCGAACTCCGCGAAGCTCAGGGACGCCAGCGCGCGCGAGGCCAGCAGGGCGACGGCGTGGCGGTTGAGCGCCGTCGCGGGCCAGCTGGCCATGATGTAGCCCAGCACGAACACGCAGAGGCCCATGAGGGCGCCTGCGATGGAGCCGAACAGGATTTGGAAGGCGCGGCGGAGCATCAGAACCAGACCTCGAACTCGCATGCTGGCGCGCCGGACGTGCGGCAGTGGACCTCGTGCGCGATGGCGGTGCGCCCCAGCGCGCGCGTGAACGCGGTCTCGATGAAGCCGCACTCGAACGCGCACCCTTCGACGCCTTGCGTCGAGGGGCCCTCGCGCCCGCAGCCGCGGCAGGAGTAGAGGTTGACCTTGAGGAAGCCGGGGAGCGCGCGCACGATGCGCGGATCGCCCATCTCGGTCTCCACCATGCGGTCGAGGACGTGGTCGAGCGTCTCGGCCCCCGCCCGCGCGCCCGCGGCGCGCCCGCGCTCGAACTCCAGGTCGCGCGGCCCGCGGTACGCGTCGCGGGGCGCCGCGTCCTCCATGCGGACGCGCGTGTGGACGCTGCGCGCCTTGGGCGGGTCGGGGGCGGGCGCCTCCAGGGCCGAGCCGAAGAGGGCGACGAGCCCCACGGCGGTCATGACCAGCACTCCGCCAAGCACCAGCAGGAGGCCGGGGCTCACGCCGCCGGGCAGGAGCTGGCGCTGGAGCAGCCACGCGAGCGCGCGCAGCGAGAGCCTGACGACGCCCGCCAGCGCGACGCGCCCCGAGGCGGTCGCGAGCAAGGGGAGGCCCAGGGCGAGGACGATGAGCAGGAGCGCGAGGCGGAGTTGCCGTCCCATCCGGCGCCGCGGCCTCCCTGTCATTCGACCTACGTTATGGATCGGACGTCGAAGGAACGGCGGGAGCCCGAAAGCGATTTGAGGGATCAGCCGTCATCGGCAGGCATGCGACCCACGCCCCTCCTTGCTCTTCTGGTGGCGGCCATGGCGCTCGCCGGCTGCGCCTCGTCGCCGGCCGCTCCCGCGCCGGGCCAGGAGGCCAGCGGCGGCGTGCCCACGACGAGCCCCGCGAAGCCCACGACCGGCGCTCCGCCGGAGGGATCGCCCGAGACCCCCGTCTTCCTCCTCAACCGTTCGTTCGACTCCGCCTCGGCGCCTTTCGCGCAGGACTTCCAGGTGCCCAAGGCGGGCTGGCTCTGCATCGACGCCAACATCACGCGCGCGGCGGGCGACGCGGCGGTCACCATCGTCGACCCCTCGGGGAACCCCACCACCATCGCGTCCACGCGCGACGGCACGCTGAACAACGAGACCATCCTGGCCAACGACTTCGCCAGCACCTGGCACGTCCGCCTCGACCTGTCGGGCTTCAGCGGCTCCATCGAGGTCAACGTCACGCAGATGGGATAGGCGCCAGCGCGGAGGGCACGCGGCCCGGCTGCGCCAACTCCAGGAGCCAGTGGCCGATCCCCGCGACGCCCTGCATGAGGCCCGGGTGCGCGTCCACGAGCGCGCCCGTGGGCCAGCCGCGCCACGGCTCGCCCGCCTGATATCGTTCCATCCCCCAGCGCGCGACGGCGCGGGAGCGCGCGAGGGCGCCCGGCTCGCCCAGGGCGTCGTCCATGGCGTGGAGGCAGGCGGCCACGCCCGCGACGCCGCAGCAGAGGTGGAACAGCTCGCCGGGCCGCTCCAGCAGCCAGTCGAGCCGCGCCTGGGCCTGCGCGCGCAGCGCGCGGGAGGGCTCGCCGGCCAGCGCCCGCGCGAGGCCCATGCCCGGCGCGCCGTGGCACCACGTCTCGCGCTCGCGGGGGAGTGCCTCCTCGCGAAGGAACGCCTCGCGCGCCGCCTCGCGCGTCTCGGGGAAGAGGGAGAGCGCCCACGCGGCGCCCGAGAGCCCGTGGCTGAACCCCGCGGCCTCGACCTCCGGAGCGCGGCGCGCCACCTCGCGCGCCAGCGAGAAGGCGACGTCGGGCTCGGAGCGCGCGAGGAGGCCGGCCGCGCCCGCGCTCCCCTGCATGAGGTCCCAGCCGTGGGCGCGCCGGCGCGTCGCCAGCACGGAGCGGCGCAGCGCGCGGCCGCGGGAGGGCTCGCCCAGCGCGAGGGCGACCTCGTCGGCGGCCCACGCGACGCCCAGGGCGCCCAGGTAGGGGCCCAGGCGCCACGCGCCGCCCGTCTGCGCGGCCACGAGGGTCTTCGCGCGGTCCTCGTGCCACGCGTGCTTCAGCGCGTGCGCGAGGGCGCCCTTCGCCGCGCGCCGGTGGCGCCGCTCGCCGGTTGCGCGGGCGAGGCGCGCAAGGAACATGGCGACGCCCGCCGTCCCCGAGTGGACGCTGGACTCCAGCGTGAAGGCGAAGGGGCCGCCGTGGGGACCGGGCTCGCGGTGCGCCGCGATCCAGGTGCAGCGCTCTGCGTGCCAGATCGCGCGCTCCGCGAGCCAATCGCCAATGGCGCTGGCTTCCGCGAGGAGCGTCTCCTCCTCGCCCATCAGGCGCCACCCCAGGGGATCTCGCTCCGGCCGGGCGCAAGGTGCGGCGCGTCGAGGCCGGCCTTGCGGAGCTCCTCCTCCATGGCGGCGAGGCGGTCGCGCCCGTCGCGCTGCGCCGCGAGAAGGCCCTGCGCCGCGAGGCGGCAGCGGTGGAGGCCGAAGCTCTCGCCGCCGCCCGGGTCGTCCGCCAGCGCGACGCCCTTGGCCACGGGGCGCGCGAAGGCCGGCGTCCCGGGGCGCAGCCAGGGGGCGAGCGCGCGGCAGAACGCGGCCAGCGCGGGGTCGCCCATGGACTCGCGCGGCGCGTAGAGCACGGCCGCGTCGCAGCGCACGAACTGGCCCGGGTCGTTGAGCACCTTGAAATGATAGCTCAAGCCCTGCTCGTCGAGAAGGCGCAGCGCGCGCACGGCTGGCAGCGCGCCCTCGCGGCAGAGGTGCCAGTAGGCGCGCGCGGTGCCGGGCGTCGAGGGCGCGTGGGGCTTCGCCCCCGGCGCGTGGTGCCAGCCCAGGTCCGGGTCCTGCCGCGGCGCGGGGCGCGCCTGCGCCAGCGCGCGGGCCATGGCGTGGGAGAGGAGGCGCTCGCGCGCGGGCGCGCCCTCCTTCGCGGGCGCGCCGCCGCGCACGTAGAAGCGGTCGTAGAGGAGGCGCGCCGCGCCCGCGACGTCCAGGGGAATGCGCTCGTCGAGCCAGCGGAACGTCGTCGCGTCCTCGAAGGCCGCGGCCTGGGCCAGCGCGGCGAGCGCGCTCACGCGTCCCACCCCAGGAGGCGCGCCGCGGAGGCCTGCGGGTCGCGGTGGGCCTCCGACGCGAGGCGCGCGGCCAGGAGGGGCAGGCGCGGCCGCTGCGCCGCCGCGGGGAGCGCCTCGTAGGCGTGGACTGCCAGGAGGAGCGGCAGGAGGCGCAGCACCGCGGGGCGGAGGTCGTCCACCGGCACGCGGGCGCGGGTGGCGTAGGCGCGCTCCATCTCCGCCGCGGCGGCGCGCCAGGTCTCGGGGCCGAAGCGCGCGGTGGCGGCGAAGCGCGCGGGGTCGTCCGCGTCCTCCGCCGCGCCTTCCACGAGCCAGAAGCGGACGTGCTCCGCCAGGGCGTAGCCGAGGTCCCACGCGGGGTCGCCGCGGCGCGCCATCTCCCAGTCCACGAGGCGCACGTTGAGGTCGCCCCCCGGGCCCGCGCCCGCGGTGAGGAGGAAGTTGTCCCAGCGCGCGTCGCCGTGGACCAGCGCGTTGCCCGCGGGCAGCGCGTGGGTCCAGAGGGCTTCGCCCTTCAGGGCGTCGCGCAGGGCGGCCGCGTGGGGGTCGGCCTTCGCGCGGCGCTCCAGGGCGGCGGGGATGCCCAGCGCCGCGGGCCCTTCGCGCGGCAGGAAGCGCAGGCGGCCCTCCCGCGCGGCGCGCTCGCCGGCCACGCGCACGCGGGCGAGGACGTGGCCCACGGTGCGGGCGGGCTCCAGGGGGAAGACGCCCGGCTCGCGCGTCTGGGCGTAGCGCAGCAGCGTCGTCGCGGGGTGGACGAGCCCCGTGGCGAGGAGCGCGTGGCGGCGCTCGAAGCGGAGGAAGCGCGGCGTGACGCGGCGCAGCGGGGCCAGCGTCGGCTCGCGCGCGATGGCGCGCAGCACGGCGGCCTCGCGGGCGAGCCCGTCCGCCAGCTCCGGGCTCGCGGGGTCCATGGCTTGCTTGAGGAGGACCCCCTCGCGGCCGGGCACGAGGACCTTCACGTTGCGGTTGCGGCGCGTGTAGTCCCTCGCCTCGACGCGGTCGCCCTGCGCGTCCACCACGGCGCGCGCCGGCACGAGCTTCCGGCCGATGAGCCAGGGCACGGCGCCGGAGAGCGTCAGCTCCACGGGCGCGCGAGGGCGGGGGCGGGAGATGAACCCATCCACGAGGAAACCGCGGTGAAGCGGAAGCCTTGATGCTCCGCCCTGGTCATCTTGGCGTGGAGGCCTGAGACGTGAAGCTCACCACCCAGGACATCGACGCCATCGAGAACCGCGCCCCCCGCCCGAGCCAGGCGACGCCCACCGGCTGCTACTTCGGCACCGGCTGCTTCCTCTACTCGCTGAGCAAGTAGGCAAAAACGCCGGGGGCCGGCGCCCCCCATTTTTTTCTTAGTGCAGGCTGTAGGTGAAGCACGCGCTGCCGAAGTAGCAGCCCGTGAGGGGCGGGATCGCCCGGTTGACGGGCATGGTCTCGATGCTCTCGATCTCGGAAGCCTTCAGCGTCTTGGGCATGTCCTGCACTCCAAGCCGGCGGGGGCCGGCGGCGAGGGAACGGGAGGAGCGCCCATGAAGGCGTCGCCTTCCCCGCCGGGAGGGACCGGACCCGTCCAGGCGGCCGTTTCTTCCCCGGAAAGTGAAACGGGAGCCCAAACCTTCTTTTCGAGGCCGCCCGGTGGGACGACCATGCGCGACGCGTACGTCGTCGGCGTGGGCGCCACGCCCTTCGGCAAGCTCGACACCACCCTGCGCGAGTCCGCGGTGCTCGCCGCCCTGGAGGCCATCGACCAGGCGGGGATCGATCCGGGCCTGCTGGAGGGCGCGTTCGTGGCCAACGCCCTGGGCATGGCCGAGCGGCAGGGCCACCTGGGCCCCCTGGTCATGACGAGCCTGGGCATCCCCGAGAAGCCGGCCTCCACCATCGAGGCGGCGTGCGCGTCGGGCGCGTCGGCCTTCCGCGAGGCCTACGTCAACGTCGCGGGCGGCTTCGCCGACGCCTACCTCGCCGTGGGCGTGGAGAAGGTCAGCGGCATCGACAGCATCACCGCGACGGGCTACTTCGCCTACGCGTCCGACTACGTGTACGAGGGAAGCTGCGGCGCCTCCTTCCCGGGCCTCTACGCCACCATCGCGCGGGCGCACATGAAGCGCTTCGGCACGACGGAGGAGGACCTGGCCCGCGTCGCGGTGAAGAACCACGAGAACGCGCTCCTGAACCCCAAGGCGCACCTCAAGAAGAAGATCAGCGTGGAGGACGTGCTCAAGAGCACCGTCGTCTCGACGCCGCTGAAGATGTTCGACGCGTGCCCGTTCAGCGACGGCGCGGCGGCAGCCATCGTCACAACCAAGGAGATCGCGCAGCGCCTGGGCGGCCCCATGGTCCGCGTCGCGGGCGTCGGCCGCGCGGGCAGCCTCGCGGCGCTCCCCGACCGCAGCGACCTCACGAGCCTCACGGGCACCAAGGTTGCCGCGGCGCAGGCGCTCAAGCAGGCCAAGCTGGGCGTCGCCGACGTGGACTTCTTCGAGCTGCACGACTGCTTCACCATCGCGGAGCTGGTCGCCATGGAGGACCTGGGCCTCGCGGCGCCGGGCAAGGCGGCCGCCATGGTGCGCGACGGGCAGACCGCGCGCCACGGCGACGTCCCCATCAACGCCTCCGGCGGCCTCAAGGCCAAGGGGCACCCCGTCGCGGCCACGGGCCTCGGGCAGGTCTACGAGCTCTACAACCAGATCACGGGCAAGGTCGGGGGCGAGCGCCAGCTTCGCGGCGTGAAGACCGGCCTCTCCCACAACGTGGGCGCCACAGGCGGCAGCGTCGCGGTCACGATCCTCCAGGGGGAGAACTGAATGGCGGAGGCGGCGACGCGCCACGTCATGACGCAGAAGGAGCAGAAGGACGCCGCCAAGGAGGGCAGGCTCCTGGCGTGGCAGTGCGCCCGGTGCGGCCACAAGAGCATCACGCCCATGTACGTCTGCCCCCTGGACAAGGGCCGCGACATCACCACCGCGCAGCTTCCCAGCACGGGCGTCGTCGAGGCGTACACCATCCAGAAGCTCATCGCGCCCGAGGAGTTCCTCAACGACATCCCCTTCGCGTTCGTCGTGGTGCGCCTGGACGACGGCACGCACGTCTCCGGCATGGTGCTGGACGTGAACTCGGAGCGCGACCTGCCCCCCGGCAGCAAGGTCAAGCACGCGCCGTCGTACAAATCGGTCTACCTCTTCGAGAAGGCGTAGCGATGGCCGCGCCCAACACGTTCAACCTGCCCGCCGAGACCCTCGCCTCGTGGGCGTCGCGCGTCGCGGGCTTCCGCGGCCAGAAGTCCGTGGACGAGGTGCTCCGCGAGATGGAGGGCGCCGCGCAGAAGGCCGGCCCCGACGGGAAGGTCGCCCTCTCGCGCCACCAGCTCTGGACGTGGGGCGAGTCGCTCCAGGGGCTCAGCGCGAAGCTGCCCCTTGCTGGCGCCGACGCCGCGCGCGGCCTCGCCGCCGAGATCCGCGGCATCCTCTCCGGGCAGCCCGTCGCCGCGCCCGCGCCGACGCCGCAGGCACCCTCCCTCGCGACGGGCCTCTCGTGGGAGACGCCCAAGGCGCCCGCCGCCGCGGCGCCCCCGCCCGTCACCTACGTCAAGCCCGCGCCCGCGGCCAGCGACCTCGTGCGCCTCGTGGCGGACCGCGACCTGGGCTCCGCCGTGCAGGGCATGATCCGCGGCGCCAAGCAGGAGATCCTCGTCCTCTCGCCCTGGCGCGGCGGCATGGACACGCTGCTCAACGACCTCGTGGCCGTCCCGCCCGCGGTCGCCATCCGGCTCATCACGCGCGCGCCGCAGCCCGACGACCCCGCGTACCACCGCGCGCTGGCGGACCTGCGCCGCCGCGGCGTGGACGTCGCCGTCTCGCCCTACGTCCACACGCGCATGGTCATCGTCGACGCGCAGACGCTCCTCCTGGGCGCCGCCAGCATCCCGGGCCCCACGGTGGGCTACTCGCGCGAGGTGGCCATCCTCACCACGGACCCCCGATCGGTGGCGGATGCGCGGCTGCACTTCGCCAACGTGCAGCGCGACGTGCGCGGGCCCGTGTAGCAGGTCGTCGGCGGCGCCGCAGCGCCGCTACCCGAGGGGGTTTCAGGGGGCGCAGCCCCCTGACGTGAACGCCCCGTCCCAGCAGACGACCGAGACGTCAGGGGGCTGCGCCCCTCGAACCCCCCGCTTTTGGCGCGGCCGCCGAAACGCTAACCCGGCCCCGCCCCAAGGAGCAGCGCCGAGAGGACCGTTCCGCGGTCCAGATGCACGGTGGACTGGTCGGTGCGGGCCACCGTCGTGCGCTCGTCCACGTCCAGGACGTCCTCCGCCCGCGTGGGCATGCCGTTGTCCTTCATGGCGATGGCCAGCAGGGCGTGGTCCACGGGCAGGCGCACGTCGCGGGAGTCGGAGCCGCTGTCGCTGGAGCGCAGCGTCGAGTTGGCGAGGTCTCCCACGGACGCGCTGCCGTTGGCGCGGAGCAGGGGCAGGGCGGCCTTCGCGGTCGCCGGGGTGAGGGAGACCGACTGGACGACGCGCGGGTCCGGGTGCGCGGCGGCGAGGTCCCGCGTCGCGCTGCTCCCGGTCGCCACGTCCCGGTACGAGACGAGGGCGTGGGGATCGAGGGCGAAGCCGTTGGCCAGGAGCGCGAGGCCGCCCGCGGCCGTCTCGTCGGGGAGCGACGCGCGGCGCGAGAGCGCGTCGGAGGTCGTGTACGTCACGTCGCGCGTGAGCAGGTCCGAAAGCGCGCCCTGCGTCGGCGCGACGCCCAGCGTGAGCGCGCTCAGGACGTTCTCCACCGGCACGTCGACGCGCTGCGACGAGACGGTCGTGCGCGCCCGCGAGGAGTCGCTCTGCGCGAGGTCGCTCACGTTGAAGGGGACCCCGCTGGCGCGGGAGAGCGCGAGGGCGTTCTCCACCGTGGTCTGGTCCAGGGACACGTTCTGGGCCGAGGTGGCGTCCCGCGAGTAGGCGCGATGCGCGTCGGAGAGCGCGTCAAGGGCGCCTCCCGCAGGGATGCCGGTGGGCTCGTGAGCGCGGACCTCGGTGGCCAGCGGGTCCGCGGGGAGCGCCAGCGGGGAGGCGAGGGACGCGGGCGCCAGGAGCAGGAGAAGGAAGGCCAGCCCGCTCGCCCATGCGGGTGCGACGCGCGCGGCGCTGGCCATGGGACCCCCCGTGCGGGGGCGGCAACGGAAGAAGCTTCTCGCCCGATGGCTCAGGAGCGGAGCTCGTCCAGCGTCGTCGTGCGCTCCGCGAAGGCGTTGTGCTTGTGGATGCTCTCCTCGGCCTCGCTGCGGGCGACGACCAGCGTGTCGCCGGGCAGGCGGGCGTACCGCGTCGTCACGGCGTGCAGCATCTCGCGCACCACGTCCTCCACGAATCGCGGGTTCTCGTGGGCGTGCATCACGAGGGCGGTCTCGTCGCCGCGCTTGAGAAGCTCGTAGGTGGGCGCGGAGAGCGAGGCCTCGGCGATGTCGATGAGCTCGTCCGCCTCCACGCTGTGGCCCGCGGGCGTCTCCACGATGAGCGTCGCCACGTTGCGCTGGTTGTGCGTGATGGTGGGGAAGCCCTCGACCGCGTGCCCCTTGCTGGCGAGGATGGCGCGGCTGCCCTCCATCGCGCACGGGCAGGCGCTCATGCCGATGACCTCCACGCCGATGGTGCGACGCTCGGCGCCCTCGCGCGTCGCGGTGGCGCTGGCGACCAGCTGATAGCGCTCCAGCGTGGGGGCCTGGTTCTGCGGCGTGCGGCGCTCGCGGAAGTAGTCCGCGCTGACGTGCGCCTCGGCCTCGGCGGCGTACTCGTGGCGCTCCAGGAGGGCGTGCACGATGCCGCTGGCCAGGTCCTCCAGGGAGGCCGTCTCCTTGCGGACGTGCTCGTCGATGACGCGGTTCACGACCTCGATGTTGCGGCTCATGTGCGTGCCGCGCTGCTCGGCGGGGAGGTCCACGAAGACGTCGAACGTGCCCACGAGGTGGTTGGCGCGGCCGTGGCGCGCCACGCGCAGGGGCTTCACGACGCCCGTCACGCCCACGCGGGTGAGGCGGAAGGGTCGCGGCGCCCGGTGGGCCTGCACGTCGGGGAGCTTCATCGGCTTCGCCTATGGGGCGTCCCATGATGAAGGTGACTCACCTCCTTGCGCGCCCTTTTCCGCCATCCCCCCTTTCGCGCCGCGTGGACGTGGTGGTCATCGGCGGCGGCGCGGCGGGCTTCTTCGGCGCCCTGCGCGCCGCGGAGGGGGGAGCGCGCGTCGTCCTGCTGGAGGCCACGCAGTCGCCGCTCCAGAAGGTGCGCATCTCCGGGGGAGGACGCTGCAACGTGACCAACGCCGCGACGGACCCCGCCGTGCTGGCCACGAAGTACCCGCGCGGGGGCAAGGAGATGCGCGGCGCGCTCTCGCGCTTCGGGCCGCGGGAGACCATGGCGTGGTTCGAGGCGCGGGGCGTCAGGCTCAAGGCCGAGCCCGACGGGCGCGTGTTCCCGACGACGGACGACTCGGCGACCATCGTGGACTGCCTCCTCTCGGAGGCGCGGCGCCTGGGCGTCGAGGTGCGCACCGGCGCGCGGCCCTCGGGGATCGCGCGCACGCAGGAGGGCTACCGGCTCGCGTTGAAGGAGGGCCCCCTGGACGCGCGCGCCGTGCTCCTCGCCAGCGGCAGCAACCCCAACGGCCTCGCCCTCGCGGCGAGCCTGGGGCACAAGCTCGTGCCGCCCGTGCCCAGCCTCTTCACGTTCGAGGTGAAGGACCCTCGCCTCGACGGGCTCGCGGGCGTCTCGGTGGAGCGCGTGCGAGCGAAGGCCCTCGTGGGGAGCGAGACGTTCGAGCAGGAGGGGCCGCTCCTCGTCACGCACTGGGGGCTCTCCGCGCACGCGGTGCTGAGGCTCTCGGCGTGGGGCGCGCGGGCGTTCCACGACGCGGGCTATCGCGCGAAGCTCGTCGTCGACTGGCTGCCGGACCTGCCGGAGCCGGCGCTGCGCGACCGCGTCCTGAGGCTGCGCGAGCACGAGGCGCGCGGCACGCTGGGCGCGCACCCGGTGGCGACGGAGATCCCGCGCCGCCTGTGGGATCGCCTCGTCGAGGCGGCCGGAGGGGACCCGTCGCTGCGCTGGGGCGAGGTGCCCAACCGCGGCGTGCAGGCGCTCCTGGACCAGCTCAAGCGGAGCGCCTTCGAGGTGACCGGCAAGGGGCCCTTCCGCGAGGAGTTCGTCACCGCGGGCGGCGTCGACCGGCGCGAGGTGGACTGGCGCACGATGGAGAGCCGCGTGGCGCCGGGCTTCCACGTCGCGGGCGAGGCGCTGGACGTGGACGCGCTGACGGGGGGCTACAACCTCCAGTGCGCGTGGACCACGGGCTGGATCGCGGGATCGCACCTCGCGCAGGCCCGCTCGTGACACGGATTGTCACTGTTAGTCTTGGCTTTGTTCGATCTCACAACACGTTGAGGAGGCCTCTACGGATCGTGGCTCGTCTTGACGAGTCCGATTGGGGCGGAATGTCCGATTCTCCTCGACTCGACTGGACCCGCCAGAAGCTATCGTTCGGAAGTGTGCATCAGATCAGGGATTGGATGCCTGCCCACTCGTCTTATGCACTTGGAGCGGATTGCGAGGGCACCTGGAGGCTGGACCCTTCGCGACCGTGGGCGAAGGGTCCCCAGGGGAGTGTTAGAGAATGAATCTGAGAATCGTCTTCCCGATCGGGATCGTAGCTGCGCTCGTGCTCTCCTCGCTGGGAGGCGCCGCGCCCTCCGCGACCGTCACGCTCAACGGAAACCTCTCGCCGCTGCTCGCAAGCGCGGTCGACCTTGGCCCCGCGCCTGGCGCCGGCGTCATCGAGATCGTCTGGTCGCTCCAGCTGCGCGACCAGGCCGGCCTGGACCAGTTCCTCGCGGACGTCCAGAACCCCGAGAGCCCCGTCTACCACCAGTTCCTCACCCAGGACCAGTTCAACGCGCGCTTCGCGCCCGCAGCGGACACGGAGCAGGCCGTCATCGCCTACCTCCAGGCCCAGGGCTTCACCATCACGCAGACGTTCTCCAACCACCTGCTGGTGGCCGCCCAGGCGCCCGTCGCCACGGTGGAGAAGACGTTCAACGTGCAGATCGACTCGGTGCTCCTCAACGGCGAGCTGGGCTACGCGGCCCTCAACGAGCCCACCGTCCCCGGCGACCTCGCCGCGGCCACCGTGGGCATCCTCGGCCTTGACAACCTCGGCCGCGTCCACCACATGGACAACCTCGGCACCAACTGCTGCTACTTCTCGCCCCGCGACCTGAACAACTTCTACAACGAGGACCACAACGGCGCCCACACGGGCTCCGGCCAGACGGTGGTCATCGTCGGCGCGTACGACTTCAAGACCACGGACTTCTCCGCGTTCAACACGCAGATGGCCCTCTCGAACCCCTCCGTCACCCGCGTCTGCGCGGGCGGCACGCTGGGCGTCTCGGCCGGCTGCAAGTTCAGCAGCGTCGGCTCGAACTCCATCGAGATCAGCCTCGACATCGAGTACGCCCACGGCACGGCGCCCAGCGCGGGCCTCGTCTCCGTCATGGCGAAGTCCACGGCCCTCACCGACTTCACGACGGCGTACAACAACGTCGTGACGAACAACTACGGCCACTCGGTCTCCACGAGCTGGGGCCTCTGCGAGCAGTCCATGGCCGCGGCGACCCGCTCCTCGGACGACAGCATCTTCGCCAACGCCGTCTCCATCGGCCAGTCCTGGTTCTCCGCCTCGGGCGACTCGGGCTCGACGGACTGCAGCGGCGCGACGGGCGTCGACTACCCCGCGTCCACGACCAACGTCATGGGCGTCGGCGGCACGCACCCCACCTGCCCCTCGGGCAGCTTCATCGCCAGCAACCCCGTCTGCAGCGGCTACGGCAGCGAGACGGGCTGGAGCGGCTCGGGCGGCGGCGACTCCGTCTACTACGCGAAGCCCTCCTGGCAGACGGGCTGCAGCGTCCCCTCGGGCAACCGCCACGTCCCCGACGTGAGCCTGGAGGCCGACACGACCCCCGGCAACCTCGTCGCCTACAACGGCGGCTGGTACGCGGTGGGCGGCACCTCCGACGCCGCGCCCCAGATGGCGGGCATCTTCGCGGCCCTCAACGCCGCGAAGGGCGGCAGCGGCCTGGGCAACCCCGGCACGCGCCTCTACGCGCTCTGCGCCGGCAACTCGTTCCACGACGTGACGTCGGGCTCCAACGGCGGCTTCTCGGCCGGCGCGGGCTACGACCGCGTCACCGGCATCGGCTCCATCAACGAGGGCAACCTCATCACGAACTACTGAGCCCCGTCCGCGGGCTGCGGCCCGCTCTCTTTTTTCTTCTTTTCTTGCCCCAGCCCGGGGGCTGCCGCTCCCAGGCCCCCCGCGAGTCCTCGCGGGGGGATGGACGAACGCGGCAGCCCCGGAGAGCCTCTCGGCGCCGCGCTCCACAAGTCTACGTCGCGCCCAGAACGGTTAAGTCCGGCTCACGGGCATCTGGCCGGCAGGAGGCTCGAAGTCCTTGTCCACGCCCCGGGGCGCCCGCCTTGCGCCCGTCCTTCTTCTCGCCCTCGCCGTCGTGCTCGGCGGATGCATCGGCAAGCCGGGGGGCGGCCAGAAGCCCGTCGCCACGACGCCCACCACCGTGAACCAGACCAGCTTCGACCTCCCCGACCAGCGCGGCAAGTCCAACGCGGCGACCGAGACGAACATCACGGAGAAGGGCGCGGGCGGCGTCGAGCACAAGCACGACTACTGGAAGGGGCGCGAGCAGGTCGTCGTCTTCCAGGGCGACGTCGTCCCCGAGATCTTCCCCTTCTTCCCCGAGGGGCAGGGCTCCACCCCCAAGGGCGTCTCCTACGTCATCCTCCCCAACACGTCGCTGGTCTACGAGGGCGCGACGAAGGTCTCCATCCTCGCCAAGACGCCCACCGTGAAGGGCACCGCGGAGCCTTCGCCCCCCAAGCTCACCTTCTCCTACCGCACCGCGGCGGACAACGCGTGGCGCTCCGGGGGCGAGCTGACCTACGACAAGGCCATCGACATCCCCGTGAAGGCGGCCGAGACGGACATGCCGCACTCCACCCAGAGCCTCTGGAACTTCCGCATCCTCTTCGACCGCCCCGCCTTCGACGAGGCCGTGAACGTCACCGTCACCGCGTACCGCGGCGGCGACATCGTCAACTGGCCCGGCCACCCCGACTTCTACCCCGACAACAAGACCGAGCGCGTCGTGTACGACGGCGACATGAAGACGCACGTCTACGGCTTCCCCCAGGACGGCTTCTACGAAGGGACCGAGGCGTGGTTCGCCCCCAGCAAGCTCATCAGCTACGGCACGGGCAGCCTCGACGTGTTCGTGAACGTCTCCTCGTTCAGCTCGACGCCCCCCATCCCCGCGACGCTCTACGAGCTCTACTTCCACAACGCGACGCGGCTGGGCATCGGGTGCTGCGACGGCGACCTCGCGCAGGACGCCGAGGGGAAGAACGACCTCAAGACGTACCACTTCCACCTCAACGTGACGCCCGACGGCATGGACGGCCCCTACCAGCCCGCGAGCCGCTGGGGCTTCCACCTGGCGGCCGTGACGGGCGCGTTCAGCGACAGCACGTCCTACGACATCGAGTACCACATCAAGATCATCGCCCACAAGGGCGCGGACTCGATGCTGGGCATGACGATGTGAGGGGCGGTTGGGGTTCCCGTCTTTTTTTCTCTTGTCTTTCCAGGGGCTCCGCCCCGGGGAGACCCGAATCTCCGAATCACGAGGGGATTCATGGGCGGAGCCCGGGGGTGGTGGCAAAGCGGCCGCAAGCGCCTTGCAGGGGGCCGCGAAGGGTCCGGCATGGTCATCCGGCACGAAGCGAGCGAGTGGGTGCTCTACAGCCACGACGGGAAGAAGGTGCTCGGCCGCCACGCGACGAAGACGGAGGCCGAGGCCCATGAGAGGGCCATTCAGGTGCACAAGCGCGGCTGAAGGGGCCCCTCAGCCGTAGGGGAACGGCGGTGCGGGCGGGGCGGGGTCGCTGGCGTCGAAGCGCAGGGTGTAGAGGCCCGTCGTGTCCTCGTTCACCACGAGGGTCCCGTCGGGGAGCGCGTCCACCTGCTCGTCGAAGGGCAGGGTGTCCGTCTTCTCGGGCATGACGGGGCCGGGGATCGCGGGGAGGAAGACGCCGATGCTCGGGGGCGACTTGAGGAGCGAGGCGTTGCTCACGTCCGCGGCCCAGATGCCGGCATGATAGTCGCTGATGAAGAGGGTGCGGTTCACCAGCGCGAGGTAGTGGGGGCTGGCCTGGTACTCCACGGTCCAGACGCCGGTGTCCTCGGGGAGGTGCCACTCGCCCACCATCTTCAGCGACGCGACGTCGGTGTCGTCCAGGACGAACACCTGGCCGCCGGGCGTCTTGGTGTCGGTCTTCATGGGGCACTCCTGGCCCGCGAAGAGGTAGTGATGGCCGTCCCAGAGCGTCGGCGCGGGGAGCACCTCGTGGACCGCGCTGTGATAGCAGGGTCCATCGCCGTTGGGGTTCACGCCGAAGGGGTGCGGTGGCGTCCACTGGGCGACGAGCTGCGGCATCTGCGGGTCGCTCATGTCGAGGACGAGCACGCCGCCCTCCCAGTCCGCGACGTAGGCGTAGGTCTTGCCGTCCTTGGGGTGCTTCATCACGGCGACGTCGGTGTGGCCGTTGCGCACGGGGACCGTGGCGTTGCCGTCGGGGCCCATGCTGGCGGGCGGCGTGAAGTAGGTGGACATGCGCACGAGCTTGGCGCCCAGCGGCGTGTCCTCGATCTGGTCGAAGGCGAAGTAGCCCAGCGCGTGGACGCTGGTGGAGACGGGGGAGCCGGGCGGGCGCGGGGGGCCGCCAAGCTCGGAGCCGATGACCCACGTCACGTTGTCGACGCGGGCCGTGCTGACGCTGTGCAGGTTGCGCTCGGGCATGGGGTCCCAGTCGGCGAACTGCGGGTGCGCGGGGTCGCTCACGTCGATGAGGACGATGCCCGGCGCGAGCACGGCCTCCTCGGGGAGCGCGAAGCGCGTGGTCGCCTTGTCCGCGCAGAGGCTCCGGAAGCCCACCTCGGGCAGGTCGAGGGAGGCCACGGGCGTGCGCGTCTGCTGGTCGAAGGCGAGCACGACGTACTTGCCGTCGGGCGTGATGTCCGCGTCGTAGGAGCCCATCCCCTTGGCGTAGAACTCGCCCACCTTCTGCGGGTGCGCCGGGTCGGTCACGTCCACGAGCGCGAAGGTGAGGTCGTTCTGGAAGGCGTTCACGACGTCCAGCACGCGCCCGTCCGCGCGCTGCGCCCAGCCGCCGCAGCCGTAGCCGTAGGCAGGCTTGCCGCCGTAGTGGTCCGTGAGCAGCGGATCGTGCCCCAGCACGTGGAAGTTGGGCGTCGAGACGTTCTGGTGCTGCGCGATGTCGTGGTGGTCGTGCCCCTCATCGTGCTCCAGCGCCTTGGCGTACCAGTCCTGCGGCAGGCCCGCGGAGGGCGTCGACACCGTCTGGACCGAGCCGGCGGGCGCGCCGAGGCATCCGGCCAGCACGGCGGGCGCGGCGACGAGGAGGGCGATGGCGAGGACCCTGCGGGAGACGGGGAGCACGGGGGCAGCCTCGGCCGCGAGCACCCGAGGGAGGTCTTAACCGTTCTTGCAGACCCTTTCCTCCGGAGGCCTGATGCGGCCCGGGAGCCTCCGCGTCCCCCATGCGTGAGAGCGCGGGACCCCTCGGGCTCGAGGGGCAGGTCGTCATCGTCACCGGCGGCACGGGGGGCATCGGACGCGCGTGCGCCGACGCCCTCGCCCGCCAAGGTGCCCGCGTCGTCGTCACCAGCCGCCGCCAGGAGCACGTCGCGAAGACCGCCGAGGAGCTGCGCCAGGCGCACGGCGTCGAGGCCCTGGGCGTCGCGGCCGACGTCACCCGCATGGAGGACGCGCTGCGCGTCGTCGACGAGGCCCACCGCTGGGGCGGCCGCGTCGACGCCGTCGCCAACATCGCCGGCTACCCCTTCTCCCGCGAGATGTGGGACACGCCCCTCCACAGCGTGAGCCCCGAGAACGTCACGCGCTGGTTCGAGGAGGTCTGGCACGCCGACTTCCTCGGCGGCGTCCACACCACCCGCGCCGCGCTGCCCCACATGATGCGCCAGAAGCGCGGCGCCCTCGTCTTCACCAGCAGCACGCCCGCCATCACCGGCTACCGCGGCGCGCCCTACACCAGCGCCAAGGCCGCCATCCTCGGCTTCATGCGCGACATCGTCGTGGAGTACGGCCCCCACGGCATCCGCGCCAACGCCATCGCCCCCGGCAACATCCGCACGCCCGCCACGTACGAGAGCATGACCGAGGACGAGCGCTCCGCCGCCGCGGCCGAGGCGCCCCTCCAGCGCTGGGGCGAGCCGGAGGAGGTCGCCAACGCCGTCGCGTTCCTCCTGAGCGACCTCGCCAGCTTCGTCACCGGCCAGGTGCTCGTCGTGGACGGCGGCACCGTCAGGCGCTGACCCCAGGACGCGTCCGGCGCGCCGGGAGTCCTGGCCCCTCAAATACGTCCTCCGGGCAGAAGGGGGAGCATGGCGGCGCCGCGGATCCTGGTCGTGGAAGACGAACGAGTCCTGGCGGAAGGGCTCCGCTACCTCCTGGAGACCCAGATGCCCGGAGCGAAGGTCGACGTCGCGACGAGCGCCCACGAAGCGCTGGAGACCTTGCGCGCCGAGGCCGCCCGCGGACGCCCCTTCGATCTCGTCATCACCGATGAGCGCATGCCCCGCATGAGCGGCGTCCAGCTCCTCGCGCAGCTCCACGAGATCGCCCCTGGCGCCTCGGGCATGATGTTCACCGCCTACCCCGAGACCGTGGAGCGCGCGATGAAGGAAGGGCGCGCCGTGGCCGTCGTCATCAAGCCCGACTTCTCCACGCTCCTGGGCACGACGCGGGCGCTCCTCACCGCGCGTGCCGGAAAGGGCTCCGCCGCCTGAGGCCTCGCGCTTCAACGGTCCAGGAGCGCCGCGCCCACGCCGAGGACGCCGAACGCAAGCGCGTCCCAGGCATCGCCCAGCATCGCCAGGAGGACCGCGACGGTGCCCAGCACGATGAGGGCCGTGTGAAGCAGGGGGAGGACGGCGGGGTCCACGAGGGCATGGTTTGGCCTTCCGGGTGCGTCAAGGTTCGCAGATTCCGCAGGAAGATCGGATACGGGGCCCCCTCGACCGGCAGGGTGAAATCGCGCCAGCCGGGGCGGTCCTTCGGGGCCGCCCCGCGGCTTGTTTCTCACCCGCAGCCCGGCAGCGCGATGGGCTCCAGGCCCGCCTGCCCGGCGTACCCCAGGTGGGCGAGCCCGTGGAGGTCCTCCAGCGTGCGCAGGAGCGAGTAGTGGTTGTGGGGCGTGTCGTCGACGCCCGGCGCGAGGCAGGGCGCGAGGAGCACCGCGCCGACGCGGCCGCCGCCGGGGCCTGCGAGGCCCGGCGCGGGCGTGTTGAAGCCGGCCGGCTCGTTGCAGCACGCGGTGGCGTCGCTCACGCCGGCCTCGTCGAAGTTGATCACCAGGAGCCCGTCCTGCTGGTAGGCGGGCGAGGCGACGATGCGCGGGACCCACTCGCGAAGGAACGCCTCGATGCCCGCGTAGCCGCCGGGGCGCGAGGCGTTGGCGCAAACCGCGTCGTGGCCATCGCTGCACACGTCGGGCGTGATGAACGCGAGGCTGGGCGTCGTGGCCACGCTCTGGAGGTCGGTGGCGAGGAGGCCGAGGTCGACCACGTGCTGCGAGCAGGAGGCCTCGTCGTCGATGACGCTGTGGAAGTAGACGAACGGCTCGTGGCGCGTCGCGTACTGGTCGCTCGCGCTCTCGCCCTGCCACGTGTCCTGGGAGCCCAGCGGCTGGTGGCGGCACGAGGTGGGCGCGCTCCCAGGCGAGGCCGCCATGCTCTCCGCGTAGGCGCGCCACGGGAGGCCCGCGGCCTGCATCTGGTCGCCGATGGTCTTGACGCCCGCGGGGTAGACGCACCCCTGCCCGATGGCCTGGCCGTCGGTGGGGCCCGCCGCCAGGGGCGACGCGACGCCGACGAACTCGCCGTACACGGGGCAGTCGCCCTGCGTCTGGGGATTCGGCGCCTGGCCGCTCACCATGGAGACGTAGTTGTCCAGGCTCGCGTGGCCCGTGCCGTAGTACTGCGTGAGCAGCCGGCCCATGCTGGGGAGCGTGTGGGCCAGGTAGGGCGAGCCGGGGCTCGCGCCGAAGCTGTTGTCGTACCCTTCGTTCTCCAGCACGATGACGAAGACGTGGCCGATGCGCGGCGCCGCCGGCGGCGCGCCCGCGGCGGGGAGCGCGAAGGCGGGGAGGGCCACGAGAAGAGCGAGAAGAAGAAGGATTTTGCGGGGCATCGCCGCGCCCAGCGATGCAGCCCGCGATGACGGCTTCGGAGGGAGTCCTCGGCGCGCTCCGGAGCCCTCGGAAGCTCGCCTCAGCGCAGGGGCTGGCCGTTGGCGTCCATGGCGTTGATGAACGTCTCCTCCTTCTGGACGACGCTGGCCGGGATGGGCACGTAGTTGAGCCCGGCGTTGAGCTGCTGGCCCTCGTGCACGGCGTACCACAGGAACGCCGCGACGGCCTTGCCCTTGGCGGCGTCGGCCTGGTGCTGGTGGACCAGGAGCCACGAGACGAGGCTGATGGGGTAGCAGCCGTCGCAGCCCTGGTTGGTCACGCTGCCGCGGAGCTTCGCGTCGAAGGCGCCGGCCGCGACGGCGGTGTCGACGGCCTTGGCGACGGCGTCGGCGGTGGGGCCCTCGAAGTTGCCGGCGGAGTTCTTGATGAGGGCCGTCTGGACCTTGCTGATGTTGGCCCACTCGGCGCCCAGGTAGCCCACGCTGTAGGGGAGCTGCTGGACCTGGCTGCCCACGCCGTTGTTGCCCGCGGCGCCGGTGCCCACGGGCCAGTTGACGGTGCTGCCCTTGCCGATCGCGGCGGCCCACGCGGGGCTGACCTTCACGAGGTAGTCGGTGAAGGTGCTCGTCGTGCCGCTGCCGTCGCTGCGGTGGACGATGCTGATGTCCTGGGCGGGCAGGCTGACGCCGGGGTTGAGCGCCTGGAGCGCAGGGTCGTTCCACTTGGTGATGTTGCCCATGAACATCTTGGCGATGGCGTCACCGTCGAGCTTCAGGGGCGTGGAGCCCAGCTCGGGGACGTTGTAGGCGATGGTGACGGCGCCCGCGGCGGCGGGGAGCTCGATGACGTCGGTGGCGTTGGCCAGCTCCGCGTCGCTCATGGGCGCGTCGCTGCCCGCGAAGTCCACGAGGTTCTTGGTGATGTCGCCGCGGCCCTTGCCCGAGCCGCCGCCGGTGTAGGAGATCGTCACTCCGGAGTTCTGGTCGTGGAACG